>ERZ1740070.340-NODE-340-length-32667-cov-15.497332_pt1 | contig 32667 bp, 31 predicted proteins | sample MGYA00581734_ERZ1740070 | MGnify/ENA primary metagenome ERZ1740070 (study PRJEB43018, sample SAMN04849744) | marine metagenome | isolation source: floating plastic debris | place: Pacific Ocean | collected 2008-09-01 | study: EMG produced TPA metagenomics...
AGTAAGCCGATATCACCAATATCAAATGTGGCGTCAACGGGAACTTTGAATTCTGCCTGCCCCGGGATCTTAGTTTTAAGTGCCTGATTGATCACTCCAATCCTTTTGTCTTCTAAAAAAACATCAATTTCCACTTTGCGCAGAAGCATACCGGCTTTATTCGGATTATAGAAAAAAGCATCCCCATTAAGTATTGCCTCTTTGCCGCTGACCTTCGCTACTTTAACATTGGCTACCCGCTTAAACTCTGGGGGCTGGTTGGCATTTTTGCAGCTATAGGTTAGCACCACAATAGCTATGAACCAAATTATTTTTTTCATCCTTCTAATGACGCCCTGATTTACTTTTTGTTACGGCAGATCTCAACAATCTTACCAAACTACGTGAAACCCTTATTTTTTAGAATAACAACAAACCCTTAAAACCATGGTCTGCTCTATATCTACTTTTGAACTCTAATCTAACAGCTATGAACGTCAAATCAAGAAAGTCAGAAAACATTTACAAAGGCCTTATGTCTGCGTTGGAAAGAAAAGATAATGCCATGCGCAGATTCGCCAATATTACCTCGCACGAGCTTCGTGCCCCTGTAGCCAGCATGCTTGGTCTAATGCAACTATGGGATGTCCATCAGGGTGACGATGAGTTCAGGAGATCGATAATGGATAAAATGCAGGAATGTGCCTTGGAACTGGATAAGGTAACTTATCGGTTAAACGCTGAACTTGATGTTAAAACCAATGCGTTCAATCCGGAAATAGAGATCGATCGATATTAGGAATTACCTTAAGCGCATTTTTATAATATAACTTTTTTAGCACTTCATCGTCCAGATCTAAACCATACATCCGCCAAAACGCGTGGTACCTTTTGTAATAGGGGAAGTACTCATCTGCTGTCTCTAAAACCCTGAAATACGTATAGTATTCCTCTGGATTCCAGTAGTCTTTGCCAAACATGACGCGATCCTGGTATTTTGTCAGAAAATTTTTGGCCATTCTCGGTTGCCTGCCTAATTCTGCAATTACAGCCCCAATTTCGGAGTACATGTTTGGATATTCGTCCATCAATTCTCCAAGTTTACCTAGATTATTTCCATACCAGCCCAGGTGTGCATTGATCCACTTAGTTTTTGGATGCTTCTTAAAAAGATCATGCTGCTCAGCGATAATGGTTTCCCAAGACGCAGGATTGTTGTCACTTCTTTTCCTGCCAGGTCTTACTTTTAGTTCTAACCAGCGTTCATTTTTTTCATCATGTTCATCCCAGAAAGGTTTTGGATCAGCTGCGTGAATAAGTACAGGAATCCCCAGTTCACCGCACTTCGCCCAAACCGGATCTATTCGTGGATCATTGATTTTTATCCGTTCTCCGTTGACAACAGCCATGGTTTGGTTTTTGTAAATTTTTAATCCATTTGCTCCCAGCTTGACATCATTCTCTATTTGCTCTACCGTACGCTCTGTCCATCCTGGTTCGTTGATGGCATTAACGTTAATGTTAGTGAATACAATAAACCGGTTGGGTGCGCTGCTATTTACGTTATCAAGACTTCTCTTTAAATGCTCAATATAACCTCGTCCTCGACCGCTAAGATTCACCATTACAGCCATATTGAGCTTGTCCATTTCCTCCACAAGTGCATTTAAATCTTGCGATGGCATGCTAAACTGATGATTATGTACATCGATAAATGGAAATTTAGCGCGGGTTACTCGATTTTCAGGTACCACTAAAGTGGAGGGAGGGTCATACTTTTCCCAATCCATGACCCTATCCGAGTTTCCCTGGCTTTGACAGTTAAGGGCAAGTGAGGAACAAATAGCAATAATGAAAGTACGCATAGCGATGAAATTTAGGCAATTGTACGATTCTAGGTTTAGAAAGTTGAATTCAGGTTCAATTCTTAGACGAACAGTACAAAAACTCATTTCAAACAGCAATTGTAGAATTAAGGGACTCAGCAGTCATCAATCTCACTTTGGGTAGATGCCTGTTACGTTATGAGATCATATTATTCATAACCTACGTTGTTTAACTTTACGTAAACAACCTGACGGTAGAATATACTTAAAGCTAACTTCTTTGCGACTCTAAAAGATCCAGGATGGATAGAATAATCTCTGTGAGAAGAGCACGCCCCTCTCTCATATCAGCACGAGACTGACTTAGATCATCGATGTTCTTCAAGGGAAGTAGGTATTTGAAATCCTTTTCCCAAACTTCCCGTACATCGTCTGGAAGCTGATTTTCGAATACCTTATCGACATCCTTCATAAGATTTGCAATTTTTTCATCACTGTAAGATTCAGGATATAACTCCAATCTCAACTTACGAAGTATTCGAATATATTCTCTCAATTCACTCATATCATTCGTTTCGTGAGACTAATCTAGTTATCAACAATAGATTACTTGTTTTTAGCCTTTGTTCTACGCCTACTAACTCTTGCAAGAATATTAGTGGTCTGTTTGTCGACTCTATCCGAAATTGCTTTCATTGTACAGATGTCTTCTTTTTTAGAACATTGGTCTGTTGCAAATTTTTCTACTTCAATTAGATATTCAATGAAAATTGAGAGTCTCTCTTGTCTAAGTTTCAATCTGGTTTGACTATCATTCTCTTGTTCAATATTGCCGGTTAAATAAACTAAGCGATCCCAGACTTTAGAGTCAAAAATTGGTGTATCCATCATCACGGATTCAACATAAATCATTCTTCCACACAAGTATCCAATGTAATAAGCACCAGTCAGCGTCAAAAAAACAGAGCTCTGCTCACCAATTTTAGCATCAGAATTTTCATCTCTTATAAGTCCAACTTTAGCTAAGTCATTGAGCAGTCCAAAAATAATTTCCTCAGACATCCCTATTATTGAAAGCCTTTCAACCAAATCCAATGTTTTGACCTTGGATTCATCTCCTGTTTTAGAGTGTATGAATAAATATTGAAGTATATGGGCGCGTGAAAGAAGTAGTCGTTTTGAGCCTAACCCTGAATCAAACAAATTAACAACCTCTGCTCTCTCTTCCTTATAATATTTCCATTGACTTAATACGGCTCCTTTAAAAACTTCATGATACGGAAATTTATATCGAGTCTCTCCGTTTAAATAATTACGTATTGCCAAATCAGCATGTACATGACCGGATGTTAAAAAATTTCTGACAAGCTTAATTCCGTTACGGATATTCCTATCTGATATAGACTCTAAAAATCTACCTGGGTCTTGTGATAGAAGGCTTGACTGCACAATCTCAAAGAATATGCTTAGATCAGGTATTTTAAGTTTCATTGAGTTTGGCAGCTTAATTTCAGCTGACTCATTTTCCAATACCTTTTTTGAATACAGAAGTCTTTTTGACAATACCTCCTTAAACGGTGGTGGATCAAGCCAAAGTTTCTTAAGTTCATAAGCGTTCATTATTGAATCATTTCTATGATTTACGTACGTGGTATCACGCAAGCATACAATTACATTGCAGTTAACCTCCTTCGATATGCTTATGGCCTCTGAAAGAACTTTAGTCTCTAGCTCCTCATCTTCATAAAGATCTATATTATCCAGAACAACCACACATTGTGTATGGCTAGCCAAGTAAGTAAGAATTTTTCTAACGTATGGTTCTACTTTTAAGTAATCCTCATGAATAACCTCATTAACTTTTTCGTTAAACTTCTCCTTGTTTGTATAAATACCTCCGTATGGTCCTCTTGCTAAAGCTTCAATTTCTTTTTCGTAAGCAGGTTCAACTGTAGTTTTATAATCAGTTGGGTTTGTTGGATGATCTTCAAGGAGATACTCGTTAAGTTTATCGTAGATGAATGATCTCGGATTTCCATCCTTTCCCATTTTTTCAAAATCCAAATAAATCCAATGAGTTTTATTTTCATCTATGAGCTTCTTCCCTTGTATAAGCTCAAAATGCTTTAAGTATGTCGTCTTACCTGAACCTACCGTTCCAATTATGACAGTTACTGGATTCGCTATAAAAGCCTTACCCGAAACAAGTTTTTCAATTTCTCCACCTGATTTGTCTCGACGCAATTTTGGAGCAGGAGAAACTGTTTTTGGTTTTGCATATTCCAGATGTATTTTGAGTTGGTTGTCAAATTTCTTCCGTCCTTCTGTTGAGACAAAACACCAACTGAGCTTGTCTGTATCATTTAAAATATTCTCAGAGTAAAATGCATTGTCTAAAGCGGGGGAAAGTAGGTCTGCGATATTATTTCTTCCCACGCGTGCATCTGCATCGTAAACAGTATTTAAAAGTTTATTCTCTTCGACTATTGGAGATATAGATAATTGATCTAGGCTACCAGATTCAACATTTCCACATGAAAAAATATTGAAAAACTCCTCTGCGTCTTCAAAATTGTCAAGGGGGAACAACATGTTTGCATAAATGCCTGTTCTTTCAACAGAAGTCGAAAATGGGTAGAAACACCAACAATCCCCGTTGGTGACAACAACAACATTAGCCTCTTTGGTAATGGCATAGCCTTCAGCTTGTTCAATTGCATCTTTAATCTCACCAGAGCCTAATATTGGTCCAGTAAGTTTCAATTTTTTCTTTTTTGACGGCACAGGGAAACTGGCCCCTATTTTTTTTGCTTCTATTACTATGGTATAATCTCCAGCCCTTAAGATATAATCTACGAAACCTTGATTGAAAACGTCATTTCTTTCTTCAACACTTATCTGGCCGTGTTTCCACTGCAAGATTTCCTTGATTATCCTGTCAATAACATCAAATCTTGTCTGTGCTTCAGATTCATTGTGCAATGACTTATGGAAAGCTTTCTTCTGAATGTCAAGAAATTTTTCCTCGACTTCACCCCAATCCATCATACGTTAAAATTTTAAGTGACAAACAAATTATTAGGCTAAGACTAAAATAGTTGACTACACCATCTTTGGTCTTGGTAACTGAAAGTTAACAATTTTAGAAATTACATACTCTTCCTTCGTTTTGGCCTATTATTCAAATTTTCCTTCGCCCATTCCAAATATCTATAGAACGTGGCGCGGTTAACATTCAATTGTGTTAATATATCAGAAATTGGCATCTTACCATTCTCATAAAGCTGATGTGCAGCCCAGGCTTTAGTTTTTGCTTCATCTGTCAATCCAGGTTTTCTACCCCCTACTCTTCCCTTTTCCCTAGCTGCTTTTAATCCGGCTTTTGTTCTTTCACTTATCAGTTCTCTTTCGAACTCTGCGAAAGAGGCGAAGATGTTGAATATCAATCTGCCTTGAGCCGTAGTGGTATCAATGTTCTCACTCAGACTCACAAAGTCCACTTCCATTTCTTGGAACTGGGCAACAAGTTCAATCAAGTGCCGAAGCGATCTACCCAGTCGATCCAGTTTCCAAACAACAATCACATCTCCTGCTCTCAAGTGAGCTAGAAGCTTATCGAGTTCTGGCCGTTCTTTAACGGCACTCTTCTTCTCTTTGAAGATCTTCTCACATCCGTACTTCTCAAGTTCATTAGTTTGAAGCTCCAACTTTTGATCTTGTGTTAAAACTCGTGCGTAACCTACCTTCATTTGAGTTTTATTAAACGTCTATTTGTGAAACTCATTCGTGAGACGAGTTTACGAGACAGAAGGTGCTGAGATTTGGTGTGGTTTAAAAGTGTTTCACTAAACCACCGTTTTTCATACTGAAAATACCCTGACGATTGCTTTTAGAATTGATAATTTGTACTTAGAAGTTTAGTAAAGAATGTCTTAGAGTTTGCATATGAAAAACGCCTTTTACAAGTAATATTTCCTGGGCGCAAGTATATGATCATAAATATGAAGTTGGTTTAATTAAGTATTGGGAAGAACGATTTCTCAAAAAACCCTACGAATTACTTCCGATAAGATTCGTCATTACGACAACATCTGTGAAACTATTGGTGAATTTATACAGGGATTGTCTGATGAATTATCTGTAGGTTTTAAGTCCCTAAAGGATTCTGGTTATAAAGAGTTATTGGAGTTCATGGGGATATCAAAAGAAGATAGGGTGCAATTGTTAATGGAAATCAAGGCCATAGAGGATTACAAAGTTAAAAGACGAAAATTGGATGCGTTTACCCGAGAACATTCAAACTATGCCACTGGATTTTGTGCTTTAGCTATTGTTCAAATAGACCCAGAGGATCAGATTCATTATTATGATCAAGCAATTGTCATTAGCCCTAGATTTTCTGTAGCGTATTATAACCGCGGAGTTAGCAAAAGTCCTTTAGGAGATGAAGAGGGCGCAAAATCTGACATTCTAATGGCTTTAGAGTTAAAGCTCAATTTGTAAGATGGGTTAGATAATTAGATCAAAGGCAAGGCTTTAGATACACACCATCAATATTGGTTCGAGTTCCATATGTTCCTTTAAATTATCTAAATTCAAAAATAAGACTAAATTTTTGCATTTTATTGATAGTCTAATTAGTTTTAATTGAACTAAACAAATTAATTACTCAATGAAAGATCAAGACAAATTATTCGAAGAATTCAAAGATTTTGAAATTAAGAAACAAGAAGGAAAGGTTAAGCTAGGAGGGGTCGCACAGACATGTTATACTCATTGCACTCAAATGGAGCATGGTAGTGATGATTTCACGGCATGCCAAGAAGATTCACCGAACACAATTATATAAAAAATAGTCATTTTTAAGATCAAAGTAATCATTTTAACAAAAAGCACTCCCTTGAGTGCTTTTTTAATTTTCAAATTATGATATCAATTCTATCTGAAAAGACAGATATTTCTACAAGTTATGTCATGTCATGGTTGGCTTATCTTGGGTATCAAACGACACGATATAATGGAGAAAAAAGAACTCAGTTAGCGGTTGATATTGATATTGAAAACTTAAATGAAAGTTTTCTTTCACATAATTCACAAATTCTTCTGAATCAAGAATTCAATTCCATTTGGTTTAGAAGACCTTATAACATCGGAGACGATCTTTATTGCACTTCCAATTTTGATTTAGGGGGAATTATTCCAAACGATGAGGTTAATCAAAAAATAAAGGATCACTTCACAAGTCTTAAATCTTTCATTTTCGAAAACTATCCTGCCAAGAAATTGGGGTCTTATTCTATAACAAGACTTAATAAGCTAGACACATTACTTAAAGCTAAAGAAGTTGGTCTTGATATACCAAAATCAATCATAAGCAATTCGAGGAAGACGGTTATTAACTTTTTGAAAAGAAATATTGAAATAATTTGCAAACCAATAGAAGAGGGTATTCGGTATGTCCCAATAGATGAAGATTATTGGATTTCTAATAAAACAATTCTGATAAACGACGAAAGGAAAATCCCTCGGCAATTTGATGTCTCCCTTTTTCAAGAATGCCTTGATAAAAGGTATGAACTCCGAATTTTTTACCTAGATGGAGTTTTTTATAACTCGTGCATATTTAGTCAGAAGAATGAAAAAACCAAAGTGGACTTTAGAAATTATGATTTTGATAAACCTAATCGCATAGTGCCTTACAATCTCAATGGTGAGACTAAGAAGAAGCTAGTCGAACTTATGTCAATTCTCAAGCTAAATACTGGATCAATTGACCTTGTAAAAACCAAGGATAAAAGAACTGTTTTTCTTGAAGTGAATCCTGTTGGTCAATATGACTTTATATCTCAAAATTGTAATTATAACCTTGACAAGAAAATAGCTGAATATCTAATTAAACCCAATGACGAACAAAAATAAATTCATCAAAATAGAGGAACAAGATGAATTACCGTTGCATATGCAATATTTGACTAAGGATACTAAGTCATCAGAAAAAGTGTCTTTTAGTTATATAAAAAAGTATCAAGGCAATGGTATTGTTGGCAAATTCTATAAACCAAATGCCATAGTATGTGATATCAAACAAGAATTCCAGGATGTCTGATATACTATACTTTAAGCTTTTTGCGAACTGCATACCAGTAAGAGGTGAATCAGAATCCGTAATCATGGATCTACAAAGAGGTGAATATTTCCCTATACCTAATAAGTTAATGGATGTACTAGAATTAACTCAGGGTAATTTGTCTGTACAGGAAATTAAGAACTATTTCGACAATGAATATGACCAAGGAATTGAAGCGTACTTTAGTCTTTTTGAAGAAAATGAATATGGCTTTTATACAGATGAACCCGAATTGTTTCCTGAAATTTCAACAGAGTTTGAATTCCCTTCAAGAATAATTTCTAGCGTAATTTGCTTGGATCAAACTACGAAATTTAATATTCACAAAGTATTGTGCCAACTAGAAAATTGGGGATGTCAAACCATTCAAATTCGAATACTTGATACTTTTTCTATTAGGGCTCTTAACAAAGCTCTTCAAGACATATCTGAATCTGATATTAAAATAATAGAATTATTCATACCGGATAAACTGGCAACAAATGAAGAATTGATCGATCTTATGCATACAAGTTTAAGGGTGTCGATAGTAGTTTACTCCTCTGCTTTTAATAAGAAAATTCGAATTAAAAGACATAAAGATAGATACGTTTCTTTCATTAGAGAGTCAATAGGAAAGGAAACGAAGGAGCTCTACGCCAAACATTTGATGTATTGTAACGTCAAGTTCTATTCTGAATCAGTCAATTTCAATGCAGGTCTTAACAGGAAAATTTCCATTGACGAATCGGGTCAAATTTCTAATTACATTCGACATAAAGATAAGTTTGGAAACATTGAAAATATTAATATCGACCAACTCATTCACGATGAAAGGTTTACCCACAAATGGCTAATCAATAATGATAAAATCGAAAAATGTAGGATTTGTCAGTATCGATATATGTGCAACAGTAATTCTGATATAAAAAAAGAAGGTGGGAAGTATTACAAAGTTGATGACTGTGGGTTCGAACCTGCGACGAATCGTTGGAATTAGTTATATTTTAATGAAATCATCCAAATTCTTTTAAACATGAAAAAGCAATACTTCCTGAATGAGTAAAAGATTTTGAAATATAGAAGTGTTTTGAGTCTCTATAAAGCTTTAGGTAATATAGGATCAACGTGCATTACAACGGTTTTAGATGAGCAAACTGATGAAAGTTGAATTCGATAAAAGCTCCTAAAATATATAATTGTTAATTTGATTATTATTCTCAGCCTCCAATTCCTTCATCTGCATTAATTGATAAGTATCCATTCCTCCATACTTCGTTGACTAAAAAATAGGATAAGATAAATTAGAGAAAACCGTGTCTTTTTCATTTTCTTGTCATTTAAAAGTTAAACATCATCTTCGCTTTGCTGCTCAGACAACTCTAGTGTGGACGACTTTTAGGGAAGCTTACAGTTTTACGCCCAAGATAAGCCAACCCATGACATGACATAACTTGTAGAAATATCTGTTTTTTCAGATAGAATTAGATTCATGACTTTGTTTCAAATTAATTCAATTCTAACTGATTTTTTACTAGATGAAAATAAAACCCTTTAACATTTATTAAATCATTGTGAGTCCCTTTTTCTATTATTTTTCCTTTATCTAAAACTATTATCTGATCTGCATTTCGCACGGTACTAAGACGGTGTGCAATTATTACAGCAGTCTTGTCCTTTAAAAATTTATCAAGATTTCGAGTGATGTTCTTTTCATTATTAGTATCCAATGAACTAGTTGCTTCATCAAAAAATATATAGTCAGGGTTTTTATAAATAGCCCTTGCAATCATAAATCTTTGCTTTTGCCCCGTGCTTAAACCTACACCAGAAGATCCTATTATCGTATTGATTCCCGCTGGTAAGTCATCAGCAAACTCTTTTATGTTTGAAATAGCCAGTGAATCATCAATTTTTGTTGGGTCATGGATGTGTGGCCCTGCCATTGAAATGTTATTGGCAATGGAATCTGAGAAAATATATCCTTCTTGCATCACCACTCCACATTTTTTTCTCCAACTTGAACTTTTAACCTGACTTAAGTCTTTTCCATTCACTAAAATTTTACCTGTATCCGGATTGTAAAATTTTAGCAGCAGCTTCAAAAGTGTTGTTTTTCCACTACCGCTGACCCCCACGATTGCGGTGGTTTTACCCTTAGGGATTTCAAAACTCAAACTCTGAAGCACGGGAACTCCATTTTCATATTGAAAACTAACATCTTTGAATTCAATATCTCCTTTCTCGGGTTCAATGGTTTCCTTTTTTTGGGGATCTTCATCATCCATATTATGGATATCACTTAGTCTATCTAATCCAATCTTTGCATTTTGTGCGTGCCTTATGAAGCCGAGTAGTTGCAATAGTGGAGTATTAAGAATACCAACAATTTGTGTTACTGCTAACATCATTCCTAAAGTCATTTCTCCTTCAATCACTTTTTGGGCGGATACAAAGATTATAAAGATATTCTTAAGTTCGTTTACAAGACTTGAACCCACAGCCTGCCATTGGTCAATTATCAAGCTTGACATATCATACTTAAACATTTTAGCTTGTAATGATTGCCACTCCCCTTTTCTAAATCTCTCGGCTTGATTGAGTTTTATTTCTTGCATACCTTGCACGAGTTGTATTTCATTACTCTGTATTTCCGCAGATGCATTGAATTTTTTATAGTCAATTTCAAGCCTTTTACTAAGAAAAGCTTGAATCCACACAATGTAGGTAATCGAACCCCCAATGAAAATAAAAAAAACAGTGAGGTCATATAAGAACAAGACAATGCTATAAATCAGGAGATTTACTAATGAAAATAAGGTTTGAAGAGAGGATGATGTCAAAAAAATCTTTATACGATCATGATCCCTAATTCTCTGAATAATATCACCAAGATTTTTCCTATCAAAGAAACTCATAGGGAGTCTCATCAACTTTAGAAAGAAGTCTGATATAATAGCAATATTTAGTCTTGTAGAGATATGAATTAATATCCAACTCCTAATTATATTTATTGATGCATTGCCAAGAAACACACCCAATTGGGCAATTAGTATGAGATAAATAAACTGAATATTATCATACTGAATGCCTACATCTACTATTGCTTGGGTTAGAAATGGAAGAATAAGGCTTAGAGCGCTTCCAGCTAGTAAGCCAAGGAATAATTGAAAAAGGAGTTTTTTATGAACATTTAAATAATTTAGAAAAAGCATTAAAGTTTTTCCCTTGCTATCAGTCTCTTCAACATCAATATCAAAAAAAGCTGCTGTGGGTTCGAGTAAAATGGCTACTCCTCCTTTTTCAGAAGAAATCCAATGGCTTTCAAACTCTGTCTGATTAAATGAAACCAGTCTTTTAGCAGGGTCTGCGACATAGAGTTTCTTACCCTTAACCTTATATAGTACAACGTAGTGATTTTGATTCCAATATAGAACACACGGCAAAGGGGCTTTTTCTTTAAGTGTTTTTGAATTAACTTGAATTGCCATAGAATTAAACCCTAATGCTTCACTGGATGAGAGCAAATCTTGAATTGATGTGCCAATTTTGCTCGATTTAGAAATCGTTTGCAGATAGTGATTGGGAATTTTTTTGCCGTAATATTTTGCAATCATCCTTAGGCAGGCAGGGCCACAATCCATAGAGTCGAATTGTTTTATAAAAGGGAATTTTCCCATATTTATTTAATTATCTACTGTGGATTTAATTTGATTAATGAAGCGATCAAATAGACTTAGATCTTTGGTAACTATATCAGCTGTTCCAATCATTTCTCGATTAAAATTTATTTCATTATTATATCTGGTAACTAGTTTTTTGCCAATATTTAATTTGACGTAATAACCCTGCTCCCGATTTAGGTTGGAAACAAACGAGACTCTAGCATCCAACTTTCCAAATTCATAATATGGGTAGTCATTCAATTTAATGCTTGCAATTTGCCCAGTCTTTATCCTTCCATAACCTTCTTGATTGACATAGCAAACACCATAAATTTCACTTTCGCTTGGTACAATAGTTGCAAATTCTTCCCCTTTAGTCACGAATTCACCATTTTCCCAATCTTTATAAAAAGAAATTGTTCCTGAGATTGGCGATCTAATCAAATAGGTATTCTCCCAACTTGAAATCCTCGATTTCAAATGATTTAATGCCGTAGAAATAGCTATTTTAAATTGAGCGACTTTCGTACTTTGTTGCTCTTCAATTAATAGAATATTTCTTACCATATTGCTAATATCATTTTCAATTTGTTTGATTTTTATCTTCTCATTCTCATAATCCAATTTGCTTGATATCAGCAACGACTTAGACTGCTCGATATCAAAATCTGCTGTTACGTTCTCTTTCCTCAATAGTGAGTCTCTGCTAAAATTTTTCTTGGAGAGTTGATATTTTTCTGTGTACAATGGAAGAAGTGATTTACTTAATCTTAAGTGATTATTTTTTCTTTGTATTTCAGATTTAAGGTTAACCATTTTCATGTATTCGTCATTTTGATTTGTATAAAGAATTATTTCTTTAATGACTTTATTAAGTTCATTGAATGGAATTTGTAAGTCACCTAGTTCATCAAATTCTTCTGGAACAAACTGATTACTACTATCAGATTTGATGAACTTTTCTACATTTATAACGTATTCTTTTAGCTTTTTTACCCTATCATATGCTATTTCGCTTGATACCTCTGCTACTACCTCTCCTTTCAGAACTTTTTCTCCTATTTTCTTATCCCATGGTATTATCCACCCTTCAGAATAGGTTATCAATGTGATGGGTTTATTTGAGCTAGTCAGTACTACTTGTGATGTTATGATCTCAGGATACTTGATAAAAAAACTTAGCAAGAAAATTCCTATCATCGAAAAGAATATTATTATTGAGCCAGATTTGACTATCCATGATGGTGATTTTCCAATTAATTGTTCAATCTCGGAATAATTTGTTTCTGACATAAGTAAATTGTAGGCATTAACTGAAGATATATTATGATTTTCTCTCGCAAAATAGCAATTAATATAATATTAATAATCTATTTATTAGTAATTGCGTGTAATCAGGATAGTTCAAATCTGACATGTAATGTAAATACTGACCATTCCGAGGCAATCGTCTATAAACCGTGCCATGAATTCATATTTAGATCTAAATATTGGTCTGAAGGCGAGTTAATTTCTGATGAAAAGATCAGCCTCTTTATTACAGGAAACGGTTGGCAATATGATTCATCTCAGGCCGAGGCTTTACTTCTCTATAAGGCAGACTATAGTGAAAGTTCAGTTAATAAAATTAAATCTTTTGGAATAAACCCCGAAATCAATGATCGCCCATGGGTTAGTGAGAGTGCCACAGGAATTATAGATAATGAAAAAACAATGTTCCTTCATCCTTTTAGACACAATCAATACTACTTTACGGAAATAGCTCCCTTCCCACAGGTTATTTATCCCTTACATGTTGGCAAAGCATGGTCTGCTGCCTTAAACATAGGAGGTGGATGGGGAATTTGGGATGGTATTCGGCTTGAAACCGCATATCGAGTAGTTAATAAGGAGTCATTAACAATCAATGGTAATGAATATAACAATTGCTGGAAGATAAGCTCAAGTGCGACATCAGAAGTAGGTATTTCATATCTTACAATGTGGTTTCATGAGGAGTTTGGATTTGTAAAATTCAACTACGTCATTTATTCTGGTCAGATATTGCAGATTGAGCTTGATAGATTGATTGAACATTAATTGAGTACCTAACCTTTCGTGCCGGGCTTTTCATGAGTGGTAGCATGAGTATCTCCGCTGGTGCTATGATCTTGAACGACACGAACGACTTATTTTCAGCCTTGGCGGCCCCCTAAGCCCATAGTTGTGTGTACAGGTGCAGTGGTAGCTTCACCTAATTCTCACAAGTATATAGACTCCAGATATGTAGTGACCACGTGCGTCAAGATGTTTCACTTCATTAAAAATGGGTATCCGCACAATCGATCCTTTTTTATGCTCTTAAAACGGACGTTATTGGTACTGACAGCTAAGAGTATCCTATGCTCTTCTAAAACCAACTGAGGTACAAAGAAATGTGAATAATACGACAGAGCTCACGAATTCCATATTTTAAATGAACCTTTTCGATTACTCCGAAACTGAATGCAATGAGCCTTTCGTCGAAATTGAGTTAGATTTAGACTCTATTTCATAAATTAATCCTGGTCACCTTCTAAAAAAACCGCGACACTTACCATGGACGCTTGGTCAAATATTGAAATTTCTGCTAATGATCCTGAGCTCATTAGAATAAATAGACTTGAGAAAGAAATTGGAGAACTTCGTGATCAGACTTCTAGCATACGTGAGCTGATCACAAGATTTGAAGCTTGCCACTTTAAGTACCGACGTCATTTACAAATGATTAAGGATGCTATTATCACCTTGAAGTTAAGCATAGTCCCTAATGAAATAGGAATAAACCATATCCGACATGGCGAAAGGGCCTGGAAGAATGATACTACCGGCAAGTCCCTTATTGGTCAGCAATACCTTTGGGGGATAAAAAGTTGGCTGAACGATGGCTTTCAGGACGAAACTCCTGGCCATTTTGATAGGCTCCTTGTGCAAAAAATTCATAATTGGCTGGGCGACAAAAGCCCGGATAAGGAAAGGTTAGTTCGTTTGCTGCTGGCAGGGTTAACTTGGGACCGGAAATCATATGAAGAGCTTCAACATGGAGGCGAATTTAAACAGCTCGAATATGAAGTGGCCAGAATGGATATTTGCCATTACTCCTCTCCCAAAAATATAGATTTACTGCTTCAAGGAATAGGCTGTATGCAACCGTTAGTAAAGGAGGGATTGAAGGTTGTGGTTTGTACGATATCGATATCAAACGTCATCTGGACAGGGAATTCATGATTTTACAAGACATGCTGAAGTCTTTGTCTTATGAATGGAAAATCGAATAAAAAAAGAAAAGGTCAGAGCGTGGCTCACAGTATGTTTAGCCAAAACAGTAAAAGAGCAAATTAAACTGACATTTCCGACTAAGGACACAATGTGAATTTTCCTGCATACTAGCAAGTATCAGAGATAATAGATACTTTTATCGCAACGAACGTAAGAGGTGAATCGACTTATTTAAGGCAAATGAGATATAAACTACTCTACCTATTATTATTGTTGGGTTTTGCCGCTTCGGCGCAAACGGATGCTTATGAAAAGGGGTTGGAAAGTATAAAGAATGACAAATTCGAGGAGGCCCTTAATCATTTTAACCAGGTAGTAAGCGCCGATGTTAAGAACAAAAATGCTTTCAACCAAAGGGGATATGTTAAGAATCAACTCGGTGATTTCTATGGGGCTATTGGTGATTATAACTTCGCGATCGAACTAGATCCCAATTTTGCTGAGGCTTTAAATAACAGAGGGGAAGCCAAGTTTAATCTTGGGGATGACTACGGAGCTATTGAAGATTTTGACAAGGCGATCAAATTAAATGATAAGCTTATTGAGGCTTACAATAATAGAGGTTTCGCCAAATACAATATTGAGGACCTTCAGGGAGCGCTGTTTGATTTTTCCAAAGCCATTGAGCTTGATCCTGACGACGCTGATAAATACTTCAACAGAGCTGTAATTAAGGCTGAGTTAGAAGAATACATCAGTGCAATTGACGATTATAATAAATCAATCAGTCTGAACCCTGAGGACCCGGAAGTATGGAGTTTCAGAGGTGTGGCAAAGTATAACATTGAACAGGTAGATGAAGCCATACAAGATTACAACAAGGCTATAGAAATGGATGACCAGGACCCTGTGAAATACGAAAATCGTGCTTTGGCAAAAAGTAGCAAGGAAGACTTTGAAGGGGCCTTGACAGATTACAACCAAAGTCTTGAGCTCTACCCCGATGATCCTGACACGTACAATCTGCGTGGTGTGATAAAATATAACTTGAAAGATAATGATGGCGCCGTTGAAGACTACACAAAAGCCATAGAGCTGGATGCCTACAACCCTGTTTATTATGATAATCGTGCTTTAGCAAAAACGGCCACTGAAGACTATAAAGGCGCCATTCAAGATTACTCCTATTCCATTGAGTTATATCCTAATGACCCGGAAACTTTTCACCAAAGGGGTTTGGCGAAAATCAATCTAGGCAACAATTATGACGGGTGCTTAGATTTAAATACGGCTGTTGAGCTCGGCTCAGAGGAGGCGTCTGCCTCTATCCGGGAACTTTGTAAGTGAAGCAATATATATCACACTTAAAGAAGGATGAATAATTAAATTTTGGGTGCAGTTATTTAAGTGTGAGATAAAATTAATTTGACTTGTAAAAATCGATCTTGGCGTACCTAATAATCACAGGGTCTTTATCTTTAAGGAACTTGTTCTGAGCGCTGTTAAAATTAACTGTATCTAATTCTACAGTGAGTGTATGGAGTCCTACTTCGAAAGCTTTGATATCGATATAGTTTAGAAAGCCAATATTGTAAGTATTTGGATGTATATAATCCAACCAGTCCAGCGAATCGTAATGGACTTCGTCAACCGTGATTTTTATATATTTTCTGGCATATGCAGATTGTTCCGGGTTACTTAATTCATTCCAGCGCCTCTCATAGGTGTCATCCCTTGAATAAAGCTGTGATACTTGGCCATGTGTGTTTATAAATAAGCGAACGATATTGTTATCAATAACGTCATTCTGAATGGTGGCAAACATAGGGTCGCCGTCACCTCTTAAATTTTCATAATTTGAGCGATTAACCGAAACGAAGGCTGTTTCCAGATACCTTTCTTCGTCCCAATCTCCTAACTGACTTTCAAGAAACATATAGCCTGCAAGAATAGCTACACTTAATACGGGTACCAGGTACGCCTGCCATCTCGGCAAGTTGGATATTATGGAGAGATTTATCCGGTTAAATATGAATGATAAGGTGACAATTCTGAAAGTAACTGCGATGTAATAAAATGGCTTAGAGGCCCAGGGTTCTCTTCTAAAAAAACCGTTTGTAATAAAGTCAATGAATAAAATAAGCAATAAGGCCAGATATAAAAATGTAACGAAAATCCCTAGGATCGCTACCGGCTTATTGCCATCTAGTACACTTGGATTTATAACAAACTCCTGCCAGACCAATAGATATAATATTAGCAGTCCGGCGCTTATTACCATACCCGACAGCATAAAGGAAATGGCGTAACTTAAACTAGCTACCTTTTCGAGGCGCTTAATAGTTTTTTCAAGTTTTATGTCTTGTTCAATCTCTTTTTTGAATCGATTTTTGAACTTAAGCCTTTCAGGATTTAAACTTATTGGATAGATAGAGCTTAAACCAACACTAGCTACCCAGATACCGCGTGCAATAATGTGAATCGAGTAGCCTATTCTTAAAACTTTGAGTGCAGTAATAAATATTCCGAAAGTGATTTTAAGAAATCCATCTGGGTAATGTTGTTGCCTGTAATCATCTATAACTTCGGGTACTTGAAATAGCATATAAAGCAGTAAAGCTGAAATCAACAATTCTGCCTCCCAGGAGTTGATTTGAACTAGCTTTAGCCAATCTGGCGTTTCATGCTCTTTTGACTGACTCTTCTGCGGTTCTGATTGATTCATAAGATCGAATACTACACATTAACCATTAAATATGGTAATTCTTTATTGAGTTTCCATGTGATTTTAATTCCTGGAAAGTAGCTCAAGTGATGTAGGTCATAACGGAGTATTAAAATATCTAATTTTTTGGATGGGCTTGTTACCTGTTTGAAATCTACTGATTTTGGCCGAAGCCGTTAATTACTGTTATTCTCATTTCTTCAATTGCCTTTTCGGACAAGCCTTGAACACTTGCATCTATGTCAAATTCCAGTGTTCCGGTAATTATGGCAAAGCAGGGGTCATCATTATTCTCGTGGTTTAATTTTACGGCAATATCAGGCGGGAATACTGTAGTAACCACCTCCGGGCAGACTACCTCAAAAATATGCTCCCTGCAACCACCCACGTAGGAGATTTAGATTTTGAAAGTTTTAGCTGCTGTACTCACACCCAACAGATCAAATGGATCCGACCCCTTTATTCCTGACTCTTCTTTGCGCTCATCTATAAAAGTTTAGTCATCGTTGTCACCCCATAGCTGATGCGGACATGATCATAATTATCAAAAGCTTGTTCATTTTATTTTTGCTCCGTGAAAAGGACACGGCCTGTGCTGAGTTGGTTTGACTGAATCGATTTAATCAATATGGCCCGGGAGGTTTTAATATTAAAAATTCACTTCACTCATTCAAAGTTCTTTTCACTTCACTCCTGTTTTTCTACCGGTCACTCCAATCGTGCAGACAAAAACTGATTTCAAGAGGTTAAATGAACACGATAATAAGAAACCATTTTACTAAATCTATTTATTATGAAACAAACATCTATTATATTAATAAGTCGGATAAAGGCTTATTTATTACTTGTCTTAATGGCAGGGCTTGTATTTTCACTCTCTAGTTGCGGAGATGACGATGACGACCCACCACCACTTCAGGATATCGTTGACGTTGCAGTAGCGGGTGGTTACAATACATTAGCCGCTGCATTAGTGGCCGCAGATTTGGACGATGATCTCCGTGGAACGGGTCCGTTTACTGTTTTTGCACCCACGGATGAGGCTTTTGCCGACCTCAACATAACAGCTGATAACGTGGCCAACGTGGCCAATTTAGAAGAAATTCTTCTTTATCATGTTGTATCGGGAGCTGTGAGATCAACAGATCTAACCACTGGAACAGTGGCTACTCTAAATGATGATGCGGATCTTGCTGTAGATGCGACAAATTTGACCGTGAATGGAATATCTATCATTACGCCATTTGATGTGGAAGCAAGTAATGGTATTATTCATACCATAGATGGTGTATTACTTCCACCTGTTCAACTTGACGATATTGTAACTATCGCATCTAATAACGCGGACTTAACCGTCCTTGAAGAGGCGTTGACGAAGTTTCCCGATTTGGTAACGACGTTAAGTAGTGCAGGCAGCTACACCGTTTTTGCCCCGACTGATGCGGCATTTACTGCACTTTTAGGTATTGTAGGTCAAACTGATCTTGACGATATTCCGGAGAGTGTACTAAGAAGAGTACTTGAGTATCACGTAGTGGCAGGTACTGCCGCCTTTGCCGCTGATTTATCAGATGGTCAGATGATAGGAACCGTCTTGACAGAGATGGGAGCGACAATGTCTGAAACAGTAACGATAGGTGTAGACGGTTCGAGTGTTACGGTCAACGGAGCAAATGTTACTACCGCCGATGTTGAAGCAAGTAATGGTGTCGTGCATATTATAGATGCTGTACTCGTTCCGGCCTTTGAGTTGAGTATAGTCAATACGGTGGTAGAGCCAGCTTATTTTAATAAGAATTTTTCTACGCTGACGGCAGCAGTTGTCGAAGCTGGATTATTGAGTACGTTAATAGATACTGAAGCTGAATTCACTGTTTTTGCGCCTACCAATGATGCTTTTGAAGCTGCCGGTATTACAGAATTACCTTCAACAGATGATCTTGTACCTATTTTGCAGTATCATGTACTAGATAGCGAAGTGAAAGAAGCCGACTTGCCGGCTACTGGTAGCGCGGTCACTACGTTAAATGGGGATTTTTATTTAAGTATTAATACAGATGGAGTATTCATTAATGGTACGACAGGCGTAGTTGATACTGATATTGATCAGGATAATGGTGTGGTTCATGTTATTGACAGAACCTTAATTCCAGCTTCTGACAACGTTGTAGAAATTGCTGTAGCTGCTTCCCAGGCTACTGAAGGCGCTGAATTTGGACTTTTAGTTGCGGCGCTAACTGCCGTAGAAAATGATATGGATGCGCCTGACCTTATTACTGCTCTCAGTGATGAAGACGGAGCCTTCACCGTCTTCGCACCAACGGATGCTGCTTTTGAAGCGTTATTTACTTTGGCAGGTGTAGATGACTTAAATGGGTTAGTAACCGCTGCAGGTGGTCTTGAAGTAATTGCCACTGTGCTTCAATATCATGTAGTATCCGGAAGAATATTCTCAACAGACATTCCAAATGTACTCGATGGAAACATGAATGCTACAGTTACTCCACTTGCTGGTGGTACCTGGACGTTGAATAGTGATTTAACTATTACGGATGTTGATGATGTTCTTAGCTTAGGAACAGAAGATGCTACCATTGTTGGAACTGATATTCTGGCGACAAACGGTGTCATCCATACTATAGATGAGGTGATATTACCTTAAGCATTTTTTAACTTACAACACGAACCTAACTGCTCGGTTCGTGTTGTATTTTTTTAAGTACTCATGTTTAAAGTCAAATACAGATATCTTTTCATATTGCTTCTGGCAATATATTCGTATTTGAATATTCTTTTTACTGAAGGGGATAGACTGTTTGGTTATCAGATCAACTCCCTTGTTTTTTTCTCGGTATTGCTGTTAATGGTAATTGCGGTATGGGAAAGTAATCGTCTTCTTTCTGATCTTGCCAATGAGCTAAAGCTCGGTAAAATACATCCGCTTATTCTTTTTTTTGGTTATAGCGTCGTTTCGGTAACGGTTATAGCCCTTATTGTTACCTGGTCGTTAAGTGTTTATTTTGGTGAAGCGGCCCATAGTACACTTACCCTTAAGCTGGCTTTAGGTTTTGCCTTTAGAGTTAATCTTTTTCTACACTGTGTAAACGCGATCTACTTCTTCATAATTCAATACAAAAACTCCCAGCTGGAAGCTGAGACCTTAAAAAAACAAAATGCAGAGGCGCGCTTTGAAGCGCTAAGAAATCAAGTCAATCCACATTTTCTGTTCAATAGTTTCAATGTGTTGAGTTCATTGGTTTACAAGGATGCTGACACTTCTTCCAAATTTATAGATCAACTAAGCAATGTATATCGCTATCTTCTTTTCAATCAACAAAACAAAATTGTGAAGTTGAGCGAGGAGATGGCATTCTTGGAATCTTACATCTACCTGCTTAAGATCCGCTTTCAAGATAATTTGGAAATAAAAAAAGATATAGCGGATCACCTTCGGGATACATATATTGCTCCGGCTACTCTACAATTGCTAATAGAAAATGCCATCAAACATAATGTGGTTTCCAGGGCTACTCCGCTTTCTATTAAAGTGTTCTCAAATGGTAAGTTCATAATAGTAGAAAATAGCCTTCAACTAAAAGAAGTAAAAGAAGAGTCCACGAACCTTGGTTTGAACAATATAAGAGATAGGTATAACTACTTATGTGGCGAAAATACTGTGGAAGTTAGCGATAACGGCGCTTTCAAAGTCAAAATTCCAATCATTGAGGCAGAAATATGAATGTTCTTATCGTAGAAGATGAACAACTTGCGGTAGAACGCCTGGAGAGATTGATAAAGGATTACGACCCAAGTATCAATGTATTGTATACAGTAGATACCGTGAAGGAGGCGGCAGCCTTTATGCTAAGTCATCAGGATCGACTCGATTTGGTTTTCCTAGACATACAGCTAGCAGATGGAAAGAGCTTCGAAATTTTTGGAAAGATTAATTATTCTAAGCCGGTGATTTTTACTACGGCATATGATGAATATGCCCTTAAAGCTTTTAAGCTCAATAGTATCGACTATTTATTAAAGCCAATTAAGTATGAAGAGCTGGACGCTGCTTTAAACAAGTATAAGGAGCTTGCAAATACAGCTGACTCAAAGCTCACTATTGATAACGACCTTTTAAAGTCCATTTTACTCAAAGGGCAAAAATCGTATAAGCAAAGATTTGTTGTAAAGTTTGGTTCCAGAATTCAATTCAAGAGAAGCAATGAAGTCGCCTATTTCTACGCAGAAGACAAGATCTGTTATTTGATGTCTGCTTCCACGGCGAAGCGGTATGTTATTGATCATACATTAGAAGAACTTGATGATCAACTTCTTGATCCAGCCAGGTTTTTTAGGATAAATCGCCAATATATTATTTGTATAGATTCAATTAAGGAAGTAAAAGCAAGTGATAACCGGTTGGAAGTTTTATTGGCTGTTCCCTGTGAAGACAGGCTTATTGTTAGCAGGGGGCGTACCTCGGATTTCAAAAACTGGTTGAATAACTAATTTGTAATTTTTTTTCCAATCAATTTTTCTTAATTATTGTTAGTATTGATGGAATGAAAAAGCTTCTTTTCCTTTTAATCCCCCTCTCAGGTATTTTCATAAATGTTTCTGCACAGGGAAATTTAGATTCGTTGAAAGCAGAGATACTTTCTATTAGAGCTGATGTAGAAAATATCAACCTGAATCTGGAGAGGTCAAAAAACAAATTTCAAAAAGGTATTTTCGTGGCTACCTTGGGTTATACGGTCACCATAGCCGGAGGGCTGATGCTAGGGAGAGATAATGATGAGCTGGGTCAGGTTTTACTTGTGACAGGAGGTGTTACAGGTGGGATAGGCACCTACATGCTGGTAGATGCTTTTAAATATTTAGGAAGAACCAGACGAAGTAAAAAGTAACTTACTCGGTTACTTCCACACCTTTCCAAAAGGCTACATAATCCTTGATTTGTTTAGCCAGGTCGCTTGTCTCCGGATAGTACCAGGCGGCGTCAGAGTTTACGTTTCCCTCAACATCTACAGTATAGTAAGATGCTGTACCCTTCCATGGGCATACGCTATGGGTACTGGATTCTTTAAAATATTCTTTCTTAATTGACTCCTTTGGGAAGTAATGATTACCCTCTACCACTACAGTATTTTCACTTTCGGCAATAATACGTCCATTCCAAATAGCTTTCATTTCTTTCAATTTTAATTTAATACTTAAAACGCCAATTATCCAATACTGTTATGATGGATTTACGACATTTGCTACCATTCTTGGTCATAACAACTCGCTAACTCAATGAATAAAACAGGTTTTATCGTTCACGGCAGACGTTCTATTGTAAACAGGTTCAACAAACAGTTTGATAGATTTGGCAAACTGCTTGAGGGTGAATACAATGTTGTATTGACATCAGAAAGCGGCCACGCAAAGGCTTTAGCCAGGGAGCTGGCAAATGATTCATACACGCACGTTGTGGGAGTGGGTGGCGATGGCACTCTACATGAAGTTACTAATGGTGTGATGCTGTCTGATAATACAAATTGTATTGTAGGACTGTTACCTTTCGGCACTGCCAATGACTATGCTAAAAGTATTGGATCTAAAAATGAATTGATTGATTTGATTAATAAAATTAACAAGGGGGAGACAAAAAGAGTAAACCTAGGAAGGGTATCCCTGGCCAGCGGTAAAGTAGAATATTTCATAAATATAGCAGATTTAGGACTGGGTGTAGACGTAGTCCAACGCGTAGACAGGTCAGGCAAACTACTTGGATCAAGTCTTACTTTTTCCAAAGCTATAATACAGTCATTTTTGACCTACAAGAATCAATACATATCCGTGAAGGCGGATAACTGGACTTGGGAAGGAAAAATAAACTCTTTTATCGTAGCTAGTGGTAAGTATTTTGGTAGTGGAATGTGTATCGCCCCTGATGCAAATTTTTATGCAGACGAGTTTTCAATAGTTATCATTGGCGACGTTACTTTGCGTGATTACATTCGCTACCTGGGTCAAATCAAGAGAGGTAAAAGAATAGATCATCCAGCGGTCCAATATAAAAGAGCGGGTGTGCTAAAAATTGATTCTAAATTCGGAATCGAAGCCGACGGGGAGTTTATAGGTTTGGAGCCAACGACAATTAAACTACTAAAAAAAAAGTTGGTTTTTCTGGCGTGATCAGCCTCGCTGGATCAGAAATATGATATACCAAATGTATGCGATCAAAAAGAAGCCACCTTCCCAGCGGCTGATTATTGGTCTTTTTCCAATCACAACCGCAAGAATTAAAGCAGTACTTGATGCAATGATCATGAAAATGTCAGAATTCGAGATCACATCATAGGGTATAGGTTTCAATATAGCGCTCAGACCGAGAATCCATAATAGATTAAAGATATTGGAACCGACCACATTTCCAACAGCTATGTCGGTATCCTTTTTCAACGCTGCGACAGCAGACGTAACCAGCTCTGGCAACGAGGTTCCAATCGCGATTACCGTCAAGCCGATAAAGTGCTCGCTCATTTTAAAAAGCCGTGCTATTTCCACGGCGCCATCTACTACCCATTGTCCACCAAAATAAAGGCCAATCATACCAATGACTATCAATGTAATAGACTTGGGCATAGGCATTTCCTTGTATTCCTCGCTACTGAACTCAGATTTTCGCTGCTTGGCAACTATATATACATATCCCATGAACAGAAAGAAAAAGAACAGTAATACTATACCGTCGTTACGGCTAATGACAAAATCGTTAGTAGTATTAAATATGGAGGCATTAGCCAAAAAACCTACAAGCAACGTGGCTGTTAACGAAAAGGGTACTTCTATGAAATAAGTGTTCTTGGTAATGGGCAGTGGGCTAATAAGGGCTGATACGCCGAGTATGAGCAATATGTTAGCTATATTACTACCCAGGACATTACCAACACCAATATCAGGGGTATTATTATAGCTGGCAATTAGGTTTACCAATAACTCGGGAAGAGAAGTGCCGAATGAAACAATAGTTAAACCAATGACAATGCTGGAAACATTGTATTTCTTTCCGATCGAGGAGGCGCCATCTACCAGTAGATCAGCTCCCTTTATTAAAAAAACAAAACCAACTACAAATAATATGTAGACCAACATAAATACGTATTATCGATACAGCGCCTAAAATAGAACATTTTTAAAGCTACATTATACTTTTTATGATTTTTGTTTAATGTGCAAAACTTTAAGGGCGCAAGAGGATATCACTTGTGATTGGTATTTAATAATGATATTTTGGAATGAATGCAGTGAACAGGCGACCGAATTATTATATACTAATGAACAACTCAACACAAAATGTAACTTTAAATTCAGCCTTCATTTTGGACATAATCAATCAATATGAAGGAAAACCAGAGTTCCAAAACCACTTGAAAGAGATGGCCTCAGCCCATGAACTATCTGACCCAATGGGACAGGTGCCCATCAAATTGTATAATGATATGTGCAACTGGATTGAAAGCCAAATTGGTAAGACGAACGCAAGGCAATTGGGTAGAAAGATAGGTAATACGGTATATAGAAATATGTTAGAAATGAAGCTGGTGAAAAAAGAAACAACTCCGTTAGCGCTTATGAAAGGGTTAAAAAGAGTAACCGAGTTAGTAATTAAGGATCCTGAAAAGCGAGGATGGGAAATTCTAAGTAGCGGTCGTAAGCAAATTATAATGCGGAGAACACAAACATTTAATGGAGCGCTTCAATCAGGGCTGCTTGATGAACTTATAAGAAAAACAAAAGTGTTCAGTCCCAAGGTAGAATACCTACAATCTATAGCCAACGGCGATGAATACGACGATTATAAAATCACCTGGATTTAATAGTATCTACGATCGTTTGGGCATGTGCCCTTGAATTCTCGATAAACCATTTATTGGTTTTCAAACCGCCACACACCACTCCTGCCAAAAAGATATTAGGGACAGTAGTTTCCTGCGTCTCTTCATTATACAAAGGCGTATGGAATTCATCGGAATTAAAGATGATGCCCATATTCTCCATTAATTCGAAATTAGGTTTGTAGCCAGTCATGGCCAGTACAAAATCATTCTCAATGGTCAATGCCTCATCAGGAGTTTTGACGTCCACTTCCCATTTTCTGATCTCGGTTATCTGTGAATTAAAGTAGGCCTTAATGGAACCCTCTTTTATACGGTTTTCAATGTCCGGTTTTACCCAGTATTTGACGGAGTCCAGCAGAGCTGGCTCTCTTACCACCATGGTGACTTCAGCGCCCTTTCTAAAGGTTTCAAGGGCTACATCTACGGCAGAGTTTGCAGCTCCCACTACAACCACCTTTTGACCAAAATAGGGGTGAGGCTCATCATAGTAGTGTTTTACCTTAGATGTATCTTCTCCCGGGACATTCATTAAATAAGGGTAGTCATAAAATCCGGTGGCCAGAATAATAGCTTTAGCTTTGTAATTTCCACGATCAGTATTGATCACAAACTCCGCTTCTTCTTTGTTTACAGTTTCTACCTTCTCATACAGTTTTAAATTAAGCTCCCAACTGCTTGCCACCCTTCGGTAGTATTCCAAGGCCTCAAAACGATTCGGTTTGTTTCCATGAGATATAAAGGGGACATCTCCAATTTCTAACCGATCCGAAGTAGAAAAAAAGGTCATGTTTAGAGGGTAGTTGTAGACGGAATTTACCAAACAGCCTTTATCAATAATTAGATAAGTCAGGCCGGCTTTTTTAGCTTCTATTCCACAGGCCAAACCTATGGGCCCTGCCCCAATAATTACAACGTCAAACATTTTCTGTAACCTTTTTTTAATGATTAAGTATTACATACAACAATGATAGGTCAAAAGGTTTAAAACCGACTCATAATAAATAGGTCTTGGTTTGGAAGCGGTCTGAGGATCGCTTTCTTTAACTTTATTTGTCCGACGAAATGAAAACATATAGATTAGTCTGACAAATAGGAAGAAAATAATAGATAATGAGAGGAACGTATTTAGGGGAGTTTGAGGAACTGGTTTTGCTTACAGTTGCTGTTCTAAATGGAGAGGCCTACGGTGTTTCAATAGCCTCAATAATTGAGGAGGAAGCAAAGCGATCCGTGACCATTAGCACCATTCATAACGTGTTGTACAGACTTGAGAAAAAAGGTTTCGTAAGGTCAAGGTTAGGAGGGGCTACGGCCGAGCGCGGGGGACGAAACAAACGGCTTTTCTCAATCACCGCTACTGGGCACGAAGCTCTGAATCAATCCAACAAACTAAGAAACCGACTTTGGGGTCTGATGCCTGAACTTAAGTTTTAATGCAGAAAAAGAAACCACCGGTATTGGCAGATGCCTTTTTGGAATGGTACTGTTCCAGAGAGTTTATCGATGAAGTTCAAGGAGACCTGCATGAGTGGTTTCATTTACGTGCCAAAAAACAGGGATACCGGACAGCCCGGTTCATGTACTTACTGGATGTTGTACGCTTCCTCAGAAGTTATCGTGTTAAATCAATCGATGAATTCAGTCAAAACTCAAATAATATAGCCATGTTAAAAAACTATCTCATTACCTCGTGGAGATCGCTTGCGAAGAACAAAGCTTTCTCTACGATCAACATTCTTGGACTTGCCGTTGGCATGTCGTCCTTTCTACTGATCTCTCTCTACGTAAACAATGAACGCAGTTATGATCAATTCCATGAGAAAAAAAGTAACCTCTACCGGTTGAAGCTTAGTCGCTATAATGATGGCGTACTTAGCACCGTTTGGGCAGCCGGCTGCTCTGCTATAGGTTCTGCGCTCCATGATAACTTTCCTGAAGTGGTCGACTATGTACGAATGACCCCAAGTAATGCTGTAGTAGCCTATGAGGATAAGGTTTTTCGTGAGGAAAATGCCTACTACGCCTCTGAGTCATTCTTTGAAAACTTCACTATCCCATTAATTGAAGGAGCGGATTCCCAGGTGCTTGTCAAGCCATATACAGCCGTAATTTCAGAGTCCACTGCTAAGAAGTACTTTGGCAATCAACCGGCTGTTGGAAAAACACTTCGACACAACGGTACACGTGATTTCGAAATTACTGGCGTTTTTAAGGATGTGCCTAAGAATTCTCATTTCAATATGGACATGTTATTTTCCTTTGAAACCTTCGTGGATATTGTTGGTGATGACGTCTATACCGCCTGGGATTGGGATGGCTTCTATAATTATATAAAGCTGGAAGAAGGCGCCGACCCCGTAGAGTTTGAATCCAAGATTTCGGACTTTATCCAAAAAGAGCGAGGTGAGCAGTTGGCCGAGCAGAATCATATGATTGAATTCGAGCTCCAACCAATAACCGACATCCATCTTACTTCTGATTATATGATGGAGTTTAAACCCAACGGGGATGTACAGGCCACGAATTTTCTTTTCATCATAGCCTTATTCATTATAGCGATTGCCTGGGTCAACTATATTAATCTGGCCACGGCAAAGTCCATGGAGCGATCACGAGAAGTGGGAATACGCAAAGTGATGGGCTCTATGCGTGGTCAGCTGATACGCCAATTTCTGGTCGAGTCATTTTTGTTGAACATCCTGGCGCTCGTCTTATCCGTTTTAATTGTTTTTCTCACGCTACCTTCTTTTAATCAGCTTTCAGGACGTGAGTTAGTATTAGATTTTACCAACCTTGAATTCTGGCTGACGTTAGCGATATTACTCTTGACCGGAGCATTGTTCTCAGGATTGTATCCGGCCTTCGTGCTTTCGGGATTCAAACCGGTATCTATTTTAAAAGGGAAATTTATTAACTCTTCAAAAGGCAATTATTTGAGAAAAGGATTGGTCATTTTCCAGTTTCTGGCTTCCCTGGTATTGATGGTAGGCACACTTACGGTATTCCAACAACTTCGCTTCATGCGAAACCAGGATCTAGGGGTCCAAATTGATCAAACTTTGGTGGTACGTGGACCCAATGTAACCGACTCCTTATATAGCGATCGTCTAAATACCTTTAAGCAAACGCTTACTTCTTTTTCGGAGGTGAATAGTATTACAGCTTCCACAGCCGTGCCCGGAGCCCAGCCCGACTGGAATGCCGGTGGAATTCGGCTACTTGAACAAGATCAAACGCAGGGTCAACAATATCGTGTAATAGGTGCTGACCATGATTTTGTGGAAGCCTATGGCCTGGAAATACTAGCTGGGCGCAGGTTCGACAAGGAACGCGTTAATGATCAAGCCACCATCCTAATGAATGAGTCTGCCACAAGGTTAATGGGCTTTGATAATATTGAAGAAGCGCTAAATCGTGATGTCTTTTTTTGGTCAGATACCTTTAGGGTCGTGGGTGTACTTAAAGACTATCACCAGGAATCACTCAAAAAATCTTTCGAACCACTAATTTTCAGGTTGATCCCGAACGCCTCAAATTTTTATTCGATACGTATCCGATCTAATGATATTCCCTACATAGTTGATAAGATTGAGGACGAATGGAAGGCTGAATTTCCGGGGAACCCTTTTGACTTTTTCTTCCTTGACGATCATTATGACAGGCAATATAAGGCGGAGATCCAGTTTGGGAAAGTCTTCGGTCTGTTCGCGGGCTTAGCCATATTTATTGCCTGCCTTGGTCTGTTTGGCCTGGCTTCCTACATGACAGCTCAGAGAACCAAGGAGATCGGAGTGCGCAAGGTGTTGGGTGCTACGCTCGCTAGTGTACTCGCTTTGTTGTCAAAAGATTTTATGCAATTGATCCTGATCTCAATTTTATTTGCTGTTCCGGTAGCGTGGTTTGTTATGAGCGACTGGCTCTCGGGCTTCGCCAACCAGATCACTTTAAGCTGGTGGATATTTGCGGCCCCAAGTATTTTGATCTTAATAATCGCCCTTGGCACAGTTACGTTCCAAACCGTTAAAGCAAGTCTTTCGAATCCGGTGGACTCCTTGCGGCATGAATGATTTTCAGGAAGATGGTATGCGTCAAAAGCGCGTACCATCTCTAATATAATGAATACTTAACTTCTGACTGAAGCTCACTTTTCATCTTCACGCGAGCTATTTGCTGTCTAAGTTAATAAATGTCCTCGGAATCCAATGATTCGCCAATGGCTTCTTTTAATAAGCTTATGGCTCGGTCGAATTCATGTTTCAATTCGCAGATTTCGGCCTCTATTTTTAAAAGTAGTGCCAAATCTGCTCCGGTCAGATCTTTGGTAAATTGGAGCAGCTTGATGGCCTGCTGATACCTTTTAGTCCGGATCATTAACCGCATATAGTTTTCACAAGTCCTTAAATCAAAAGGATCCGTGGCCATTGCTTTGATAAAGTATTCTTCAGCTAATTCAAAGTTTTGGAATTGCTCCAGATATACCTTTCCCATTAAGCAGTTCGCGCCAGCGTGCTCGTCCTCATAACTTAAAGCATAGTTTAAGTTTTCTATGGTTTCTTCCAGGCAGTATGGATATTCATCCATTGCCTTTATAAAATATTGATCTGCTAATGTTAGTGTCATTGTCTTAATTATCTAATCGTCAAATCGATTGAGCCAATCTTGTTTTAGCTTCTTTCGATCTGACTTATATTTTTTGTTTTGATGATTGGGTTTAAAATCAGTCCCTTTGAAGACCCTTACCGGATTTCCTCGCTGTAGTTGGTTGTGATTTCCCCATCCTTCTTTCCTATTTTCTCTCACTTCCTGTTGCTTTTTTTCTTCCAAAAGCGTGAGTAACCTGCTCCTGGCCTCGTTCTTATTTTGAAGCTGGGAGCGCCCTTGAGAAACAAATACCACTTCCCCAGAGGGTATGTGAGTAGCGCGTACTGCTGTACTTACCTTATTTACATGTTGTCCCCCAGGACCTCCGGATCGGGTAAACTGGTAGCGTATATCCTGATCTCGAATTTGATCTTTTGTTTCATCTCTATTCAATCGATGTACACCGACAAACCAGTTCTTACGTTTATGAAACTTTCGGAATTTGCTTTGTCCGGTCCATTGAATAGTACCCTCCCAACCCTTCAAGAAAACGCCTAAGCTCTCACCTTGAAGTTTTATTAAGGCCGAGTTTAATGTGCCATTTTCTATTCCTACTTCTCTGTGGATAACCTCCGACCGAAGACCAAAATCAGCCGCTTCCTGAAGTAGCCTTTTCAGTACCTGAGCGACTACCCAGCAGCATTCCGCCGGCCCTCGACCAGACGTTATCTGTATAATTGTATCTTTCATTTCGATTTAATTTTGTCATTTATTCAAAAGTTTTTCATCTTCTTCTACTCCCTTTAGGGTTTGGGGTAAAAGGATGGACTTGATCTAATGTCAATTTCAATTTTTATCCATTCTTACAATCTTTGGCGTAAAGGTTCCGATGGTCTCTGCCAGGTTTTGTTGATGGTTCATTACTTCATCCAGATCCTTGTAGGCCACAGGGGCTTCGTCTACGCCTCCACCAACTAGTGTCACCCCAGCTTTGCTAAGGGTCTTTTTCATTTCGCTACCCGTATAGCTCTCACGCACCTTTTTACGAGACATTTTTCTTCCTGCGCCATGTGAGGCACTGAACAAAGAAGAGGCCTCGCCTTTACCACGAACAATGCAGCCAGTAGCTGTCATTGACCCGGGAATAATGCCCAGTTCACCTTTTGCAGCAGGAGTAGCTCCTTTTCGATGAACGATAAGCTCTTCCCCTGTAAGCCCTTTCTCCTTCCACGCGAAATTGTGGTGGTTCTCCACGGTAGCCACGGATTTCAGCCCGAGATATTTCACAAGGTGATAATGGATCTGATCGTGACATGCTTTTGCATAATCACCTGCCAAATTCATAGCCCTCCAATATTCCTCACCGGCATCAGAATCCAGATCGAGCCACGCAAAGTATTGCGCTTGTCTTGGTAGAAGACATTTGTCCCGTGCTACTTCGGTGTAGTGCCTTGCTATGGAAGCGCCAAGTCCTCTTGAGCCCGAATGCGAAAGTAGTCCAAGGTAAGTCCCAGCTTCAAGACCAAATTCATTGGCATCAAACAACTCTACTTCACCAAATTCAACAAAATGGTTTCCTGAACCGGAAGTCCCCAATTGTTTCACCGCTTTGCCATGAAGTTGCCTTAAAAGGGAGCTCTCCTTGAACTCTGTTCTCACAAGTATCTCATGTTCCTGTTTCATTCCTAGCTCTCCACCAGTACCGAAGCAAGTTCTTTCCTTAAGCGCCATCTTAAATTGATAGCCATTCCGCTTCAAATAATCTGGTGATGCATTGAGCAAACTCAAGCTCATGCGGCATCCAATATCCACCCCCACACCATAGGGGATCACAGCGTTTTTCGTTGCCAGTACTCCACCAATGGGTAACCCGTACCCTTGGTGTGCATCCGGCATCAGAGCTCCCATTTCAGCAATAGGCAGCCGCATGGCCAAATCCATTTGCTGATAGGCATTGCTACTGATCAGCTTCCTGCCAAATACCCTGAAATCCCTTTGGGTCTCACGAAGTGATATTTCATACCTTAGGTCCGAAATTTCTTCTTCCATGAATTCCTCTGCCAAAGACCCTAGTATTGGGTTATTGATAAAGTTTTCAGGTTCCTCCCGAACGGCCCTCAGCAAGTCAAGCTTTTCAACTTTTGAGCTATGCTTATAATGCTTCGCCATTATGTCAATGGCCAGGCTTTTAGCACGGTTAGAATGATATAATATGTTTTTGAGGTCTTTACCTCTAATTTTTTGATTGCCCATTTTGCAATTAATTAATAGTTGGTGAGCAGTTGAAAATCAACAATTGATCATCAAGCTGAGCGCCTTAACAAAAAGTTTAATTGAAGATTCGGTTCTGTACTGCCTCTGAAAAAGGCATAAAAAAACCCGATCTAAATGGACCGGGCAGAATTATAAGCACTTAAGTGTAGCTACTTAAGCCCGGTCTCTGGTACGATATGATAATTCTGCTCCAACATACGAACTCCTTTCTTTAGGATTCTGTGTGAGCCACAAAGGTAATATTATTTTTTGGAGAGTTGCAAGTTACGAATTGAGGACTTAAGAAATCCTCAAGCTTTTGAAATTCATTTCTTCTCCGCCAGCTGGCGGAGAAGAAATCTTCTATGTTGAAAAACAAGCTTTGAGCCGAATAAATAATCTTTTTATTCAT
>ERZ1740070.344-NODE-344-length-32534-cov-5.425013_pt1 | contig 32534 bp, 30 predicted proteins | sample MGYA00581734_ERZ1740070 | MGnify/ENA primary metagenome ERZ1740070 (study PRJEB43018, sample SAMN04849744) | marine metagenome | isolation source: floating plastic debris | place: Pacific Ocean | collected 2008-09-01 | study: EMG produced TPA metagenomics assembly...
GCATCTGACGGTCGGCGTGGTCGAATGGGACGCGTTCGAGCGTGCGCATTTGGGCGGTGCCTCGGGCCATTTGGGCCGTCGGGCGGCTGAGGGCGATGGGCTGCGCGTGTTTGTCGAAAGCAATGACGGGTTTCGCTTGCCGTCGAGCGGTGACACCCCCGTGATCATGGTGGGGCCAGGCACCGGCATTGCCCCCTTCCGCGCGTTCCTGCAGGAGCGGGAGGTGCAGGAGGCCGAGGGCAAGAACTGGCTTTTCTTCGGCAATCCGCATTTCATGCAGGATTTCCTCTATCAGGTGGAGTTGCAGGGGTATTTGAAATCTGGGCTACTGAGCCGTCTTGATGTGGCATTTAGCCGGGATCAGAAAGAGAAGATCTATGTGCAGCATCGTATCCTTGAGCAGGGTGCGGAGCTTTGGAAATGGCTGCAAGAGGGCGCGCATTTCTATGTCTGCGGGGATCAGGCGCGGATGGCCAAAGATGTGCATGCCGCGCTGTTGGACGTGATCATGACCCATGGCGGCGTGGAGAAAGAGGCGGCGGAGGCCTACCTACAGAATTTGCGCGATGAGAAGCGGTATCAGCGCGACGTGTATTGAAATGCGCGTCCCGCCCCGGACTTGATCCGGGGCCTCGCGGATAAAAGGCGGAGGCCCCGGATCAAGTCCGGGGCGGGTGTTCTTTTTACATGCCCTTGAGCTTGTCCATGAAACCGGCCGCGTGGGTCATCACGACAGACGCACCAGAAACGCCCCAGCCGCCATCGACAGGCAAGACCACGCCGGAGACATAATCGGCGGCGTCCGAGCACAGGAAACCCGCCGCTTTGGCGATGTCATCGGTGACGCCCATGCGCTTGGTGGGCACCGATTTGATCACCGCTTCGCGGATCTGCGGAGTGGGCGCGAGGCGAGCCATGCCTTCGGTTTCGTCAATGGGACCGGGCGAAATAGAATTCACGCGCACGCCTTCAGCACCCCATTCGAGCGCGAGCGATTTGGTGACCATGTCAACGCCCGCTTTGGCCGCGCAGACCGGGGATTGATGGCTCATGGCGTTGAAGGCTTGAGGCGCGGAAATGTTCACCACGCTCGCACCTGGTTTCTTCAGATGCGGATAGCAGGCGCGCATGACATGGAAGGTGCCCATGAGGTCAATCTCAACCATCGCCTTGACGGCGTTGGGCGACAGATCCATCAGGCGACCGGGCACATTGCCCGCCGCACCGGAAATCAGGCTGTCGATGGGGCCACCGAAGAAGTCAGCAGCCGCGTCAAACCCGGCCTCCACGGCGGCATAGTCACGCACGTCAAACGTGGTGCCTCCCGCCTCGGCACCCAGTTCTTTGAGACCCGCAACAGCTTCATCCACTTTGTCTTGCTTGCGTGAGGCAACAAAGATTCTGGCCCCCCAACGGGCAAACCCTTGCGCGATGCCGTAGTTGATCCCGCTGGTGCCGCCAACAACAAACACGTTATGGCCGGAGAAATCGAATGTCATGGTCATGGGGCGTCCTTTCTTGTGGCTGATGTCTCAGGCCATCAGTTTCATCGCTTCAATGAGCGGCTTATCTTCAGTGTCCATCACATCCATGATGTGGCCATGCAGGCGGCGTTTATGCTCCCCAAAGATGCCGCGTGCCTTGGCGAATGTGGCGGCGAATTCCATGGCTTTGTCGAAGGTCTCTTGCGCGTCGGCGCAGGCCTCCTGCACCACGTAGCGCTGCGCCAATTCCGGCGCACCCACGCGGCGGCCGGTCAGCTTCATGTCATTGAAAAGCTGATAGGGCAGGGCGGTTTTCACGAATGCGATCATACCGGGCATGAACGGGATCGAGATATCGACCTCCGGAAAACAGAAATACCCACGATCCGAGCGCATGAAGCGGAAATCACAGGCGCAGGCGAGCATCGCGCCATTGCCAAACGCGTGTCCGTTGATCGCGGCGATGACCGGAAAGGGCGCGAGAAGCAAGCGCGAGAACACCTCATTCATCGCATACATGAACGCTTTGATCTCGTCGTGACGCTGCTCTTTGAGGGCTGCGTTGAGGAAGTTGAGATCGACACCCTGGCTCCAGTTCTTTTCGTCGCTGGATGTGATGACCATGGCTTTGACTGTTTTGTCAGCTTCTGCAGTGTCGAGCGCAGCCAGCAGCCCGGCGGCAAACTCCGGGTTCTGCTTGTTTTCGGCGTTGTTCATGGTGACAACGGCAATTTTTCCGTGGAGATCGTAGTCGATGATGGCCATCGCTCTGGCCCTTTCCTTGGGGTCGTCTTGCAGATGGCTAGCATTGTGCTCACGCAGCCTTCAACCGATAAGTTGACGTAACGCTGGGTTACGTCACGTCGGGCGTGCGCCCTCTCGGGGCTGTGTCGAACGCCGCCTTATCGCTCGGGAAGGCACAAGGTGCCTTTGACGGTGTGTGGCCGTTTGCCGGCCTTCTTGCAAAAAACGCGGTTTTGCGATCCCGCTGTGTTGAATATCCGGCAAACTTCACCAAGAGTGGCGGTGTTTGGGACATAAGACAGTGACGGGAAGGAATTGGCATGACGCATTCGTTTTGGCGCAACGCAATCACAGGTGCGGCTTTGGTCGCGATGGCATCGGTCGCCACGGCGACTGTCGCGCAGGAAGAAACCGAGGCTGAAGCGCCTCAGGGCCCCGTCTGGCTTGCGACCTGTAGCAACCAAAACAACCCTGATGTGCTGGCCTGCAGCATGTCACAGACCCTGAATGTGGCCAGCTCGGGCCAGCGTCTTCTTGCTGTCACCGTGCAGCCCGACGCAGAGGCGCCAAACGTGCTGTTGTCACTGCCCCACGGGTTGAATTTTGCCAATGGTGTCGGCGTGCGCACCGATGATGGAGAGGAAGAACGGTTCGCGTTCACCACGGCGGATGCCACCGGCACCTACGCCCGTGTGCCTTTGACGCGCGATTTGTTGTCCGCCATGCGAGCGGCCAACACCCTGAGCTTGAATGTTGTGGGCGTTGGTGGTCGTGAGGTGAACTTTGAGGTCTCGCTGAGCGGGTTTTCCAAGACTTACGATCTTCTGCGATAAGGCATTTGCGTCTTCACGCGGGGTCCTGGTTTTTCGGGCTGTGATGACTTTGGACATAGCGGCTGAAATCCTGCGGCAGCGCAATTTGACATAGTCAATGGCGTGGTCCCGGCCTAAGCTGTCGATGTCCAAACCTGTGAGGACCGGCACAATGTCAGACAAACATGATCGCGGCATACAGACACGGCGTGCGGTTTTGGGCGATGCGCATGTCGACCGGGCCGAGGCGGAAAAAACCGCATTTGATGCCCCCTTTCAGGAGTTGATCACCGAGGCCGCCTGGGGAACTGTGTGGTCCAGTGATGCGATTTCCTTGCGAGAGCGGTCCATGTTGACCCTCGCCCTCTTGGCGGCACTTGGAAATTTTGACGAGATCCCGATGCATATTCGCGCAACGGCGCGCACCGGGGCCAGCAAATCCGATGTGATGCAGGCGTTTCAGCATGTGGCGATTTACGCGGGCGTGCCACGCGCCAACCGGGCCCTCAAGATCGCAAAAGAAACCTATGCTGAGATGGAGCGGACCTGAACCGCGCCGAAAAGGACCCCGCCCATGCCAAAGCCCGGTGATTTCATGCCTCGCGATCACGCATGGCAGCCGCCCGCGTTGACACCGGACTACCGCACATCCGTGGCCCGATCCCCGCGCCTTGCCCTTCATCCGGTGCAAAACACGCTGAGTGAACTGATCGGTCCGGTTTTTGATGGATCTGATGTCGGAGCGCTTGACCATGATCTGCTGCGCAATTTTGCCCGCCCGGGTGAAAGCCCAATCGGTGAACGGATCTGTCTACAAGGCCGGGTCAGCGATGAAAACGGGCGTCCCGTGGCGCACAGCCTTGTTGAGCTTTGGCAGGCCAATGCCGGCGGACGCTACCGCCATGTCAACGATAGCTATCTGGCCCCGATTGATCCAAATTTTAGCGGCTGTGGGCGCACGGTGACCGATGCGGAGGGGGCGTATTCTTTCCACACGGTCAAACCGGGCGCGTATCCGTGGCAGAACTGGTCGCCTCATTGGCGGCCTGCCCATATTCATCTGTCGCTCTTTGGGGCGGGCATGGCGCAGCGGTTGATCACGCAATGCTATTTTGAGGGGGATCCCCTGATTGCAAAATGTCCCATTGTGAATGCGGTGCCAGGCCAGGTTGCGCGAGACCGCTTGGTGGCCACGCTTGACCTGGATGCGTCCGTTCCGTTTGATCACACGGTTTACAGGTTTGACATCGTGTTGCGTGGGCGTCGTGCGACCCGTTTTGAAAACAGGCCGGAGGGCGCATGACCATGGCGATCGCAGGCGACGACCTAAAAGAAACGCCGTCGCAAACGGCCGGACCTTATGTGCATGTTGGTTTGGCGCCCGGCGCGGCAGGTTTTAAGATGTACGATCAGGAATTGGGCCAGGATATCGCCGGCCCTAACGCCGACGGAGCGCGCATTCGCGTTGTCGGCCGGGTCCTTGATGGCGACGGTGCCGCGGTCAAGGACGTCATGATTGAGCTGTGGCAGGCCAATGCGCATGGCCGGTATGCCCATCCAGCCGGGGGTGGCGCGGTGGAGCCTGGATTTCGCGGATGGGGCCGCGTGACACCAGACTTTGAGACGGGTCAATGGGCGTTCGACACGGTCAAACCTGGCGCTGTGGATGGGCAGGCGCCGCATATCTCGTTTTGGCTGGTGGCGCGTGGCATCAATATTGGCCTGCACACGCGGATGTATTTTAACGATGATGTCATGGCCCACGCGGCGGATCCGGTGTTGGCCTCTCTTGCGCCGGCATCGCGCCGCTCGACCTTGATTGCGAGCCGCACAGAGCCCGAAGGCGGACTTGTCTACAGGTTTGATATCCGTCTTCAAGGGGACGATGAAACGGTGTTTTTTGATGTCTGACGGTGCGTTGACAGGTCGGGCCTAGCTGTCGAGCAGCAATATCTGACAATTTTGACGATGGCGGATCGCATGGCGTTTTGCCCATGCCGCGTGGGGGGCATCGGTTCCGAAATGGGCCGTTGTCAACAGACCTGCATGGGCCATCTTGGCATCAATGCGCAGGGCGAGCTGTTGGCGAGGATCCTCATTTGGGCCTAGCGCGTTGAGGATCTCGACAAAGCGCAAGCGTTGGTTCTCAAATTGATCCGCCGCCGGGTCGCTGAGCAACCATGCAAATTCGAGTTCGGCGGACATGCGACCGGCGCAAATCGCCATCGTCTCTGTAAGGTCCTCAGGACCGGCCGCCTTGGCGGGTAGCGCATAGGTCAACAGAAGAAGCGCTGCAATTGTTTTTAATCTGCTCATGTTTTCAGCTTTCCATGCAAAAATTCGCCAATCAAGCGTGCAATTTGAAAACTCTGCAAACTGTGTTGTTCCAACATGCAGTCGCGCATGGCCCTGTCTTGCAAAGGCAACGCGGGGCTGGCCTCATCAGGCAAACATCACGGTGCAAACATCACCGGGCAAACATCAGTGGGCAAACCTCACCGGGCAAACATCAGTGGGCACACTCACTGCGCAAGTCTCTCCAGGCCGGCATCGCGCGGATAGAATTTGCCCGGTTGTCCAGCGCACGGTTGATGCCCCGCTCGCTCAGCCCGGTCTACGGCGCGCAAGGTCAACAAAGGCAAAGACACGCGGAAGTGTCACTGGCGCGCGCGGTTCCACTTGGTGATTGATCGGCGTTCTGCCGACACGCTTGATCTCTTGGCGTGACAGACCCGGATCCGTTTCCGGCACCTTAATGCCGGTTTGCCGGTTGCCACGGCGCTCTTGGGCCAATCCGCATTTTTGATGCGGCGTTGAGAGCGCTTTAGAAAAGTTCGATCTCGCCAGCCTTGGGCTTGGGCGGTTTTGGGGCCGCCGCGGTGTCAAAGAGCGACTGATCATTCTCGATGAATTTCAGTTTGGCCTGACCGGTTTGCGGCCAAAAGCGAACCCTGCGCGCTTGCCGTCCCCCGACACTTTGACTGGCGCAACGGATGCTTTCATTGTCCAGAAAGGCCAGCGCGAATTCCACATTGCGTTGACCGACCGCGCGTTCGTTGCTGATCATGTCTGCGCCGCCAAAGATCTTGGCTTCCATGCGGGCCTTCTTGGCCCCCCGCCGCAAGAGGTCATTGATCAGAAGCTCCATCGCGTGCACGCCGTAACGGTTGTTTCCGGCCTGGGCATCACTGGCATCAGGAAGCAAAAAATGGTTCATCCCACCAAGTTTCGCATGCGGATCGTAAAGGCAGGTGGCGACGCACGATCCCAAGATTGTCGTCAGGACAGTGTTGTCGGCACCGGTGGAAAACAGACTGCCCTGCATGATGTGCCGAATGATTGGTTTGTCGTCCGAGGCGGCTGCGGCATGTGGGCTGGGGGGACGGGCTGCATTCATGCGCTGCACCTTTGCAAGATGCGTTTGGCGATATCAGGCAAATCGACATGTTCTTCAACCGCGCCAAGAGCGGTCGCAGCTTTGGCAATGCCGTGGACCACGCATGTCTCCGCAGACTGACCGATTGTTCGGGCACCCGCCTCTTTCATTTGAAGAAGGCCCGCCGCGCCATCTTTTCCCATTCCGGTCAGGATCACACCGAGAACACGGTTCTCAAGGGCGGCACAAGACGAAAACATTCGATCAATAGATGGGCAGTGGCCCGAGACCTTTTCGCCCGGGATCAGGACGCATTTTAGCTGCGGTTGAAGCCGCACTTCCATGTGTTCGTGTCCGCCAGGGGCCAGATAGATATGTCCCGGCTCAATCGGAGTGTCATCTGTGACCTGATGTACAATGGGCGCGCATGTGCGATCCAAACGCTCCGCAAAGTTCTGTGTGTAGCCTTCGGGCATATGCTGCGTGATCACCGTTGGTGGGCAATTCTTGGGAAACACCGATAAGATTTCGGAGAGAGCTTCCACGCCGCCGATTGAGGCGCCGATTGCCACGATTTGACCGTTGGGTTTGAAATCCGGCACCGGACAAGGCCTGTACGTGGGATGGGCAATCTGTTGTTGAACATTCGCCCGGCTTGCGGCGTGTACCAAGTCAACCAGGTCGGCAAATGGATCTCCTTCCGAACTCAGCGTCGGTTTGGCCACGCAGCCAAATGCCCCGCGCGCCAAAGCCTCGACCGTGGCGCTGGCGCCAGATTGAGTGTGTTGGGACACCATGATGACAGGCATCGGGTGATGGCGCATGATGCGTTCCAGAAATTCCAGCCCGTTCATGCCTGGCATTTCCACATCAAGCGTGACGACATCCACCAGTTCGGTTGAAATCAGATCGCGTGCGCTTGGGGCGTCTTGCGCCTCTCCCACAACGGAGATTTTCGGATCCGTTTCCAATACCGCCCTGATCAGGCGACGCATGGTGGATGAGTCATCCACCACCAGAACACGTGTTTGGTCATTCACGATGTGTCACCTGCCTTAAAAATCATGCCAACCATCAACATCTGCCGCGTCCGTTGCGACAGCCGCAGATCCGACGCTCGCCGGCGGTTTCCGACTTTTGAACATGATCTTTTCGTTGGCGGTCTCCGTCGTTGCGGTTCTGGTTTCTGTGGCTTGCCAATCGGCATCTTGATCATCTTCCGCGGCGGTTTTGAACTTGGAAACAATCCCGACCAGTTCCCCCGTTTCCTGGTTAAGCGCATGGCACGCGGCGGTGGTTTCTTCGACCATGGCTGCGTTTTGCTGAGTGCCCTTGTCCATCTGGTTGACCGCCGAGTTGATCTCGGAAATGCCGGTGGACTGCTCGTTGGACGAGCTGGCAATTTCGAGCACAAGGTTGTTGATGTCGGTGACAGAGGCCAAAATCTGTTTCAACGCGTCGCCGGCTCTGTTGACGAGCTTCACGCCGCTGTCCACATGTTCAGCGGAGGTCGAAATGATGCTCTTGATCTCATTCGCCGCTTCAGAAGAGCGTTGCGCCAAGGCGCGCACTTCGGAGGCCACAACGGCAAAACCACGACCGGCATCTCCGGCGCGCGCGGCCTCGACCCCGGCGTTGAGCGCCAGGAGGTTGGTTTGAAAGGCGATGTCTTCGATCACGCCAATGATCTGCGTGATGTGTTCCGATGATTTCTCAATCTCATCCATCGCCGTGACAGCCATTTGGACAACCTCGCCACTGGCCTCGGCATTTTCCTTGGCCCCTGCGACCACTTCGCTGGCCTGCATGGCACCCTCGGAGGCGGATTTGACGCTCGCCGTGAGCTCCTCAAGCGCGGCAGCGGTTTCTTCCAAAGTGGCCGCCTGACTTTCGGTTCGGTGGGCCAGGTCATCGGCGGCCTGGCTCATTTCCTTTGAGTTTCCGCTGATCCCAGCGGCACTTCCGATGACCGACTGGATCAATTTGTTCAGCTGCGCTGTCGCGCGATTGAAATCGGCCTTAAGCTGTTCATATTGGGGTTCGAACGTCTCAGCGATCTGCACGGTGAGGTCCCCTTCCGACAGGCTGGTGAGGCCAACGCTGAGCGCAGAGACAACCTTGTTCTGTTCGGCAGATTGCTTTTGCTGCAATTCATCAGCTTGACGGCGTTGTTCGACGTTCTCCGTGATATCGGTGGCGATCGCCATGATGCGGGTTGGTCGGCCTTCATCGTTGAGAATTGGGCTGTAGCTGGACCGGAACCACACAATGTTCTTGTCGCGCCCGACATGTTCGAATTTTTCCGTGACGGATGTGCCTTTGCGCAAGCTGGTCCACAGCGCCTGATACTCGCGGCTGTCTTGCGCATCGTTGGCCACGAAGGTGCTGTAGTCCTTGCCGATCACGGCGTCGCTGCTGTGACCCATAACCGTTAGGAAGTTGTCATTGGCCGTCAAAATTCGGCCGTCCAAGTCAAATTCAAACACGGCTTGCGACTTGCCGATGGCCTGCAACTGGCTTGCGATCTCGGCTTGGCGCGTCTTTTCATCCGTGATGTCAGAGGCGAATTTCACGACTTTGAACGGGACACCGTCTTCGTCGACAACTGGGTTATAGCTGGCCAGCAGCCAGAATTCTTCGCCCGCTTTGTTCACGCGTTTGAATTCGCCGCTGACCACTTCCCCTGCTTGAAGCTTTCGCCAGAACTCATTGTAGTCCGGGCTTTGCGATGCCTTTGTCTCCACGAAGATGGAGTGGTGCTTGCCCAAAATCTCATCCAAGCGGTACCCGGTCGCATCCAAGAAGTTTTGATTGGCGTCCTGGACCATGCCATCGATGGAAAACTCGATCACGGCCTGGCTGTTGCTGACGGCCTCCAGCTTACTGGTATTGGTGCGCGTGATGCTGACATCATCCCAGCTGAACACGTTCCCCAAGTGGGTCCCGTCATCATCAAAGATACCGGCAACTTCCACCCCGATGCGGCTCTCTCCGAAAAGAAGATCGCGTTTGACAGGGGCAGCATGCGGGTTCGCCATATCAGCGCGTTTATCGGCCAGCTTTTCCTCAAAGGATGTTAGTTTCTGACCCACGACATTCGGGTCAAATCCAGGCATCTCGGAACGGAAAATCTCGGCCTTGTCGGCAAAGAGCGCGAGGCTCGCGTCATTGGTGTAGGATACGACAAACTCACGATCCACAATGAACATAGGCGTGTTTGCGCGGGCAAAGGCGGTGCCTTTGTAACGGTTTTCCAACTGTGTCGCCGCTGCCGCCTGAAGGTTACTTTGCACTTCGCTCATGGCGCGCGCGCAGTCGCCGATTTCATCGCTGCGCACGGTGTCACCGATCTCTTCGCTGTAATCTGCATCGCGGATACGCTCGAGAGCACCGGCAAAACGGGCCAAGGGTTGCGCAATCTGCCGGCTTTGCCAAAAGGCGTAGCCGCCGCTTGCCAAGACGATCAATACACACAAGGTGCTGACAAAAATCAACGTGTTGGTGCTGCTGCGCGCGGCCTCTCTGGCGTAGGTGGCCAAGAGTTCCCCGATGCCATCTTCCACGGCTTTGAGCTCATCGATGCGTTGCGTCGCTGCGGCAAACCATTCCGGGCCCGTCACGTTGGAAAAGCTCAGCGGTGCCTCGGCAAATGCCAACCTGCGTGCCTCAGCACTCATGTCGGCCAGTGCTGCTTCTGAGTTTGCGCTGAGTGCGCCTGCCACTTGTGCCCAACGGGACGCGCCTAACGCAAATTCGGCCTCATAAAGAAACGTGTCATTTTGAGCGCCATAACTCACAAAATCCTCGTAAATTTCCGGAGAAAAGGCACCGGATCCAAAACCGCTGGCGCCCCTGGATCTTTGTTGTCCGGCGCTTTCCTTGGCATGCATAACGGCGGCATAGGCGGTGGCGGTCGTCACCAATTCTACATTGGTGCCCGACTCCGCCATCGAGATACCAACATCTGAAAGCATCTCAATCAGTCTGGTGTAGGTGGCGCCTGTCGCGGCAAAATCTGCAGTCAGATTGTCCACATCCCGGCGGACACGTATGATATCGTCGAGACCCCGGTCCACGCTGCGTGCGCTCTCTTCATCAAAGGCCGCGACCATGTCTTTGACCGCAGCATAGGCGTTGATCTTGGCGTCGACATCGGCGCGTGCATCCAAGATGACATCGCCAAACACGGCACCTTTGGAACTGAGAAAACCGGCGGAAGAGCCACGCTCCACCTGGAGCGTGTGCACCAGATCACTGATCAAAATCGCCGCCTTGGCGTTTTCATAGGTCTGTGAGGCCTGTGCGCGATCTGACGCAAGATTTACGATCACGTTGATCGCGAACCCCATCAAAAACACAAGAGGAAGCACGACCATAAAGGTCAACCGATGTTTGATTTTCATGATACTGACGCCTTTTGAAACTCGATGCGCCACCTTGGTGCGTGATTCTTCCCAACAAATTGCAAACGTCAGAGATTTTTTTGCGATACGCGCCGTCAGGTGGAAAACCGATGGCGCATCCTGCAACACGGGCCTTGCCACCTTGAAGGTTCGCAGGCGATCCGAGCGGAATTTCTGTCTGCAGTAATTTTTTAAGGCTTCTGGTCGATATTCGCGGTCACAGCGACTCTCACGCGCGTGGCGTCGCTCAATCCAACCGTGGCGTTTGCCCCCGTCAATGTAGATCGATCAGGAAAACACGTTGAATTTTACAGGACTGGCTACGTGCCGACATGTGACACGCGTCACCCGCGCAAACCCCAACAAGGGCAGCATCGCATGAGGATGGAACCCACTATTTCGCGCCGGCCCGGCGATCTTGAGATGACCCGCGCCGATTTTGAGACGATCAAATCGCTTTTGTACCAGGCCACCGGCATTTCCCTGTCCGACAAGAAAGAGCAGTTGGTCTACTCCCGTCTGTCCAAGCGTCTTCGCAAACTTGGGTTGGAGCGGTTTGAAGATTACTGCCACATCTTAAAGACCGATCATCGGCAAGAAGAGTTGGGCCTCGTCATCCAAGCGCTGACGACAAATGTAACGCGGTTTTTTCGGGAGCCGCATCACTTCGAAACGCTGCGCACGGATATTCTTCCCGCGCTCACCCAAAAGGCACGGCGAGGTGAAAAAGTGCGCATCTGGTCGGCGGGCTGCTCTGCCGGGCAAGAGCCTTACACGATTGCCATGGAAGTTCTGGAATGGTTGCCGGATGCCGGGCAACTGGATGTCAAAATCCTCGCCACGGACATCGACAAGACCATGATCGAAACAGGGCGGCGTGGTGTATATCGCGAGAGTTTGATCCAGAACATCAAACCGGACCTTTTGCGAAAACACTTCACCAAAGTGCCGGAGAGCGATGAGTGGCAGGTCAGCGCGGATTTGCGAAAACTGGTCTCGTTTCAGCAGCTCAACCTATTTGACCCATGGCCGATGCGGCGCAAGTATGAGGCCATTTTTTGCCGCAATGTAGTGATTTATTTCGACATTGATGATCAGGTAAAGCTTTGGAATAAGTTTGCGGCCCAAATGGTGCCGCAAGGGTGGCTGATCATTGGGCATTCTGAGCGCATCTCTGGCCCGCCGGCCAAATTCTTTGAACCAAGTGGGATCACGGCCTTTCGGTTGAATGGTCTATACCGGTCTTGATCGCCTGTTGCGGGATCAAGCGTCGGTTTGCACGATTTGTCGCTGGGGCCTAAGAGCCTCAACAGGATGGTTGGATGAACGGTTTCAACCACCCCTACAAAACGCAGCAAAAGAGCGGATCCAATGACCCCTCTTGCGGATCAATGCGGCCCGGAGATGGGCTTTGCATAATACGCAGTTCGCCCAGCAACCCATGTGGTCACCACGGATGGGGCGCCGTCATCCGGCCAGTCCAGTAACACCAGATCCGCCCGTTGACCCAGGGCAATGCGTCCTCGATCGTTCAACCCCATGGCCCGCGCAGGGCCAGAGGACACAAGCGACCACAGCTCGGTCAGTGCGGCCCGTTTTTCCCCCGCCAGGCGCGCGATGGCCGTCATCATTGCGGGGTAAAAGTAATCCGAGGCCAGCGCGTCACACAGGCCATCTTCAACCATGTCCGCGGCGGACAGCGATCCGATGTGACTGCCGCCTCGCGCCGCGTTGGGCGCACCAAAGATGATTGGGTCACCCTGATCTCGTGCGGCAAGAGCGGCCTCCATCACCATCGGGAACTCGGCGACACAAGCCCCGTGGCCGCGAAAAAACGCCCGGGTTTCGGCACGGGTATCATCATGGCTCAGCATCGGTGCACCCGCCGCACGCCCCAGAGCCGCCACATGGGCGATTTGGTCCGGCACCTCGGGGCGACGGGACCAAATTTTCCCGAACAACGCCATGTAGTCTTCATGCGTGAGACCCGCGCGTTTGGTTCTGGTCGACGTCCGCAAGGACATGCGCGGATCATCAAGCGCGGCCGTGGTGAAGTGCGGGCTGAATTCAAAGGCGCGGTCCTGAATGGCCACGTCAAAGGCGCGCATCATCATGGAGGTGTGATCGTTAAAAGCGATCGAGGGCAATAATGGGCCTTTGAGCGCTTTTTCGATTACTGGGATAGCCTCAAAGGCAAAGGTTTCCCAACGCAGTTGCACGCGGTTCTCAACGGTCAGGCGCGAAGCCAGTTGCGTCAGGGCGGCGATCAAATCCTGCCCACGTGTCACCTCACGCAGGCCCGGTTCCCAACTCAGCGTGATGGCGTGATAGGCGGTCGCGATGCCATTGCTGGCCAATTGTCGATCGGTGTCGATCACGGCAGTGTCGAGCGGAAAGTAGACCCCTGGGCGAGGCATCACCTGTCGCTCAAAGGCATCCCCATGCACGTCGATCATCGCGGGGGCGAGGGTTAGGCCTTGGGCATCGATCACGCTGCCCTGTACCTGACCGCCAATGTCGACGATTTGCCCGTTGGACACGGTGACGGTGGTTTCAACGGCATCGTCGGCCAGGATGACCCGCGCGCCTTGGAGAGTGAACGTCATGGACAGGCCTTTGAACGGGAAGGGATGCGTCATGCATTTTAGGCCGCGCGCCGCCGGATCACCAGACCCGCTGGGGGAAGTGATGCCTATCCCATGGACGCGCTGTCATGAATGAAATCCGTGAGATGCTGCGCCACAGTCTCCCCCGCCTCAAGCAGGATCGAGTGTTTCAGCTCTGGCAGGATCACAAGTTTGGAATTGGGCATCGCGTCATGGATATGCTTGTTCAGATGCGGGTTGCAGCCCCCGTCATTTTCGCCTGTGAGCACCAAGGACGGTGCGCCAATCTCATGGAGCCAAGGGGCCATTTCGGTGCCCGCGTAGATGCGAAACACGTTGAGGAAAACCTCAGGATTGGTGTCGACCACTTGTTTCAGGCGGCGATCCACGATGTCGCGATGGGCTTCAATAAAGCCATCGGTGTACCAGCGGTCGATCAGCGTGTTTAGGACGTTGGGCACGCCTTTGTCCTCCATCGCCTTGACCACCGCCCAGACCTTTTCACTGTCGCCCTTGGTGCGGAACGCGGCCGTTGACAGGAGCCCCAGCGACAGCACACGGTCAGGGTAAAGCCGCGCGTAGGCCGGGCCGATCATGCCGCCGAGGGAATGGCCGGCGATATGGGCACTGTCCACGCCCACGCGGCGGCGCAGCTGTTCGAGATCGGCCACCAGCTCTTCCAGGCCAAAGGGCAGGCCCGGGCAGGGTGATGCGCCATGGCCGCGCAGATCATAGGTGATGACCTGAAAATGCCGGGTGAGCGTGGGCATGAGAAAGCGCCACGTGTCGCGCGCCGCGCCAATGCCATGCACAAGGATTAGCGGCGGGCCGTCCCCTTCGACAGAGTATTCACAATCAATGGCGACAGACATGAGGCTGTGTCCTTTACTCTGCGGCGACGGAACCTGAGGCGTCTGCAAAATGCGGCATCACCTCTTCGGCAAACCGCTGAATGCTCTCAAGTGTCTCGGATTGGGCGGCACCGAAATTCATCGACAGGATCACGCGGTCGATGCCCATCTCGGCGTAGGGGCCCAGTTGGTCGATCATCTGTTGTGGAGAACAGATCAGCAGGTTTGCATCAAGGTCTTCGCGCGTTTGGCTTCGGGGCAATGGGCGCGCCATGCCGCGATCAATAAGGCCGGGGCCGGTGAACACGTTGTCGAACTTGGAATAGTAGTATTCGGCGGCGCTGAGTTTCGCCTGGCGGTCGGCCTCGGATGTGGTGACAAAGCTCACGCGGGAGAGCGACAGCGTCAGATCGCGCCCGTCCTCGCCCATCTCTTCTTTGGCGCGGGTGAAGGCGCTAACCTGATCATGGAGCAGTTGTTTGTTGCCCGCCAGCGGCGTCGTTTGGATGTGAAACCCGCGTTTGGTGCAGGCGTAGATACCCTCTGGGTTCATCACCGCCATCATCATCTGCGGCCCCCCGGGGCGCACGGGGCGGGGCATGATCGTGATGGGATCGAATTTGTAATACTCGCCGTCCCAAGACACTTCCTCTTCGGTGAGCAGAGCCTGGAGCACATCTAACGATTCATCAAACCGCGCGCGGGTTTCTTCCATGGGCACGCCGAGGCGTTCCATCTCCACCTTGAACGCGCCACGCCCCACGCCGAGCATCAATCGCCCTTCGCAAAAGATATCGGCCACGACGACTTCACCGGCATAGGTGCGCATGTCATGAAGCGGCAGCACGACGATGGACGTCATGATTTTGATCTGCTTTGTATGCGCGGCGATCTTGACCGCGAAGGTCAGTGGCGCGGGCATCATCAGCACGTTCATCAGGTGATGTTCGGTGATCGACACCGCATCAAAGCCCAGTTGATCGGCAAGGATCGCTTGCTCCAGCATATCGGCATACACGCGGTCGCCACCATAGGACTTATCGGGGTAGTCCGCTGACAATTGCAGGCTGAATTTCATGGCCGCGCTCCGATTAGATTGGAAAACTCTAGCGCGGGATTTGGCCTTTGGATACCTCTTGCATCAGCGTTGAAATGTGACGTGTCCGTTCATGATCGTGGTGGTCGCTTGGGCCTGCGTGATCTGATCGGCGGGCAGAGTGTTAAGGTCATGGCTCATCACCACCACATCGGCCATCATGCCGGGTGTCAGCTGGCCTTTGACACCCTCATTGAACTCCACCCAGGCATTGTCGCGGGTATAGCTGGCCAGCGTGTCATGGAGCGTTTGGGTCTGGTCGGTCCAACCCTCGCCCATATCAAGCGGGGCAATGGCCGCTTTCACGGTGTCCATCACGTCCATCTGGATCACCGGCCAGTCCGTGGAGAACACGACCGGCACGCCCGCTTCGCGCATGGTTTGCCAAGCATAGGCGCCTTCGATCTGGTCGTCATGGAGGTATTGGCTCACCGCGCCCGGCGGGAAGATATGGCCTGTGGGCGCGTGCCCGGGCTGGAGGCTGGCGACGATCCCGTGCGCCTTCATCCGGGGAATGTCGTCTGGGTGTATCACCTCGATATGTTCGATCCGGTGGCGGCTGTCGCGGGTTCCGTTGCTGGATTGCGCGGCAGCATAGGCGTCAATCGTGCGTCGGACGCCCGCATCCCCGATCGCGTGCACCGCGATTTGAAAGCCCAGCCGGTCGGCTTCTTGGATGCAGGCGGTGAAATGCTCTTGCGTGAAAACCTCATCGCCCATGTTGTCATTTGCGCCCAGATCGCCGGGGTAGGGGCGCAGCATCAGCGCGGTGCCGCTCTCAATCACGCCGTCGATGAACATTTTGACGTGGCTCAGTTTGACCATGTCACTTTGATAGTCCTCGCGCAGGGCCGGGGCCTCTGCCGCGATGCGTTCCACCGGGTCGGTGCCTTTCACGTGGAAGGGCACGTGGCAGCGGCAGAGGAGGCGGCCTTCGGTTTCAAGTTCACTGAGAAGCTCCAATTGATAGCGGTTGCCGTCCATCAGGTGCAGGCCTGTGATGCCTTGCGCCGCGCAATGGGCGAGGCCACGGGCGATCACGTCCTTGTCCATCTTGCGCTGCTCTGGCGTCGCGGGTGGCTCGGGGTCCTTGCCGGTGGTGAGGCCCAGCATCTCGCGCCCACCGTGGCGGGTGAGGTCGAGGATGGGACTGTAGGCACCCGGCTCCAAGAGTTCGCCGTTGGCCAGACCGTCCTCGCCCATGACAATCTCAGAGCCCGCATCGACCTCTGCCCCTTGCAAAAGCCCTGTGGCCTCAAGCGCGGCGGTGTTGGCCCAGACGGTGTGGTGATCGGGGGCGAACATGGCGAGCGGTCGGTCGGACAGAATGCTGTCGAGGTCATGGCGGGTCAGCGTACGGCCCGTGCCGAGGATGTCGTAATCGGCCATGACGCAAAAAACGAGGCGATCATCGGGATTGGCTTCGGCATAGGGCAGGATGGCCGCGCGCATCGCCTCTATGCCTTCCACGCCGTAGAGGTTGAGGCAATCGAGCTCCACCGATCCGCCGAAGAGATGCACGTGACTATCGATGAAGCCGGGCAGAACCGTGCCGCCTTTTGCGTCGATGATTTTCGTTTCGGGACCAGCGAGTGCTTTGATCTCTGCGGTGCTGCCCACCGCGGTGATTTTGCCGCCTTCTAAGGCCAGCGCCTCTGCCTCAGGCCGCGCCTCATCAAAGGTGATCAGCGTGCCATTGAGAATGACGATGTCCGCCATAACCGGCCCTTGTCTGTTGGTCATTGTAATCCCTATCGGACACCCGCCCCGGACCTGATCCGGGGCCTCGCGGTTAGCTATAAGAGGACCCGGGTCAAGCCCGGGGGGGGTGGTAAGTATTACTTAAGCAGCTCAGTCGAGCTCGCGGGGAAGAGCTTGGTGGCCTCTGGCGGGCAGGTCTCTGCCACATAGGCCGCACCGACCAGATCGGCGGGGACCACAACCTCAGGCGCGGTTTTCATGTCTTCGGGCATGAACGCCTCGGACCCTTTGATCCCGTTGGCGTAGCGCGCGAAGGAGGACAGCATCGCGGCGTTCTCGGGGGCCATGATGAAGTTGAGGAAGGTCTTGGCCTCATCCACATTCTTGGCATCAGACAGGATCGCGGCATTGTCCATCCAGACCGGGAAACCCTCTTGCGGATAGCCGAACGCGATATCGGGGTTCTGGTTGCGGGAGCGGAAGGACGCGCCGTTCCAGTTCACACCAGCGGAGAGGTCACCCTTGGCGTATTTCTCGATGTTGCCGTAATCCATCGACAGCCAATGGGGTTTTGCCGCCTGCAGAACGTCGCGCACCTGCTTGAGCACCTCTTTGTCTGCGGTGCACTGTTCGCCGCCCACATATTTGATGGCCAGGCCCATCACGTCGCTCATCTCAGGCACCACGTTGATCTTGCCCTTCAGCTCTTCTGGTGGGTCAAAGATCACGGCGGCGGTGTTGATGTCGCCCTCATAAACCGAGGTGTTCACCGTCACACCGACGGTGCCCCACTGCCACGGCACGGTATAGTTGCGGCCCGGATCAAAGGAGACGTCGACCCACTGGGGATCGACATGTTTGAAATTCTCCATCTCGTTGGGCTTGGATTCCATCAAGAGGCCTTCGCCCACGAAGATCGGAATGTACGTGCCCGAGGGGACCACGATGTCGAACCCGTGCCCACCAGCTTTGATTTTGGCCAGCGCGGTGTCGTTGCTGTCGTAGTCGGTGATCGTGACGGAAATGCCCGTCTCGGCCTCAAACTTTTCGATCATTTCGGGGCTGGTGTAGTTGCCCCAGTTGTAGATATTAAGCTCCCCCTCGGCCAGCGCGGGCGCTGCGAGAAGGGCAAGGACTGCTGTGAGTGTTGTCTTCATTTTGATCTCCCTGTTTTAGGTTTTGATTTTACTCAGCAGAGTGAAGGCGACCACCATGGTGATCGAAATGCCCAGAAGGGCGGTTGAAATGGCGTTGATCTCTGGTGTGACCACGCGCCGGAGCTGACCCAACATGTATGTGGGCAGCGTATCCTGTCCGGCGGATTTTACAAATTCTGTGATCACCACGTCGTCGAGGCTGATGACAAAGGCGAGCATCGCACCGGCGAGGATGCCCGGCCAAAGCTGTGGCAGGGTGATGCGGCGGAAGATCTGGAACGGCGTGGCGTAGAGGTCAGCCGCGGCCTGTTCGAGGGAAAGATCCATACCCTGCAGGCGGGCGCGGATGGGCAGGTAGGCAAAGGGAATGCAAAAGGCCGAATGCGCGATGATGAGGTACAAAAGCCCGGTGTAACCGGTGGCGACCTTGATCATGGCAAAGAAGATCAGCAGCGCCACGGCGGTGACGATCTCGGGCACCATGAGCGGTTGGTTGATCATCGCAAAGACGGTCGTTTGGCCGCGGAATTTGCGGGTGCGGGTGGTGGCGAGCGCGGCCATCACGGCCACAGAGGTGGAGATCAGCGCGGCCCAAAACGCGATGATCAGCGATCGGATAGTGGCCTCTTGCACCTGCTCATTATCCCAGGCGGAGGCGTACCAGCGCCAGGAGAACCCTTCCCAAATCGCAATCGAGGTGCCCGCGTTGAAGGAATAGATCACCAGCAGAATGATTGGCATGTAGAGCATGGCAAAACACGCCATGGCGATGGTGGTGAAGCCGGTCTGTTTGCGGACGTCGAACGCCTTATCCATGCCGCACCTCTTCTTCGCCCGCGGCGCGGACATAGGCCATGAGCGCCACCATCACGATGGCCAGAAGGGTGATCGACAGTGCGGCCCCCAACGGCCAGTTGCGGCCTTGGCCGAACTGCAGCTCAATGAGGTTGCCGATCATGAGCTGGTTCCCCCCGCCCATGACGCGGGGTGTCACATACGCGCCCAGTGAGGGCACGAAAACGAGGATGGAGCCTGCAATCACGCCCGGTTTGACCAGTGGTAGGATCACACGGCGGAGCACTTTGAGGCGCGTGGCGTAAAGATCATAGGCCGCTTCGACGAGGGAGAAATCAAGGCGCTCCATCGAGGCATAGATCGGCAGCACCATCAGCGGCAGATAGACATAGACCATGCCAAGGATGATCGAGAACTCGGTAAACAGCATCTGGATCGGCTCATCAATCACGCCCATGGCGATGAGGGCGGAGTTGATGACGCCCTCATTGCGAATGAGCTCCAGGATCGCGAAAGTGCGGATTAGAAGGTTGGTCCAGAACGGGATGATGATCAGTAGCATCCACATGTCGCGCTGTTTTTTCGGGCGCGTGGCGATGAAATAGGCGGTGGGAAAGCCCACGATCAGGCAGCACAGCGTGGTCAGCAGCGACAGTTTCACAGACCGCCAGAAGATGCTCAGATGCGCATCCGACCAGCCCAGCGTGTCGTCGAAAATGTCCCGCTCCATCACCACGTTGAACCACGCGTCGGTGGAAAACTCCCACACCACGCCACCGAAATCGCCGGGGCTGAGGAAGGAATAGACCAGCGTGATGAGCAGGGGCCCGGAAGCGGCGAAAATCAAGATGATCAGCGCAGGGGCCAAGAGCAGCCAACGGTTGCGCGTTTGACGTTTCGCCTCAGTGATCGACAGCTCCGCCATCAATCGCGCAAGACCTGCGCCACGCTGGGCGGGAAGGTGATGCCGACCGTGTCACCCTCGGCCATGCCGGAGGTCACATCAGGGGCGTTTTGCTGGCGCAGGACAAAGGATGTGCCATCGCTGAGCGCCACGTGGAAATGCGTATCCGTGCCGAAATAGACGATGTTGTGGAGCGTGCCGGACAGCAGTCCATCCTTGGCCGTGCTCAGCCGGGCGTGTTCAGGGCGGATGGCCAGGGTGACTTTGCCCGCCTCTGGCGCGCCGTCGACCTCTAGGACCTTGCCGGATGACAGCCGCACCGCACCTTTGCCAGTGACATCCACCTCGACGAAGTTCGTGTCCCCGATGAAATCCGCGACAAACCGGTCGGCAGGGTGATCATAGATGTCACGCGGCCCGCCGATCTGGCGGATGGCGCCGTCGGACATCACCGCGATGCGGTCCGACATGGTCAGCGCCTCTTCCTGGTCGTGGGTGACGAAGATAAAGGTGATGCCGGTTTCCAGCTGCAAGCGTTTGAGCTCCAACTGCATATTCTTGCGCAGTTTGAAATCGAGCGCGCTGAGCGGTTCATCCAAAAGCAGGATCTTGGGCTTGGGTGCGAGCGCCCGGGCCAGCGCCACGCGCTGTTGCTGCCCGCCAGAGATCTGACTGGTCTGACGATCGGCCAGATGGGACATCTGCACCAGTTCCATCATCTCACCCACGGTGGCGGATATCTCGGATTTGGCCTTGCCCAGCATCTCAAGCCCGAAACCGATGTTTTCGGCCACAGTCATGTGCGGGAAGAGGGCGTAGCTTTGAAACACGGTGTTGATCTGGCGCTTATGCGGCGGGGCATCCAGAAGGCTGTCACCGAACATATCAAGGCTGCCCGAGGTGGGGTGCTCAAACCCCGCGATAAGGCGTAAAATCGTGGTTTTGCCGCACCCGGACGGGCCCAGAAGGGTGAAAAACTCATTGTCTTCAATGTCGATATCGATGCCGCCGAGCGCTTCGACCGGCGGGTTGCCGGGATAAACCTTGCGCAAGGCGCGTGCGCTGATGGCTTTGATCAAACCCCGTCCCCCGATCGGCAGTTGTGCAGGTGCAGCATACCCCAATGATTGCGCCAAAATTCAGTGGGGGATATACCCCTCTTGGGGTAGATTTTTGGTCAGTTGGTCGCAGAAAGAGGGTAATTTCCTTGGAGCTTTCCGAATATGACATCCTGCGGTTGCAAAAAGCGCTGGCGGCCCTCGGAACGCCGGGTTTCTTCGCCGCCTTTCGCAACCTGCTGAGGGCGCGAATGCCGATGGCGACCTTCTTGTTCCTGCGTTTTGATCCGGGCAAAGCGCCGGTTCTCTTGGATGCGTGGCTGTCCCATGCGCGTGTGCCGGTGTCCGCGCTGGATGACTACGTGGAAACGACCTATCCGTTTGATCCCTTTTTTCAATTCAACGACGTGCCGGAGAAAGGGGGGCTTTATCGCTTGCCCGAGATTGCGCCCGACCGGTTTTTCTCAAGCGAATACTACCTGGAATATTATCGCAGCACTGGCTTGTGCGATGAGGTGGGGATGCTGGTGCCCATGCCTACGGGGGCGCGGGCGCATGTCTCTATCAGCCGATTGGATGAGATGGGCCCCTTCAAGCGCCGCGAGCTTCAGTGCCTCAAAAGCTTTGCCCCGGTCCTGTTGGAGATGTTGGGTCAACATGTCAGGGTGATCAGCCCGCAGGAGCCATCTCGCTCTGCCGCCGATACGCACCCTTTGCCCAGTTTGATCCGCGCCTATGCCAAGGACACGCTGTTGATACATTTGACCGCGCGGGAGGCGGAAATTGCCGCGCTGGTCTTGCAGGGCCATTCGAACGCATCCTCGTCCTTGGCCCTCAACATCGCGCGCGAAACCTGCAAGGTGCATCGGCGCAATCTCTATCGTAAGCTGGCCATCTCATCTCAGCGGGAGTTGTTTGGATGTCTCAAGCATCTTTTGTAGGAATTACGAGGACGCGCGCGCATGTGTGACCGCTGTGTTCTGCCGCCGGGCGCGTGTCATTGGCTTCGCGTTAGTTTGCGCTTTGCCCGGGGGTTCGGCGTTGCGGCCCTCCTGTGTTGGGGCGACGCGTCTCACGCCCAAGACACTGATCAAGCGCCGCTCTCGGTGTCGGCGGCGGAGGGCGGGTATCGCTATTTTGTCGTCACCCAGGATGAGACGCCTTTGCGGGATGCGCCTGCGGTCTCCGCGCGGGAGGTTGCCGTGATCTTCAATGGACAGCGTTTTCACAACCTTGGCTGCGCCCACTCGGCCGGTGTTTTATGGTGCGAGGGTCGGGTCATCGATGGCAAGGAGCGCGGTTTTCTCCAAGGCTCCGTTTTGCGGCCCGCGGCGGCGCAGGACGGGACGTTTCCCAAAGGCGTGAATGACAGCCGAGATCGGGTGAGGCGCGATGATTTCGACCGCGAAGGGCGTATCAAATGCGCGCAAGTTGATGGGCAAACCCTGGGCGATTGCCGTGTTCAGGTCGCTTTTGCCGGGGGCGGTGATGCCACAGCGCGCGTGACCTTTCCCAACAGTTTCACGCGGGAGCTTTATTTTGTCGACGGAGGGTTTCAGCGGGCCAATACGACCATGTCCGGGGTAGGCACGGATACGGAGTGGCGCGTGGAGAATGGGGATTTTGTGATCCGAGTCGACGACCAGAGGTTTCGTATCCCTGCCGATTTCATTTTCGGAGAGTGAGCAAAGCGCGAGAAAGAAATGGGCCGCTCAATAGCGGCCCAATCCAGTGATTTACTTCGGGGATATCTTGTAAATTGTCCCCTCATCGACGGCGGCATAGAGGCTGCCGTCAGGTCCTGTGACCAGGGAACGGTAGCGACCGCCATCCTCAGAGGCCAGATCCATCTGGGCGATGCTGACGACCTCTGTGCCATCATCGCTGAGCGTGAGCACGTCAATGCGTTGGCCCAGGGGCGTGCCGCCAAAGCCGATGCCCATGATGCCCACGGCCATGGACCCTTCCCAATCGCCCCATTGGTCCCCGGTCAGGAACGCGTTCGACGAGGTGCCTTGCGACCAGCCATTGTTGTTCCAGATCGGGGGCATCGCACTTGGATAGGTCTCAAAATCCGTCATCGGCATCCAGGCGGCGCGCAAAAAGCGGTTGTCGCCCACCATCTGGTTCGGGCTGTAGCCGCAGTAATTGTCCGGGCAATCGCCGCGTCCGGCCATGTTGGGGCGCGGATCCCAGCCCGCATTGCCGCCATTTCGTAGCACTGTGACTTCATCGGAATGCCAAGGGCCATGCTCTGCCGTGATCGCGGCCCCCGTTTCAGGGTGGAACGCGATACCCTGCACGTTGCGGTGGCCGTAGGTATAGGTCCGCTTGTCAAAGCCGAAGGGCGGCGTGTTGCTGGCCGCGGGCGAGCCGTCGGTGTCCAGCCGCATCACCTTTGATCCCATCAGGGTCGGGCTTTGGGGCACCTCACCATTGTGGGTGTCGCCGGTCGTCAGATAGAGAAACCCATCGGCCGGATTGAACCGCACGCGACCGCCATTATGGGCACCCGGTCCTCCAAACGGGTGATCAGACGCGGCCATCTTATAGGGCACATCCTCGACGATATCGCGGCGTTCCGACACGCTGGTGAAATCTTCGCTCACCTCCAGCCGCATCAGGCGGTTGGTGTGCGGGGTCGACATGTTGGATGTGGAATAGACATAGATCCTGCGGTTCTCGGCAAAATCGGGGTCCACTGCCACGCCCATCATCCCGGCCTGACCTTCGCAAAACAGGTCTTCGGCCACGGAATTGTAGCCCTCGGACTCGCTCATACCCAGAAGCGCATTCACGTCTCCCGAAGGCATCCTGACAGACAGGCCGTCGCATTTTTCAGTATAAAACATCGTACCATCGTCCAGGAACGCCATGTCCCAAGGGCTTTCCAACCCATCCAGAACAACCTCTTGGCTGAGATCCTGAGACAGCGCGGGACTGGCCCCCGCCGCGGCCAAGGCCATAATCGGTAAAGTGCTTACAAGATTTCGGAACTTCATGTTTGTCCTCCCTAAAGCTCAAATTGCGTGGCCTTGGTGGCCCTCTCCTTTTTCAATTGCTCGAATGCCTAACTCTTCGATGCCTCATGTTTGCGCGGCCAGCATGGCGTCCGCGCGGGCGAATATGTCTTTGAAACGGGCTTTGGATTTGCTGCGCTGGCGGACGGTTTTGAGGGTCTCGTAATTGCTTGAGACATCGCCCACGAGGATCAGTCCGACCATGCCATAGGTCTTGTGCGGGGTGCAGAAATAGCCGTAGGCACCCTCGACCGTCAGGGTCAGCTCAAACTCCTTGCCGATCTTGCTTTTCCAAGGTTCGACACCCTCGGGCAGCATATCTTCGCGCGCCTGGCTGTTGTGATTGTTATCGGTGGCCAGAAACCGGATCACATCGCCGGGCTGCACCATCACGATATCGGGGTAGAAGACCATCAGCTCCTTTTTGTCATCGGGATGATGGTTGAGCATTTCGACGTCATGGACGGCATCTGAGGACGTGAGGATCGAAGGGGGCGCCGATGCCGCGAGCGCGCCGCCGATCAGTGCCATGTTCTGTCGTCTTGTGATCTTCATAGGGGTACCTTTTCGTCGAATTTCGTCATTCCGCCGCCTGGTCCGCCTTGCCAGGCGCTTGTCTGTAGTTCAGCGGGACATCTTCACCCATCGCCGCGTGGGCCTGGGCCTGTTCTTTGACCGCATTGTGATGAGCGGATTTGGCACAGACCGGATCGGTCGCATTGGGATCGCCGGTGCGCGCCATGGCCTGGCACCGGCAACCGCCGAAATCGATCTCTTTGCGGTCGCAAGACTTGCAGGTGTCATTCATCCAGTGATCCCCGCGATAGGCGTTGAACGCCGCGCCCTCAAACCAGATCTCGGACAGGGGTTTGTCGCGCACCGTGTCAAAAGTCAGATGCGGAATGGTCTGCGCCGCGTGACAGGGTAGGACCTGACCATCAGGCGCGATGTTCAGCCCCGTCGTGCCCCATCCGCCCATGCAGCGTTTGGGCAGTTGGTCGTGGTAATCTGCGGGCACGAAATCAATCACCAGTTTGCCCTTCAGGGCGTGGCGGGCTTTGGTGACGATCTTGATCGCCTCTTGGGCTTGCGCCTTCGTCGGCATCAACGCATCGCGATTGGCCAGCGCCCAGCCGTGAAACTGCACGGTCGCGATCTCAATGCGGCGCGCGCCAAGCTCCTGCGCTATCTCAAGCGCATGGGGGATCTGATGCAGGTTGCGTCGGTGTAACACCACGTTGAGCGTGAGCGGAAAGCCGATTTCGCCGATCCATGCCGCGACCTCCATTTTCCGTTTAAAGCCGCCAGCATAGCCACCAATGTCATCGGCCAGTTCTGGCGTCGTGCCTTGCAGGGACAGTTGAATGTGATCAAGGCCCGCCGCATCCAGCTCAATCAGACGTTTTTGGGTCAAACCGATCCCGGACGTGATCAAATTGGTATAGAGCCCTGCATTGCGCGCGGCGGCGACCAGCTCTGTCAGATCGCGGCGCGCTGCGGGTTCCCCGCCGGACAGGTGCAATTGGAGAACACCCAGATCGGCGGCCTCCGAAAACACGCGCGCCCAAGTGTCTGTGTCCAATTCCTGCTCCGCGCGTGTCAGCTCAAGCGGGTTGGAGCAATACGGGCAGGACAGCGGGCATCGATGTGTCAGTTCCGCGAGCAAGGCTATGGGGCGCGGCGGCCTCATCCCGCGACATCCAGAAATCGGCGGTGTTTCAGGGCGGTCAGAAATCCCGCGCTGTCCTCGCGGATTTGTTCGGCGGGCGCGTTGTATTTTTCGGCCAGCGCCGTTGTGATGTCACCAAACGTGCGGGTGCCGTCCACCTCCTCCAAAATCGCCTGCCCGATTGGATCGAGCGTGATCGCGCGTTCGGGGGCCAAAAGAACCCAGGCGTCGCGCACTCTGTCATGGTGAAGGCGCACGCCGCGTGGCAGGGTTGGAACATCACTCAGCTCCATCAAGAGGCCCTCCGCAGTAAGAGACCTTCGCCCGGTTGCCACGCGCCCGGGGGGATGCGCGCGGGGTCTACATAGGCCGAGGACAGCGCGTCCAGCTGCGACCAGAGCACATCCGTTTTGAACATCAGCGCGGCGGCGGCGGCGTCTTGTTTTTCCGCGCTGTCTGCTTTGTCGAGCACCCAGGCCAAACCAAAGGCCACGTCCTTGGGCGCTTCTTTCAAACGATTTTTGAAATAGGACAGGGACGCGTCATCCGCGAATTCATAATTCTGCAACAGGCCCGTAATGCGATCCGCGTGGATTTTGGGCGCAAACAGCTCCGTCAGGGAGGCCGCGACCGCCTCAAGCAAGGTTTTGTCATGCACGAACCGCACATAGGCATCCACGGCGAATTTCGTGGCCGGCAAAACCCCTTCGCAGGACGCCACATAGTCCGGGTCAAGCCCCACGGCGTGTGCCAGACGCAGCCAGCGTTTGATCCCGCCTTCTTGCGCATCGGTGCCGTCATGATCTTCCAGCCGGGACCGCCATTGGCGGCGCAACGCAGGGTCCTCAACGCGCGACATGAAGGCTGCATCTTTCATCGGGATCGACTGTTGATAGTAATAGCGATTGATCACCCAAGCGCGCACCTGATCAGGCGTGCAGCCGCCGCCATGCAGAAGGTCATGAAACGGGTGTAGGTCATGGTATCGCTCGGCTCCGATCTGGCGCAGCCGGGCCTCAAACTCTGAGCGGGATTGCGCCGCGCGATGGGTCATGGGCGCACCTCCATCCCGTCCTCGGCAATGACCCAACCGGCCGCCTCTGCGATGGCCCGCTCAGGCGCATCGGGGCGGAACACCGGGTTCGTGTTATTCATGTGAACAAAGATTTTCTGCCCTATGTCCAACCCGTCGAAGGCCGCGATGGATCCGTCCGACCCGCTCATGGACATATGTCCCATCCGCTTGCCGGTTTTGTGCCCAACGCCTTCTTTTTGCATCTCATCGTCGGACCACAGCGTGCCGTCAAAAAACACCATATCCGCCCCGTCGAGCCGCGCGCGCAGGTCATCGGTGAGTTTGGCGCAACCAGGGATGTAATAAGCGCTTTTCCCTTGGGCAGAGAGCGCGACACCCACGGTTTGTTCACCCACCAATTCCGTCTCAACCGTGTCCCCTTCGAGGTAGAGCGGGACCTTGCCCGGCACCGCGAAAAGCTCTGCCGTCAAACCCTTTGAGGGCTCAAACGGCTCACCCAAAGCAATGGGCCTGCGGGGGACGATGTCAGGTTTGAGGGCGTCGAAAATCGGATTTTGATTTAACACGTCGTGGATGCCCTGAGTTGCAAATAGGTCAAAGTGTTGTTGTTCCCTTAGCGTCAAAAGCCCCGCCACGTGGTCGATATCCCCGTTCGTCAAAACGACGGAAGACAAAGGCACATCTCGCAGCCCCCTTGGGTGCAACGGGGCTGCCCGGGCCAGCTGAATTCTGACATCCGGTGATGCGTTGAACATCGTCCAAGTCTCTCCATCGCCTGTGACGGCGATAGACGACTGGGTTGAGCTTTTAATCTTACCTTGCCGCGCCAGACTGCAGTTCAAACATCCGCAGTTCCATTGAGGTAATCCACCTCCGGCAGCAGCACCAAGTACAAGCGCACGAAAATTCACATTCGTACGCGGAAAAACCTAAAATGGAATCTCGCGTTCGTCTTCGTAATCAGGACCGTACATATTGATTTCCATGCCGCACTCAATTTCGAGAAGCACTGGTTTCGTCCAAGCCATAAAAAATCCTCCCAAATTTTCAGTTAGCCCTAACAGTATTCCAGAGATTTCGAAGTTTCGCTACGTTTTTTTTATCACAATTCGGCCATCGGCTGGAAATCGCAGGAAAAAGTAAGCCTGTTCTCCGAGCGCTGAGATCCCGCTTCATCTAGCCCTATTTTTCCAAACGGTTGCGTATGGGTTGCACGTTGGAAGCGTAAGGTGCGGTGGTTGACCATGACTGAACCGTGCCCGGCAAATCATCCGGCCCTGCGCCCAATTTCGCCATTCCAAAGAAGCCTTTGCGGTGCAGCCGTCTGTCTCGCAGGCTCCTAAGTCTAAGAAGCATTTGCATTCAAATGCCTGTCTGCCAGAACCGCCGCAGATGTTCTGTTGTCGACGCCCATTTTCTGGAACACCTGCTCAAGGTGCTTGTTCACCGTGCGCGCGCTAAAGCTTAGAATGGCGCTGATATCGCGATTGGTCTTTCCCAAGGTCAACCAATAGAGAACCTCGGCTTCGCGCGCTGTCAGCCCAAAGGCGCTTTGCAGGAGGTCTTCGTTGCACTCAGACCGTCTTTGCACAAGTTTGATCAGGATATCCTGCGCCGCTGAGACCCCGATAAACTGAAGCGCGTGTGTTTCACTCAGCATGCATTGCTCCACGCCTGAGACGGGCCGGTCTATGCATCCAATGAGCCAGTTTTGGACATGGGGCGAGACGATGTCGAAACTGTTGGCATCTAGCGTGCGCTGGGCCTTGTCCGTGCTCCAGACAAGCGTGCCATCGGTGTCAAACGCAAGGACAGAACTTTCGATCAAACCAACCGCGTTGCGCGCGCTGGTCAATGCACGGGCGTTCAGAATGTGGGTGGTGAGCCGTGCAACCATTTCCTCAACCGCGACCGGCTTGGTGATGTAATCGACCCCGCCAGACCTTAGCCCTTTGACCACATGTTCGGGATCTGTCAGCCCGGTCATGAACACGATGGGCGCTGGCGTTGGGTTTTGACCGGATTTCAGGCGACGGCACGTTTCAAACCCGTCCAGTTCCGGCATCATGGCATCCATCAAGATCACATCAGGTTGGACGCGCCCGGTGAGTTGTATGGCGCTGTGACCGTCGCGGGCCACCAGCACGGTCATGCCTTCGGCCTCAAGGGCGGCTGACACCATGCCCAGCGAATCCGGGTTGTCATCAACCACAAGCGCTATGCCTTTGTTTCCCAATTCAAGCCCGGTCATCATACGCCTCCAGAGTGTCGACAATTCCGGCCATGTCGAAGTTTTCGAGTTTGCTGGTCAGGTCGCGCATTGTCGCGCGGTCCCCTTTGTGATCGGCGCGCAGCGCTTGCAGCGATGTGCGCAGCGCGCTGGCATGTCCAAGCTGCGCCAGATCCAGTAATTTGGCGCGCTCATCAGTGGACAGGGGCAGGTGGCTCTGCTCGATCTCCGGCCCTTCGACGGTGAGCGTGATCTTCAGAAGCTCGGCAATCTGCAGGACGAGATCATCCAGGTTATAGGGTTTGGCCACAAAGGCGTCATGCAAACCCAGCTCAGGTCTGTGGTGACGTTCTTCGTTGGCATGCCCGGAGATCATGATGATGGGTGTGTTGGCATGCGCCCCTTCGCGCAGCGATCGCGCAAAACTCCACCCGTCCCGTCCCGGCATATCGATGTCGAGCAGTATGATGTTGGGCAGGGCATCTGCCAGCATCGCTTCGGCCATGTCCACATGGGTGGCGCACAGGACAACAAAGCCGTAATCGCTCAGGAACTTGTCAAGCAGGGCGAGGTGATTGGTGTCATCATCCACGGCCAGCACCGTTTTGCGCGGTCCTTCATATCCGGTCACGGGCAGGGCGCTCGGCTCAGAGGACAGGCCTTGAGCGCCGAAGACACTGGGCGCGAGAGAAGGCAGCATCAGCCGAACGCGGAACAGGCTGCCGACATTCACCTCGCTTTCCACTTCAATCTGACCGCCGAGGATTTCCACCAGCAGTTTCGTGATTGTCAGGCCAAGGCCCGACCCATGCGTGTCTGAGCGGCTCGCCCGTTCGAACGGCCGCCAGATGCGGGTCAGGTTGTCCTCCGATATCCCGATGCCTGTGTCTCGTACCTCGATCACGGCCACTTCGTTGCGGTATTTCAACAAGAAATCGACTGACCCCTGCTCTGTGTAGCGCAGGGCGTTGGACAACAGATTGATGATGATTTGGCGCAAACGCTTTTCGTCTGAGCGCACGAACGCAGGCAACCGGCCTTCGGTGCGCATGCGAAAGCGGATGCCTTTGCGCTGTGCTTCATCTTCGAAGATCGAGGTGATCTGATTGAGGAACACTTGCAGGTTGATGCGATCGCTCATCACTTCCAGACGTCCCGCCTCGATCCGCGAGATGTCCAGCAATCCGTCGATCAGCCCGGCCAGATGTTCGCTGGAGCGGCGAATACTGGTCAGTGAATTGCGCCACGCCTCAAGTTCGCTGTCTTTTTCAAGCAATTGGGCAAAGCCATAGATCGCATTGAGCGGGGTGCGCAGTTCGTGGCTGAGGCCCGACATGTAGCGTGTTTTGGCCATGTTTGCGGCTTCGGCCTTGTCCTTGGCCTCCTGCAAGGCGCGGTCGGTGCGTTCATGGGCGCGGAGCTCGCGCAGCAACCGGTCAGATTGCCGCTCTGCCTCTGCCATGGCGTTTTTGCGGCTGGTGCCGATCAAGAGATACATCCAAACGGAAATGCCGATCACGATCACCATAGAGCCGTAGATGACCGTCAAAAGCGCGTCGAAATTAGGCGCAGGGGCCAAGGCCCTGATGCCCAGCAAAACACCGCCAAACATCAGGGAAATCACGGCCGTTGCGAAAATCGCTGTCGCCGTTTGGGTCAGCATGGCGCGCGCCACGGACCAGGGAAACACCGCATAAACCCATTCCTCGATCACGTGTCTGAGGCGCGCGTGCGGCTTGCACATGTCGTGGCAGCTGGTCTCAAGGGAGCAACACAGCGAGCAGATTGCGCCGGCGTGAAACGGGCAGTCGATCATGTCCTCGGCGTCAAAGTGGTAGTCGCACACGGTGCAACTGGATTCCGTCAACGGTGTTTTGGGTTGGGGGCGGGCGATGTAGTATTTGCCACCTGTACCCCATGCGATCAACGGGGCAAGAGCAAAGGATGTGGCCAGCGCGGACACGGCTGAGAAGGCTTGAAGCGTCACACCGAAAAGACCGCCATAGGCCAGAAAGGCAACCGCGCAGGAGATTGCCATCGCGCCAAGGCCCACGGGATTGATATCGTAGAGATAGGCGCGCCTGAACTCGATCCCCTTGGGGCTGAGCCCGAGCGGTTTGTTGACAACGAGATCCGCCACCAGCGCCCCGATCCACGCCAGCGCGACGTGAGAGTAGACGCCCAGAACATGCTCAAGACCTGTGAACACGCCCAGCTCCATCAACAAAACCGCGATGCCCACGTTGAAGACCAGCCACACCACACGGCCAGGGTGCGTTTGGGTCAGACGAGAGAAGAAGTTCGACCAGGCGATAGAGCCGGCATAAGCGTTGGTGACGTTGATCTTGAGCTGTGACAGCACGACAAACAAGCCGGTGAGAAGCAACACCAGCCCCGGTGAATTCAAAAGCTGATCAAAGGCCACGTAGTACATACGCGTGGGGTCGGCGGCCTCGGTCATTGGCACCCCCTCTCGGAGGGCCAATGTGACCAGGTAAGACCCCGCAACCATCTTGAGCACACCAAGCACGCTCCAACCCGGTCCAGCCGCGATCAGAGCAACCCACCATTGTCGCCGCTCCTTGCGGGTGGTCGGCTCAGGCAGAAATCGCAGAAAATCCACCTGCTCACCGATTTGCGCCACGAGGGAAAACGCCACCCCGGTGGCCGCGCCGAACATCAAAAGCCGGGCCGTATCAGGCATGTCTTCTGATCCGGCCAATGCCGTGCCCGTGTAGGAGGTCCAGCCCTCGATGTCGTAGCCCACGAAGGCGAGGAACACGAAGGGCAGGATGTGCAGCAAGATCCAGATCGGCTGTGTCCAGGCCTGAAACGTCGAGATCTTGGAAAAGCCGTGGATCACGAGGGGGATCACCACCAAAGAGCTGACGATATAGCCGACAAAGAGGGGTATCCCGAGGCAAAATTCCAACGCCAGGGCAAGGATCGCGGCCTCAATCGCAAAGAAGATGAAGGTGAACGAGGCATAGATCAGCGATGTCAGCGTTGAGCCGACATAACCAAACCCCGCCCCGCGCGTGAGCAAATCAATGTCGAGGCCGTAGCGGGCCGCGTAATATGAAATTGGCAGGCCTGTCAGAAAGAGGATGGCACCCACGGCCATGATGGCCGCGATGGCAATATCAAACCCGTAGGTCAGGGTAAGCGCTGCGCCGATCGCCTCCAGCGCCAGAAAAGAGATGGAGCCGATGGCCGTGTTCGCAACGCGCCCGTAACTCCACCGACGCGCCCGCCGCGCGGTGAAACGCAGCGCAAAGTCTTCCATCGTCTCGTCCGCGACCCAGCGATTATAGGTTCGTTTCTCGCGTGTCGCACGCAATGTTGCAATCATAGCCCACTCCACATTCACGCCTATGACCGACGTTCGACCTGCTCAGAAAACGCTCTTGGCGGCGTGCACTCCACGTCTATGTTCCGTTCAATTTCAGGATAATGCTCAAAACGCGCACGCCTATACGTCATTTGACGTATGTCTCGATGGGACCCTCCTGATGATCCTTGTTTCAGCCGGGCGGCATGGAATCGCCCGCTTTGCAAGCACGCTGAAAAGGAGGCGATATGTCTGACAAGG
>ERZ1740070.345-NODE-345-length-32498-cov-8.466880_pt1 | contig 32498 bp, 36 predicted proteins | sample MGYA00581734_ERZ1740070 | MGnify/ENA primary metagenome ERZ1740070 (study PRJEB43018, sample SAMN04849744) | marine metagenome | isolation source: floating plastic debris | place: Pacific Ocean | collected 2008-09-01 | study: EMG produced TPA metagenomics assembly...
CCTCTAGTGCCTCTGTTTCTACCTTAAACCTGAAGTCGACTCCTTCGATTTCCTTCTCACTTATGGTCAAAGTCACTTTTTGCGACTTAAAGCCTAAACTGGATACCGTTATAACGTGGGTTCCCAAAGGCACTTTTTCCAATTTGAAGTATCCTTCCCCATTGCCAACGGTACCAAGACCCAGTTTTTCTATCATCACGGTGGCATAGGGCAATGGCTGGCTCTGCACGTCCATCACGCGGCCCTGAACTAATGAAATCTCTTGGGAAATGGAGGAATTTATAGCTAACATTAGAAAAAGGGAAAAAATATATTTCGTCATCTACTGTCGATCGAGTCTAATAATGGAGAAATTGCCAGTGTTTTCGTTTTGGCCCGATTCTTCAATATCTCTAGGTTCAGATTGTAAACCACCCATGAGTTCTGCCCTATTGGTAGCACCACTTAAATGGTATACCCTGTCGGGCATAAGGGTAAAGAGGCTATCTCCGGATTGTATGGTTTGGACTTTTCGTGAGGCGTTATAAAGACGTAGGGTTCCGTCAAAAGTTATCCGAAAGTTATCTCCCGGAAGATTCAGGTCGCCTTGGACATCCTTAACTCCAGTTATGTAAAGGCGCTCTTTGTAGGTGGAATATTTTTCTGATACAATAGACCTTACATTGGCCGAGACGCGTCCGCTTAAGAAAGCACCGATAAGTATACAGGCAGCTGCGGCCACCCGGAGGCTTTTTCTGAATAATTTAAGTGCCCGTCCAGTTTTAAAATTGCTTTTGATACGTATGGATTCCCATATTTCTTCCTTGATTTCCATCTTTTCCTTTGTGGGTATGGACAAGGAGTCATCAAGACTGTCTGCTTGTAGCCATGCCTCTACCGCTTTTTTCTCTTCATCAGAACAAGAATGGTTATAGTATTCAGACAGTAATGCTTTAGTGATTTCAATTTTAGCCATATCGCTTTGACGTATTAGGATTCGCATTTCTTTATGGTAGTAGCGCAAGGATCAACAAAACGAAATGAAAGAATTGGGTTTAACGATTTTTTAACATTTTTCTGTATTTTAAATCACTTCCAGAGTAGTGCCCGTTAGAAATCCAAGAAAGTTGTATTATTAAAACTCAGGATTGAAAATTGAAACACAGTATTTCTTGATTGTTTAGAAAGGAATATTTGGTTACGTTATCTAACCAATAGCATGCTTTAAATTGCATTGTTTCAATTGAGTAAGGTTAGAAGATTTCTTACTATGTGAATAGTAAAATGTAGAAGTTGATTTTGCGAAGTTTGAATTTCTACATGATGTTAAATAGTTGTAAAAAGGATAAAGCAAGGCCCAACATCTTCTTGGAGAGGGCAATTTTTAATTTGCGTATTCCCTTTTTCTTATGGTATTGAACGTTTCTTTCTGTGGTAGATAGTACAGTTGCGATTTGCTTTGTGTCCAACCCCTTTTCATGACTTAATCGAAATACTTTTTTTGTGGTTGATGATAATCCCTTCAAAAGGAGATCCAGTTGCCTATTGAACAGGGAAATTATGGCTCGTTCATCCGTATCTGCCACAGTTTTCTGTTGTGATAGTTCAATTAGCTTTAGGTGCTTATTCTGAGTTTCTTTATTTCTGAAATACTCGCTTACCTTCATTTTTGCTGCTCGAGCCAGGTAATTTTCAATTGAACCCTCAATGACGAGCTTTTCTCTTCTATGCCATAGGGAGGAAAAAATATCTTGGGTCATATCTTTTGACAGTTCCTTTTCCCCGGTACTGTTTAAGCAAATCGCATACACTGGTTCCCAGAATAAATCATAAAGCCCCTTAAAATCACTTTCAGTTTTTATCGAGAATTCAACGATATTTAGAATCGGCTTGGTTTTCATGGATGAATTTAACCTGCACGAATATAGCCTTAAGACCCATCAAAAAAAAATTATTTAGAATTACTCTAAATAAAATTCAAATATTTGGAATAATCATAACACTGAAAATCAGATGATTAAATATAAAAATTATATTAAATTAATTTTTTGTTAAATTAATTTTGGAAATACTTAAACAAACTAAGTATCTAAATATGAACTTGCCCAAACTTGAAAATGTATTTGATTTGTTCATTTTAGAAGCCCAATAAATCTGTGGTATCGTGAAGGGCCGATTTAGAAAACTGTATTCTATTTGATAGACTGAATTCTAATCCAGTTCCATTTCCCGTTCTTTTTAATAGTTCCGGTAATTAACCTTTTATGGGACACTTCGAGTACATTTAAACGGTGGATTAATTATACTTATGGGCTTAAGCCTGTTCACAACTACTCAAAAGTATAATTTCCCATATCATTTATATATAGTACATTTTTACCTTTAAATATACTTTTCGATGAGATTTGGATATGCTAGGGTAAGTACCCAAGAACAGAACTTGGATCTTCAGATTGATGCTTTGATTAAAGTTGGTGTGCCTGAGGGGAACATTGTACTTGATAAAGTTTCGGGATCATCTTCTTTGAGGCCGAACTTTAAAAGATTATTGGACAAACTACGTGAAGGAGATGAACTGTATGTTTGGAAGCTGGATCGTATGGCAAGAAGCCTTATTCATCTAACTAAACTGCTCAACGAATTCAAAAAGGAAGGAATAGCTTTTAAAAGTATTACAGAACCATTTATTGATACAACCGACAAATCACCCCATGCAGGTTTTTTGATAAACATGTTCGCTTCGCTGGCCGAATTTGAAAGGGATTTGATTCGAGAAAGAACCAAGGCAGGTCTGGCATCTGCTAGGGCTAGAGGTAAGGTTCTAGGTCACCCCAGGGGACTTAGTAATTCTGCGGAACAGAAAGCAATTTTGGCAGAGGAATATTTTAGAAAAGGAGATATGACCGTGAATGAGATTTTAGATAAACTAAAAATTTCACGAGGAACTTATTATAAGTATCTTCGGTATAGAGGTGTAAGCGAATTAAGACCTTATAAAAAATCTAACTAATCGTATAATAGAAATTCGCCTAGTGGTACTCTTAACGAATTGTCAGGGCACATAAAAAAAGGTTTTGAAACTATCAAAATTAGATATCAGTAATTTCAGAGGAATAAAACAAGCTTCCTTCTATTTGGGAGAACACAATGTTCTACTCGGACAAAACAACTCTGGTAAGAGCGCTGTGATGGATGCTATAGGACTTCTTCTTGGAAGAGATAGATTAGCACGATCACTTGGAGATTATGATTTTTTTGGAGGTAATCCACAACCTGATGATAGAATAGCCATAAAAGGTTTATTGACTGGTTTTGTCGGAGATACTCCGAATACACATCCTGACTGGTTTAATGATAGCTCAGGTGGAATACCTGTTTGGTTTGATTCTGAAACTCAGGAAATTCATAGAGGAGAGCGTGTTGATAATACTGTCCTTGGTATTGAGATTGCATTCTCTGCAAGATTTGATATGGATGAATTGGAATATGAGACTGTAAGGTATTTTTACACAGGTAATCTTGACCCATTTGAAGATACATCGATTAATCCATTGCGGAATCACTCTCACTTAAAGGAGCTTGGATTCTATTTGTTGCCGTCAAAGAGGACGTGGGATAGGACAATGACCTTCAATTCTGAGCTTTTTCGAAGAGTACTTAAGTTTCAGGAGGCCATTCCTGGTCAGACCGTAGTCAATTTAAGAGATGAACTTAGAGAAGACGAAAATAATATTGAGGAACAAGCACCTTTAAAGGATATTATTGAGCGATTGAATTTGGAGTTGTCAGGTTTTGTAACTGATGATGGCTCTGAGATAACTTTTTTACCCACCCAAGGAGATATTCAAGGGGTTCTGGATAGTTTGACTCCCTTCATTGAAGGGTATGAAGGAACAAACATCCCTGTCAGTAAACATGGCTCAGGACTAATTTCACTTCAAACTTTGTTATTACTTCTGGAGTTCGGTAGGTTCAGAAATAGTTCTAAAAAGAACTTTTTCCTGTGCGCTGAAGAACCAGAATTACATTTACAGCCGGGATTGCATAGAAGACTTGTTGGAAGGATTAGAGGTTTGGGCAATCAGACTTTGACAACAACCCATTCCCCTGAAATAGCAACCTATTATAAACCTAATGAGATATTGATTCTCAGCAATAATGATGGTGTTTTAAGTGTTACCCCACTTCTATCAAAGTCCGAACCCATGCCTGATACAAATTCACTTATGCGTCTTTATACCTTATACCGCAAGGAGGTTTGTGAAGCACTTATGAATAAAAAGGTAATCCTCCGGAAGGGCTAACTGACTATCGTTGGATGAGACTATTGATTAATGCAAGTACGACAGCTGAAGGTTGGGAAGCATATAACACTTCTTCAGACAGAACTAAGTCCTTTGGAATTATTCCTACTCAAAATGCTTCAGTGGTCACTACATATACTCGATTCCAAAAACTAATAGATGAGTCCATACCATTGCTTGATGGAGACGCTCCCGGCCGTAGTTATATTACTGATCTTATCGCACTAGACAACCCTCCTCAAACCATTCTCAATCTGGGGTATGATTTGGAATTGGAAGACTTAATCAGTTGGATTGTTCAACCTCAAACCGTCGGAAGACAGACTGAGCTTGAAACTCTTTTACAACCTTTCAATGGAAGGTCTTTACGAGATTTCCTTCATGACAATAAACAGCACTGGGGGTATCAAGATTCTCTAGCTGATTACATCTTAAGAACAGAGGATTGTGTAAGACGAGCAAGACTATTAGTGAATTCGATATACAGCATCGACAACCTGGAAGGTGATTATGCGCAGCTATGGCAACTTGATGCGGACAGATCAACTGAGAGCATATCGGTATATAGCTTTACTTACCCAAATCTCTAATGGACGGATATGGTTACATAGATCAAGCTGGCACTGGAAAGACAACTCAGCTTATTAAAAAGGTGGAGGAATCTATTGATCTTGATAACTGGTCTGAATCTGCGGCAATATTGGCTATAACCTTTATGCATGGTTCGAGAAGGCGATTGGAGAGTAAGCTAAGGCAAATTCAACACATGGGGGTCAAAGTTTATTGCCAAACTATTGATTCTTTTTGCTTGAACATATTTAAACGATACAAATCATATCTCAAAATACAGAGCATGGTTATTGTTAGTGATAACCCTGATGAGTTATTGAAACTTGATGGAAGATTACATATTGGAATTCATAGGATTAGAGAAAAGACCAAAGATTTACTTGAATTTAATATCATAAAAGAAATATTTAAATTCTCGTATCCTGTTGTAGTTGTTGATGAATTCCAGGATTGTGACGGTGATCTCCTTGAGATTATCAAGATGTTGTCTGATTGCTGTGAATTATTTGTAGCGGCTGATGATTTTCAGAAACTTGATAACTATTCAGATTGTCCTGCAACAGAATGGTTATCTGAAGCCGTTCAACTTAATGTATTAGAGAAAATTTGGAGAACAAACGATGGAAAGATTCTAGATAGTGCAAAAGCACTACGGAAAGATGAGACCACAAACAATGGAGTAGACGTTGTTTTTGTTCCTTCTAAAGATGTTGCGGCTTACTCCATTTTATCTAATATGCAATGGTATGATAAGATGGGTAGTGGTAGCAGGACTATAGCGATTATTTCACCTGTAGGGCCTAAGAGTGATAATTTTGTTCATCAGACTTTAGAAAGACTAAACTCTCCCATGGAACGAAAATCAACTAAACAGAGAAAGGGCTATCGGCTGGAAGCAAGACCATTTCAGATGGAGAGTGAAAAAAAAACTTCAACTCAATATATATTGCAACAATGCGCGGGTTGGGATTCTTTGGAAGTCGTCACCAAAGATGCTATGGAAAGCTGGACCTTTGAGAGGTATACGGGATTTGATATAGGTGTTAAACGCGCCAAAAGAGTTATGAAACTGAGAAATACTGAAACTCTATCAAAGGTTGAATTTTCAGGATTAATTTCCTCTGGCCTCCACTTTGCTAACACATTTATTACACGAAAAGGGAATAGTCGAATTTTCTTGACTGTTCATGGAGCAAAAAACAGAGAGTTTGATGATGTTTTTATCCTTTGGCCAAGGTACACTCTTCCGAAGGAAGAACTGTACTTGAAAAAACTAATGTACAATGCAATTACAAGAGCCAAAAGAAAAGTAGTAGTGATAGTACAAGGAAACAAAAATAGAGGTTCGGAATGTCCATTAAACCTGTTACAAAACGAAGTATAGATTAGAGTTTAGCGAAGAACAACAAAATTTTCATTTAGCAGTAAATGATGATCCTGATGAAAACACTAATGGATACTTCGCAATTCTAGACAATTGCAGTGACCTGCAAAAAGATGTATTCAAGGCTTTCTTATGGAGAAATGAAGAAGAAGGGGTTGATGGCGAGAAAAAATATTATTCTTTAGAAGAAGTTAGGCAAGCAGCAAAGGAGCTTTTGGGTTTTCTGAAAAATTTAGAATATTATAAGCACACTATAAAAGTTCAATAAAACAAAAATTAAATAAAATCGATTAAAATGGCATTGTCAAATTTTTTTAAAATCAATCTTCCTTATGGAATAATGAAAAATGAGAAGGGCTCTTGGTCAGCCTTTAACCGTGAGTACAAACCTTTGGGAGAAAATGATTCTCAAAAATATTTCAAAGACTCAGATTATATCCATACTAATTACGGAAAATTATCGGACAAATTTTTGATAGAGCTTGCGGCTCACGAAGGTGCCGTTAAAAGAGATGAAAATGGGGAAATCGTTAAAGTCTTCTTTTACAATGATGCCAACAATCCATCAAATACAGGAAAGGCTTTAGATTGGAATAAGTATTTCGAAAAATTAAAAAAAATAGGAACAAGAAAGTCTAAATAAACGATATTCATTGGGGTAGTGTAATCCCGCAACAAAGTTCAAATAAACGATTGGCAATTAACAAATAGGGTTTTGACCGTGACAAGAAATATTATACTCTTATGCTTAAAAAATTAGGTAGTCCGGTCTTCTTGATTTTATTAATTTTTCTTTATTGCAAGAAGGATTCTACAACATTTGGTTCAGCCAACCTGGATATATTCTCTCATAGAATAATGCTTCCTGAAGGTTTTAGAACTTTAGAGGACACACAAGGAGTTGACTTTTCTGTTAAAAGAATTCTTTCAAAAAACCAAGATACTATTCAAATTTACCTTGGATTACATCCTTCGTTCCCTGAGATTTATGAGAGGGAAATATTACCATCCAAAGTTTATAAGTTACACGAAGAGACCGGCAGTTATGATATGGACAAATTCTATGACAAAGGCTCCAAAAGTCTTGTGGATCGAAACAGGATACAGAAATATGATTATGAGTTTGTAACAACAAAAAACAACTTTAATCTTAGGATCATACGACTTCGGGATAAGCGACAGGGCTTTTTCCAGATATATATTGATAGCTTGAATTCGTCGGGTCATAAATTACACTTGTTTGTAAACGATATTGACCCTGAAACTTCCGAAAAACTTGTAGAAATTTTTGAAACTCTATAAATTGAAAGTAAGAAAACGTTGAAAGTTCAATAAAACGATGATCGAATATAGTTTTAAACCTCCAACTTCAAAATTACTAATCGGACTCTTTGCTATAGTCTTTTCAGGTTTTATGGGTTATATTTTCTTTCAAATCGATTCCTGGGAAAGAATAATGATTGTTCTTGTTTGTATTTTTAATTTAATCTATGGGTTTTGGTTATTAATTGACTATTTAAGAAATATACATTTAGGCAATCTAGAATATGGAGAAGGCTTCTTAAAAATTCCTCTAAAAGGGAAAAAGTCTTTTACAATTATATTGAGCGAGATGAATGAGATTACTGTTGTAGATTATCCTTTACATTCCATTTTATTCAGAGGTGAAATGGAGTCTTACATTTTAAAAAGAAATTGGATGATAAAAAAGGATTATTATGAATTGGTAGGGAAATTAAAAGGACATATTACAAATAGCAAAAGCTCCATTGTTAATCTGTAGCCAAACTTAAAATTTCAATTAAACGATTTTTATCAAGCGAACCCCAAAAAGTTCTGGTGGGACTCATCTTGACCTAATCAAAGGTTTGCATGCATAAAATTCCCTTGCTCCCTACTCGTATAGATGGCAAAAAGTTGTGTATGAGATTCAAAAAGTTTTTGAGGTACGCCTTACATATCTAACCATAGGAGTGCCAAGTGCGAAGATTTTGGACATTCCAACGTCCGAATACGACGTTTCAAGGTATGGAGATTTTGAATCCCGCGAACAATGAGGAAATTTGCCTCAAACAAAAACCTTCAACCATTATGGGCAAACATGGATACCTTTCACTTTTCGGGCTTCTTCTTTTCGTTATAAGCTATGTTTTCTTTTCACAAGGTTCTTTAAGTGAACAAGAACATATCGATTTGGCGCATTGGTCCAACCTTATCGGTGCCGTGCTCATGATCAATTTCAACCATGTGTTTCCAAAGAACAGGCTCGGTTCCTTCGCATCGTTTTTGACCGCAATTGGGGTCATTGCCCATATCGGGCTTTGTACCATTGATTTTATCATGTGGAGTTTTGGAAATGATGACCTAGCAAGGAACGAACTGAAAGAACAAATCGGAAGGACCCCTTTGATACTCTACCCATTTGTGGTGGTGGGACCATCTTTCCTCTTTATCGGCCTTGCTGCGCACGCATTGAATTTCATAAGGACCAACACCTTCGGCTCCCTGATGGTGATAGCAGGTGGTCCATTCGTGGGGATTTCCTATTTTATCTGGAACAACGGGATATTGATGTTGATTGGGTGTTTGGTCTTTGCGATGGGATTGGGCCTATTATTGTTTCGAAAAAAGGATTAACTAATGAACCGCCGAAGTGTTATAAAGTTCAAAAAAAGGATAAGTGAAGAATTGATTTCTACAAATCAAACTATACCTGTAGCATGACTAATTTTCGCATAGAGCCCTTAAGAAAAGAAAACTGGGGTAAACTAATCGAGCTCTTTGGGGAGAAAGGAGCTGGTGCAAATTGTTGGTGCATGCATTTCCGCTTGCACAAGTCGGAACATGAAGAAGGAAAAGCAAATCATGGAAACAAAAACGCGCTCCAAAAGCTGGTATGGGATGACAAACCAACAGGACTTGTTGGTTTTTATGACGATGTTCCTGTCGCATGGTGTGCATTATCCCCGAGGGAGGATTTTGTCAGGTTACAAAAGTCCAGGGTACATAAACCAATTGATAACAAGAAGGTTTGGTCAATACCTTGTACATTCGTTTCCAAAGAGTTTAGAAAGCAAGGAATTTCGGTCGAGCTTTTAAAGGGAGCAATAGAGTTTGCCAGACAGGAGGGGATAGAAATTTTGGAAGCGTACCCAACAATCCCAACTCAAGATAAATTACCCGATGGATTTTTATGGATTGGTCATTATAGGTCATTTGAGCAAGCTGGTTTCGAAATCGTCGATACAACATCAAAGCATCGTCCAATGGTTAGGTATTATTTTCAAAAATAGAGTTCAAAAAAACGATAATGGGATTTTTTAAAAAACTATTTGGCGGCCATACCGGTCTTGAGTTAGTCGATTCGGAATTGGGAAAATTTGATAGCGATTACGTTAAAGGAGAGAACGTGACTTGGGTTGGCAGTGCCAGATTATTCGGATCCACCATTGAACTTCTAATGGATGGAAGTCCTGATAATATATCGCAAAGACAGAAGCAGATTGTCTTGAACGCCTTGGCGAATGAAGATTTACTGAAATCTGAATCTTCATTTGCTATAAGCAACGAGTATAGCAATGCCAATATGAAGTTCACTTCTTTGAGTGAACAATTAGAAGTCAAGGCAATTACATCCAACGCAAATGGATTTGAATTGTCATTCGAACAAAAGGAAAGCCCACATTACTATATCAATGTGCACTTTGAGAATAATAGGCAGCAAGGTACTTCAATAGATAGCTAAAGTTTAAATAAAGGATGACAGAATCCAATAAGAATACCTTGCTAAGATTAGTCCTTATTGGTTGGAAACTTGGTTTTCTTGTTTTGTTAGGATTTCTTGCATATAGTATTTACAACAAGATTACTGGTGCCATAATCTTCTGTGTAGTCTTTTTGATATTTACTGGCTATTTCATTAAAAAGTACTCTAAAAAAGTATAGTTGAATAAATAAAGTTCAATAAAACGATTCTTTACATTGAGAATAGAATTAAAATTTAATAGAAAAGATTTTGAAGAGCTTTATTTCATAAATGGTAGAGGTAGCTATATCAAAGATGAAGTAATAAAGTCATCTTTTAGGAATCTCTTGATATCAGGATTCGTTTCAATGGGACTGTATATTTATTCAATCGTAAAGAGCAATTATGATTTGTTTTTCTTCTCATTAATATTCTTGGCGATCTTCTTCTTTGTCTACATAGGAGCAGCTAAGAACGTTAAAAAGTGGAGGCTTCAGATAAAAAATTACCTTGATGCTCAGGAGAAGTATTCAAAACACGTTTTGGTCGCTAATGATGATTATTTGTCGATAGTACAAAACGATGAAGAGACGATTGAAAAATGGACAAACATCGAAAGAGTCAAGATTTTTGATTCTCATATTTGGATACTTGGAATTGAGAATTTTCTAATTCCAGCAAAATCTATGAGCAAGAAGGAATATGCTGAATTAAGAGGTTTGATTTCAAAAAAGTTCAAATAAACGATTGCCGGATATCAACATCAAAAAATTTATGAGAAAGCGTTTCAGAATACTAAGTCTAGCCATAATTATGGTTTTCATTAATTGTAAGCAGAAGGCAGAAGAAGAGTTTCAGATGACCTACCCAGAAGAAGAATTAGGAGTAATTAAAGCCAGATACTCGGATGGAAGTTTAGCAATCGGTGGCTTCAACCGTGGTTATAAAGGCTACACGGATAAATCCAAGTATCCATGGAGTTTGACTGTGATAATTAGTCTGAATCCTGAAGATTGCAAATCTAGTGGATTACCCAATGAAGAAGAAACAAAACTCGTCAATCAAATTGAAGATGAACTAGTTGAAGAAATATTAAAAGTTAGTCCTACTCACAATGTGGGGCATATTTTTAATGACCATGAATTAAGTATTTACCTATACACAAGGGACAAAAGCAAAGTTGAAAAATTGTTAAATACTGAAGCTAGAAAAGAAAACTCGCTGAGGCCTTTTAGACACGAACTGTTGAAAGACCCAAATTGGAATGCAGTCGAACAGTTTATGGGCAATAAATAAAGTCTCAGACCATATTGCAAAAAATAGCTACTAAAGTTCAGAAAACTATAGATGGGTGTCGAGGAAATTGCAATGGAACAATTTGAGAAATTCAGAGAAGAATTGGCTTCTTCAGATATTTCAAATGATTCTCCTTTGGAAAACGTTAGAGCAAACCTTATTCATCAATTAAGAGTTCGATATAGACCTAGCGGTGAAAAATCAGCTAATATTTTTGATACGTTATGCTCAAATCATTTACGGAATATTGATTTATAAGTTCAAAAAAACGATTGTGAAAAAAACTGAAAAAATATTGTTTACTGTAGCCTTTGTAATCTTCATTTCTTCTTGCAAACAAGAAAAAGTTGAATTGGTTTATGAGAATGGAAATCAAAAGATTTCGGTAAAAATTGAAGACGGAAAGGATTATTTGATTTATGACCAGCCTATTAGAACAGATTTTGTTGTTGAAAATATAGACCCAATTAGTCTGGCAGTCCTAGGACCTGGAATAAGAGTTCTCGGGACCAATAATGATAAAACAGCTATGCGAACGGAAATTAATGTTCCTAGTAATTATCTCGAAAAAGATACACTGACAATAAAGGTTAGGTATGGAGAGGGCTATAACAAGGGACATGTCTTCAACATTCCAGTAAAGAAAATAGAATAAAGTTCAAATAAAGGATAACCAAACATCTGAATGAAAATAACGAAATTAGGATTGGAACGTTTCAAGCTTTTTATTGGAGCAATACTTCTGATTTCATTTTTTTCTTGCCAAAATCCTGTAAAGGAATCCTTTTCACCCCCAAGCCGATCTATTGGACCAAAAAATGGTGCATTATTAATTGGGGGTGGTGGTATTACAGACGAAATGTGGAAAGTATTTCTTGATTTAGCGGGCGGGAAGTCGGCAAAACTAGTTGTAATACCAACAGCTTTTGATGAAAGTTCAATTAACTACGACCCAGAGTTTAAAATTTTGGAACGCCAATTTAGGCAGCGCGGATTCGAGAATATTACCTTTTTGCACACTAGAGACACATTGGTAGCAAATAGTGAGGAGTTTGTGGGACCTTTAAAAGAAGCAACTGCAGTTTGGTTGACTGGTGGTAGGCAATGGAGAACGGCAGACACCTACCTTAATACGAAAACTCATGAGGAATTAAAGAAAGTCTTGGAACGAGGGGGTATTATTGGTGGACATTCTGCAGGAGCATCGATACAAGGCTCATATTTAGTCAGAGGAGGAAGAGAGATAGATGGTAATCATAATATCTCCGGTCTTCCTGATGTTGGATTTGGATTTATTACCAATACGGCTTTTGACCAGCACCATCTTGAACGGAATCGCCAATTCGAAATGTTTGGGTTATTAAAAACCAATCCGGAATTGTTGGGAGTAGGTTTGGATAAAAATACTGCCATATTAGTGCAAGGGAATGTATTTGAAGTAATCGGGGATAGATATGTTGCCATATATGACGGAACGTTTTGGTCGGACTACTTTAACCAAATAGATACACTTGAAACCGGAAAGGAAAAATTCTATCTTCTTGAGAACGGTGATAAGTACAACTTGAAGGAAAGACGAGTTCAACGTAATAGGTTTTTAAAGCCCAAAACGATTTCTTTAAGCCGGAATAATGAGTATTTAGGAGACTATTTATTTGAGAAAAGCAAAGTGTTTTGGAACAACATCATTATTGAAAACGACACTTTAAAATTCCAAACGGTCCGAAGAAATATTGTCGGTGAGCCAATTCCAATTTATCCTTACAAAAAGGATGTTTTTTTTGATGTGGATTCAGAGTTATGGTTTCATTTTCAACGGGATAGCTTAGGACAGATAATTGGATTAGATAAAAGAACTCATCAATTCATAAATGGGTTAAACCAAAGATTTAATAAGATTGTCAAATAAGAACGGCAGCAATTGTTTTCGGAAACAATTAATAGAAGTATATACCTTTACAAAAGTTCAATTAAGCGATGAGTGATTACTGGGAAAAGTACGAGTCTTTTAATTTTCTATTTAAGGAATCAGGAAGAGCCGAAATTTCCAGCAGACTAGAAGATGCAAGAAATCACGTGAATGGTATGACGGATGGTTGGCATGCATTCTTGACCGAATTAAAAGATATTCAAATATCTCATTCGTCTAATATGTCATTAGAAGAAATAGATAAGTTAATAATGATGATAGAAGACCTAGAGAACAATTTGAGAGGATAATTTTCTAAAGTTCAAAAAAACGATGATTCTTAATAAATTGTAGACACTGCAGATTTAAAGCACAAATTAATAATTCGCAGTATTTATGAGAGTAGAAAGTGAAATAACGGCTATTTTGACTACTGGAGTTCTGGCCCTAATATTTTTTATTTCTGTTCTTCTCTATCGGAAGTACAAATCACAGAAGAAGTATAAGTAAAAGGATTGCATTGAAATATCCGAATACCAATGGTCCTTCTCTAAGGTTCATATAAAATATGAGAATTCTAAAGCTATTACTTCTTATCATAATCATCACGAATTGCCGGGCTCAGTCGGAAAAACCGTTGGTCAGTAAAAGTTTGATATCGGATTGGTCAGTTTATCCCATTTACTCAACACTAATAGAAGAAGACCATGGTGTTGACAGATGGAAAGAACAATACCGCTACCTTGATAGTATAGAAGTTTATCGTATTACCTACTTGAGCAATGGTTTAAAAATAAATGGTTTTTTGGCCAAGCCCAAAAAGGAGGGTAGCTACCCCTGTATTATTTTCAATAGAGGTGGGAATAGAGAATTTGGATTATTAAAAGCGGCGCATGGAGCATTGGCATTGGGCTCACTTGCAAAAGAAGGTTATGTTGTTATTGCCAGTCAATATAGAGGAAATGGAGGGAGCGAGGGTCAAGAAGAATTTGGTGGAAAGGATATAAACGATGTCTTGGTCCTTACTGAGGTATTAAAAGAAATCGAACATGCCAACACGAAAAAAATCGGAATGTATGGTTGGAGCAGAGGTGGTATGATGACGTATATCGCTTTAACCAAAACGGATAAAATAAAAGCTGCGGTCGTGGGTGGAGCGGTTTCGGATGTCCACGAAACCATAAAAGATAGGCCTGAAATGGAAACCAATGTAATGGCAGAGTTGATTCCTAACTATAAAAGTCAGAAAACAGAAGAGTTGGATAAAAGGTCTGCCATAGGATGGGTAGACAAATTTCCTAAGAATGTCCCTATATTAATACTCCATGGGAATTCTGATTGGAGGGTAAAAGCAAATCAAAGCCTAAAAATGGCAATTGAGTTGGAACAACATAGAATCCCATATAGATTAATCGTTTTCGAAGGAGGAGATCATGGAATAAGAGAACATGAAGATGAAGTCAACATACAGGTGTTAAACTGGTTTAACCGATACCTGAAAAACGCAGAGCCACTGCCAAATATGGAGTATCATGGTAGATAGTGGTTGTTAAACTTTCAGTACGAACCTTTTCTTTTAAAGTTTAAATAAACGATGAAGTTACTGATAAGAGGTATCAAATGGATTGGTAAAATTCTAGTTGGGATTATAGCTCTGACAATAATATCTGGAGTTGTGTTCCGTATGCTCAGTTCAAAACCAGAACCCCCTGGAGAATTAGTAGATGTCAACGGAACTAAATTGCACATTAGAGCAGAAGGCGAAAGAAATGACTTACCAACCCTAGTTCTTGAGGCAGGTGCAGGAGGTAACACGGATGTATTTCATTGGATTTCGAAAGGATTGAAAGAACATATGAGGGTTGTTCGGTATGATAGAGAAGGTAAATGGTTCAGTGAGTCAAGTAAAGACAGTTTACAACCGGAATTTTATGCCCGACAATTGCATAATCTACTCGAAAAAAATGGGGAAAATCCTCCTTATATTTTGGCGGGCCACTCCATGGGCGGCCCTTACAATAGAATCTACAGAGATCTTTACCCGGATGAAGTAAAAGGGCTCGTATTTATGGATTCAAGTCATCCTGAACAATGGGAACGACTGGCAGAAAACGGGCTATTTGACGAAAGTCAAATTAATAGGATAAAACTTTTCGCAATACTTGCCGATATGGGAATATTAGGAGTCTATGAAAATATAATCAAGCCAAAATCCATGAACGAATATTTACCGAAAGATTGCCAGATTCGGAACGCCCAACTTACTTCTTATTCAGGAAAAATTTATCGTCGGTATCTAAAAGAAAATAGCATAAACGACGATGTCCTCAACCGGGCAGATAAAGCAGCAAGTTTAGATTCCTTACCTGTTTTGGTTTTCACAGCAACAGAACAATACGGGGACGCACAAAAATGGTTTAAAATGCAACAAGAACTTAAGGGGCTATCCACGAATGGAAAACAATTTGATGTAGAAGCAAATCACGGTACCATAATTACCAAGAAAGAAAATGCTGAGTTAATTACTAAAGAAATTCTTTTATTAGCTAAATCCGTAAAATAGAATATTCTAAAGTGGTCATAGAATCAGAAGTTTAAATAAACGATCATAAAAGTCAAATAGCATAGATATACCAGTATGAAAAAGAGTAAAGAAGTAGAAGTGAAATCCGCTTTAAGAGAAAGCAGAAAAGACAGCCTTGAAGGCAGAACTACGCCTTATGAGATAGTCATGAAAAGGATTAAGGACAAAATCAAAAAGTCTAAATAAACGATGAAAAGGATTATTGACCTTCAAACAGCAACAATCATCAAGAATACATGAACAAGTATCTTTCGATAACTTTTTTGTTTTTGTTCCTGGGCTGTAATGAAGACCTCAAGAAAAGTGCTGTCGACAAACAAATTTTTAGGAAAGACTTAATTACTGCTAATCAAGGGAAACTCATTTTTGATAAAATCAAATTGTTTCCAAATGGAACCCAAATTTCATTAGGGTTAATTAAAGATGGAAAAGCACATTTCTATGGAGTTAAAAGAGAAAGAAATGAAATCATCAGTACGGATAATAAAGACAAAGTTTTTGAGATTGGTTCCATTTCCAAAGTATTCACATCTACCTTGCTGGCATGTTATGTTGTAGATAAAAAAATATCATTAGATGATGATATTAGTGTGTACGTTGGAAAACTACATAAAAATCAAAAAATAACTTTTAAGGAGCTTGCAAACCATACTTCCGGACTACCACGGTTAGCTCAAAACAGAGGTTTTGGATTATTCATAGATTCAGATAATCCATATAAAGATTATGAGGAAGATAAATTAAGAGAGTACCTAGCCGACGAAGTAGAATTAGGAGAAAAAAAATATCGATATTCAAATATAGGGGCGGCATTACTCGGATATACACTTACTAAAATCGAGAATAAGAATTATCAAGACTTGTTGAGAGATATGATTTTCGCGAAGTACCAAATGAAAAGTTCAACGACAATAAGAACCGAAGTAGGGGATAAACTAGTACCGGGACTTGATAAAGAGGGAAAAGTAACTCCGAATTGGGATATGGCGATACATGTCGGAGCAGGTGGTATCCTTTCTACATCAAAGGACTTGTCCAAGTTTGCAATCGCACATATGGACACCTTGAATGTAGAATTGGAATTGACCAGAAAAAAGACCTACAAAATAAGAGAAGGCAGAAATGTAGCTCTTGGTTGGCACAGTTTTAAGGATGAAAATATACCAGAGTTCCATGCGCACAATGGCGGTACAGGTGGATATACATCTTCAATCAGAATTGACACTAAAAACAAGAATGCAGTTATAGTTCTTTCGAATGTTTCTTCATATCATGAAAGCTATACCGCTATAATCGAACTCTGTAACGAACTACTTGTAACACTAGAAAACTAATACAACCAAAAAAAGCTAAGAGGACCAAAAGTTCATAAAAAGGATTGAAACTGTTCCGAAAAAACCCTTTGAAATTATCTTAACTTAGTTACACACATAAAAGATATATAGATCATATGATCTATACTCAGTTGTTACTAAAGTTCAAATAAAAGGTTATGAAAAAATACAGTTTTCAAATAATGACGGTGAAAAATTATCAGGATGAAAGCTCACCTCATTTTTTAGCCAAATTTGAATTTGTGGCTGAAAATCTAGAATCAGCAAAACAATATCAAGAAAGCTTAAGAGTACACCACAAAGAAAACATGCCTTTTAGACCTGACATGCCATGGACAGCTACGGAGATATTAGAAATAGAAGTTCAATAAAACGATTACTTCTGGCAGTTATACTTAGTATCGCTGGTAGTTTTACTGGCACCTGACTTTTTTACATGATTAAATACCTAATAAATCTGAAACTTGGAAACAGAATCTAATGTTTTTACTTAATGATTAAGCTTGTATTTAATCGTAATTAGAAAAACCCCTTTTAAAGTTTTAAGAACAATAAAATTACTGCCGAAAAACTATAAACATACCCTCCCCAAAATTTCTTATAGTTAATTTTTCAACATATTGAATCATATTGCACATTATTAATACAAAGTGGTCACCAATAAAACTTTTCACCTTGTGTTAGGCCATTCCGGTATGTCTAAATGAGTGATGTAATCCATGCTGATGCTGGGAGAAAATTCCTAGCCCATTAAAAAATGGTAAGAAAAACCAACGTAAAGCATTAATTTGTAATGGACATTTTGTAGTTGTTCCCTTATTTATCCTTGAGTTTTGGAGCTATTCTGAAAATCATGTTTCCAAGAGACAGCTCTATATGGATATCAAAGCCAGAAACGTATGACCAGTGGATTGTTTGACATATGATACGGATAAAATTATTACTGGGAATACTTATTATAATCCCATCTTCCACCTTTTGCCAAAACCAAGTAAATGGTCAAGTTCTGGATTCCATTTCAAAAGGAATCCCCTTTGCCAATATCAGTATTGCCAATGCTGCAACTGATTCCATCATAGGCTATTCCTACGCGGACAAAAACGGTTATTTTTCTATCAAGAATATCAGTACAGGTATTTATCTACTAACCATATCCGCTTTATCTTACAATACAATTGAATCTACTGTTAACATTGATGAAGATGATACATTGCCTTTAAAATTCATTCTCGAGAAAAAGTTGGTCGAATTGAACGAGGTGATAGTTGAAGCCGACAATCCAATTTTGGTTAAAAAGGATACGGTCGTCATAGATGCCGATTCATATACGAAAGAAGGGGATAGGGTGGTCGAGGACTTATTGCGCAACATCCCGGGTATAGAGATAGAAGATGATGGTAAAATAAAGATTGGTGGCCGAGAAATAGAAAAGGTAATGGTCGAAAACGATGATTTTTTCAACAAGGGTTACGGTATTTTGACGCAGAGCATGCCCAACTCCCCGGTGGACAAGGTGGAGATTATTTATAACTACTCGGAAAACGATTTGCTGAAGGGGGTCCGGAATAGTGATAAAATTGCCCTCAACCTAAAGCTCAAAGAAGGTGCCAAGAGATCTTGGTTCGGGAACCTTGAAGCCGCACATGAAACAACGGATAGCTTTTATGAATTTAGGAGCAACCTATTGAATTTTGGCAAGAAGAACAAATACTTTCTTCTATCAGACCTCAATAACATAGGTTCTGATTCATTTGAACGAGTACAGGAAGTGTTGAAAAATTCAAACGAAAATTCAAGCGGGGATCTTTTGTTAAATGAAGTCTCAGCCGAGACACCTTTAGGGTTTGAGACGGGTTTAACGAATTTCAGAAAGGAACGAACTAACATCAACGATTCAGAATTGATATCCCTTAACACCATATTGAACCCAACCGAAAATGTCAAGGTCAAGGTACTTAGTTTTCTAAACTTTGACGAGATAGAATTGGACAAAGGCATATATCAAGATTTGGATGGGGTAAATCCACCAATCACTAATTCCGAGGTTTGGGAGCTGACCAAGAACAGTGTCCTGGCCATTGGCCAGGTAAGGCTTGATTGGAGACCATCCAAGAGCGCCAGGGTCGTATCGACGAATAATTACAGGTTCTTGAACCAAGAGGATAGAAACCGTATTGAATTCAACGAAAATCCAGCTTTGGAGGGTTTGGATACGGATAGGGAATATTTTTACAACGAAACGGCCTACACCAAAAAGCTCAATGAGAAATCGGTGTTGCAGCTTTCGGGAAGCTACCTTTTTGACAAAATCCCACAACGCTACTCATTGGACCGATTCTTCTATAGTGATTTGTTTCCTGAAAGCGATACCGCCGATAGGGTTATTCAGAGTTCGAGAAACGTAGTAAATATATTGGATGGAAAACTCAATTTTTACCATAAAGACATTTTCGGGGGGCTCATCGAGTTTTCCATTGGTTACAAACGGATTATGGATGAATTCGAATCCTCTCTGGGCTTGGTCGATTTGGAAGGGAACATTGACCTGCCAACTGGTTTTCAGAACATAAGTGAATATGTTATCAACGACTGGTATTTTTTAGCGGGCTACTCATTCGATTTCGAATCTTTTGGAATCCGGGCGAACTTGGGAATACGCCAATTTCACAATAGCCTTGTCACGGATTCTTTTCGATTGGAAGAAACGCCCTTGTTCTTCAACCCAAAAATCGAGATGAGCTGGCAACCAAACAACGAGAATACCCTAACCGGTTCCTTTTCCTATACCAGAAGAAATTCAAATCATTTGAATTTGGTCCCGAATTTTCTTTTAACTGGAATCAGGACTTTTGAAGCGGGGTCTGGGATTCTTGCCACTGTCGACGCGTCATCCTATGAGCTGAACTATAGATTAGGCAACTGGGGCGACAGGTTTTTTTTGAATTCCTATTTAAAGTACGCAAGAAACCATGACTACCTCTCTTCAAACAGTATGGTTACAGAAAATTACTCGGTCAACCGCCAGTTGCTCCTCAATGATAGGGATTCATATATATTTTTTCTAAACGGAAACCGGTATCTGAAAAAAATCCAGAACAACGTCAAACTAAAAACGGGCTATATCAGGTCCAATTATGAGAACCTTGTGAACGGTTCTGGTGTCAGGACAATAAATGCGGAAACAGTCAACCTTGGGTTAGAGCTGAAATCCGGTTTCAAGGGAATGTTCAATTACCAGTTTGGAACCGAATGGAAGTTCAATCGAACATCTGGGTCGTTTTCCAATTCGTTCACGGACAATCTATCCTTTGTCGACCTGAATTTAATCTTAAGTAAAAAATTATTGCTAGATGCTACCATGGAAATCTATTCTTTTGGAAACTTGGGTACTTCTGGTGCGAATTTCAATTTCTTGGATTTTGAGCTGAGCTATAAAGTGAACAATAGGCTATCATTTTCATTCCAAGGGAACAATGTGACCAACACAAAAACTTTGCGGTATTCCTTTAACACCGATATAGGCAACACCACAAACCAGCAACGGCTCTTGCCAAGGTTGTTGATGGTAGGCGCGAATTTGAAATTTTAAGTTTTCGTTAAGAGCTCTTGTTAAGATGATAATTATTGTTTTAAATTCTTACCTTAAGAGAAACAAAAACCTATTATTATGAAAAAAATGAAATCATTATTGTTGGGATTGTCCCTACTTTTTTGTGGGGTTGCCCTGGCTTCGACCCCTGTTGAAAATGAAACGATTGCGCCAGTAACTTCTGTTGAATACGAAGTAGTGATCACTGAGCACTTTGGCACGATTGAATATGCCTATTATGATGCCAATACAGGTGCTTATATGGGTAGTTTCTTTGCAGAATCAGCTGGGTGTGCGAACGTTTGTTTCGTCGGTATTTATGTTGCATAGCCGTTAGGCCAGTAACTGATAATTGGGTTTCCCGAATTCATTGGGATTTGGGAAGCTTTCCGATTAAAAAAGTATGGGAAGTCCTTATTTAAAAACCGTCCTTAATACGATAGTATTATTACACTTATGCCTTGGTCTGAATGCCCAAGGAGACGAGACTTACGGTACCGTATACTATACGACCTATTATAACTTGGGAAAAAGCATGACCAGCGATATGATATTGAAGTTTAATAGGAAGGAGTCTTATTACATGGAAATCCTTGACACGGAAAAAGCTTTAAATCAAGAGGTTCCCGAAGATGTAAAAAACATGTTCTCGGTCAGCGGTTCTGACAAACTACAAAGTTATTTTGTGCATTATGACCTAGAAAACTCCAAGCTGCTTTACAATAAAAGGGCATTCAAATCCTATCAGTTTCTAGAGGAAACCAAAAAGTTTATATGGGAAATCACAAATGAAGAGAAGAAAATCGGGAATTATGTTTGTCGCAAAGCGGTTGGTAAATTCAGGGGAAGGAATTATGAGGCTTGGTTTGCCATGGAAATAAACGTGCCTTTTGGACCTTGGAAGGCGAACAATCTCGGTGGTCTGATTCTCGAACTGAGTGAGGAAAATGACTTATTTCGAGTAGTCGCTACTAGAATAACACTATCCACTTCGGACAATGGAATAGAAGATGACATTAACAATAATCCCTATAAAGATAAGGCCACAGTATCAATTGAAGAATATGGAAAAATAAAAAGACAAGAATGGGAAGAAAATCTGTCAGTAATCAAATCAAGGCTTCCCAAAGGTGTTTTCTTATCAGGAGATAATTATAATACGACGGATAACTTAGAATACTTCGAGTCGTTGGACGAGTGGCATTGATATAAAAAACAATGCAGACGGCATTCATCTGAATGCCTTTTTAATTTGTTAAATTATAATGGAGCATCTTCATATAGTTGGAAAAGTGAGTCGTATATGGTTTTGAATCCAATGCATTGAACCTAATTTGTCATTTAGATTAGTTTATTACGCTCAATTCGATTGCCTTAAATGACCTTTCTAACTTTTATGAACAGTGAACAAGGTTTTGTTAGTCTCTAATCACAAATCCGTAGTTCCAAACTCTTAATTTCAAAGATAAGTTCAAAAAAAGGATTCATATTACCAGAATCATGCGTCTTATTGCCAAATTACTCATTTGAGACAATATCATTTTGGAAAAATAATTTCTCTGGTAAGAATAAGAGGTCAGATTAAGAACCAACACAAGCCTGATTCCGTAATAAGAAAAGGTTGATCAATTGGACAAGTTTAGCGATAGGATTCTACCCATATATGGGGTATGTCATCAGACAACCATTCTCGCTTGTGAAGGCATTGTGCATACTCAGATTTTTCCGTTAGGCTAAAGGTTAGTTCCAAATCCAGCCCCTCGTTTTCATCAATTTCGGGTGACAGTTCGCTTAATATACCCATACCACGCGATATAACGTACACTTTACCATCTTTTGCCTCGAATACATAAGAGCAAGTAGAAAAAACAAAACCAGGGTCTAGGTAGCGGTAGAGCGTTCCCGATTCGGTAAGCGTCTCTTCGGGAATAAGGTTATCATCGCTCTGACAACCAAGAATAGAGACAAAGGCTGTTAAGATTAGAAGTACATTTTTCATTGATTTTTGGTTTTGTGTTCTCCACTTGTTGGCTTAAATACCATATCAATTATCCTAAAATGTCTTATTGGTATGGTACGTAACCATCAAAATTTGAAAAACACTAGAAAGATTTAAGAAATGGCCACATATTTAAGATAAAAAATAACCTTATTGGTTGCGTCCCTATAATTCTTATCTATGATTTTAAATCAAACAAATTGTTATGTCCACGGATTACCAAATAAATTGGTTTCAGTTTCACTTCCACTCCGGTATTAGTCTAATTTATGATTCGATTGAAGTATTCCACCCTTTGTTCACGACTAATACTGCGTAAACCTTAACTTTAAGGAAAGTTCAAAAAAACGATGCTAGAAGCAATATTCGAGTTTTTGGTGGATGTTATCATGAATAACAAGAAATCTATTTTGGTTTTATGTGTTATCGTTTTGATAATAGTTTTGATTCTAAAATTCAAGTAAAAGTTCAAATAAACCATGAGTGATTACTGGGAAAAGTACGAGTCATTTAATTTTCTATTCAAGGAATCGGGAAGAGTCGAAATTTCCAAGAGATTAGAAGATGCTAGAAATCATGTAAATGGTATGACGGATGGTTGGCATGCATTCTTGACCGAATTAAAGGTTGTTCAAACGTCTTATTCGTCTAGTATGTCATCAGAAGAAAAAGAAAAGTTAGAAATGATGATTGAAGATTTAGAGATCAATTTGAAAATATAACTTTCTAAAGTTCAAATAAACGATGCCTTACATATCATCATTGAGTATTAATTTAAATAGAACGCATCCTTTTCCATATGATGTAAACGCAGTAAAATTTGCTAAAAACATTCATCTGTCTTCCCCAATAACCTTCATTATTGGGGATAACGGCTCTGGAAAGTCCACTTTACTTGAGACTTTGGCAGTCAGATTACAACTCCCACATATGGATGGAGTAGGGTATTACAAAAGTGGTTTTAAGGCAGCCAGGACTCTAACCCCTTATTTGGAACTTGATTGGAAGATTGAAAGATCAAGAGGGTTTTTCTTTAGGGCAGAGGATTTTGGCGACCTAATCAATAGTATTGATCGTGAGGACACCCGATTACATAGTTCATTTAAAGATATAGAGGGAGAAGTCCCGGACCATATTATACAGCAAATGAAAGACAGTGCAAACTATCAGATATATCGTATCAGGAGGGATTATGGACAAGATTTACAAGGGTTTTCCCATGGGGAAGCATATCTAAAAATTATGAATGATACGATTACAGGAAGCGGAATCTTTCTCTTAGATGAACCTGAAGCGGCACTATCACCATCCAAGCAATTATCCTTGCTTTATTTCATTCAAGAACATTTAAAATCACACATGTCACAATTTATAATCGCGACGCATTCTCCAATGTTGATGGCATTTCCTGGAGCTACCATTTATGAAGTTACGGATAACGGAATGGATAAGGTTTCTCTAGAGGAAACAGAACATTATACTGTCACCAAGTCTTTTTTGAATAACCCAGAAGGTTATCTAAGATTTCTTAAATAGTAAGTAAGAAGGGTGAAAAAAATATTGTTTGTATGTTCTGCGAATAAACAACGTTCAAAGACGGCGTAAGACTATTTCTCGGAGAAATACACTAACATGATATTCAAGTCTGCCGGGACCAATCATAAAATATGTACCAAAGAGGGTACCACACCTTTGACCCAGGATATGATAGAATGGGCCGATAAGGTCTTTTTAATGGAGGAAAAGCATTTGAAAATCATCAAAGACCATATAGGAAACAAGTTTTTCAATAAAATGGAATTATTGAATATTCCGGATACGTACAAATATTATCAAAAAGAGCTAATAGAAGTATTGGACAAAAAATGTTGTTTTTAATTATCTCTTTAACAGATACTTATCAATTCTATGGCGCAAATCTGCAATAAGGGCCGAAAGCTATCTCGGGTTTTTGAACTAGCATGTCCTAAATTTGACTTATGGAATACGAAATTATTTATGAGAAGAGTAGCGATGGTTGGAGTGCCTATGTACCAGAACTTCTTGGATGCACTTCCGCAGGTGCTGATAGAGCGGAGATAGAGAAAAATATCAGGGAAGCCATTGAGTTGCACTTGGGACTCCTTCAGGAAAAGGAACCCTGAAAAGTACTTACCGTGGTTGTTCCAATAAATTAAATATGAATCTCATTATTGCATAAACAAGAAATAGCACACTTGGGCAGTACGTTCAATATACCCTGTTGGACATTACATTCATATGAATCACAAAGCTCCTGTTTTGACAAAAGACCGAGGAACCTGGTTCATTAATAAGGATCAGTGTTTTCTGCATTTCCGTGCAAAGTTTTCCGTTTATGAAGCTAAGAGATTACTAGGCTAATATGGAGGTCTTTTAGCTCAAACCCAAATCCTATGGAACATTTGACCCGTATAGACCATGAAGGCCTTTTTATAAAAATACGGTTTTGGCAAAGGTTATCCATAAAAGGGTGTTACATTTTACAAATTATTTTCCCTTGCCAATAACCCTCTTGCCTTTCAATACATTCCTTCTAAGTGCAGCACCATACATATCTATGACCACTTTATCATGCTTTTTGGCATTTAGTTGATCTTGGAAAATTTTCCATGCGTTCGTTCCATTTTTTGAATTGTAAGAGAGCAAAAACGAGGGCGGGAACTTGTATTGGGTTTTGCTTTTAGCTCTGGTTACTCGGTTGGAAACGACAATTTGAGTTTCATTTTTGCCATATCTGACAATCCTGACTTTCACTTTATTGTCCTGTAATTCCTTTCTGAAGGCTGAACCAAGAGCTCCTTTTGCTCCTTTTAATACCTCCTTGATGCCATCATTGAGATTACCTGCGGTAACACCTTCAAAATAAATATCCCATTTTGGAAAAATGATATCATTTATTTCAATGACCAAAGGTATCAGAACTTCATCCTCGTTATCAATGGGCCAAGCTGGTTCAATCACCCTATCCTGAACAACCCTTCCTTGGAAATTATATGTAATCCCCTTGTACTTATATTTTACATGTTCATTTGCCCAAGGGTTATAGATACTGTTAGGGTTTTTATATGTGAACATAAGGGAGTTTATTCCCATTTCCACAAAATCCGCGGTGCTTGATTGACTCCATCCTATGAACCTCTTTTTCTGATACTTGACCTTCATTCCAATTTTAGCGAAAAGCCCATAATTTTCGTTATAAAACTGAGTTTGTACTCTATGGGTAGAATCGTGATAGTCATTGCATTTGACCCTGTTACCAAAAATACTTTGCCAAATGCTATCCTCTGAATATTGACAGGCCCCGAAACTCATCGGTTTGATTATGGGCATACTTGCCTGTAACGATGTTGATCCACCACCGGAGCCACCAGTGGAGCCCCCACCGGAGCCCCCGACGCCACAACTGCGATATCTTACTATTCTATCGTCAACGGCGGTGGTGCTAAGCCTAACTGGTGTGAGCATATCACTTGCCCCGGCGGATTTAAGCACATAACAGGGGTCTCTAGCTTCGATTAATGACTGCTTCCCTGATATTTTTGAAGATTCATTTGAAAGATAATTTTTAAGATGGTCTTCATCCTCGATTTTACTTGCAAACATACCCAGTGTTGTGTAAACATATAAAGAGTCACCTACGTAAATTTCACGATTTTCATTCAGGATTGAAGCGAAGTTTTCATCACTTATCAATTCATCATCCAAGTCGATATCATCGTCATCGTTTTTGGCGCTGTATAGGTAGCCCTTTTTAGAAATTCTGGTCTTTTTTTACATCAAAAAATTATTGATGCCATCATCATCCCCATCATCAAAAAATGGTCGAAGGGAATTAAAGCCATTTTCAGTAAACTCTTCGACTTTTGCTTTAATCCTTGAATGTCCAGATTCGTTAACAAAAAATTCCAAGGATTCCTTGTTGTCGAATTTTAATTTATCATTTACAAGGGTAATTTGGATTTCAGGCTCAGCCTGGATAGGGTCGGTTGCTAAGATTTCTTGTTCTTTATCGCAAGAGAACATTAACAAAATACATATCATTAAAATACTGATGTGCTTTATTTCATTCATTTGTTTTAGTTTTTTAGGTCGTTAAATAAAAATAAATAGAGTGTTTCTTTCATTGGCAAAATATTAATCTTACAAAATTCATTTTAGACGAATCTTTTGCTGCACTTACTCAAAAAGTTTAACGTGAAAACAAAGCTCACGTAATTTTTTTGGGTGCAATTTTTTTGCCTCTTGATAGGATTTAATCTAATTTAAAACCTATAGCCCAAACCTATGAACAACCAATTAAAACGAGCTTTTAAATCTTCGGAGTCAACATTACTTGCCCTGTTGGATAGTTCGGAACTATATCTGGCCGATAGTATAAAATGATCGTTAATGTCGTAACTTAATCCACAGCTCAAATCAATACCAAGAGAATTTACCTCTTCCGGCGTGCTTTCAAGTAAATATGAAAGCTGCGGTCCTACTTCAATTTTTACTTTGTCCAGGACGTTATATCCTAACAATACGGAAAGAAAACCGAAACCATTACTATTTATACTGCCCACCGCAAGGTGAGGCTCAAGTGTAACTTTTTTAGATAACCCAAATTCCGAGAAACCTCCTATAAAAAAACCACCATCGGACGAAGAAGCACTTGAATTGTCGTCGGTTACTTTTGAGTAGCCATTTAAATATCCTGCCTCAACACCAAATTTTGCTTTTTGTGAAAAACAAGTGGTGGCTGACAATAAAATAAAGCCTGAAATAATAAGTTTTTGCATTAGGTCCATTTTTAGAGTTAAAGTTCTGCTTTGTAAATCGTCAGTAAAAATAAATCCAAATTTCATTGAGTAGGAGATTTCTTAAATCTATTAAATCTTTTCTTTCTTCACAACATTTTTTAATAGTTCATACGTTGAGCGAATATTAGGTCCTGAGTTACATTACTGATTTTTTTATTGAATGAACCACTATCCGATACTATTTGCCATTGCTCTTGGTAGTTACGGTCCTTCGCCTTTTACCTAACTGCTAAGGAACATTTAATGGTTGATTTCCCCGATGACCAAATGTGGACAAATTTTACTCATCGCAACATATATTTAAACGACTTTAATGATGTAAACTAAGTAATTTTTATTACTCGGTTTACACTATAGTTAATAGTGTAACATATTTTGAACTTCCGTGGCTCTCCCATCGTTCATATTATATTTCCATTTCCCGATTTTGATACAATTTCTTTTAGTTTTGTATCATGGGTGAAATGAGACTCTATTCCAATACCGGACAAAGGCTCTATCTGACATCTTCGGAAAGGGTGGTTTTTGAAACGGCATCCCGCAAACGGGACAGGGAAACCATGACCTTTGCCCTGGTGATGCTCTATACGGGCTGTAGGATTTCCGAGGCACTGGAACTCAGGGCAAGAAACATAGATCTTGAGAACATGGCCATTGGCATCGAATCCCTCAAAAAGAGGCGCAAAGGGGTCTTCCGGAGCATCCCTGTCCCGGAGAGGCTTGTCGAAGCTATCGACCTTGTCCATGCCATAAGGGAATCCAAGGACCGAAACAGAAAACTTTGGGAATTTTCAAGGATGACGGCATGGCGGAAGATCAAGGAGATAATGGCCGTTGCTGAAATAAACGGCCCACATGCCACGCCAAAGGGGCTTCGGCACGGTTTCGGGGTCCATGCCATTGCCCATTGCGGCATCCCTCTTAATATGGTCCAAAAATGGCTCGGACACTCAGATCTTAAGACCACGGCGATATACGCCAACGCGGTCGGCAAGGAGGAAAGGGACATTGCCCATAAGATGTGGAATTAGCCAATGAAACGGAACTGGACCGCCGACGAACTGCTGGAACATTTCACCATACTGGAGAATGAGATTGCCTTGGTCTCCAATTTCAACAATACCGGTAAGCTTGGGTTCATGGTACTGCTCAAGTATTTCCAAATGGAGGCAAGGTTCCCAAAATCCAAGGATGAAATACCGTTGGCCATATTGGGGTTCTTGGCCAAACAGTTAAACACGCCCCCTGGAAAATTTGACGGGTACGTTTTTGAGGGCCGTAGCTTTAAGCGGCACAAGGCGACCATAAGAGCCCATTTTGGTTACTCGCCTCCCTCGGCTGAAGCTTACCAAAAGGTCTACGATTATTTGGGTACCGACCTCCAATGGTACGATAGAAAAAAAGTAAGGGCCGATGTAGTGCTGCACTTTCGAAAAATGAAGGCGGAGCTCCCCTCCCCAGGAAGAATGGAGCGATTGGTCGATTCATTGGTACATTCAGGGGAACAGGCCTTCTATGAGGTAACGGGCACCAAACTATCCACGGTCACCAAGAAAAAATTGGACAGTCTACTACAATCCATGGAAGGAGCTTCGGATGGAACAGCAATGGACTTCAATGCCTTGCGAAGCGATCCGGGCAGGATAGGCCTTGAGAGCATTTTCAGGGAAATGGACAAACTTGCCGCCATCAGGGAACTTGATATCCCCGGTTCACTTTTCGCATCGACCCCTGTCGCGGTCCTTGAAAAGTTCCGCCTCAGGGTGGCCTCCGAACTTTTGGGCGATATCAGGGAACACCCGGACAATATCAGGCATACATTGTTGTCGGTATTTTTCTGGACCAGGCAACGTGAGGTAACCGATAACCTAGTGGAACTTTTGATACAGGTGGTCCACAAAATATCGAGCAATGCCGAACAAAAGGTGGTCAAGGAGTTCGTGAAGGACTTCAAGAAGGTGTCCGGCAAGTACAACATCCTTTTGAAAATGGCCGAAAGGTCGTTGCAAAACCCCGATGGGGCGGTACGTGATGTAATTTATCCCGTTGCCAAAGAAGATACGTTGCGCAACCTGGTCAAGGAACTAAAGCGCAACAACAGTGCCTTTAAGGGAAGTGTCTTCACCAAGATCATGGGCTCGTACTCGCGTCACTACCGAAAGATGTTGCCCGATATGTTGGCAATGCTCGATTTTAGGTCCAACAACGATAGGCACAGGCCGGTGATAGAGGCTTTGAAAATTCTGAAAAAGTATATGGGAACGGATTTGAAGTCCCTACCCCTTGATGGTTCACTTCCTGTTGATGGAATTATCGGTACCGCCATAAAAAAACATCTTGTACAAAAAGATAAGAACGGAAACCTTGCCATTCCTAAAATGGAGTATGAGATATTGGTACTCCAGGCCCTGCGTGAAAAGCTCAGGTGCAAGGAAATATGGGTAAGCGGAGCGGACCGTTACAGAAATCCAGAAGAGGACCTTCCCCGGGACTTCGAGGAGAAACGCTCGGACTACTACGGTTCGTTGAACAGGCCCGAAGACCCGGAACCTTTTGTCAATGCACTGAAATCCGAAATGGAAAAAAGGCTCCTTAAACTGAACGGTTCCATACCCAATGATCCCGATGTCAAGATATATTCGAGGAAGGGAGGGCGTATCTCCCTTACCCCGATCGGCAGACAGCCAGACCCGCAAAATATCGATGACCTAAAGCGCGATTTGATGGGGAAATGGCCCATGATAAGCCTTTTGGACATTCTGAAGGAGACCGACCTAAGGGTAAACTTCACCAATCTGTTACATTCCACCGCCGATAGGGAAATACTCGATAGTGCCGTTAAAAGAAAAAGGTTGTTGATGGCACTGTTCGCCCTCGGAACCAACACCGGATTGAAAAGGATGTCGGGATCAATGGGAAACCAGATTACCCTTGACAATCTTAGGTATATAAAGCGAAAGTATATCAACAAGGACAATTTAAGGAACGCCAATATTGCGGTGGTAAATGCCATACACCGTGCAAGAATGGACAGGTTCTGGGGAGAGGGGACCACCAGTTGTGCCTCCGATTCCAAAAAGTTCGGGGCATGGGACCAGAACCTGATGACCGAATGGCACATACGGTACAGGGGAAGGGGCGTTATGATATATTGGCACGTGGAGAAAAAATCGAGCTGCATCTATTCCCAATTGAAATCATGCTCCTCATCGGAGGTCGCGGCAATGATAGAGGGCGTGCTAAGGCACTGCACCGATATGAAGATCGACAGGAACTACGTGGACACCCATGGGCAGAGCGAAGTGGCGTTCGCATTCTCCCATCTTTTGGGATTTTCCCTTATGCCGAGGTTCAAGAGCCTATCCAAGAAAAAGCTATATCTGCCCAATAATGAAATTAAGGACAAACTTCCCAATATCCATCCCGTTTTGACCAGGGCGATAGACTGGAAATTGATATCCCAGCAGTACGACCAGATGATAAAGTACGCCACTGCACTCAAACTGGGAACGGCAAAAGCGGAGGCGATAATGAAAAGGTTCACCAGGAACAACCTACAGCATCCAACCTATAAGGCGTTACAGGAACTGGGAAAGGCTGTCAAGACCATCTTTCTTTGTGAATACCTTAGCTCCAAACCTTTGAGGATGGAAATCAACCAAGGGCTGAACGTGGTCGAGAACTGGAACTCTGCCAACGGCTTTATATTCTATGGGAAATCGGGGGAAATCTCCACTAACAATTTAGAGGACCAGGAGCTATCGGTACTCTGTCTGCATTTATTACAGAACTCCTTGGTCTATGTCAATACCCTGATGATTCAAGAAATATTAATGGAGGAAAAATGGAAAGGGCTTTTGGTAGAAGAGGATTTAAGGGCCCTAACGCCCCTCATATACCGCCACATTAATCCTTACGGACGATTTGAACTGGATATGGAAAAAAGGATTCCACTCGTGAATCCTTACCCAGATGGCCCCATATGACAGCTACCCTTCCACTGAGCCAAGAAAATAACATTCAGAAATCAAGATGAGGAATTAACAACGTTTGAGGATATTCATGTTCGTCTGTTGTGTACAATTTGAAAAAAAATTTGGTTTATTCCGAAATAAAGGTTTAAATTTGCAGCCGAAAAATGACACATACCATTTTAAACAACTAATGGTTTTCATTATGTGAAATTATACTTTGACACTAAAGAAGAAACAGAAAGTATAATTCTGAAAACTTTGTGCAATCAAGAAGCACATACTTTAGTCTTAATCATCAAAAAAAGGATGAACGAGATTGAGGTATGTGCTTTTTTAGTTTACTAGAATTTAATTATAAAATAAATAAAAATGAAAAAAGTAAATTTAATTAAAACAGTTTTAATCTTTTTAGCAGTATTAGGCTTTGTTGGTTGTAGTAGCGATGATGATAATACCTCAATAGACTATACAATGGCAATGATAGACACCTTGTGGAGTAGAGAAGATATTATTACAAGCAACGGAGCTGAATATGATGCAATACTGCGTTTAAATTTTCAAACTAATTCAACAGGATACCTAAACACGATTGCGAGTGGAAATAGTACTGCAATTGACTTGGAATATGCCTTTTCATATACTATGAGTTCTTCTGAAATGGGAGTTATCACTTTTGAAGACACAAGTTTAGGTTCACAATCTTTTAATATTTCAAGTAATCAGTTGACATTAAATGAAAAAATCTATACAAAGGAGTAATAACTCAATAGATACTATTAAAGATTGATAAAAGCTAGTAAAAACTGTACACAACAATGTGTATAAGCAATAGCGGTTTAAGTGCAAACTTGAACCGCTATTTCATTTAATTTAAGTATCTTGCAACTTGAAAAGTTCGGGCTTCTAAAGTCCGCTACTGCTCATACACTTCACCGATACCCACAAAGATCTCAAATAAAACAGTATTGGATAGAGTTGCCTACAGTACTTACGAAGGGGTAATAAACGGCT
>ERZ1740070.346-NODE-346-length-32445-cov-8.665391_pt1 | contig 32445 bp, 34 predicted proteins | sample MGYA00581734_ERZ1740070 | MGnify/ENA primary metagenome ERZ1740070 (study PRJEB43018, sample SAMN04849744) | marine metagenome | isolation source: floating plastic debris | place: Pacific Ocean | collected 2008-09-01 | study: EMG produced TPA metagenomics assembly...
TCGATGTGGGTCTTGGGCGCGAAGCCTCGCTGATCGGCGAAGGGCTTGGCGGGGTCGAAGGTGGGGGAGGCCCATCGGCGGAGCTCGACGTTGTCGTCGGCGGAGGTGCCTCGGGGCACGTCGGGGTCGGGCGGGAGGGGCACGGCCAGGAGCAGGGCGGTCAGTTCGGGGTCGATCGCGGCGGCCTGCTCTTCCAGGCCTGCAATCTGGGCCTTGAGGGCTGCGGGGCGGTTCTTGAGCTCGTCGATCTGGGTTTGCAGCGCGGCTTTGGCGTCGCCCTCGGCCTTCTTGAGCTGGCCCGAGAGCTTGCCGATCTCGGGGCCGACCTGCTTGGCGAGGGCGTTCTGCTCGGCGCGGAGGCGCTCGGTCTCGGCCGAGAGGTCGCGTTTCTGGGCGTCCAGGGCGAGGAGGCGGTCGATATCGACGTCGCTGCCCTTCAGGCGGCAGCCCTCGCGGAAGCGGTCGGGATTCTCACGGAGTGCGCGCAGATCGATCATGGGGCGGAGTCTAGGGCCCGGGGAGAGGGGGATTGCCACCGCCAAATCGGTGTCCGGGGCCGGGATTCTGAAGTGGCGTCCCGATGAGGGGCTTGCCCGCGACTTTGCGGATTGTGGGGGCAAAGAGCCGATCCGTATACGATCGTGTGCGAGAGCACGGCAGATGGAGTGGCGGTCGGCGAGGGGGCGTGTGTGCGAGTCGACCGGAGCGCAGCGTGGATGCGGCCCAACAGTGCGGCCCGGTGAGGGTGATGTGAACGCTTGATGGCGCGGTATCAGCTCAGGCCAACCCGAGGTGGTGATGCAATCGTGCTTGCGCGCGACGCGATCACGATCGGTCGGCATCCGAACAACACGATCCGCCTGCTCGATGAGAAGGCCTCTCGCCGGCACTGCATCGTCGAGCCCGACGGCAAGGGCCGATACTCGGTCCGCGACCTGGGCAGCCGAAACGGCACCAAGATCAACGAGCTCGCGGTCAACGTCGCGACGCTCGAGCCGGGTGATGTGCTGCGTGTTGGCAAGGTCGAGTTTTCGTTTGAGCGCGCCGAGGAGGTCTCGTCCTCGATCATCGTGAGCGACATGCCCGCCGAGACGCAGTCGGGCGTTGATGATCTTGATGGTGTCGAGGCGCTGCCGCTCGCGGAGGGTGACGCGGACGACGGCTCATCGTCGAACGGCGTGCATCTCAACGGCAGCGGCGTGGACCACAGCGATAGCGCCGATGGCTTTGACGCCTCGGCATTGCCTGATCTTGATCTCGAAGCGCTCGCTGCCCTCGAGCCCGAGGACGTGCCCTCGATGCGTGCCGAGGCCGTGCCTGTGCCCGAGCTCGCCGACGCGAGCGGTGCGCCTCAGGTCGACACGAGCAAGTGGGCAGGCACGCTTGAGCGGATGGTCGATGACCTGCCGCCCAAGGCGGTGCGTGAGTCGCCGATCGTGCTGGTGATGGCCAATCGCCAGGAGTCGACGGTGCTGCAAACCACGGGCGAGGGCCCGCGTGCGATGCGGCTTTTGTTGCAGCTGGCGAGCAAGAGCCGCGCGACGGACCTGCATATCGAGCCCAAGGCCGAGTACGCCCGCGTGCGGATGCGCGTGGATGGGCAGATGGTCTCGGTTGTTGATCTGCCGGTGAAGGTGGGCGACCTTGTGATCGGCTTGCTGCGGGCGTCGTGCCAGATGCGGCAGGCTGCCAAGGACGCGATCCAGGACGGGCACTGCGCCGCGCGGTTCCCCGATCGGCGCGTGGACTTCCGCGTGTCGATGACGCCGACGGTGCATGGGGCGAAGGCCGTGGTGCGCGTGCTCGACCAGCGCGGCGTGCCGACCTCGCTGACAGAACTCGGCCTGCTGCCCTACATGCAGGAGCGCGTGAAGAAGGTCTGCGAGAAGGACTCGGGGCTCTTGCTCGTCTGCGGGCCGACCGGCTCGGGCAAAACGACCACGCTCTACAACGGCCTGCGCGCGGTCGACCGCGAGCACCGCAACGTCATCACCATCGAGGACCCCGTCGAGTATCAGATCGAGGGCACCACGCAGATGCCCGTCGATCATGCACGCGGCAATTCGTTCGGCTCGATGCTTCGATCGGTGCTCCGCCAGGACCCCGACGTGATCCTGCTCGGCGAGATCCGCGACGACGAGACGGCCCGCACCGCGATGCAGGCTGCGATGACCGGGCATGTGGTCTTCACGACCGTGCACGCGAAAGACACGATCAGCGCCGTGTTTCGCCTGCTCGATCTCAAGGTCGAGCCCTATCTCGTGGCCAACGCCTTGGACCTGGTGCTCGCCCAGCGCCTCGTGCGTGTGCTCTGCGACGATTGCAAGCGCGAGGTCGCGATCACGCCGGGCCAGTCGAGCCGTATCGGCAAGCACTTGCAGGGCAAGAGCACGGCCTACACGTCGGTCGGCTGCGTGCGATGCCTCGGCACCGGCTTCCGAGGTCGGCGGGCGCTGTTTGAACTGCTCGAGGTGAGCAACGAGCTGCGTGACGTGGTGCTCAAAGAGCCCTCGATCGGCGCGATCCGCAAGATCATCCACGGCGGCCACTTCGACACGCTCACGGAGTTCGGCTGGCGCTTAGTCGCCGAGGGCAGCACGACGATCGACGAGATCGAACGTGTCGCGGGCAGCGAGTAGCGGGCCCGGCGAGCGCGTCTAGCGCACGAGCGACATGTCGGTCAGCGCCGGGAACTTCTCGCGCCACGCGCGGAGTGCGGCGATGTCGAGCTCGACCGACAGCACGGCCTGTTCATCGCCCAGTTCGCCGAGCACGGTGCCCATGTGGTCGACCGCGATCGAGCCGCCGACGTAGCTCAGGTGCGGGTCGGGCCCGGTGCGGTTGCAGGCGAGGAAGATCGCTTGGTTCTCGATCGCGCGGGCGATCGCGAGGGCTCGCCAGTGGTGCTGGCGCGCGTCGGGCCAGTTGGCGCCAAGTGCGAACACCTCCGCGCCGGCTTTGGCGCCGAGGCGAAAGAGTTCCGGGAAGCGCAGGTCGTAGCAGATCGCGGGGCAGATGGTGACCGGGCCTTGAGAACTTGGCCATTGCCAAGTGTCCACGCGGGTGCCGGCGCGGAAGCGTTCGGTCTCTCGGCCGAAGGAGAATGGGTGGACCTTGGTGTAGTCGCAGAGCATCGAGCCGTCGGGCGAGACGGTGGTCATGCGGTTGTCGGCCTTGTCGCAGTGGCAGGCGTGCAGCGTTCGCCCCGCCTGCACGAAGGCGCCCGTGTCCTCGGCGAGCTCAACGAGAAACGCGAGCGTGAGCCCACGGTCGGCGGTCTTCTCGTCGTTGAGGCTGAAGCCCGAGTCGAACATCTCGGGCAGCAGGATCAGGTCGCCCGGCGTCACGTCGACGGCGTCGATCAGGTCCTCGACGCGGTGGAAATTGGCCTGCGCGTCCTCCCAGACGATGTCGAGCTGGACGAGATGGGCGCGGGGCGTGCTGCTCATGTCCACATGCTATCTGGGTTGCTTTCCGCGATACGATGATGGCCGCATGGGCAACTCCTCGGCACAATTCGGACTCGGCACCATCGTGCTCGCGAGCACATCGCCCCGGCGTCGGTCGCTCTTGAGCGACGCGGGCATCGCGCACGTCGCGCTGTCCCCCGGCGTCGACGACGGCGAGCTTCGGCCCGGCGTGGGCGTCTCGCCCGAGGCGTGGGTCATGGCGCTGGCGCACCTCAAGGCCCGGGCTGGCGCGGACCATCCCGAGGCGGCCGAGGCGGGCGTGGTGGTGGGGGCCGACACGGTGTGCGTGTTTGAGGGCTCGATCGTGGGCCAGCCGGCCGACGAGGCCGAGGCACGCGCGATGATCTCGGCGATGTCCAGCGCACGCCACGAAGTGCTCACCGGCGTGGCGATGCTCGACACCGGCACAGGCGCACGAAATGTGTTCTTCGATCGCGCGGTGGTGGACGTGGGCGAGATCGGCGAGGCTGTGATCGAGACCTACGTCGCCAGCGGCGAGTGGCGAGGCAAGGCGGGCGGGTACAACCTGCTCGACCGCGTGAACGCGGGCTGGCCGATCACGTGGGCGGGTGACGCGACATCGATCATGGGCCTGCCCATGGATCGCGTCGTGCCGATGCTCACGCGCGGTGCGCCTCGGAGCAGCGATCTGGGGGACCCGGTGTGAGCGGCGGCACGTTGCTTCCAGCGTGGGGCGTGATGCCCTTCGCCATCGTGATGCTGCTCTTGCTCGCAGGTCACATCCGCGCGATCGCAACGGGCGACGGTCCTGCGAGCCGAGTCCGCATTCGCACCGCGAATGGGTACGTCATGATGCTCGTGACGTCGCTGCTCGCGTGCGCGTTGTCGATCGTGCCGGTGCGCGATGCACGGACGTTCGTGCTGGTCTGGATGGTGGTGATTGGGCTGGTGGCGATGATGATCGTGCTGGGTATGGCCGACGCGATGAACAACGTCCGGCTCGCCAAGCGGCTGCGGGGCGATGTGGATGCGCGGGTAGCCGAGGCGATCCGCGCGGCACGCGAGGCCGAGGCGCACGGCGAGCGGGCGCGATGACCGTACCGAATGGGCCGATGCCCGCGGTGCTCGGCGCAACGCTGGGCCGGGCGCTCGCGCCGGTCTACGGCATGGTCGTCACGCATCGCAATCGCAGATTCGATGCGGGCGTTGGTGTCGTTCGCCTGGATCGCCCGGTGATCTCGGTGGGAAACCTGAGCGTGGGCGGCACGGGCAAGACGCCGATGGTCCGGTGGGTGTGCGAGCGGTTGCTCGATGCGGGCGCGACGCCCGCGATCGCGATGCGTGGGTACAAGTCGGCCGGCGGTGAGTCGGACGAAGCGATGGAATACGCCGACGCGTTGCCGGGCGTGCCCGTGGTCGCCCAGCCCGACCGCACGGCCGGGCTGCGAGCCCTCTTCGCGACCGACGCCGGCTCGGCTGTGAACGCGGTTGTGCTTGATGATGGATTCCAACATCGGCGGATCGCGCGCGATCTGGACATCGTGCTGATCGATTGCTGTCGACCGGTCGCTGGCGCTCGGCTGTTGCCCGCGGGCTGGCTGCGCGAGCCGATGGCGTCGCTCGCGCGGGCACATGCGGTCGTGCTCACGCATGCCGAGCGGGCGAGCAAGGCCGAGGTTGATGAGGCCCAGAGCGTCGTCGCGGCGCATGCGCCCGGTGTGCCGATCGCCGTGTGCGAGCACGCGTGGGCCTCGCTGCGCGTCGGCGAAGAGACGCACGGCGTTGACTGGCTCCTGGGCAAGCGGGTGGCGGTGGCGTGCGCGATCGGGAATCCCGCTGCGTTTATTGCGGGTATTCGCGGGGCGGGTGCGAAGATCGCGGCGGAGGTTGTGCTGCGCGACCACGACGCGTTCGGCCGGGCGGCCGCCGCTCGCATCGAGGCGGCGATGAGCAGCGCAGACGCGCTGGTCGTGACGGAGAAGGACTGGGTGAAGATCCGCCGGACGAATCTGGCGGAAAGCGAGTTTCCGATCGTTCGGCCCAGTCTTGCGATGTGTTTTCGCGAGGGCGAGGACGGGCTCGCGGGCCGAGTGCGGGCGTTGGTGCAGCCTGCGGCGCCCGCGTAGGCTTGCGGCATGGATCGTGTGCTCGAACATCTTGCGCAGTGGAAGCCTTTCAAGGCGATGGTCATTGGTGACGCGATGCTCGATGAGCTCGTGTACGGGCACGCGGATCGGCTGAGTGCCGACGCGCCGGTGCCGGTGCTGCATGTGCAGCGGGCCGAGCGCTCGCCGGGCGGGGCTGCCAACGTCTGCCGAAACCTGCGGGCGCTCCGAGGCGAGGTCGTCATGGTCGGCCTTGTTGGCGACGATCCCGAGGGCGAGCATCTCAAGCGGGCGCTCGAAGAGGACGGCGTCGATGCCTCGGGCCTCGTCGTCGACACGATGCGTCCGACGACGGTCAAGCGAAACCTGATCGGTCTTGCCCAAGAGCGGCACGCGCAGAAGATGTTTCGCGTCGATGTCGAGAGCCGCGAGCCGGTCGCGGGCGATGCGCGGGAGCGCTTGCTCGCGGTCGTGCGCGAGCGATTGGCCGGCGTGGATGTTGTCTGTCTCGAGGACTACGCCAAGGGCGTGTGTACCGATGAGGTGTGCCGTGCGGTGATCGAGATGGCGCGGGCGGCGGGCAAGCCCGTGTTTGTTGATCCGCCGGCGTCGGGCGAGTGGTCGCGGTACGCGGGCGCGACGTCGATCACGCCCAACCGCAACGAGGCCGAGCGGGCGACAGGTATCTCGACATCGGACCGTGGCGCCGCGGAGCATCATGCGGACCTTGCCGAGCGATTGATGACGGCGCTGGGTGTTGAGGCCGTGGTGCTCACGCTTGATCGCCACGGCGCGCTCTTGCTCGAGCGCAACGCGGGCGAGCCGGTGCCAGTGCCCACGGTGGCGCGGGATGTCTACGACGTCACCGGCGCGGGGGACATGATGCTCGCGGCGCTCGCAGCCGCTCGCGCCAACGGCATGGTGTGGGAGGACGCGGTGCGCCTTGCCAATGCCGCGGCCGGCCTCGAGGTCGAGGTCTTCGGCGTGAAGCCGATTCCCCTCGAAATGCTGCACCATCGCGTGCTGCTCGAGCGCAGCGGGCTGACGGGCAAGGTGCGAATGCTTGAGCACGTGCTCGTCGAGATCGAGGCGAGGCGGGGCGCGGGCGAGCGGATCGTCTTTACCAATGGCTGCTTCGATGTCCTCCATCCGGGCCACGTCATGCTGATGGACACGTGCGCATCGCATGGCGACTTCCTCGTGGTCGGGCTCAACAGCGACGCGTCGGTGCGCCGATTGAAGGGCGACAGCAGGCCGATCAACAGCGAGCACGACCGCGCGGCCGTGCTCGCCGGTCTCGGCTCGGTCGGTGCGGTGGTTGTGTTCGGCGAGGACACGCCGATGCGGCTGATCGAGGCGATCAAGCCGGACGTGCTGGTCAAGGGCGGGGACTACACGCCCGACACGGTCGTCGGCGGCGCGGAGGTTGAGGCATGGGGCGGACGAGTCGAGATCGTGCCGTTGCTCGAGGGCAAGAGCTCGACAGCCACGATTGCGCGCATGCGGTGACAACGCGCCCGCGATGCACGCGGACCGGCGAGCCACGCCGGCACGTCGCAATCGTGCATCGGCAGTATCTGGACCTGATGCTCATGGGCATGAAGCGCTGCGAGGGTCGGCTCTCGCGTCAGCGATCGATGCCCTTCGGTGTTGTCGCGCCGGGCGATCTTGTGCATCTCAAGCAAGCGTCGGGCCCGTTCCGAGCGATCGGCACGGTCGGCGAGGTGCTGACGTTCGCGGGGCTCGATGCGGCGGGTGTCGGCCAACTCCGCGAGAGCTACGGCGACGAGCTGTGCGCGGGCGACGACTTCTGGGCGAGCAAGCAATCCGCGCGGTACGCGACGCTCATCCGCTTCGCGACGATCGAGATGGACGACCAGGTGCCCGCGGGCTTCGAGCGCAGGCCCGGCAGCCGGGCTGCGTGGTATGTGTTGCCGGACGCGATCGATCGCCCTGCCCGTAGCCCTGCCGGCTAATCGCTCCAGCGGAGCACGAGCTTGCCGAACTGCTCGCCTGCTTCGAGGGTCTCGTACGCCTCGGTCGCGCGCTCCGCGGGGATCACGCGGTCGACCACGGGTCGCACGCGACCGGTGCGGAAGAGCGCGACAGCCTCGCGGAACTCGTCGTCGGTGCCCATCGTCGAGCCCAGAATCCGGAGCTGGTTCCAGAAGATGCGGGCGAGGTCGGTCGTGGCGTTGGGCCCGGTGGTGCAGCCGGGAGTGACGTACGCGCCGCCGCGGGCGAGCGACTTGATGCATTGCAGGTGCGTCGCCTTGCCGACCGAGTCGAGGGCGAGGTCGACGCCGCGTTTGTTCGTGAACTTGCGGACCTCGCGAGAGAAGTCGGTGTCGTCGCCGGTGTCAAGGATGCCCAGGTCGGCGCCGAGCTCTTTGGCGCGGTCGAGCTTCCATTGGTGGCGACTCGTCACGATCGTGGGGCAGCCGATGTGCTTGGCGAGTGCGAGTGCGACGGTCGCGACGCCGCCGCCGATGCCGGTGATGAGCACGGTCTGGCCCGGGCGCAGGTCGGCCTTGGTCTTGAGCATCGAGTAGGCGGTGAGCGCGGTGAGCCCGAACGCCGCGGCCTCGGCTGGGTCGGCGTCGCCCACGGCGGCGAGCGAGTGGGCCGGCACGTTGAACCGCTCGCAGTGCGCGCCCGGCGATCGGTGCTCGCCGATGAGCTCGTACTCGGGCGCGAGTGTTGCCGCGGTCGGCTCGCTCGGCGCGGGCGAGCGGTGCACGAGCTGGGCGGCGTTGAAGATCGCGCGTTTGTTGAGCCACGCCGGGTCGACGCCCTCGCCGATTGCTTCGACGATGCCGCAGCCGTCGCACCCGGAGATGCGCGGATAGGCAAGGTCGAGCCCGGGCACGCCTCGGCCGACCCAGAGGTCCATGTGGTTGAAAGCCGAGCAGAGCGTGCGGAGCTGGACCTCGCCCGGCGCGGGCGGCTCGGGGTCGGGCCAGTCCGTGTGGAAGGCGATGTTGGGTGTGACGGGGTTGCCCTGCTTGGTGACGACGGCTGCTCTCATAGGGGCAGGATATTGCGCGGTGATCGATCGCGTCCGGCGCATAAAAAACCCGCAGCGTGCGTGCTGCGGGTTCGAAGTATTTCGTGAGGTCGCGAACGCGACTACTGGAGGGTCTTCATGCCTTCGACGTGCTTCAGGCCGCGGCGGCGGTCGCGGAGGCGACGCTTCTTGCCCACGCGGTCGCGGAGGTAGTAGAGCTTCGCTCGGCGGGCGTCGGCACGACGGACAACCTCGAACTTCGAGATCAGCGGCGAGTTGATAGGCCACGTGCGCTCGACGCCGATGTCGTCGACGACGCGGCGGACGATGATCTGCTCGTTGATGCCCCGGCCCTTGCGGCTGATGAGCACGCCCTGGAAGACCTGCACGCGCTCCTTCTCGCCCTCAACGATGCGGACGTGGACGTTGATCGTGTCGCCGACGTCCATGTGGGGCAGGTCGGTCTTGACGAACTCTTGCGAGAGCGATTCGAGAAGTTGCTGGGTGGACATGGCGTCCGCTCCGTCTGACTGCGTGGTCGCTAAATGTGCTGGTCTTAGACCGCGGTTTTCCGCGGTAGAGACGATAGGCGGGGGATCGGAAGCCTTCCAGATGCCCAGACGCGTCATTCGGCGGCTGGCGGCAGCAGGTCGGGCCTGCGGGCCCGGGTGCGGGCAAGCGATTGCTCGAGCCGCCAGCGGGCCACGGCCGTGTGATCGCCCGAGAGCAGCACCTCGGGGACTTCCAGCCCCTCCCAGACCCGCGGGCGGGTGTAGTGGGGGCAGTCCAGCAGGCGGTGCTCGGGTGTGAGCCCCAGCTCGCGGAGGAGTTTCTTGGGCAGCGGGCGGCCGATCGGGTCGTCGGTCGTGACGGCTGAGAACGAGTCCTGCACCGCCGAGTCGCTGTCGCCCAGTGCGCCGGGGAGCAAGCGGATGATCGCGTCGATGAGCACCATCGCGGCGAGCTCGCCGCCGGAGAGGACGTAGTCGCCGATCGAGATCTCGATGGGCTCGAGCCGCTCGATCACACGCTCGTCGATGCCCTCGTAGTGCCCGGCGATGAGGAGCAGTCGGCCGGGTGCTGAGCCTGTTGCTGAGGCCGCGGCGGTCAGGTTCTGGGCGAGCTCTTCAACCAGCGGCTGGGTCAGCGTCGTGCCCTGGGGCGTCAGCAGGATGCGCGTCGGTGTGCGGTCATCGAGTGCTTCGACGGCTTGCACCGCGTCCCACACGGGCTGGGCGGACATGACCATGCCGGGCCCGCCGCCGAAGGGGCGGGCGTCGGTCTTGTCGTGCTTGCTTGTGGTCCATCGCCGGATGTCGTGGGCGTGCCACTCGATCAGCCCGGCGGCGCGGGCGCGAGCGGGAATAGAAACGCCCAGCGCGGCGGGCGGCTGGGCGTCGAACATCTCGGGGAATGTCGTCAGGATGTCGAGCCGGGGCGGACGTCCTTCGCCGGTGCTGTTGCCAGCGGAGTTGGCGGGTGCGTCGTGTGCCATGGGCTCAGCCCTCGGCGGGTGCTTCCTCGGCCGATGCGTCTTCTGCGGGTGCTTCGGCAGCGGCGGCTTCCGCGGCGGCAGCCTCGGCCTTGGCGGCCTCCTCGGCGGCAGCAGCCTCGGCAGCGGCGGCCTTGGCCTTGTGCTCCTCGTCGGCTTTCTTCGCACCGGCGAGGGCAGCCTCGGCCTTGTCGGCAGCAGCCACGGCCTCGGCGACCTTGCCGGTCGAAACCGCAGCGGTCGCGGCCTTGCTCGCCTCGCCAGCCTCGGACTGGAACGTCGAGATGTCCGCGTCGGCCTCGCCCGCGAACTCGGTCAGCGCCGCGACAGCCGCCTGCGCACGCGTCAGCGAGGTCTTCGCCTCAACGCGGTTGCGCGCAGTCTTGCGGTCGGCCTCCCACCTCGCCATTTCCTTCTCGTTGAGCACGTCGCCCTTGGCGAGCAGGTCGCGGACGGTGTCCGACGGCTGGGCACCGACGCTCAGCCAGTGGCGGATGCGGTCGGCTTTCAGCGAGACCTGCTTGTCCGCGTCCTTCTCCATTGGGTTGTACCAACCCAGGTTCTCGAGCACCTTGCCGTTGAGACGCTCGCGCTTATCGACAGCAGCGAGACGGTAGAAAGGACGGTGGGTGCGGCCGAGGCGCTGGAGACGGAGACGGACCATGGACTGCTCGCTTCTTGATTCGGTCGGAGCGGAGATTCTCAGCCCTGAAACCTCGCCTGTGTGGCAAGGCCGGTGCTGCACCGCTCGGACGGGTGGCTTGATCGCACCCGACCTGACACGCGGCGAACGTCGCCGGCTCGGGTCGGATGCGGGCAGAGATAGTAGGCCCCGCGGGGGCTGGCGAGGCCGACTCGCCCTGCTCAGGCCGACTCGTCGCTGCCATTCTTGCGGAGGTCGCGTTTGAGCCACTCGCGGGCGTAGGCCCAGTCCCGCTCGATCGTGGCTTTGGACATGCCCGTGCACGCGGCGATCTGGTCGACGGTCAGCCCGGCGAAGAACCGCAGGTTGACGACCTCGGCCTTGCGTGGGTCCTCGGCTTCGAGCCGGCGGAGGGCATCATCGAGCTCGGGCAGCGGGGCGTCTTTCGAGGCCGCGGCGATCATCTGCTCGTTGAAGGTGGTGCGGTGCCGATCGCCGCCGTGCTTGACCGCGCCCTTTCGGCGTGCCTGGTCGACCATGATGTTCCGCATCGCGCGGGCGGCAGCCCCGAAGAAGTGGGCCTCGTTCTCCCACTTCTGATCCGACCCGCCGAGCTTGATGAACGCCTCGTGCAGCAGGGCGGTGGGCTGGAGCGTCTGGTTGGGCGGGAGCCGACGCATGCGGGCGTGTGCCAGCGCGTGCAGCTCGGTGTAGAGGGTCTCGAGCAGGCGATCGCCCGGAATGCCCTTCTGGCGGATGATGCTCTTGCTGATTGCTTCGGCGGCGACCGTCGCGGGGTCGTCGCGGGTGGGCGTGCGCTCGGGGGGTGGGGTTGGATCTGGGGCGGCCATGGCGGGCTGCATGCTATCCGACGCTGCTCCGGTCCTGTGCTGGGCACACACGACGGGTGTTGTGCTCGGGTGCCAGTATTAACATCTGTATCAGTAGGAGAATGGTTGGGATATTCGCTCCAGATTTGGGGTGTGTCTGCCCGGGGTCGTTGTGGGCAGACCTGCCACTCCATTAGACTCCCCACTCAGGGGATCGCCTCGCTTGAGATTCGCAGGCAAGACCCCATCGGAATCCGGCCCCGCTGAGGGTGTCGTCCGGCATGCTTCGGATGACGTACGTTGTCTGTTCGCGGGAGGGGTTTCATGCGTCGGTGTCGCGCGTTCACGCTGATCGAGTTGCTCGTGGTCATCGCGATCATCGCGCTGCTCATCGGCATCTTGCTGCCCGCTCTCGGTGCAGCGCGCAACGCCGGCCAGGCGATGGTGTGCCAAACCAACCTCGCCTCGCGAAGTATCGCGCTGATGACCTACGCGAACGACTTCGACGACGCGATCGCGACGTTTTCATGGAAACCCGGCACCGTGTACGACCCGCGCTATGGCCCGGCCGCCACGCGACAACAGGCGGCGGCGGACCAGGCAATGTCGCTCATCGGCGACCTGCTCGGCAGTGAGCTCGATCGTGCCCCACCCGGCGTCTTTCCGTTTCCCGCCGGCTACTACGCGATCATCCGCCCGTATGAGGATTCGCCGAAGTTCTCGGAGAGCAACGCTTGCCCGTCGAGCAGGGCACTCCAGTTGTGGCTCGAGACGTTCCGTGCAGACCCATCAGGGAAGGCGTTCTTGGATCTCTCGACCCGACCCTTCTATCCGCTTCGTCTCGATGCCGTGCTAGCGACGGGGCTGAACACGTCGTACTTCATGGTCGAGTCCGCCTACAGCCCGGATCGCGGCGACATGGTCGCCAACGGCCCAACGCATCTCTCGTGGGACGTCCCCTCCGACCGTGCGATCGCGAACCGCCGGCTCTCCGAGGTCGCGTACTCCGCGTCGAAGGTGTGGTTGTACGAGTTTGAGGATCAGCACCACGCCGACCAGCCGCAGTACTTCGCGTACGAGGACTCGCGATGCAACGCGATGATGTTCGATGGCTCGGTCGCGGTGCGCACGACCGGCGAAGCAAACCACAGCTGGGACCCGAGCGCGCCGAACACGCAGGCACGCACGTCGTACACCTACACACCCGACCCCGGCTGGGAAACACCCTCGCGTGATCCGGCGGGAGATCAACTCTTCGGGTGGTATCGGTACACGCGAGGTGGACTCGGCGGCACGGATTACTGAGGTCGCGAGCGACGCGCGGGGAGGCACACATGGATGACACGGACCAATCACTCGAGATCAAGCCGCAATCGATCGATCCCGATCTGCTGGTCGATGCGCCGATGTCTGCCGAGGACGTGCGCGCGCTGGTCGGCCTCCTCGGCCGCATCGCCGGCATGACCGAGCCCTTGCTCGATCGCCGGCGGGCACTGATGGACGAGCTCGTGACGCTCGTCGGCGCGAGGTCATGGATGTGGTCAACGTCCACCGGGTTCGGCCCCGGCGAGGTGCCGATGACCGTCGGCTATCAGTACGGCGGGCTCACCGATCGCCAGATCGGCATGATCATCGAGCACAGCCAAGACCCGGACAACGAGCCGCTCGAGAACGGGCCGATGAGTGCCGCGCTCGCCCCGGGCAAACACGTCACGCGCTCGCGCCGCGATCTCGTGGCAGACGATGAGCTGTACGCAAGCCCGCAATGGGAGATGTACCGCAAGCCGATCGGGATGGATCATTTCCTGTTCAGCCTGTATCCGGTCGGCAAGTACGTCAGCGCGATAGGCGTGCACCGCCCGATCGGCGCTCCCGATTTCACGCCCCGCGAGCGACGCATGGTGCACGTCGTGGTGTCGCAGATCGACTGGCTCCACCGCGTCGACGTGCCCGAAGGCGACGGCGAGCGCACGACAGATCTCTCGCCCAGACTTCGCGTGGTCTTCGCGCTCTTGCTGCAAGGCTGGAATCGAAAACGCATCGCCGAGCACCTCGGCCTCACGGCCAACACCGTGGCCGGCTATCAGAAGCAGATCTATCGCAACTTCGGCGTGGGCTCACACCCCGAACTGCTCGTTCGCTTCGTCCGTGGCGACGGCGGCGACATCCCTGGCTGACCGCCGTGCATCTGGGTCGATCCGAGATCGTGCCAGCCGCCCTTACCTCTCGAACCGCCCGCGGGCTCGAGCCGCCCCCGCGCTCGAGCCAGCGCGCTCGAAAAGTACAAGTGGGCCCGGAGGGACTTGAACCCTCACGTCCTTACGGACAGCGGATTTTAAGTCCGCCGCGTCTGCCGATTCCGCCACGGGCCCATGGGTTTGAAAGCGTAGCAGCGGCGCTTCCTATCGCGCACACGCGCCGGTTGGGGCACGGCTCATGCTCGGCGTGCCGGCGTTTCCCGGTCGGCAGCTTCTCGCGATAATCGCGTGCGCATGATGCTCGCGAAAACAAACCAGCTTGCCCGCAAGGGGCAAGCTGGTTCGTTGAAGGTCAAGACTGCCGGAGCGAATCAGCGGCGACGGCGGGCGGCGCCAGCGCCGACGCCGAGGCCCATGATCGCGACCGCGCCGGGAGCGGGGACGGACACGCTGTAGGTGCCGAGAAAGGGCTGCGGGAGGTCGCCTCCGCCGTCAGCGGGGAAGAAGATGTCGCCGGTGGGGTTGGCGGCGAGCATGTCGGCGTACTGGGCGGGCGTCAGGCTGAAGGTCGCCGAGCCGGTGAAGGCCTGCACGCCCGCGGTGAAGTCGACGGTAGAGTCGCTCGACCAGGTCCAGAAGTTCAGGCCTGTGTCGGTGCCCGTTCCGGCGCGGAAGATGCCCGGGGACCCATCGCTGGGGTTGAGGAAGTTGGTGAAGTCGCCGGTGCCCGACGAGCTGATCAGCTCCTCGCCGTCTGCGGTGAAGAAATCGGCGAGATAGATGCCGGTGGTGTCGCCGCCGGAAACCGTGGACTCCGAGAGGCCGTCGGTCGCGGTGACGGTGATCTCGTCGGTGACGCTCAGGTCGATGATGAGAAGCTCGTCGGCCTGGGCAGCGCCCGCGAAGAGGGCCACGGAAGCGGCGCACAGGACACCAGTACGGATGTTGGACATGATTGTCTTTCCTCTCTCGGCCCGTTCGGACGCGGGCCATACAAGTAATAACAGCTGGCATGACAGCCAACGGACACGCCGCAGGCGTACGCCAGCCTCGGTGGCATCACAATGTCAAAGGCACCGATTCATGTCACATTTGAGCCGGGTGTCTCCCGCCCGCCGCACCAATCCGGTGTTATCGCGTGCTTTCGGCGGGTCTGCCCTACTCCCCACCCGACCGCGTGGCCCGCAACCATCTCGACGTGCCACGGCCCCTGCTGCCATCCTCGTGACACCCACTGCGTGTGCGGATCGGCTACACGGCGGCGGCACCGAACGACTTTGCAGACGCCGTGCTCCTCAGAAACCTCCGTTCGCACGATGAGCGTTGTGTCGTCGATGCACACGATGCGCCTCGAGATCAACGGCATCTCTTCCGTGCGGGAGCCAAGGCGAAGGCGGTGGCCGTCGTCGATCGATCACTCGCCCAAGAGCCGGCCAGGCGCGTCGTCTGAGTCGGGGGTCGTCAGTGCTGCGGGAGCGTCGTCGGCTGCCACAAGCCCGACCGGTCGGCCTTCGCAGCCGACCAGCGTCGCGGCCAACGCGGAGCAAAGCGCACTTGCAAAGCGTCGAATCTTCGGCCCGCCCCGCTCGCAGGACGCGGGCGCACGTCGCATAGACAGGCTTTCGCAACGCAACATACGAAAAACCCGCGTGCCCGTTGGAGCGGGCACGCGGGTGCTTGAGTCTGGCGGGCAGCGCTCCGGTTCATGAGCACTGCGCTGTTCGCTGGCTCGCGGTTACGGGGTGTAGGGCAGCGACGAATGGTGGAGGTTGATCTTCAGCTTGCCGTCGTCGCCGCGGACGTAGCCGAAGGTGTATTCGACCTTCGTGTCACTGCCGTCGGGCCCCGTGAAGAAGTAGTTGCCCATTGCCATCGCCGAGTCGGCGTCGGTGTAGATCGCGTTGTTGTCCCAGCGCACGTTCGTCCAGCCGGAAATCGCGAAGCCGTTGTCTTCGCTTCCTGCCCGGCCGATGAAGTAGTCGAGTGCCTCGCTGAACGTCTCGCGGAACTGGTCCTGCGCAGCGAGCGTGGGCTTGAACATCACGTCGGTCTGCCCATAGGCGTACAGCGTGTTGATGTGCCGCGTCGCGCGGGCCTTGTAGTCGCCGTTGGTCGCGTGGACGCGGGAGATGTCGACGATGCCCTGGCCCCATTCACGCTGTGCAGCGATGACCTCGGCCTCGGTGACGGGCGCTGCCGAGTGTGCGCTGCCCGCAGTCTGCGAGTTCGCGCACCCGCCAAGCAACATGGTCATCGAAGCGGCTGCGGTCACCGTGGCGACTGTGCTGAGTTGCATCTTCATATCGAAGTCCCTTTTCCCGTGCAGTCTGTGTTGTGTTGCAGGCCCAACTGTGTCGGCACGGCTTCAGCAGTCGAGCTAGTGCGACGACAGTACCGGGCATGCGAGTCGGAGGTGTGAGTGGCCCTCACGATCCGACGGAAGCGTTACCGCCGGCGCCGGCCCAGCGCCACGCCGCAACTCGCCAGCGCGATCGCGGTGCCCGGCGCAGGAATCGGCGACGAGCCGAAGCCGAAGAAGATCACGCCCGAGTTGGTGCCCACGAGTGACCACTCGCCGGTCGAGAGGTCAAAGCGGGCGAGCCCGCCGAGCCGTTGCGAAGGGGTGTTCGGATCGCCGTCGTCATCGAAGAAGTTCACCGAGCCGAACAGCGCGTCAAAGTCGCCGTCAAGGTCTTCATCAACCCCGGTCAGAGCCGAAAAGCCGCTGTAGCCGCCGCCATTGCCCGCGCCGACGGCGCTAACAGCGCCCACGACACTCGCGTCGCCAGACGTGCGGTCGATCGAGACAAGGCTGTCCGTATCGAGATCAATCCCATAGAGCGTGTCACCGACCGAGCCGAGGCTGATGACGAACGGCGTCGCGGTGCCCAGCGCCGTGCCGCGGGCTAGATCAATCGCGTCACCGATCGCGGTCGACGAACCGATCGCGGTGCTCGCGCCGCTATCGAGATCAATGCCGAAAAGCTGCTGCGTGTCGAAGTTCGCGTCGAACGGCAGCAGGTACCCCTCACCCGAGGCGGTGATGTCGAACGCGGTCGCGTTCAGGCCGTTGTTGCTGCCGATGTGGGTCGTCCTTCCACCGACCGGGTCGACGCCAAGAAGCTGGCCGGACGAGAAGCCGAAGAGATCGCCCGAGGGCGTCCCCGCGAGGGCCGCGGGAAGTCCGGTCGTCGAAGGCGAGACGGGCGTGGCAACGCCCGTCATCACGTCGATCTCGTAGATGAAGTTGTCGCGCGAGTCGTCATGGCCCGGCTCGCCCGGAGGGATGCTGGGGTCGCCGGGCGTGAGCAACTGGCCCGACGCATAGATGACAGCTTGGGCCGCCACAGACGACACGGCGCTGCCGGACACAAGGGCCGCGAGAATGGCGATGTTCGTGCGAGTCATGATTGTGTTCCTTTCGGCGTGTAAGCCCCAGAGAGGTCCCCGAGCCCGAAGCTTCCCGGATACCGCAACAAGGGCGGACAATATGATATTGATTTCCCATTCTCAATAGCGAGCGCTCGCCATCTGCGAATCCCGCGATGGCTCCGCTGCCTCACAGCACTACGCCGACGCCATGACTCCCCGCGGCCACGCCCATGCACGCCCCCCCCAGATGCCAACGCACGCAATGATGTGCCCATGACCGAATCCGCCCTCGAGGAAAAGCAAGGCTCCTTCTACCTCGGCAAGCACCTCGACCCCGCCTCGGGCGAGATGAACCCGGACCGACTCCTCTACGACGCGAAAGACCTCACAACCCACGCCGTCTGCGTCGGCATGACCGGCAGCGGCAAGACCGGCCTCTGCGTCTCCCTCCTCGAAGAGGCCGCCCTCGACGGCATCCCCGCCATCGTCATCGATCCCAAGGGCGACATCGGCAACATGCTGCTCACCTTCCCCGAGCTGCGCACCGAGGACTTCCGCCCGTGGATCGACGAGCAGGCCGCCGCACGCAAGGGCAAGACGCCCGACGAGTTCGCCGCCGATCGCGCAAGCCTCTGGCGAAATGGCCTCGCCGACTGGGACCAATCCGGCGACCGCATCGCGACGCTCCGCGAAACCGTCGACCTCTCGATCTACACCCCCGGCAGCAGCGCCGGCCTCCCCCTCCGCGTGCTGCGTTCTTTCGCCGCCCCCGCGCAGGCCGTCATCGACGACGCCGACACCATGCGCGAGCGCGTCAGCTCCACCGTCTCGGGCCTGCTCGGCCTGCTCGGCATCGACGACGACCCACTCACCAGCCGCGAGCACATGCTCCTCTCGGTCATCCTCGACCGCGCCTGGCGTGAGGGCCGCGACCTCGACTTCGCCGCACTCATCGCCGAGATCCAAACCCCACCCTTCGACAAGGTCGGCGTGCTCGATCTCGAGAGCGTCATCCCATCCAAGGACCGCTTCAAGCTCGCGATGGCCGTCAACACGCTCCTCGCCTCGCCCACGTTCAGCGCGTGGACGCACGGCGAGCCCCTCGACATCGACGCGCTCCTGCGCACACCCGACGGTAAACCCCGCGTCTCGATCCTCTCGATCGCGCACCTCTCCGAATCAGAACGCATGTTCTTCGTGACCGTGCTTCTCAACGAAGTCGTCTCTTGGGTGCGAAGCCAATCCGGCACCACCTCGCTCCGAGGCCTCCTCTTCATGGACGAGGTCTTCGGATTCTTCCCCCCCGTCGCCGAGCCGCCCTCCAAGAAGCCCATGCTCACACTGCTCAAGCAGGCCCGCGCGTACGGCTTCGGCGTTGTGCTCGCCACGCAAAACCCCGTCGACCTCGACTACAAAGGACTCTCCAACGCCGGCACCTGGTTCCTCGGCCGGCTCCAAACCGAGCGCGACCTCCGCCGCGTCCTCGACGGCCTCGAGGGCGCAAGCTCCGCCGCGGGCTCTACGTTCGACCGAGCCAACGTCGAACGCCTCCTCGCCGGCCTCAAAAGCCGCGTCTTCCTCATGAACAACGTCCACGACGACGGCCCAACCCTCTTCCATACCCGCTGGGCAATGTCATATCTCCGAGGCCCACTCACCCGCGACCACATCCGCACATTGATGGCACCAAAGAAAGCCCGCGCCGCGGAAGCGCCAACCGAGCCCGCCACCGACACAGCGCCGAGCGTCGAACCCGCCGCCGCGCCCCCGTCGCCAACCGCCAGCACCGCCTCCCGCCCACCCGTCCCACCCGTCCCACCCGGCATGGCCCAGGGCTTCATGCCCATGATCGAGTCGCCCGCCGAAGGCGAGATGCTTGAGTACCGCGCCGCCGTGCTCGGCGAGGCATCGCTGCACTACGTCCGCGTCGCCGCCAAAATCGACGAGTGGCGCGACGTCCGCGTGCTCGCACCGATCGGCCAGCGCGAGCACGGCACGTGGTCTGCCGCGCAATCGCTCGCGACCGGCCCCGACCACGACGTGCACGAGTTCGAGGACGACGCCGAGCCCGGCGCAACCTTCGCCGCCCTGCCCGCCTGGGCGCTCGACGCCAAGCAGGAAGCCGCGTGGCAGCGCGAGCTCAAGGGCGCGCTGTACCGCCAGCACGCCGCCAGCGTCTGGCAGAGCAAGCCCCTCAAGATCTACTCGTCTCTGGGCGAATCGCGCGAGGTGTTCACCGCCCGCCTGCAAGAGATCGCCGCCGAGCATGCCGAGGCCGACGTCGAGAAGCTCGAGGCCCGCTACGACAAGAAGCTCGCCACGCTCGACGAGCGCATCCGCAAGGCCGAGCAGCGCGTCGATGTCGAGAAGGCCCAGTATTCCAGAGCCAAACGCGACGGCGCCCTCTCCCTCGCCGGCTCGCTCCTCAGCGGCCTCTTTGGCGGCCGAAAGAAAAGCACCACCGCCGCCGCCCGCAAAGCAAACAGCGCACTCCAGCAACGCGGCGACATCGGCCGAGCCAAAGACAACGTCGCCGCGCTCAACAGTCAGCGTCAGTCGCTCATCACCGAGCGCGACGACGCGATCGCCAAAGCCCGAGCCGGCGCGATGGCCGAGGCCCAAGACACGCACGAGATCGTCGTCCGCCCGCGCAAGGGCGACCTCTCCGTCAAGCCAATCACGCTGATCTGGCTGCCGTTCGCCGTCGCCGAGAACGCCGCCGCCCGTCCGCTCTACGAACCGCTCCCAGGTAGCAGTGGGGGAGACGCCGATGTCTAACCCGCCCATCGTCTGCCTGCCCGGTCTCGGCGCGAACGCCCGCCTGCTCGCCGCGCTCGTCGAGCAGGGCGCAACCGTGCCCGCGTGGCCCGAGCCGAGTGCGCCCGACCTCGCCGCCTACGCCGCCCGCGTGCGCGACAACCTCATCGCCCAATCCCTCTGGCACGACGCCGTCATCGTCGGCTTCTCCTTCGGCGGCCAGGTCGCCCTCTCCGCCGCCGCCCGCGCCGCCAACCGAGGCCTGCCCATGCCGCGCGGCATCGTGCTGGTCAGCGCCCCGCGCCGCTCCGCCGCGATCGTCGCCCGCTTCCGCCGGCAGGTCTTGCTTTCCCGCGCGCTGCCCGCGCCGCTGATCGGCTGGGCCGCCGCGCACCTCGTTGCCGACCGCTTCGGCAAAGCCTGCGGCCTCGACGAGCCCCAACGCCGCGAACTCCGCGCCATGGCAGGCGAACTCGACGTGCCCCTCTTCAAACGCCAAGCCCAACTCGCCGCCCGCTGGCACTTCACCGACGCCGACGAGCGGGCCATCCGCGATGCCGGCACCGCCATCGAGCACGTCCACGCCGAACGCGACCCGGTCATCCCCGCGCCGCCCAGCGATATCGCGGGGGTCGTCCGCGTGCCGGGCCGAGCCCACCTGCTCACGTGGACCCACGCGGGCCTCGTCGACGACGCGATCGAGCGTGCCCGCGTGTCCCGCGCAACGTCGGCGTAGGGCCCATGACCCCGGTGCCCATCGGGGTCGATACCATGCCCGCATGACCGGGGAAGGAAAAGGACATCTCTCGCGCCGCGCCGCGGTCGGCACCATGGCTGCCGCCGGTCTCGGCTTCGCCGTCTTCGGCCCCAGGCGCGCCGAGGACGTCCCGCCAGGCCGAACCGTCGTCGACTACTGGGAGAAGTGGACCGGCCAAGAGGCCGCCGCAATGCGCCTCGTCGTCGACCGCTTCAACCGCTCGCAGGACCGCATCTGGGTCCGCTACTTCTCGATGTCCGCGATCGATCAAAAAACCACCATCGCCATCGCGGGCGGCGACCCGCCCGACCTCGTCGGCCTCTGGAACTTCTCTCTGCCCGCCTTCGTCGAGGCCGACGCCGTGCTCGACCTCAAGCAGCTCGACGCCGAGTTCGGTGCCGAGATCGCCACCGCCTTCCGCTCGCGCTACGGCGACGCCGACCACCGTCTCCGCCGAGACCGCTACGCCCCGCAGGTCTGGGACATGTGCGAGTGGAAGGGCCAGCTCGGCGGCATATCCAGCGCCTGCACCAACATGGGCCTCTATTACGACAAGGCCGCCTTCCGTGCTGTCGGCCTCAACCCCGAAAAACCTCCGCGCACCATCGCCGAGCTCGACATCGCAGCCGAAAAGCTCACCACCTACAAGCCCGACGGCAGCATCGACCGCGCCGGCTTCATCCACCGCGAGCCCGGCTGGTGGAACTGGCTCTGGGGCTATCACTTCGGCGGCGCATTACTTGATCCGATCACCGGCGACGCCACCGCAGCCTCCGCCGAAAATATCGCCGCCTACGACTGGCTGCAGACGTACCCCGAGAAGTTCGGCACCGCCCGCCTCGTCGCGTTCCAATCCGGCTTTGGCGGGTACAACTCGGTCCAACAGCCCATCCTCGCTGGCAAGGTCGCCATGGTCTTCCAAGGCTCATTCATTGCAAACGTTTTCAAGACCTTCGCCCCCGACTTTGAGTACGGCGCCGCCCCCTTCCCCGTCATCGACGAGCTCTACGACCCCGATCGCCCCATCGGCCTCATGGAAGCCGACGTGCTCTGCATCCCCAAGGGCGCCAAGCACCCGCGCGAGGCCTACGAGTTCGTGATGTTCACGCAGCGCCGCGAGCAGGTCGAACTGCTCGCCTCCCGCCACGCCAAGCCCACGACCCTCCGCACCGCGACCGACGAGTTCGTCCGCGACCATCCAAACAAGTTCATCGCGATGCACAACAAGCTCGCGGTGAGTGCCGGCGCATTCCCCAAGCCCCAGACCCGCGTCTGGCCGCAGTACGAGGCCGAGTTCAACTCTAAAATCGGTTCGATGTGGGAACGCACCGAGACCGCCACCGAAGCGCTCACGCAAATCCAAGAGCGAGGCCAGGCACAGATCGACCGCATGCGGGACGTCACCCAGCGCCGCTACGGAGGCCGAGCCTGATGACGCGCCTCGCCGCCAAGCCCGCCCGTCCGATCAACGCGCCCATCAAGCCGCACAAGCCCGGCAAGCGCCTCTTCGGCGGCGGCGCGGGCACCATGCCCGAGTGGATCGCAGGCGTCGCCTTCACCTCTCCCTGGATCATCGGCTTCCTCGGGTTCATGGCCCTCCCCATCGTCCTCTCGCTCTACTACAGCCTCACCGACTACTCCATGCTCGAGCCCCCCCTCTTCATCGGGCTCGACAACTACACCCGCATGCTCAGCGACGACGTCTTCTGGAAGGTCATGCGCAACACGGTCCTGTACGCCGTCGTCGCAATCCCCGTCGGCACCATCCTCGCCCTCATCATCGCCGCACTGCTCAACACCAACATGCGCGGCCAAACCTTCTACCGCGCCGCCGTCTTCCTCCCCACGCTCGTCCCACTCGTCGCGGCCGCCATGATCTGGATGTGGCTCTTCAACGGCGAACTCGGCCTGATCAACACCATCCTGAGTTGGGTCGGCATCCGAGGCCCGAACTGGCTCGGCGACGCGAGTTGGGCGATGACCGCCCTGATCGTCATGTCCTTCTGGGGCATCGGCCGCGCGGTCGTGATCTACCTCGCCGCGTTGCAAGACGTGCCGCAGAGTCTTTATGAAGCTGCCGACCTCGACGGCATGGGCCGCGTCGGCAAGTTCCTCAACGTCACCGTCCCCATGGTCTCGCCGGTCATCCTCTTCAACGTCATCATGTCCATCATCGAGACTTGGCAGGTCTTTGCCGTGCCCTACATCATGACCCAGGGCGGCCCCGACCGCTCGACCTACTTCTACACCATGTACCTCTACGACAACGCGTTCCCCTTCGGCCAGATGGGCTACGCCTCCGCCCTCGCCTGGGTCCAGCTCATCATCATCCTCGCCCTCACCGCGCTCACGTTCGTCATCAGCAAGCGCTTCGTCCACTACCGCGTCTGATCGAAACCGGAACCACCACCCATGCCCCGCGACGGCAACACCCCGGCATTCCGACTCGCCCACCACGGCGCGCTGATCGCCATCAGCGTCGTCTTCGCGCTCCCGCTCATCTGGATGATCTCGACCAGCCTCAAGCCCGTCGAGCAAACCCTGGCCGACCCGCCCACGTTCGTCCCCCGCGCCACGGTCGAAATGGCTATCGACCAGGCCCAGGCAAACGTCCAGCGCCTCGAGGTCGAAGGGCTCTCGGGCACCGAGCGCCACGAGCGCGCCGTGTCGCGCCTCGAAGCGCTCCAAGCAGGCGACGCCCCCGTCGACATCGTCGCCACCCTCGCCCAGCAAGCCGCCGACAACTACGTCGGCACCACCGCCACCACACCGGACGGCATGCAGGTCGAAGTCACCCGAGGCGTCTGGACCGACCCCGTCATCGACTTCCCCCTCTACCTCCGCAACACCCTCATCATCGCCTTCCTCTCCGTCACGGGCATGGTCATCTCATCCGCCGTCGTCGCCTACGGCTTCTCCCGCGTCCAATGGCGACTCCGAGGCCCGCTCTTCATCCTCGTCCTCGCGACCATGATGATCCCCTTCCCCGTCCTCATGGGCCCGCTCTATCTGCTGTTTAAGGAGCTCGGCTGGATCGGCACCTTCAAGCCCCTCTGGGTCCCCGCGTGGTTCGGTGGCGCGTTCAACATCTTCCTGCTCCGCCAGTTCTACATGACCATCCCCAAAGAGCTCGACGAGGCCGCCCGCATCGCCGGCTGCTCGCACCTGGGCATCTTCCTCCGCATCATCCTCCCGCTCAGCCGCCCCGCCCTCGCCGTCGTCGCCCTCTTCCACTTCATCTTCGTGTGGAACGACTTCCTGGGCCCGCTGATCTTCCTGCAAAAACAAGACCAGTTCACCCTCGCCTTGGGCTTGCAGCTCTACCAATCCCAGGCCGGCAACGTCCCTTGGAACCTGCTCATGGCCGCCAGCACCCTCGTCGTGCTCCCCGTGCTGGTCCTCTTCATCCTCACCCAGCGCACGTTCGTCGAGGGCATCGCAACGCAAGGCCTCAAGGAATAGCGGTTCCAACAGAGCCGCGTGCGTAAGCACGCGGAGCAGCGCCGGCACCTTCTTCAACTCTCAACGACGCCAAGCCGCCATCCGCGCGAAGCCATCGCCGCGAACACGCCGTGCCCCGCGCCCCGCACCACCTACGAAGCACACTCCGCGCACCGCCCAAACAGCATGATCTCATGCCGCTCGACCGCGAACCCCTTCGGCGCGAGCGACGCCATGTTCCCCGGGCACCCATCAAGATCAAAGAGCTTCCGGCACACCAGGCACTGAAAATGATGATGGTGCCCAAGGTCGGCCCGCTCATACCGCGGCGCCTCGCCCGGCACCTCCACCGCCACGATGTCGCCCGACTCCTCAAGCGCCCGAAGCGCCCGATACACCGTCGCAAGCCCGAGCGTCGGCGCAATATCCAGCGCCGCCTCGTGCACCTCCGCGGGTGTCAAGGGCCGACCCGCATCGGCAATCGCCGCCTGGATCGCATCGCGTTGGACTGTCCGCCGTTGCATCGCCCCGATGCTAGCAAGCACCCTTGCCATGAGGAAGCGTGGCAGGAAGCGTGGCAGGAAGCGTGGCCCATTCTCGGCATCGCCGGTACCCTGCCGCCATGCGCCACGCACTCCCGCTCCTCGCCTCGATCATCCTCGCTGCCGGTCTCCTCCCGTGCCTCACCGGCTGCGCCAACGGCAAGGTCCTCGGCATCGGTGCCACAGACGACGGCCCAGCCGCCACTACCAGCACCGAGCCCTCCGACTTCGACTACCAACCCCCCGACGTCACCGACGCCAAGGCCCGCGTCGCGATCCACGACCAGATCGAGCCGAAGATCACCGTCTTCAACGCCGCCGCCCGCTGGCGCGCCGGCGAGCTCGCCCGCGTCCGCGTTCCCGCCCGCGCCGTGTCCGAGGTCGGCGACCTCGGCGCCCAGTATCGCTTCACCTTCTACAACATCCGCGGCACGCCAATCGACGACGGCTCCGACTGGCAGTGGAAGCGCATGCCGCCCAACGAGCCCGTCTACTTCGAGGGCGCAAGCCTCGGCGGCGGCGCAGCCGATTGGTACCTCGAAGTCCGCCCCACGGGCCTCAACCCCACCGCGCTCACCGACGCCACAGCCGAAGACCCACGCGACCGCGCGCCCAACCAACTCCGTCGCGAGTTCCAAACCAGCGAGGTGCGCGCGGCTGAACTCGAGCGCAACGGCTACCTGGGCCCGCCCATCCCGCCGCGCACCGCCTCAAAGAAGTAGCAACACAAAGCCAAGCACGCATCAACGCGGCTGGTTGATCCGCCGGATCGTCCCATCGAACCGCGTGATCTCCACCGCCGCGTCCTTGGTGTCCACCGACGACAGCTTCCATCCCGGCGCAACAAACTCGCCGATCCGAAGCACACGCCCGTTGATCGTCGCGATCCCGCCGCTCCGCGTCGCCATCACGCCCGTCAGCCGAACCGTCGGCCCACCCGGCAGCGTCGGCAGTGGGGCGGGCTCATCGTTTCCAATCACATCCGCCTGCGGCACACGCTCGATCAGAATCGGCGACGCGATCGGCCCCGTCACATCCACGCCCTGCATCGCGTCCCACGCGATCGCCTGCGCATCGCTCAGCCGAAGCTCGGCCTCGGGCTGAACGATCTCGCCCGCCGTCACACTCGCCCGCGCCGCGTCCGGCCCGTCCGACATCAGCCGAGCACCGATCAGCAACATCGGCACCGCAAGCAGCGCCCCCGAGTTCCGAATCGCGGTCATGCGTGCACTCTTGCTCACGGCGTCACTCCGTTCTGCTCTTGCAGCGCAAGCCAGTCACGCTCGAGCTGCGTCAAAGGCGACAAGTCAAGCATCGCGTGCCGAGTGCGAATCTGCGCCACAAGCGTTCCCCCGCGATGGTCCGGCATGATCTCGAGCATCGTCACCCGCGTCAGCGGCGTCGCCGTCTCCAGCGCATGCACGAACGACGTGATCGCCGAGAACTCACCCCGCGCAAAGAGCGTCAGCGCGATCTCATCATCGCCCGCCCGCCGCTCCGCCGGGTTGTTCTCATTGCGCACCGAAGCCGCGTTCGCCGCGTCCTCCGGGCTAATCTGATCAAGGTCCACACCCCAGTCCCCCGCCAGCGACTCGACCCAGGCATACAGCCCGCCCTCGTCACCCACGAGCAATCCCGCGTCACGCAGCGCGTCGATCCGCGACTCAGCCGCCACGATCGCCGACTGGTGCGCCGCGATCATCGTCTGCGCATCAGTCGCCCGCTGCGCCTCGCTCCGGAGCGTCGCCTGCGCCGCCCTCGCCTGCGCGAGCTTCTTCTCCGCCGGCGTGAGCACACCAAACAGCAGCACGGCACACGCCCCGCCCGCAATGGCAAACTCACTCACAAGCTGTCGATCCAGTGGCATCAGCGCGTCCCCTTTCCCGCAACCCCAGCGGGGCCCGCATCCGTCTGTGTAAACGCCGGCAACTCCTCAAGCGTCAGCTCAAGCGAGAACGACAGCACATCAAGCCCGTCCTGATTCGTCCGCATCGCCGGCCCCAGCGCAACACCGCGCACAAACGGCAGCGCCTCAAGCGCCGCCGCGTAGTCACGCAGGCTCCCGGTCGACGAGGGCGTCGTTCCATCGACATGCCCCGTGATCGACACGGTCGTGCCCTTCATCTCGTGGTTCAGCACCGCGTGCTCTATCGCCACATGCGCCGGCGTGTGCAGCGCCAGCGCACGGCTGGCAGCGCCAAGCCGAGACTGGCCGCCCAGCGTCGATCGCGCCCGCGTGGTCGCAAAGTCCAGCGTCCGCGAGAGTTCCTTCGTCCGCTCGGCCGCCGCGAGCGCATCGCTCGCATCGTTCACATGCCGAGACATCGTCTGCCGCGCCGCCTTCGCCTCCGACAGCGCCGAAAACGTCGCGTTGCCCTCAACGACCAGCGCCAGCATCGCCATCGCAGCGCCCGCCCAGATCGCCCGCCGCACCCGCAGCGTGTCGCTCTGCGCCCGCATGATCTCAGGCATCACCGCCGGCACCGCCGCGCCCCCACGCACCGCCGCGATCGAGCCGTGCGTCGCCGGACTCGCCGGCCCCGTCACCGCGAGCTTTGGAGTATCCAGCGCCGCGAGCTCAATCCGCTCGGCCAGGTAGTGCCCGAGCCCCGGGATCGCGTCGGCAAACCCGCCGGTCGCAAACAGCGTCGACTCGCGCGACTCGGCACCAAGCCCAAACCGCACCGACTGCCGAAGCTCCGCGGTCACCCGCTGCAACACCGGCTGCAACGCCGCGAGCGTCGCCCGCTCCGCGTCCGTCGCGTCTCCCGCATCGGCCACGATCGGCACGCCGCTGGCAAAGAGCGTCTGCGACGCATCGCCATTCGCATGCCGCATCGCCGAGATAAATGTCTCGAGCCCAACACCCGCCTCGCGCGCCAGAATCGTTCGTCCATGCTCTGCGGCGCACAGCACGCTGCCCGTCGCGCCAAGCTCCAGCACGAGCACCGGCCCCTGCTTGCTCAGCATCTGCGCCCGGCGATGCGCCGAGGTCATCAGCGCCGCGGTCGACGTGGTCATCCACGCCACCCGCATGCCGCTCGCCGCCACCGCCTCGTGCAGCGCCGCGATCGTGGTCTCGTGCTCGCACACCGCGACCGCGTGGATCTGCCCGTCATCGCCCTTGGGATCAACACTCGCGACGGCCGCGCCCTGCGCGCTCCCGCCGGGCGTGCCCTCGGTCCACTCATCGCTCGCGGTCATCGCCGCCTCAATAGCCGCCGCCTCGCCGATGCCGCGCGGGCACGAGACCACACCCGTCACGCTCGTCGGCGAGTCAAAGACCACACCGACCGATCGCTTGGCAAGCCGATGCTCGCCGGCCCACGCCGCGAGCACGTCCGCCAGCGCGGGCATGTCGATCTGCTCGCCCTCCCGGCCGGTCGCCGGTACAAGCTCCGCGCGAACCTGAAGCCCGCGCGGCCCCGAGAGCTCGATCGCCCGAGGGCCGACCTCAATAAGAATGTCTGGTATCCGCACAGCGTGCCTCGCTCGTCTGGTCGTTCACTTCATCCAATCGCGCTCGTCGCCACCGGCCATCGGCCCGAAAACATCCCCGCTTCGGTCCCGTCCTACGGAGCGACCGTGAACGTCTCCCGCCGCGTCGCATAACCCACACTCGTCTCGATCACCACATCCTGCGTGCCCGTCGTCGCCGTCGCCGACACAATCACCGCGTTCGCCGCACCGACCGAGATTGGCGTCGATTCGAGCGTTTCATCATCCGCCAGCATCCGCGTCGCCAGCGCCGCCCCCGCCTCGCCCGCATACCGCAGCCGAAGGTCATTCGCCCGCGACACATCAATCGCCGACCCATCCCGCCACGCGCCCACCGACGCGAGCACCGCGCCGCTGAGCACCACGAGCAGAATCAACATCCCCGCCAGCGCCGTCCCCCGGCGCTCGCGGCTCGCGATCGCACTACGAGTCATCGCTCTGCCTCCATGTAAACGAGGCCCTGGGCGTCGCCACACCCCGCGTCTCGAATCGCTCGTTCCCGCGCTCCACCACAAGCCGCACCTCAGCTCGGTACACACGCCCAGCCGCATCGGCGTCCGCAGCATTCACAGCCACGCCGTCCGCGTCGTAGTACGCGAGCCCGAACACCGAGACACCCTCGCACAGGGGCGATTCGCCAAGCCCATCGCGCAGTTCCAGCGTCGAGCCCGCAAGCCCAACGACCAGCCCGCTCGAGCACTCGAACCCCGTCGCAGACACAGCCGCAAGGCTCGGCGTCACGCGGATCTGGTGCAGCACCCGATCCATCGCCATGCTCGCCGACGAGACCATCGCCCGCCGATCCGTCGCATCGCCAAACGCGTCCCCCGCCCGCATGAGCACCGAAGCGCTCGCCCCTGCAAGCGCCGCCATGATCACCATCGAGGCAATCAGCTCGATCAGCGTAAAACCGCGATGTGCCCGGCGACCGCCCATCAAGGCCCCCCCGTCGGCGGCGTCGGGTCCTGCGCAAACTGCAACCCACCAATCTGAATGTTCGCGTCGTATTGGCCTTTGAGATACGCGTCGTTCCGCCAGCGCAGTTCGATATCCAACTCGCCGGACTGCTCGCCAATGTCAAACCACACCGTGTGCCACTCCGTGTCCGACGCGGGAAGGTTCACACGCTGCTTCACCCCATTGATGTACACGTCGACCTGGAAATTCGTGTACCACGACGGCAGCCCATCATCATCGAAGTTCTTCACCGTCAGCGCCATGCTCCACGGCGCCGCGTCCGGGCCAAGGTCCTGCTCGAAATCAATGGGCTTGTTCGACCACGGGGAGTACACCGACACATCATCATCCGTCGGACGCCACCGGTAAGGATCACGCGGCACGCCATCGACGCCGTACTGCTGGTGCGCCGTCGACCAGCCAAACGGGTGCGGCTGAAACACCACCGGGTCGTTGATCGTCTCAAATACCGTCAGCAGCGTCGACACCGCAAAGTTCGTGTCCTCGTCCGCCCGCCCCGCGCGATACCGCACAGTCGTCGTCGCCCGCCAAAAGTGGTCCGCATCCGTCCCGGTGACCACGCCCGCCTCATCGAACGGCCCCTCGACGGCGAGCTCCCAATCCATACCCAGCGACCCGTAGAACGCATCAATGCTCGTCAGCCGATCGTCCACCGTGTCCGCATACCCCTCGGCCGAGATGTCGATGCTCGTCGACCCGCCATACGCATCGGCAAGCACCGTCTCGAGCACCGCCTCGGCAAGCCGAAGCGCGTGCTCCCGGTCCACACGCTCGCTCTGGTTCTCGAGCGCCGTCGAAAGCGTCGCGACCAAAGGCGGCACCGCGATGCCAAGCAGCACGATCGCCGCGATCAGCTCGACCAGCGTCGTCCCGCGTCGCGTCGCGCTCACCCTCCGCCCCCGCATCATCGCGTCACCAACCCCGTCAGCCTGTGAACCGTGATCGTCACCGAGCCATCGATCGTCAGTGTCGCGTCCCGCGTCATCGCCGAGGTCGATCCGCCCGCCGTGCCCGGCAAAGGCTCGCCTTTCGCGTCGAACCAGATCGCGTTCAAGCCGCCAGCCCCCCCGCCCGCATCAAACGCAGTGATCGCCACACCCGGAAACATGCGACCAACCGGCATCGGCTCGATCGTCCGCCCAGGCTCGACAGGCAGGTTCATCGCCACGCCATCAGCAACCGTCAGCGTCGACACCGTGTCCGTCCCGACGTCAACACCAATGCCCGCCAGCCGACCGTTCGTCGCCGCGTGCGCCCGCGCCACATCAAGCCGGCGCGCAACCTCCTCCGCAGCACCAGCGGTGCTGGCCGAAGAGAGCGCGCCGATCGCGGGGATCGCCGTGGCCGAGAGAACAGCCAGCAGCACCATCACCGCGATCAGCTCCACGAGCGTGAACCCACGACGCACAGCCATGCCGGCGCTCAGAGGTCGTTGGCCGACACAAAAGCGCCGTTGCTGTCCGCCACGGTCGTGTCGTCGGTGTTGTTCGACCAGAAGATCGCCACGGGCGGGTTCGCGGTGTTATCCACGAAGTACCGCCAGCCGGTCGAGCCATCGGTCACGCGGTTGGTCGCGTCGGCCAGGCTGTTGACCTGCCCGATCGTGCTCAGCCCGTTGAACGGGTTCTTGGGAAGCGACTGCTCCAGCACCGTTCCGACCGTCCGGATCTCCGTGATCGTCGGAAAACGCGCCGAGCCCTCAAACGTCTGGTTCGCGTAGAACGACGAGATCGACGAGCGCACGCCGCCCAGCGAGCCCTCGAGCGACGCGGTCTTGGCGCGATCCGCGTAGTCGAAGTACTTGGGCACCGCGACCGCCGCGAGCACACCGAGCACCACGATCACCGCGATGAGCTCGACAAGTGTGAACGCGCCACGCGAACGCACCTTGCCCACACGCCGACCCGACTGCATGACTGACTGCTTCATGGAAAAACTCCTGGCCCCCTCGGGCCGTGCTCCAACTCTCGAAAACTCTGCCTAGGCCCCCATCACGGCGGCCATGTTCCACATGGGGAGGAAAATCGCCAGCGCAATGGCCATCACCACCGCCGCGATCACGACAACGAGCAACGGCTCAAGCACCGTGCCCAAATTCTTTGTCAGCGCTGTGCCCTGGCGATCATGATGATCCGCCACGATCTCGCACATCCGCGGCAACTCGCCCGAGTTCTCACCCGCGCCAAGCATCCGCCGCGCAAACGGCGTCAAATATCCACAGCTCTCAAGCACCTCGCCAAGCTGCCCGCCCACGCGCACCTGCTCGGCCATCCGCTCCGCGTCCGCGTGCATCAGCGGCCGGCCCGACGCCTCGCCCGCAAGACGAATCGCCTCGATCAGGCTCAGCCCGCTCCCAAGGCACACGCCCATCACACGAGCAAACCGGCCCACACCCATCGAGCGCAGCACCTTGCCGACGTACGGCACCCGGTGCATCGCCGCATCAATCGCAACGCGCCCCGACTCGGTCGACCGAAACCGCCGAACCGCCCAGACCACGCCGACAATCGCCGGAACGTAGATCCACCAGTACGTGTTGATCGATCCAGAAACACCGAGCAGCGCCTTGGTAAACACCGGCAGCTCAACACCCCGCGCCTCAAACAGCGACCCAAACTTCGGCACCACGAACAGCAGCATGAACGTCACCGCCAGCGCAAGCACGCCCGTCACGCACGCGGGGTACATCAGCGCCCCGCGAATCTGCTGCCGCGTCGCCTGCTGGTGCTCCAGCATCGTCGCGAGGTACTCAAGCATCCCCGGCAGATTGCCGCTCTCCTCCGCCGCCCGCACCGTGCGGATGTACACATTCCCAAACACGCCATCGTGCGCCGCGAGCGCATCGGCAACCCGCTCGCCCGCCTCGACGCGCCGGGCAACGTCATCGATGATCGGCGTCATCGCCGCGCCCGCCTCCTGCGCCGCGATCGATCGCAACCCCTCGGCAAGCGGAATCTTCGATGAGAGCAGCACCGCCAGTTGGTTCGTAAAGTCCGCGACGTCCCGCGCCTTGGCCTTGCCGCCCGCCGCCCGCCGCGATCGCTTCGCGCTGATCGACACGGGCGTCAAGCCCATCCGCGAGATCGCGCGGTACGCCTCGCCGCGCGTCGCCGCCGCGGTCGTGCCGCGCTGCGTCTGCCCGTTGGCGGTCACCGCCGCATACTCAAACGTGATCGCGCTCATGCCGCAGCCCTCACGCCTGTCACGTCATCGCCCAAGTTGTCGCCACTCGACCGTGCCTCATCGAGCGTGATCGGCACCGCCCGCGCAACCTGCTCCAGCGTCGTCTGTCCAAGCCGCGCCTTCCGCAAGCCATCGATCCACATCGGGCTCATGCCCTCCCGGATCGCCTGCGCCCGGATCTCGCCCGTGCCCGCGTTCGCATCGATAAGCC
>ERZ1740070.347-NODE-347-length-32356-cov-7.378719_pt1 | contig 32356 bp, 34 predicted proteins | sample MGYA00581734_ERZ1740070 | MGnify/ENA primary metagenome ERZ1740070 (study PRJEB43018, sample SAMN04849744) | marine metagenome | isolation source: floating plastic debris | place: Pacific Ocean | collected 2008-09-01 | study: EMG produced TPA metagenomics assembly...
TCCCCCATCGTCGCTTGTAGTATCGAAACATCAACGCGTGCAGATGCGCGTTTTTCGTGTGGCATGGGTTTGGTGCGATCATGATAGGAGAGGACGGTTTGAGCAAAACTGAGCGCTCGCGCTTCATCACCCAACCCCCGGTATCCCGCGGAAATCAATTGCATGAGGTCATGGCGAACCTCAGGCGAAGACTGAAGTTCGTTCTCTATTTTAAAAGACGCCTCATCCATCACATCTTCAAGCTTGATCGCCACGTTGCCAGCCGCCTCAGGGTCCACCCGGTCGAATAAACCCCGTACAAACTCTGCTGTTTCGTTTGCGCGGCGCGCCTCGATCGTCGCGAGCGAGTATTGCCACCAGCTTACTGCGAGGCCAGCGCATAGACTGCCAATGACGGCGATCGCCGCAAACACAGAGATCCGATTACGGCTAAGAAACTTCCCAATGACATATTTGCGTTCTTTCGCCCGCGCTCGGATGGGGAGCCCCTCTATGAATGCCGAAATTTCTTGCTTCAGCATATCGACCGAGGAAAAACGATCCGAGGGATTTGCCATCATGCATTCGGCTGCAATCAGTTCTAGATCTCGCGGCAGCCTGTTCTCATCGCTCCCGAAGAGCTTCTTAAGTAATGCTCCCAAGGCATAGATGTCACTTGCGACGGAATGGGGCTCTCCACGTTCCAGTTCGGGGGCTGCATATTTCCGAGAGAACGCAATAGCCTGAACAGCGGCATCTGCGGGTTCATTTGAGGTCCACCTTCCGGCGCCAAAATCAAGCAAACGAACGCGACCATTAGCGACCAAGATGTTATCTGGTTTTAGATCGCCATGCACGACGAATGAACGATGACAATATGAAACGGCATCGCAAACTTGTAGAAAGAGACTGAGACGCTCTCGCTCGGTGCAGTCTACTGAATACGCATCAATAGGCACCCCCGCGACGTGCTCCATCACAAAGTAGGGCACATCACTTTTGGTAAGGCCTGCATCGATTATCCGCGCGATATTTGGATGCTCCAATCGAGCTAGATTGGCCCGTTCACTCAAAAACAAAGTGCGCAGTTCCGACGAGTGATGCAGGCGTGGCAGAAATTTAATGGCGACGGTTTGTTCATATGCGCCGTCGCAGCGTTCAGCAGAGAAAACAACGCCCATTCCCCCTCGGTTGATGAGCGAGGTGATCTGGTAAGACCCAATTACGGTTCCAATTCGATGGGCGGCCTCATCGAGAAACAGTTCACCAAAAAGAAAAGGTGCGACCTCGCCTATTGTGTCGAAAATTCCGAGTTCGCCCAAAGCGAACGCAAGGAGTCGCCGTAAGCGTTCAGCTGCTTCAGGGGCATTCTCAGCGATGGCGGATAGCGCGCTCGATCGCTCCTCAGCGCTTATGGAAAGCAAATGATCGAGCGTTTCATCATAGTTGAATTCGTTATTCGCCACGATCGTCCTTTCCTATTCTAGCCGTTTCTTACTTGTAAGTACGTAACAGCGACGCTTCGCCCGCCATGTCAGACATCTGACAAGTACTCTCCAATATATGCTCGTGCTTTCATCCAATCGCGCTGTGCTGTCCGCTTCGTAGCGCCTGTGGCCGCGACGAGTTCATCGTCGCTTAACCCAACGAAAAATTTTAGTGCAAACACCTCCGCCAGTCGCGGGTTGTGAGCCGCTAGCGAATTTATGGCATCGTCAATGAGCAGGACCTGCTCAGCTTCATTCTCAACAGTTTGATCGTGTTCTTTTAGCTCAACATGTACGGCGCTGCCGCCGCGTTTGTCCGCCTTTCGCGCACGTGCATAGTCCACAATGATCTGCCGCATCGCTCGAGAGGCAATGTTGAGAAGGTGGGCGCTGTTTTCTGCATTGCCAAACGCTCTCTTCAATTTCATGTAGGCTTCATTGACGACTGCGGTCGTTTGCAAAGTTGGATTTCCGCCCATTCGGGCACGATGTCGGTGCGCAATGCGGCGAAGTTCAGCATAGAGAAGCTCTATTGCCTGATCATATGCATTGGTGTTTCCAGCGGCATGCGCGCGCACCAGTTCGGTAATGTCTGCGACCTTGGCCAAGTGCCCTCTCTGCATCTGTCGTCGAGTAAATGAACCGCAAGCTTTTCAAGCCCGCAAGGAAATAATTTTGAGAAATTTGGCGGTTCGCGGCGGTGCACCGCGTAATACCAATATGAGCCAGATAACTAACTGGCAAAGATACGGAGCACGACCAACAAGATGCAATTCACTCGTTTTATAGCCTTTATCAGCATGGTCGCTGCATTCTCTATGGTGATCTGCCCGCAACCTGGGGAGGCCCAAGGACCGACGAATGACGAGATCCAACAAGCCGTCGAGGCCATGCGTGCGGCCGGGCAATCTGAAGAAGCGATTGATCAATTCTTACAAGCTATGAACGGCGTACAGGCATTTACGAACAATAAGACAACCGAGGAAGAAAACGGCTTGTCAGAGGAGGACGCTGCGCGGCGAGCTGCTGGTTTTACCGAGTCTCAGATCTCCGAAATGTCAGCCTTGGATGACCGTCTGGCAGAGATGAACGCGAACATTGAAAGACAAAACTTGCAACGTGATATTGCAGCGTTCAATGACGAACATGGCGACAAACCAAATGCGACGGTGATCGTCGACGGCAAGACTTATTCGCTCAAAGTCATTGAGTGTGAGCGCGACGGTGAGACATTTTCACTCTATGCCGAGGGAGCACCCGAGCAGCATCGCCGTAAAGGTCCATCCCTTCACGCTCGCCGCGCGTCAGCTTACGGACAAGGCGGATTTTTCGAGTCAATTCATTTCAAGACCAGCTATTTTGAAGACTACGGTCTCGGTCAACGGACGGGGCGTTTTGAAGGCGATAAATTCACTTTCGACGGCTTAACCGACACTCCAGTAGTCGGCGAAACACCGGTGACCTTGATCGTGCGCGCGGATTGCTCATGAAGCAGCCGATTACTTTATTATTGCTTTGCGGTCTAACCGCCTGCGACAGTGCCAAGGTGGAGCCTCCTCGAGACCCGCTGATTAAGGTCGATTATCGTGGGGCGGTATATCAGTTTGTCATGAACGAAGACGCCAATTGCGGCACGCTTGATGATGGGACGCCCTATGTCGAGGCCAAATGGTATCGCGCTTCGCCGTTTGAAGCGGACCCGCCGTTTTTGATCAAAGGCGCGGGTGGCTGGACCGGCAACACCTATGAAGATCCCCACACGTGGATAGAGGGCGTGTTTGAGGATGGTGATCATGAAATTGGTTTTGCAGTCTTTGGCGAAGATCGCCCCGGTTTTGATGAAAAGAGAGAATTCAGTTGGTCGGGCTCAACACCGCTCGGCGATCAAATGTCGGTGGAGGTCATATGTCCGTAACGCACAATTTTTCGCGCTCATGCGCGCTGTCGCTCTGGTTGTTTAGCGTGGTGCTCGTCGGTTGCGGCGGTTCGACTGAAACGCCGCAAAAAGCAAATCTTACCGCCGTTAGTGCAGATCTCGAATTTGTACTGGATGGTCAAACTGTAAATCTGCCAACGATCATATCATGTACGAACGGAGTTTACGGCGCTGGAATCCGCGCACAAAAGAAAAAAGGTAAAGATGTTTCGCAAGACGTTCTGCGTTGGACAGGCTCTCCTCCCGAAGAAGATGGTCTGAAGGCCGTGATCACCTATGCTGTATCAAACGGCAGTTACATGGCGAGCGATGACGTCCAACAGGACGGTGAATGGTTCTCTTGGTCCGGCGAGTTTACGTTTTTGGAAAAAACCGATCAGGGGACGCGAAAAAGCGGAACCGCAAAAGGTTCGGTAAAATTTAAGTGTAACCCGTGAATCGCGGCGTACTCACTTTTGGAGCTATCTTCTTTTTACTCGCCCTCGGTTGGGGCGTCAGGTCGTGCGTTTCTGGAGGAGAAACAGCGGAAGATCCGGTCATTCAATCCGGCTCCGCGGTGGTCGATATTGCTTCACGTCCTACAGGAGAACAATGGGGAACTGGTGCTAATCAGAATGGTTCTTATCTGCGACTGCGAAATGTCGAATACCGGTTGGCGGTAAAGCAACCATGCGGTGGCCTTGAAAACGGCGTGAGCGGTGCGGTGTCGATTGCAATCGACGCTAAGAGAACACCCATCCCGAATGGCCTACAATTTATCGTTCATCTAGAAGACGAAATTGCCTTTTTGCGAGTCGTAGCGAAACCTCAAGTGGGCACCTTGGAAACACTTTGTGTAGGGACATCCTGCGCGAGTTGGGATGAAACCACAAAGTCCTTCGTCGGCCAGCATGCTGACCTATTTGCCTTTCAAATTAGTTGTCAATTGGAGGACTAGGATTGCGTGATCAGTCTAAGCTGAACTTCAGAACTGCACTGCTCGTTTTAGCTGCGAGTGTTTCATTTTTTGGCGCTCAAGCTCAGGAAGAAACCAGGCTTTCGAGTCAGGCGGTCTTGCTGGATCTGGATGATACCCCATCGTCCGTTCCAGACGTTATAGTCCCGGATTGCGCTAAACGTGCGATCTCGGCGTGTTGGACAAACTGTGTTCGTCTCACGCATACATGCCAGAACTCGGCAAGCACTTTGTGCGACGCTCCCGAACTCGCAGCGCTCTCTATCTGCCAGAAAACGATTCAATCTTGCCGCAGTGAACTCAATACTTGTCGGAGGTCGCAATGCAGAAAGTTGCATTTCCTGAAGTGCGAATAGCTAAGGTCAATCGCGCTCAACCCAATCGAATTCGACGTTCGTTCGTCATAGCGCTTTTGGGGTCTTGCGCGATATCATTGTGCTTGGACGCGCAGGCTCAATATTGCACCAGCGAGGAACAGGCTTGCACCAATCAGTGCGCGCGTGACGCATACAAGTCAGATGAGGGGCGCTGGTGGTTCAGAGATTGTCGCACAAACACCTCGGATCAATGCACCGGGTATTACAAAACCGCGCAACAGACGAGCCGAACATGCAAAACAAACACGTGTGGACTTTCAAGGCCATCCGATTGCAAGGTTGATCCGGACGAACATGAAAAAATCGCATTGTCTGCGTGTCGATCCGAGTATGGGGCGGGTTCTGAAGAGTGCGCCCGTTATGAGGAAAAAGTCCGCGAAATCGAGGCACGCGAAGCAGAAGATGACGGGATTACCTGTGTAACCATAAACGGTGAAATACAGTGCGATACCGAAGACGACGTCAGTGGTTCTGATGACAATGAGGTCGGCCAAGATGAGCCCGCAGATAGGGGACCGGATGATGGCGGTCCGGATGGACCAGGCCCCGATGGGCCTGGCGGCCCTGACGGCGGTGGCGGTGGCGGCGGCGGCGGCGGAGGCGGAGGCGGAGGTGGCCCCGACGGCCCTCCGGGACCACCGCCCGAACCTTGCGAAGACATCGGCTCTTGCGGTGAAGGCGATCCTCATCTGATATCAGGAGATGGAGTGAGGTTCGATTTTCAAGCCGCCGGTGAGTTCCTCCTTGGCAAATCCGATTTACTTCAAACCGAGATTCAAGCCCGCCTCATACCTTGGGGCGCATCAAAACGTGTCTCGGCGGTTTCAGCTTTAGCGATTAGAGCGAATGGGTCCAGGTTGATAATAGATGTAGCAAAGTCTCGGGATCGATTGATCGAGATCGATGGTGCCGCCGTTTATTTTCCCAGCGCGTTCGATCAGACAATTTACCACCCCGGTGGGTTCGACATCGAGCGACATCGAAACGGTACGATTGAAATCTGGACGCAACAAAATGTTCGCGTTTTAGTTTGGGTGGGATCTGGATACCTAAACTTCGATTTCAAATTTCCATTCTATGTCGAGGACCAGGTTGTTGGCCTACTTGGTCAGATCGATGGAGATACCAGCAATGATTTCATGACGCGCGCTGGGCAGAAGATTGTCCACGAGAATGGCGGTCTTTCATACGAAGAACTCTACCGGATATTTGGAGATAGCTGGCGCATCTCGGACGAAGAAAGTTTGTTTGACTATGCATCTGGCGAAAGCACGCAGACTTTTACAGATTTGACGGTGCCTGACCGGATTGTTTCTATTGGTGATCTTGATCCTGACGTAAGAGCTTATGCCGAATCGATCTGCCGCAATAGCGGGGTTTTAGAAGACTGGCCGCTCAAAAACTGCATCTATGACGTTGGACTTAGCGGTGATATCCGTTTTGCTGAGGGGTATTCAATTGCAAGCAATATTGCCACCCTCGATGCTCCTCGCAAGGTCGATGCGGGTTCAACAATAACGGCCCAATGGACTGGCCCGGCCAATGAAGGCGACTTCATTAGCCTTGCCCGCCCCGATCAGGCCGGCGGTCATTACGAGTCCTATAATTGGGCTAAATTTGGAAGTAATTCTGTATCGCTCGTCGCGCCCGGCACGCCTGGCGAGTATGAGCTCAGATATGTGCTCTATAATGATCGCCAGATCATGACGCGCCGTCAGATAATGGTGACTGAAGCAGAAGCAACGCTTTCCGCACCGGCGCGCGTGGAGGCAGGCGCGGCCATTTCAGTAGAATGGACTGGTCCGGCAAATCGCGGAGACTTCATTAGCCTTGCCCGCTCTGACCAGACCGGCGGTCGATATGAAACTTATGACTGGGTTAAACCGGGTGGGGCACCGGTAACGCTGACGAGTCCGAATGAACCCGGCACCTATGAGTTACGCTACATTCTTTACAGTGACCGGAAGATTGTAGCGCGCATTCCAATTGTCGTGGAATAAGTGAATTCTGTTCTCAGAAGCCATCTAATCCAATATTCCGCAATGCTGGATTAAATGGCGCCGTTGTTGACGGTCGATTTCAGTTTATTGCGAGTGTCTTAAACTCGCCCCACAACGGCCACTGAGCCAGTGTCGCGTCGATCGGTTGAATCGGCACCCTTAAACGGCCTCTCATGCGCATCGACAGTTGGAAAGCCACCCGATGAGCGACAATGGATTAGCTCAAGACTAATCCATTTTAAAATATTTGAACGCCGCCTTCCGGGTGCCCCAATATGGGGCCACGTAAGACGGGATTTGAAGCTTCGTAATTGGCTGTTGTTTAAATGGAGTATTCGGTACCGGACCAACCAAGACAGCCTGAAAAGACTCGCCCTTTGAGTCTGTCAAAATCCAATCAGGATCCTTACCAAATTTTCGAGCTAAATCGACAGCAAAATACTTCCGGCCATCTTGATAATCCTGGTCCCAACGCGCCTTGTATAGAGTAGGAGCAAATTCAGGGTTTAGGTCTTTCGCGCCCGCGATCCGGACTGAGCTCGGCACCGGTTTGCCTCGTCCTTTTAGTCGGCAAGACCTGTTCGGCGCCCTGTCAAACCCCATAAACCCAGTTCGCTTTTCGCTGACACCATTCGCAATCGCGCCGCCTTCATAGGCGCTTACAAGTATCCCATCAATTTCGGCGCCCGGCGCGAGTTGAACATTCCAAAGGATCGGATCGTATGAGGTCAGTACGAGAAAGACAGGCGCTTTTGTCTCAGTGACGAGCACATCCACACGTTTCGCCCACTCAATCGAGTTTCCCTTTGTGAACCCAGTGAGCTGCCGTGCCAGCGTAGGTGTTATGCTCTTTCCAGTAGCGCGCATCACCTAGGAGCTGACGAACCTGGACCCCGATTAATCTAGGATCGATCCCGATATTCTTTTCACGAAGACGATATACCCCTGCCCACTCCCAAACATCCCCAAAAAGTTTGTCGTGCAGTTTCCGTAGGAAGGCATCATCCACGACATCGGGATTTCGAACCCGGTCCAGCCACAATAACCCTTGCTGAACGTTGGCTTGCTCAAGTTCATCCAGCTCACCGCGTGTGGTTATATGCGCGTGTTTAAGTCCCGCTAGTTCATCTGGCTCGAGTGTCGTCGCACCATGTGGATCCCCATCCTGGATCGGCATCAATTATCCCAAAAATTAGAAGGAGGAGCTCTCATCAATTCGTTGACCAGACGATCAACTTCTGCACTCGTTTTCTCATTGGTCAAAGCCTGTTTTTCGAGCGCCATATGTGTGGATGCCCGTTTCACAATCTGGGACGCTTTTTTACGAGCCTGAGCTTCGATTACGTCTTCGAGAATCCCCGTCGCGGGAACAATTGCGTAAACTAGTTTACACCCCATGGCTTCCGCCATGTCTTCCATTGCGCGTAGCGTTACCCGGCCGGTTAGCTCTGCTTTCTCTGCTTGAGAAATTCGAGATCGGGACAATGACAGTCGCCGCCCAAGTTGAGCGCCAGACATTCCAAGAGCTTTGCGAACAAAGGCAATCCACCCTCCGCGTGGAACCATTAGGCGACCGACAGGGTTCTCCGCCGTTTCATTGACCCGGTTGATCATCTGCCTTTTTGCAATATCTCGCACACTCATTGTGTTCACATATATAATGACAAAATACTCATGTTTGTTGATATTTATATATACATATTTTAAATTATGTCAATATATTTATCGACGATAAATCTTACCTGGTATCTGAACTGAAGAGTATTGAACCAACCCGCGTGCCCCAAGTGGCAATCTTTTATCGGGCTAGATTGGTGGCTCAAGCTCGACGCCACCTACGTAATCATGTATGGTACACACATGAATGATCACGACTATCCTTCAAATGAAAACTCCCACTGGGGGTTATCGACGGCTTTAGCGCACGAGATGCCGCCGGAGGATTTTGATTACGAAGAATACGACGACGGATATGATCTGACTATCAAGAATCTGTTCGTACTGCTGATAGTTGGAATGGCAGTGATTTTATTGGTGTTCGGATTACTATCTTAGAAACCAAAGACGTTTCCTACCGAAGCCGCTTATCCGCCGTTTGCCTTTCAGCATCTTCCGTGGCGAGCTGTTCGAAGCGAGCATCTCCCAACACAACGCGCGCATTCTCCTCGCCCCCTGCCCATTCCAAGTAAGACTCAATACCGTACTTCTGGATGTGAGCTTCGCCATTCGTGATCGCTGTTTGTCGCGCCACATCCTCGCCAGAGCCAGCAACGTAGTTCTTGATTTCAGCTCGCTGTCTCAGCGTCTCGCCATAGCGGTCATCCACGATGCTCGACGACGGCGGCGTTATTGGTCCGGCTCTGCTCTCAAATTTACTGGAACGGCTCTCGGCGCTTGAATCGAAAGATGCACGCTGTGCTCCGGGACCAGAGAAGTCAGACACAGTCGAATAGCCATCGCCGACAGGGTCAAGATAACCTCCAGGATTTGAAAAGCTCTGCGCTCTCAATCTCGTTTCAAAGAAACCCGTTTGAACTTCACGTTGTTCAGCACGCCCCATTTCGCTTGCCGTCAATCCAACCCAATAATCCTGAGCTTCTCGTGCAGATACAGGGCGCCCATTAGTTTGAGACAAATGGTCTACGAGGAATGTCTCGAAAGCAGCTACTTCATTTGTGTTGATTGAGCCGCCTCGTCCGAACTTGTCATCTGTGCTCGCGGTGTAGCGAGATGCTTCAGTGTAATAGATTTCGGCTTGTTCGCGAGCCTCTTCTCCCCGCCTAAAGTCAGCCGCTGTTTCTAGCGCCAATGTAAGCCCTTCTTGATCTTGTTGGCGCTGCATGACGCTCTCGGCATCCCGGACAAATCCTCTCAGCTCGTCTCGATATTGTTGCCCTCGATCGAATGATGAGTTGTCAGAAGTGACTTGATCTGAGTTCAACCCACCAGCCCTATCAACTCTAAACCCTTGATCGGATCTGTTCTCCGCGCGCTTGTACATATCGCCTGAAACGCCAACGCCTCCCCTGGGGCCACCAATTCCACTACGTCTTCGTCCTCCATTTCTACCTTGAGCGCCTCCGGAGGCGCCACTCACACCTATCCCAGCATTGCCATTCCATTTCGCGGACTTCCCGTCAGCGACATTGGCTGAGCGACCTTCAAACTCACTCAAACTCATCGACATCGATCGGCCGGCTCGCATCGAATCCAATCGACTGTCCTGATAAGACCCATAGTCCGCTGCGCTCTGCGTGAGTGCTGCGCCTCGCTCGGAAAGCACCTGCGCATCTTCAGAATCCATACGCGACAGCATCTCGGTTAAACGAGAGAGATCTGTCTCTGTTTCACCGTAGAATTTAGAAGCGCTCTGTCGGCGCGTGTCACCTTCAGAACGATAGACCGAACGCCCAATCGAGGTCATCGCATTGGAATCGAGCGATGATCCAAAATTGGTTTGATAGCGGCTGTGTCCAGCCGTTTCATCGACGAGCGACACCCCGCCTGACGTTCGTGTCCAATTTCGTCCTTCAGCATCTCGATAAGATGCATGACCAACGTCGTATGATGGCGAAAGTCTAATCTGCCCTCCAGTCGCGTTACCCGCGGACGTGGTCAACAGTGTATGATTACCAACGCTCGCATTGCCAAACCCAAGATTGCCAGTCGCCGCCTCTGCTGCCGCGGTTTGTGAAGCACTTTTGACTGGCGCGAGGAAACTCTCGTGCAAGCGCCCTACGCCCACTGCGATGCCGGGCCCCGCGGCGGCCAAGAACGGGATCATGGTGATCAAGAGCCCGCCAATGCCGGCTAGGTCCGCCGCGGTGGCCGACATGCCGAGGCTTGTTTGAACTGTCTGACCAAGCGTCCCCGGCATCTGCGCCGACGCATTGATCGCATCATAGCCTTGGCGCGTGATAATATAATGGATGACAGCAAAGAGCGGCCCCCACATCTGCAAGTATAAAAAGCCAGCGAAATACTTTTGCATAAAACCGAACCCGATATTCGGGAGCAGGAAGAATGGCGCGATAATGGGAAAGATCGCGATGACGATAATCGTGATCGCAATGTAGAGAAAGTTCACAAACTTTTCGGCGATTGCACCAAGGACGGTATAGTTCCACTTGGCTTGCTGCTCTGCACGGGCCGCAGCATAGGCTTCTACAGCCGCCGAGGCGTCCGCTCTGGCAGAATAATCAACTACGGCATCCATGGTAGAGTTCACGAGGATCGCTTGCTGAGCAATCTCCTGGGCCGAGCGCGAAACGCCCACAAATTGCTGATAGATTACGGGCAAAGATGCCAGCATGGCAGCCCGGGCCTCAGCATTGGTCAGGTGAGGTTTTGAAAGCTGCGCCTGACGAGCGATTGTATTGTCAGCGGCGGCGGCAAGGCCGGCGGATAATCCCGTCCAGGCATCCGCGCATGTTTCTACCGTCACCGTCCCTGCTGCGGTTTCTACTCGAGTGAACAGAGCCGGCGACGCAGATGTTGCCAAAACCGCCGACAAATCTGTCGCTGTAACCAAATCATCAATGGCCGTTAGCCCAGCATTTATATCGGGGAAAACACAATCACGGGTATAGCCCGTCAGGTTGCGCGAATACCAAGTGTCGACGGCGCGCCATCGATCGAGCGAGCTTTGAACCTGCAGCGCGTATCCAAATCCATGCGTTGAATACGCCATGTCCGTCGGCTCGGCGAACAGTGTCTCGAATGCGCCCGTAATCGTGCTACCGATCATGGTGGTGATCGATGCCGGCACAGCAAGACCAATTGGAACGTTATTAACCGTGGCGACCGGTGTCGCAGTCACCCGGTCCGTGACGGTGACATTCACGGTTGGAACCAGAAGCACCAGATAGATCACGGTCGATTTGATCAGAAAATCAAACCCAGCTTTGAAATTCATGGCTATCGCAGACTGCCAGGCCGCGAGCGCTAGGCCGATGATCAGAACCACCCTTATGAAGGATGCGAAGGTCCCAGATCCGGTAAAGGCTGCAACAGCGTTTAGGACATCGACAATAAACGCGCCGCCGCCAGTGACGATAACCTCCATTAGAAGCCTCCCTCGAGGAGCCCCAGTTCGAGATCTATCCGGGTTTCGAGGAGACGAAGAGCGCGACGTTCGCCCGCCCCAAGCGAAATGTCTGCAAGCCGATCTTTAAGAAGTCGCGCCCGCGACGCTCGATGCTTTGGGTGATCGGTGCGATCAAAGACGATAAACTCAGAGAGAAGTGAAGCGGCCGATTCAAGGTGGCGCTGCCCGAACACGCCTTTGGAAATCATCATTTCGCCAAAGGAGACGACCACACAGAGCTGCGCATCAATAAGAGCTAAACGCTCAGACCAATCATTGGTGTGATTACATATCTTATCCCAAAGCCGAGCGTTGTGCGGGTTATCCGTCTGGGAAAGCGTGACGCAATCTTCGATCTCTGCGCGGATGCAGGCATCCAAGCGATGCTCCCGGAAACAACGTTCTTCATGGGAAAGGTGCTCAAGCCCAATCATCATCGCGCTTGCACCACTTCTGCAAATCTTAAAGAGCCTTGCATGTCGACTGATAGACGACCTGCAATGATCCGCTCTAAGGTTTGGGTCTGTTCCATCACTGCGAGCCAGCCGCCAATTTCGGTGGCGGCCACGGCGCGGCGATTTCGAAGCTTGGCGCGCACTTGTGATATCGTGGATTGCACCTGCTCGCTATCATAGACGCTGATGCGTCCCTCAGCTTTCAGGGCTTCCTCAATGGCATCGAGGCCCCGCTCGAGATATTCGACCACGAGCACGCCAGCAATCACATCCGAGTAGGCTGCCAGCGGATTGCCAGCCTGGTTGTTGTACTGGGTATGGACGACCAGCATTTTGTAGACCGGCATGGGCGTCAGGTTCACAAAGTCGATTTCTTCTTGGGTAAGTGCAGTTCGGGTTCTCGCTTTATCAGTGATGCGACCTAGAAGTGTCTCAACGCGGCTTCGGAAACCTTCATCAGCCGGAATGGTAATATCCACACGTGTTGGCCGAAGACACTGATCAGTCTCGTCGCAGCGATAGACGGGAAGCGTTCCGCCATCCAATAAGGCATTGAACGCGTCTGTTGTCATGGGGATCGGCGGGAAGGCTGGCAAGGCGGTGCCGGTATCCTCGGCATAGATGATTTTCATGCCGACCATGGACATCAAGAATTCCGCGTATTCTTGATTTGTGGTGAGGCGGGCGTCTTTCAGCGCCAGCCATACCCGATTTATATTCTCTTCGTTCTGGCGCTCAAACTCTTGGCCTGCAGCGGCGATCACGCCTTGCTTGCCACTATCCATTCCGCACTTTTGTCGTGCGTCGGCGGCGTCATCATAGACCCCGGAGGCAAGTCCTGAGATCCGGCAAAGATAATCGGACTTTCCTTGGGCGCGGTCATGAACTTCGCCGAGGAGCCCTTGGGCGGCCTCGCAACTATCCATGCTCCAGGAGTTGATCATATTGGCGCGCTCTTCGAGATCAGCGAGGATGCCTCCAAGCTCGGGGCTCACAGCGTCAATACCGGCTTTAAAGATGAGGCCAGCGCTATCGGCTGCGACCGCGCGCAAGAAATCAATGAATTCGTCCGCGTCGATGAAAGAGAAGCCGCCTGCGAAGAGATCAATACCGCCGCACCCTGCCCGATAGGACGGAAACTGGATGTCGATCGGGTCGAGGGTTTTTCGCGGGGTGCGCAGATAAATCTGACCCAAAGTGTAATAGCCGCCGCGCTGCAAGTCGTGGGAACTCGGACCTGAGACGTTTCCGTATCCGTTCAGGTCCTGCCAAAACTCGGCCATGTCCTGATCAATTTGAGCGGAGGCGAGAGGCGCAGCGCCGATCGCGAGACACGCAGCAAAAGCGGCGATGGATTTAGTCCAGGTCATTTCGTGTCACCCCATATTCTTGACCAATTTCGAGTGTGGTGAGCGCGCGGATGCGGTATTCAAGCTCTGAGATAGTCAGCATTCCGTAGCCCACAGGAATGACCTCACCGGTGGCGCTATCGAACAGTGCGAGTGCCGGCGTCACATCGGCAATCCCCATTGAGGCGCGCTGACCTGTATCAACCTGATAGGCCTCAAAGCCCTTGAGTGGTTTGCCATCCGTTGAGACCGGAAGAATGGTGACGCCATAACGATCCGCAAAACCGCTCAGGATTTGCTCATAGACCGCGCAAAACTCGCAATCTCCCGCGCCAAAATAAAAGATGCCATAGCGGTCTTTGACGGTTTCGATGCTCGCCTGTTCGGCAGCCCGCTCAATATCGCGTTCGGTTTGGCGTCCAAGCTGGCTGGTCGGCCATTCGACAGACGGATCGAGATCGGGATTGGCCCAGACCACCCGCTTCCACTGCGCGGTCATGTAAGCTGAGTTGTCGACCCACCGCTTTTGAAGCCGCATATAGGTCTCTACATTTTCTGGCGTTGGATCGAGCACCATGGCCGCTTTGGCGTTCTGAAAGATCTCCTGCTCGACTTCGAGCCGCTCTGACGGTGTCGGCTTAGACGGCTCGATAACCGGCGCTGGCAGCGTCTCTTCCGGCGCATGCACTTCCGGGTCGCAATAGAAATGATAGCCAAGATCGCGGGCGCAATAGGTGGGATCAGTGTCCTCGGCAGTAGCTCCGCCGCACCAACCGAATGCCAAGACCAGGCCCAGAGAAAAGCACGCTCTAATTGCCATGATTTGGCAGCCTCCTTTGCATAGCCGCGGATGCGGCGGCTGGATCAGGAATGGTCAGCGAGTTTTCAAGATCCTCGTAGAATTCGGAAAGATCCATGGCGCCAATATCAAGCGAGGCGAACTCAGCCACGGTGAAGCCCGAACAGTCTGGATTTCGCGCATCGCCATAAGATCGTCCGAGCTGCGCGCGGCCTTGTTCAGTAATGATGCGGGATAGCCGTGAGCCATGGCAGCAATAGGAACGCTGTTTCTTTAGACAGACGCCAAAGAAGGTTTTGTCCGAACAGTATGTGCCGACATAGGTGCATTCATGCAGGCCTTGGCTTTGCGCGAGGCGCTGTTCTTGCGAGTTGCATTGATTGAGGCCGATATCATTGAGGATGCCCTCATCCTTGCAGCAATTAAACGCGCCGAATATGGCTTTGCCACATTTCAGATTCTCGCCGTCAAAAATGGTGAGCGAGTTTTGATCAAGCTGCTCAGCCCCTTCAAACACAGCGGCGAAGGCTGCGCTGGCGCGCTGGAATTGGTCTGACGGTTCAGGCTCGATCGCTGGGAAGCACTCTCCGGTGATGCAATAGACGTTCTGTGCGCAAAGCGAGACGGTTCCAGTTTGGATCTGCTGCGCCGGGCATGCGTATTCATGATGCTCTGAAATGCATGTGCCATCGGGCGCTGTTGAAAGACAAGTGTTTTGAACGAGCTCGCAGTCTGGGTCCGGAAGCGAGCAAGTGTTGAGAACCTGACCTGTCATGACTTCACAAGAGGCGGTGACGCGCCTCCGCCAGCATTCACCGCTGCGGGGGAGGTAGCGCCCTTCCCCAGCACCGTGCCGCGACCAATGCACTTGTCCGCAAGCGGCTTTGGTCAGACCGGCACAGGGCGTGAACGAGCCCGTCGTAAAAGCCGCGAGCAAGTCGGAGTGGTAGTCGATGTATGAGGCATAATCGGCGCCCCCGTTTGCCACGCCGTACGCGGCAACTTCTGGTCCCCTAACGCAAACCTCTGAGAAGCCAGTACATTCGCCGCGCGCTTGAAACGCGGCGCACTGGGTCGGATCAAGACTGTATCCATTTTGCTGAGTTACCGTTCTCACTGGAATGCTGGTCGCAACAGGGCTCGTGCATGTAATCTCCCAAGCGTTGCGCGGGATCGGTCCAGGAATGATCGTGTGGGATGTTTCCTGACAGCCAAGCTGCCCCACCAGAAAGCTTCTCTGCCCGGAATCTCCAGTTGTATAGATCCATACCGTCTGAACGCTTGGTCGCCCGGTATAGTCGCAGGTTCGGTCCTCGGTGCGGCTTGTCCCGGAAACTTCGCAGCCATATCGCCCCGTGGTGGTGTCATAGACGGCCGTATCGGTGCAGGCGCCATATTGGCCAGAAAGTCCGACATCAGCGCCAACGACAGCTAGCGGATCGGCTTCGACGGCAAGGCCTGCGGCAAGAAGGGACCGCGTTGCAGCAGGGTCGAGATAGTTGGTACTGATCGCGCGTGAATAGGCGGCGGATGCTGCGCCATTGCCTGCAAGTGCGCTCTGACCGGCGCCATTCATGGCAGATGGATTGCTAAAGTAAGACCGCTCTGTCGGCGTATCCGAATATGATGGCAGGGCTTGCACCTCGCTGGCATCCAATAATTCTTGTCCGCCTTGTGGGAAAACATCCCGCACAGCGTTTTGGCCATCAGTATAAGCGTCTTGGCCGAAACCACTGCCCGAAGACATCAGGCTGGTTAGAGCCAAAAGGAGGAGGAAGCGGCGTCTCATGACCCCCGCTCCAAACGTGCGAGTGCGGCTTTTACTTGCAGCGGCGCAAGCTCGCCCCGATCGGCGAGCAGCTGGAGGGCCGCGCCGACCGAGATGTTTCCAGACAGTGTCTCGGCGCGGACCCGCTCACAGACAAAGCCGTCACAAACAGGCTCGCCCATAACGACAGCATAAGTTGGAACCTTATTCACCCCGACCGCTTGGAAGTATCGTGGGTCGACACTGATCCCGACCTCGTCGCCTTCCTCGAAGAGGTCTCGGACGCGATTAGCAAAAGCGCCATAAGACCCGCCATAGAAACCGCGCACCATGACGACGCCGCCGGCCTCTTTGGTGTCACGAATAATCGATGTCAGCGCTGCGTCCGGCATGGAGAGACTGATAAATGTGACGAAGAGTGGTCCGGCGCCGTTGTCATCTCGAGACGCACGCGCGATGTCGCCCGCAGCCGATGCGAGCGCGCTTGCGTCGATGTCACCGTCACCCGTGATAAAACTGGCCGATGAACCAGGTTCACTGCTCGCAGCCAGTCGATCGGTTAAACTATCCCGCATGCTGCGAGCTTCGGCCGAGAAACGCTCGGCCTCAGCCATGATTGCGTCCACATCAATCGACGTCTCATCCAATGTCCGCCGTGTCTTTAGATAGTCTCGTGCAACATTGCCTGCGGCTTGATTGATCGCCGCTTTCTCAAGTTCGGTGCGGGACCCTTCCTGCGCGACAGCCCAGCCCGTAACCGCCAAAGCCGACAGCGTTCCGATGAGCACGCTTAGAGTGAGAGGAAGATTCGTCTTCATCATTACCCTACCCCGCACAACAATTGCGCTTGCCCCAATAGAGGTAGCCAAAGTCTTCGCCGATAACAGGACCCCATTTCAGCGATTGCCAAACCATGGTGGAGCGGCCCACCGGGATACAGGCGCGGTGAGATCCACGTGTTACCGGAACCGGGACAGTCGTTTGCACGCGCCATTGCGACTTGCGCCAAACCGGCGCGTATTGGTCCTGACACAGCACGGCGCTATCAGAGCCAGCCGCGCGCGGCGTGAGGCCGAGGCGATAATGATGATAAAGCAACCGATTGGCGGCGAGGACCGAGCCCATGGGTTGGCCGGTTTGGGTCGGAATGTTTTGCGTCAGCGGATAGACATTGCCCTGACATCCGGAACACCAAAACAGTTCATCAATGGGCTGTGCGGCGGTCGCGGCCACACAATCCGCGGAACAAGCCAGCAATGCCACAGGGTTTGCGAACGCGGCGGCTTCAGGGTTCATGATCATGGAAAGCCCATCATCATGCCAGAACGGATCAAGCTCAGAGAGCCAGGCAATGTCCCATTGCGGCGTGCGAAGACAGGCTGCGTCGGTGATGAGTTCCAACATTTCAAACAGCGGGTAGATGTACCAATGCGCTTCCCAGACACCTTCTTCCCCGACGCCTTGATCGCGTTCCGCCCGACCATGCCCGCGTGGCAGCACGTCTGGCATGACGAAGCCGCCAAGGTTGGGGAAACAATAGGGTTGCATGGTGACATCAGCGAGACGCGACGGCTCCCACCACCCGATGGAGAGCCCCACGCGAATGAACAAAGGCGGCGGCGCGGGACAGGTACAAATCGGGCTCGCTGGATTTGACGTATCCGGCCGCGAGGATGGCGCCACCGGAATGGACCCGACCGTGATCGGGAACATGCAATCCCAGCACACATCTGTGATGGGATTGATGAACCGGCCTGAACAGATCGCTTCACTGACTTCGCCGAGTGCGCTCGAGCCTGTGTCCTGCGCCGCAGCCAAGCCTGGGACCAGGAACAGTCCCGCGATCCCCAAGAATAAAGCTTTGATTGATTTCATCATGGCAACACCTCCTCGACTTGGAGCTGGCGGCCTGACTGGCTGACTTTTGCTGGAACCGCTCGGATCCCGAACTTGGTGGTGATGAGCCCCTCTTGATCAAAGAAGACCGGCTCTTGAAGGGTCTTTTCAAGCTCGAACGGCGCGCCACTTACGAGAATGATTTTGACGCCCCAGGGCGACAAGTCGCTTTCACGGGTGGCCCATTCCACGTGTGCCGGTTCATCTCCATCGATCAAGAGAAGCGGCGTGCGCATTCGAACCGCATCGAGCGGATTGACCGTTTGACCGGCAGCAATGACCAGACGCCCTTCTGTGTCGCGAATATCTTCCGGCGCGGTCCAGGAGGGATCATAGGCCCATGCCCTTGGCTCCGCGGTGTGCGTGATGCCCATTACCGGCACGGGACGTCTGATCTTTGCTTTGGCGCGGTCAGCAAATTCGTGTTCTAGGCGAGTTAATTCTCCGGACTCGCGCATATGGGTAAGTCGGCGTTTGATCTGCGCCAACAGATCTTCTTCAGAAATCTCAAACGTCTCGCCATAAGTGCCGAGATATTCCGCCGATGCTAGCGGCTCACAGGAGAGGACGAGCGCGACCGATAATGCGGATGTCTTCCACATATCCTATCTCCTTATATCTGGAATCGAAGCTGTCTGGGCTGGGTGACCAGACGAAATATTGCCCGTCTGGAATGGTGCCTGGATCAATGGCGGTAACGTTTGGGTTCGCGCCGGTCAGCGATTTGATCGCGCCGAGCCGGTGTCCATTGACGGCGATCTCTACCCCTTCAATAGAAACGTCGTCACCGCCCACGCCTCGCACAATTTTCACGAATGGGAGATTTGCAGGATAGTAAGGGTTCGGGCCTGGTACGAAGGCCACCATGTCGCCGTGAGACGGAAGCACCCCTTTATCGACGATAAAAATCCAGTTCGGCAGCGATTGGGTTTGATTGACCAGGATGAAATGGTCCTGGCTCCAGTGGTGGGCGCTGCGCAGACCTCCAGCGACGAGAATAATGGCGCAGAGCCAAAGCCATTTTTTGTGTCTGAACCGGGGTTTGGAAGTTGCGTGCGCCATCCCCTACTCCGTTTCGTTTGCGCGTGCGACGAGAACGTCGCCGTAAGATTGGGCGGCTGCTTCAGATGAAATGGGTTCTGGAGCAGCCGCCAGGGCGTCCGTGCTTCGTAAGACCGGGTCTGATTGCCGTTCTCGAACGCCCAAACTGGTACGAACTGTCTCTGTAAGATCTGGAATATCGCCTGCGAGCACGGCTTCTTTTACAAGCACAATATAGCCTTGCGCTTCGAGCGCTTGCAGCGATCCTTCAATCTCGTTTGCCACCGTATCAATCCAACGGTTGGCGCTTTGCTCGCTCGCATTTTTTGAAAGGAGCCAATCGCGTTCGTCTTCGATCAGCGTTTTCACTGACACTGAGACGATCTTCGGCTGGGCTTCCCACCCGCGCGCAGAAACAGCAAGCGCGATGACAGAAAGGCCAATCGCGGTGAGTGTCGCCATCTCGATAAATGATTTCGGCAAAGTCATGACGCCCTCGCTTTCTCAGCAGAGCGCATTGAAAACCAGGCGGGCAGTCTCAGGATGCAAGTTGCAACAAAGAGCCCTATCAGTGCGAGCCAGATTCCTTCAATGAGGGCGTCTTTGTTCTCGCGCCAGATGATGTGATCGATGAAATTCTTCACGCTCAACAAGCCGTCACCCATGTCGAAGCCGCGATAGAGAAGCGGGGCCGCAAGCACCGCGCCCAGCGCGACGAGAGCGTTTTCGAAGCCCCAAGCAATGGTCTTCAAGACCAATCTACAATGAGTAGGCGTCAGCGAGCGCAGCGATAAGCGTTTCATGAGCTTGTTCCTTGTCTTGCTATGAGTGCGACCGCGTCTTCGATCGGGACATTCATTTCTGCGAGGCGCTTAAACTCAGCGAACACATCCGGGTCGGATGAGTAAGCGACGAGGCTTTGGGGATCGAGCGCGAGGCGCCCAAGGCAGCGAAACCCACCTGCCCCGCGAATAAGCGCTTCAGAGAACGCGCCTTTTACCGTTTTCAGCGATTTGATGGCCGCTTCGAGGCCCGGGTCGAGTTCGACAAGACTGGCCGCCCGCAGCTGCTCGACCGCGTCATCCTTCATGCGCATGAAGATGGTCCAGTCAGAGTTTTGAAAGGCGAGTTTCGCGCCTTCTGATTTGTTGACGTCTTCGATGGATTGGGTCGCCGTGATCAGGCTCGCATTATATTTACGGCATCGACGGGCAAAGCCTTCAATGAAACCAGCCGCCTCGCCATCCCCAAGGATTTGCCAGGCTTCGTCCATCATCAGGACTTTGCGCTGCGATCGGTTCGACCGCATGGTCGCGTCGACCAAGAGCAACAAGCAGTAGATCACGAGCCGGCGGAGCTGCTTGTCAGTTCCGAGTTCTGATAGCTCATAAACGGTGAAGGGATTATCGATCTTGATCGAGGCGGGTCGCGCAAAGAAGTCGCCATAGGCCCCATCGGTCAGGAATGGCGCCAAGGCTTGCGCCATATCCAGGCCGCGCTGACCGCCTTTTTTGAGGCGCGCCACCACATGATCCGGTGAGCCGGCGGCGCCATACTCGTCCCAGACCGCCGTGACCGTCTCCATCATGAGGCCACGCTCAGCTGGGTTTGGCGTTTCGCCCTGGAAGGCGGCCTCCAGCATGAAGCCTGTAATGCCGACTTTCGCATCGCGGACGCCGTCAGAGTCCAGGCCGTCTCCGAACAGACTGAAAGGATTGAGCGAGACTTTTTTCTCCGTGGAAAAAGTCACGCACTTGCCGCCTTGAAGCCGCGCGCTTTGCGCAAAGGAATAGCCATCATCGAGCACGACAACCACGTCGCCCGTTGCGGCGTGCGCACTCGCGAGTTCCTGCAAGAGAACGGACTTACCCGAGCCGGAAGCGCCGAAGATCCCGACATTGTGGTTGCCTTCACCGACATTCTGGAACGGCGACCACATCCAGGGCTGACCGCGCCGCCCGACCATAAGCAGGACAGGCTCACCAGATCCACGCGGCTCACCATGCAACGGGGCCAAAGCGATTGCGGTCTGGGCGACCATGCGGCGGGTCAGCTGAAGCGTTTTGAGATCTCTGAGCGCGCCGTCTCCGCCATTCATAGGCATGCACGCTGCGAGCAAGGGCCTTTGAATGCGACTGCCTTTCGCGATGTCCAGGCCGAGATTCTTATAGATCGATCGTACCGAGCGATCGGCTTTTTCAATCTCGGTAGAGGGCGCCAAAACGCCGACTGTGTGGGCGGCCCGCACAAGGCGGTCGCCAGATTGAAGTTCACTCACCACTTCGCGCCAATCGCTCGCTTTCTCTCCAAGCGATGGATCAATTTTCGCCATCGGCCCTTCGGCAGAACGCACCGATGAGGCAAGTTTCGTGGACGCATATGAATTGGTGAGATCGGCCCCGCCAAAGCTCAGCGTCATGCAGGATAAGACCGATCCCGAATGGCGCAGCGTGTCAGTCGTCGGGTGTCCGATCAGGAGCGGCGCGGTCCAACTCGAAATGAGCTGGGGATAAGAGCGGATCTGGAACATCCGCCATTCGAAACCGTCCCGTTCGACTTCAAGCGTTCGCGGGTTCAATGTCTCAGTGCGCACCCCGAGCCCGCTGGAGCCGACCTGATATTCTGTGTCGTCGCGTACGCATTGGACGTCGATCATTCTATTTGGATCGAAGCTCGTGTCCGAGCCCCAAGCGCCGCGGCGCGGACTAAGGACGTCATCCATGAGCGCAATCAATCCGCCGCCATCCAAACGCGCATGGCCAACCCGTGCGGTGTCAAGCGTACCTTCTAACTTATCGCGCAGCGCCTGAAGCTCGAAAATATCGGCGGAACTTGGCTTGCCTGGAAAAGACAAAGCAATGAAAGCGCGCCACTCTCGCACCAAAAATGGCGATGCATTCGTGAGGCTGGTCCAGGCGGCCTTTTCCAAAAGCCCGCTACGGGCTTTGGCAATCGCGCGATAAACGCCGCCTCGTGCATCGCGAGGCCGCGCCCAGTCTTCGATGATTGGCGCCACACGCGGGGATGACCAATTTAGGAATTGAACGACGCCGCGCGTCATTGCGTCTTCGGTGGCCCACTCTTTTAAGAGCGATATGAAACTCTCATCTCCGTTGGCGATAGGGGTAAGCTCTACGACCCAACCTGTCGAGGCGCGGTTGTGGAACAGCATGGTTTGGGGATCATAGATCCGGTATGGCAACATGGCGCTCAAGCGATCGCGCCGTTCGAACTCTCGAAAACTCTCAACAAATCCATCCGCGCCGAGGAGCCCGCCGCCAAGCCGCCCGATTAAAGACGAGGCGCGTTCCATCAGAGGCGCTAGTCCAGATTTTTCTGGGCCGTAGCCTTCTTCTTTGGCTTGGTCAGCGAGATTGGACGTATACGGCATTGCCTATTCCACCACCCAGTCTGCAGGTTCGACTTCAACCCAAATGACGGAACGCTCATGGAAAATGCCGCTCGCATCGACATAAGGAGAGATGATAACGGGTAAGACTTTGGCATCGCTCCGGCGCGGCGCGCTCCGCGCAAAATTGGACGTATCAGCCGGCCTTGTAGCCGGTTCCTCGATGGACGCTTCGACAACTGGAGGGGTATCGAGGTTCACGACGTCGAATGCCGCAGTTCCCGTGAGCGCCTGAGGCCCCTCCACCAATTCGGTGACGCGTTCGTCTTCTGGCACCAAGACCCCGTCGCGTCGAACCACAGTTCGGGTAATTCGCTTCGAATCTACCGAAGGCTCTTCAAATGCGCTCAATTCGGCGCCTGGATTGGTCAGCCCCAATTTGCCCTGTAGAACCGCAAACTGAGCGCCGATGGCAGCTTCAGGGAATGCCGTTCCAAACAAACTGTCTGCTGAAAGCTGGCTTGAAACCGGCATGCTTTTGAATGCACCATCAATGCTGAATGCTAGCTCTGCCAGCATGGCCGGCGCTGCATCTATTTCCTCTTCACCGAAACTGGTCTCAAGGAATGGGCGACCGCGGTCTTCTTTCTCGTCGAAATAGTCTTGATCGAGTGGTTGAATACCGCGCAGTTTTTTGGGCGTGGCAGAAAGAGGCAAAGTCTCGGCAGGATATCCCGAGACAGGACCTGCCTCAGCCGGATCACTGTCCAGCTCTGAAATCGTGATGGCATCAATTGTGTCTGTTCTGGCGCATACGCCATCTTGGCGCGCGCAGCTCCAGTCTTGGAACCAGGTCGTTTCTGAAGACAGAACCCCGCCCATGCTCGTGCACCCGGCTAGGGATACAACGCTCAATATACAGAATAAGGCTCGCATCGGTCTTCCTTTCTTGGCTTATGAGAACATGGCGGCGCCAGATGAGAGCGCGCTGGTCGTTGTGAGGGTTTGCGAGAGCGCGATCGCTACGGCTGCGCTGAGGCCGGTCAAGTACGCGCCCAGCAAATGATGCCGGGTTGCAAATGCGCGGGCGGCTGCAATGGCGAGGCTGCCCGCGATGACGACCATCGCGATGAGATAGATCGGCTCTGCTGAGCCGGGTCCATGCATGAAGACCAGACTGGTCGCGATCGTCCCAATCACCATCATGATCAGGTTGTAGATGTAAGCGGTAGCAGGCTCTCGCGAACCGTTGACCGCAAACCCGGTCATTGAGCTTCCCATGCAAGCGCCAGCAGCGAAGAGCTCCAAAGTCGTCAGCATCACTTTTCTCCTTTGAGCCATGCATCAAGCTCAGCAGCCTGGGGCATGCCGTATCGAATGGCGCCGTCGTCTCTGATCAGGATTGGAGTTCCGGACAGGCCAAGCGAGCGAGCGGCGCGTTCATTGCGTGCGACCGCCATGGCCCGTTCACAGGACGGACCGGGGTTCAAGTCCCTGGTATAGGCCTGATAGAGCGCAGTTTCTTGATCAGATGCGCAATAGACCGTTTCCGGCACGGCGCGGCCGCCAACACTGCCAACCAGGTAGACGCTGGCGGACACATCGCCGAGGGCGATGACAGATTCTGCAAGCCCCGCGCAGTATGGACAGGCGGGATCGGCAATGATGGAAACGTGCCGCGGGCCGTCACCCGTCAGAATTGCATCTGCAGGATCAAAAGTACCCGTGAGGCCATTGGCGAGAGACAGAGGCGCGGCGCGAGGCGCGGGAGCCTTGTCCGAAACCCTATATTTAGCGTCGAGCGCATCGAGCCGGTCATCTGTGATCGACCGCCCGAGCTGCAAATCGAAGACCCGCCCAATCACCATCAGCCGCGCATCCGGTGTCGTGTAGAAGACGGACCTGCCCGCCACCACTTCGCAAAGCGGTGTGGTAAGGCCGCAGTCTATGCTATCAATGCTCGTGTTCGGGAATGCCGCTCGGATTTGAGCTTCATCGGCCGCCGCAGGCATTACGGAAACGATAAAGAGCGCGGCAAGGCGAGAGCGGATCATTGGCCTCTCCCATCGTGCACATCGCGTACGGTCGCGCCGGAGACAAAGACGAGTTCAACGGCCACGCCTGCGGGGAGTTCAATGACGCTGTCATAGTCCTCTGCTTGTTCGATCAGGAAATCTGCGATGCGATCGGAGGCCGAGGAAATGCCGCCGCCGACGCCGCCGCGGAAAATCTCTTCTGGCGAGAGGCTTTGATCCTCTGTTCCCGTAAAGGGCGTATAAGAGCGTTGAATATTTGCGCCGAGGGCATCACCAAAGCCGCCAACAAAAGAGGCCAGAAGCGCTTGTTTTATAAACGCGCCTTCGCGGCGAATGATGCGGCCGCGCACCCCGACTTTACCAAACTGGGCGACATAGCCTTCAACGGCGGTCTCAACGACTTCGCCGCTCGCGCGCAAACAGGTCATTTTTTGCAATCGAATAAGGACGCGCTCGGAAGAGAGATCCGGGGTCGCAGCGCCATTGACTTGGCAGCCGGTTAAATCTGTTTCGAGCGGCGCGCCATCTTGAAGGACTGACTTTGCAGGTCCTGTAATTCTGAGCAGGACCGGCAATGGGTCGCTCTCATCTTCCGACCCGGCTGGCATATCAACCGTAACCAGGAAGGTTGCCGGCGCATAGGCATTGGTGGGCACCCAATCAGCGATATCGCCGCGGGTTAGACCGAGGTCTGTCTCAGACGGTGGTCGGGCAAATGAGACATCATCGTATGTCCGCTCGTTTTGGAAAGAGACAGGCTCAGCCGAATAGGTGTCGTCGCTCGGATCAAATCGATCAATTTCAACCGAGCGACGCCGCCGGGTGGGAGGAGTTACGGGTGCTGACGCCGTAGCCGCCGCGTCCGGCATTCTTGTGCTTGCTGAACGCACCGCAGTGGCGGCGCCAAGAGACTGTCGAAGGTCGTCATTGGCGCGCTGGAGGCGCAGCATTTCGGCGCGAAGGTCTTCGATCTCCATCGCGGTTTCTGTCGTGATGCCGCGCGCAGGTTGCGCGAGTTTTTCAGACAGGCTTGCAAGCTCTTCTTCTACAAACTTGAGACGGGCTTCGCCGCCGGTCACCCATTGGGCCTCCGCGTCGCGCGGGTCGACAGCCATCAATCTCGTTTTGCTGGCGGCTTGGCGTGCCCGATCTTCTGGATTGGACGGGGCCATCAGCACGTATCCAAGACCGCCTGCGAACAAGAGCCCGATCAGGCCAAAGGCGAGCAGTCTCTGCCGGTTCGCAAATCTCTTATTTGCGTGAATGTCTGTGTCTGAAAACTCAGCCATCAGTCCTGCCCTTTCACGATTAGAAAAATCTGAGCTGTCTTGCGCCTCGCGATGGCGTTCTGATCGCCGGTTGCGGCAATGACATTGAAGACGGCGAGACGCCCAAAGTTTATGGCGCGCGGCTCGGCATTTTCATTGCGGACTGTGATCGCGTAGCCAGAAGCGCCATTGCCGGTCCATTCGATAACGCTGCGCTGCGAAAAGCCTTGAGCGGCCAGTGGCCCTCTTAGCCACTCCAGTTTGCGGAAGCGTCTTGTTTCAAACCCGTTTATGCGCGCGCCGGAATACATCGCTTTAATCAGGACTGAGGTGAGATCTGCGACTTGGGTATCCTGGCCTGACCCCGCGCCCGCGTTTGATGCGATCGCCGTCTCGAGATATTCGGCGGGATCTTCTTCAGGCGCCTGCGGCGCCGCAATGGACACCTGCAAAGTCGGCACATCGCGCACCCGCATCATAACTTGATAGGTGTGGCCTGCGTCCGTTGAGACGAAGAAGGAGAGGTTTGGCTGCGCTTCTTCGCCGACCACAATATAGAGATCGCCCGTCGCAGGGTCTTTGGTCGCTGCGAAGTCTCCTTCTGGATGGCCTTCAGCGATTTTTTGAACCGACGCAGCGCGGTCTTGATCGAACGCGATCCGAGTCATGCCTGAACGCGAGACTTCCATCGAGATCACGCCGTTGGCACCTGGCTCAAGCGTGACTTGGCTTGCAGCAGGCATCAACACTGCTGCACTTGCGGCGACAAAGCTTAAAAATCTAGTTCGCATCGGCAACCACCTCGGCGCGCATACGGGCGCCAAGACCTTCCTGAATTTCGAGTTCTTCGATGTTTTGGAGGTAGAGGGAGTAGTCTTCCTGGAAGAACTGCATGGCGAGCGTCATTTGGCGCTGATCGACAAGCTTGGTGCCGACAAATGTTCGCAGCTCTCCAGTGACTTCAACATATAGGCTTTTGGGGTCTTCATAGACATCGCGCGGATACCAGGCGCGTGAGGACGATCCGTCCTTCCAACGCTCCACCGTGTCTTGAAGGTCTGCAGATATGCGCCCTCTCGCTGACGGGTGCGTGACGCTTAAAATCCGCTCTTTGAAATAGTCGGCAGATTCCGGCGTAATGTTTTCGAAAAAGTAGCTGATGGTGATGGCGGTCTCGCGCAGATAGTCGCGCCGGACCTTGCCTGCCTCGACCGTCATAGGCTGACTGGTGAGCGGCAGCAGCACGAGTTGATCTTTCTTGGCTGTCACAGAGAGCGAAAGAACAGCGATCGAGACAAGCGCGATGGTAAGCAGCACGAGCGCGACATTGCGTTGTCGACCGACAATTTTTAGCTGTGAGATGGCGTGATCTGGCGTCATGACATCTACCCTGCCAACACGCGTTCATGGGAGGGCGGGATCGCTTTCCAGCGCATGACCGTGTCGGGCATGATCCAGTATAGCCAATGGATGAGCTTGGCGGAGTTCTCGCCGCCCTTAAATTTGCGCAATGCCATCACGGCCAAGGCGGCAGCGGGCATTGAGATCCAAATCTCCCAGAAGATGATCCCAAGTCCGGCGACGCCTAGAAAGGCGATAAACTCATCAAGGGTGAAGAGGAGGATCTTCTCTGGCTGGTCCAGCCAGCGTGGCACTTTATAAGTTCGTTCGCTCATTGCCGGGCTCCATCAGTAAAAGACGCAAACAGGTAGACAGCCCCGGCAAACACGCTGAACGCGTTTAAGGAGACTGATGCGGATGTTTGCCGAGGCCGTTTCATTTCGCTCAGCGCCCCTCACCTGTCAGATCAAAAACGCTGGCCCCTTCAATCTGAGCCTCGATTTGCAGAGGCGCATCGGGAAGCTCGGCGGCCACGGCGGTCAAAACAATCGGACCGCCAATACCAACCAGCAGACCAATCCCAGCTGGGACCAGGATCGTTCCAATTGACATGCGCGCGATGGCGCCTGCGGCAGCATACCCGAGCGCGATCAGCGTAATGATCCGGCCACCAGAACCGGCAAGCCAGTCACCTAGCTGCGTTTCGGCAGCGAGAAATGTTGTATCTGCGCCAGCCGCTGCAGCGCCCGCGAGAACAGTTCCCGCAAGCGCTGCGGTCGCAAGACCTATAGTAATCGCGCCTCCCCGCTGAAGTTTAGATTTGATTTTCGATTTGAACGCCATACTTGGTTCTCCGGGTTCAGATGAAGACGCGGTCTTCACGAAGCCCGTTTAGGAAGGACGTTCAATATTGTTCCGTCAATCTGACCCAGAACGCGAAAAATATCATGTAATTCAATATTTTATGGGCCAGAGTCATAAATTTCGTCTTTGGCGCGAATATTATGTCAGAACGCCATAATTTAAGCGCATAGCCCATAAAATAAGGTGCCCGATTCATCGGATTTTGCGCAATTTTCGAGGATTTGGCGTCAAACGCTCTTCTTCGAGCAAGAACAATCACAAAATACTCGGAGAATAATTCCCTTAATATGAGAATTGATATTTGCCACCTTGATTATCTGAGCACGAAATCGATCATTTAATTATTGCTAGCAGAACCGGTTTGCTTGAAAAACGCACTAAGTTCGGAGCAATATCTCTATCGCCAACTGGAATTGGAAAAGCACCACGATCAGAGAATCCCATTGGTCTTCCGATGAACGAAGTTTCGGCTCCGCGCCCCTATCTCAGAGAGGAGGAACTCGCGCGGTGTTTCTCTTTGGCAAAGTCGTTTCTATGTCAGCAGCTAGGTAGAACCGATCAGAATTGGCGCTGCGCTTTTACGGCTGCCACGGAAACGATTTCCTATCATTGAGATTATTTAGAGGCGTGTTTATTGGGCGCATCACTGAACGCGCAACCAACCACTGTCAGCTCTCGCTGTTCGGCGGCCTTAAGAAGGTCAGAGGGAGAAACGCCAAGTCCATGCGCGACTCGAATGAAAAGATCGAGTCCCAGCGTTCCATTATTCTCTAGGTCGCTGATTTGGGTCTGATGAAGACCAATCCGGGCACCAAAGTCCGATTGATTGATATCCAGAACGGCGCGATGGACACGTATGATACGCGCGATGTTTCTTTGGGTCTCATTGATGCACTCAATGATGGCTTGCTCGTTCGGATGCAGTTGGATCGTCATAACGCCCCCTAAGCCCAACCTCTTTCGCTCTGGCCGGTAGTGTTTCGACGACGCCTAAGGCGTGCATCGGTTTTCGACCGGAGCGCCCTTTCAGATCCCACAATCTCGCCAGGGAACTTCACAAGACGAATGAAGACAGACCGATATGGTTAATACTAGTGTATAATTGCTATTTGGTCGTTTGACGCACGGATTAACCTCAAAAACTCCTGATATTTCGTCGGATTTTCTGATCAAAATTATTTGGAGAAAACCCTATAGATATCGCTCAAAGTGGGAGAAATGGAGGAGATTGTTCAATACAGGAACACACGATACTGGGTATCAAGCCGGAGACGAAGTTTGACGTCTAGGCTCTAGCCTCAATGACTTTTAGCGGCCCGCCCTGGAGCAAGCGTCTATATCCACCATCAGCCAGTGTTTGGCCCGTGCGGCTATAGCTGCGCATCCGATCGCGCATCGATCTCTGGCGTGACCATTCGGTTGCGACGCGCTCTTTACCATAAATGATCTCGGCCGCGTCACGAAGCGACAGTCCAGCAGCATTGACGTCTAAACAAATCAGCGCGTTGCGAAGACGTATGGTTCGCTCCGTCCATTTGAATGGCCCCGGATGCAAAATTTCTTCGGCGAGTTTATAAGCATCATAAGATCGATGCATTCGGCTTGGTCCGCGTGTATCGAGGGTGACTTTGACCGGCTCTCTCGCATGAAGAAGAGACTTTCCCGAGCAGATCGATTGCGCCGTAGAAAATGCGCCCCGTGTTAACAGGTGCTCGGTGCCATTAGGATCGCGCAAAACGTCGATTTGACATCCATCGATGACCGCTTTCATTTTGTCGATCTCGCCGTTTTGTCTTGGCGTCACTTCCATGGCGACGATCGACGGATCCCATCCGGACAGCCAGTAGACGTCGGCGCGAGGCGCTGGCTGGTCGGGATTAGGGAAAAACATGAGCCCCCACGTTTCAGCGTGCGGGGAACGCTCGTAAAGATGCAAGACTTTGCTATCAGCAATGCACGACATCGAGCGCTGCACGGACAGAAAATTCGCATAAGCTTCGACTAGAAATTTCGGATTTCGCCGGAGGAACTCCCAAGCCCAATCGCGCCGGCGAAGACCAATCGTATAGGCGTATTTTTTAAGATAGTCGCTAATTTCAATGATGTTGTCGTATGGAGGCTGCCGGGTCATAGGCCAGAAATACGCAATATCTGTGCCGTAGGTGGCGGGGAGCTTAGGGATGACACCGCAACACGATCTTCTGTTCATTATCCTCCCTGTTGCTGAGCGGATACCCGCCGCCTAATGCGCCGGTCAGCCTCCTCCGATCGCTTGGAATGCTATTTTTAAGCCTTGGAGGGGCCTGCGATAAAGTCCAGCACATTTGCCACATGCTTGCGCAGCTTGCGATCGTACTTAAGATTCCGGCGGTCGAATATTATTCCCGATCGGGAACTACTCAGCAGGTAAAGCAGCTCACACTCAAAATATTCCCGAACGGGAATTATATATCTTGACGCATTGCCCTCACCCACCTGTCTTCCCGAACAGGAAGAATTATGACTTCAACAGATATTGGAAATGCGATCCGCGCCGCTCGAAAGACGCAAGGGCTTCGGCAAGATGAGCTTGCCGCCGCGGCTAATGTTGGTGTTCGATTTTTGATCGAACTGGAAGCTGGCAAATCGACGGCGCAGCTTGGCAAAACGCTTTCGGTGTTATCCGCGCTTGGCATAGGCCTCAGGCTTGTAAGTCCGAGCGGCGAGCGCTGATGGCTAGGCAACTCACGGTTTTGCTTCATGGCCATGTGGTCGGGCACTTGACCCTCAATGAATATGGAGAGCCTTCATTCACCTACGCTGAGGATTGGCTTGAACGGAACAGTCCATATCCGATTTCTGCATCGCTCCCGCTTCAATCAGAGGCATTCGACAGGCGTGCGAGCCTACCTTTCTTTGAAGGGCTTTTGCCCGAGGCAACGCAGCGGACGGCGGTCGCCCGGGCGCTCGGCGTATCGGAACGAAACGAGTTTCGATTGCTTGCAGAGCTTGGCGGCGAAGTCGCCGGCGCCGTCGAAATCTGGCCAGATGGCACAGAACCAACACAACCGTCGGATGATGACAGCAAAAACAAAAAGCTCGGCGAGGACGCTCTCGTTCATCTCATTGAACGGCTCCCCACTCGTCCCATGCTCGCGGGCGGCGAAGACGGCTTGCGCTTATCGCTTGCCGGCGCGCAAGCAAAACTGCCTGTCATCTATGCCAATGGCGAAATATCTCTTCCTACTGCAGGAGAGCCGACGACGCACATCTTGAAGCCTGAAATTCCAGGATTTGACGGGACAGCAGAGAATGAAGCTTTCTGTATGCGGCTCGCATCAGCGATCGGCCTGACTGTAGCAAGCGTCGAATACCGCGAAATTGACGATAAGCGGTTCTTACTTGTGAAGCGATATGACCGACAAAAAGATGATCATGGTCAGACCATCCGCTTACATCAGGAAGACTTCTGCCAAGCGCTTGGGTTCACCTCAGCGCAAAAGTACGCGCGTGATGGCGGGCCTGTGTTTCGCGATTGTTTTCAACTATTGCGGCGCGTCGCCACAAAACCCGCAGCAGAGACCCTCAAACTCTTAGATGCCGCTTTGTTCAACGCCATTATCGGAAACGCCGGTGCACATGGCAAAAACTTCAGCTTGCTGTATAAGCGAGGCCTCACGGAACTCGCGCCGCTCTATGACCTTTTATCGACTGTAGCCTATTCATATTTGAGCCAGCGCTTTGCGATGAAGTTTGGTGGACGGCGGACACTTGAAGAGATGTATCCTGCTGACATCATCATATTTGCCAAAGAGATCGAGATCCGCGCGCCATTTGTTCGAAGGCGGATGTATGAACTCGCTGAAGCCATTTTAGATAAAGCCGGTATGGCCCTAGAGGGTTTGGAGCTTTCAAAAGATCGCGCCAAAATCGCTGGGGCATATGTCGACACGATTAAGGCAAGAGCCGAAGCAACTCGGAAAATGATTCCGTCGCGTTTAAGATGAGGGCATCGACCGCAGGAATTCCGCCAAACATTATGCTCTGCTCCCAGAAAACTGGATCGCGCTGAGTTAGATTTTCTGGCAGTCTGAAATCTGGCTGGCAGGAGATGGTGCGATGGCCGAGTGAGTATGATGAGATCGTTATTCTGTTTCATTATGGCGGTTGGGAGCGTTCTCCCGGCCGCCGGCCATGGCGCTATGTCCTCAGCTTTAGAAAACCCCAAGGCGACCCAGCCAGATATGGCCACGCTCCAGAAGCTGCGACCGAAATACTCTCGCGATGCAGATGCTTTGATTGCTTCAAGTCAAGTCATCGCCATTCACTATTCGACCATTGCGGCAGCCAATAATTATTGGCAATGCTCACTCAATCATGATCAATCGATC
>ERZ1740070.348-NODE-348-length-32355-cov-9.509938_pt1 | contig 32355 bp, 29 predicted proteins | sample MGYA00581734_ERZ1740070 | MGnify/ENA primary metagenome ERZ1740070 (study PRJEB43018, sample SAMN04849744) | marine metagenome | isolation source: floating plastic debris | place: Pacific Ocean | collected 2008-09-01 | study: EMG produced TPA metagenomics assembly...
GACGGCCGCAGCGGACATCGCGTGGCCGCACTCGGGGCACTGTGCCTCCGCACGCTGAACGGCGATACCGCCCAGGCCGTAACGACAGGCCGGGCACCAGAGGGCGGCGGGGAGGCTGGCGGGTGCAGGCGTCATGTTGACACGGTACGGATAACGCGGCCGTTCGGATCGACGAAGGCCCCGCGAGGTGCGCTACTCGCACTATGTCTGATCTGACTGCACCAACGACTTGGTCTCACGCAACGCTCTCGGGATATGGCGTGACGCTGGAGCCGCTGTCGGCGGATCACGCGGCTGATCTTGCGGCGGCTGCCGACGAGCGGACGCTCGCGCATGTGCTTGGCAGGCCCGCAGAGCTCACACCCGAGGCGGTGGCAGCATGGATCGGTCGGCAGCGTGCGCTCGCGTCGTGGCGGTGCTTTACGGTCGTTGTTGGCGGCCGGGCTGTGGGGACGACATCGTTTATCGATGTGAACCCGACGCACCGGTTCTGCGAGATCGGGGCGACGTGGATCGCGCGTGAGCACCACGGCTCGCGCGTGAACCCGGCGATGAAGCTGCTGATGCTCGAGCACGCGTTTGACGTGCAGCGGTGCGTTCGCGTGAGTCTCAAGACCGACAACCTGAACGTGCAGTCGCGGCGTGCGATCGAGAAGCTCGGCGCGAAGAAGGAGGGCGTGCTGCGTATGCTGTACTGGCTACGGGAGGGCAGGCCGCGGTACTCGGGGCTGTATTCTATCACGGATGATGAGTGGGCAGGGGTGCGGGCGGGGCTTGCAGGCCGGCTGTAATCACGTCTCTTCCAGTGCATCAAGAAACGTTGCCTCAGTACAAACCAACTCTGAAAACGAATCGCACGAATACCATGACAACAAGCATGTAAAGGAACGAAGTTGCTGCCACGATTGCAGTGAACTCACGCCATTGATTCAGTGTCTCCTCTGAGAGCGTCGTGCCCCAGGCATTGCGACGGAACAAGGCTCGTGACCACCAGAGACCGCGTGCGATCGCGACATGCAACACTAAGACGACGGCGCTCAGTAGTACCCCGACCCCATCGCCATATGCGCGATCCAAACGCACACCAGTTGCAAAGACACCTGCGCCGCTCACTACGGTCGCAAGACTCGCGCAGGCCGAGTAGATTCTGATTCGACCGAGGTACTGACCTGAAGATGGTGGCGTAGCCGCTGGCCACACGAAGCGCCCGCACTCCGGGCAGACAGACTCTCGGCGAAGTGACGCTGGGTCAATCTCGATGTGACAAGAGGGGCACCAAGCACGTGTCATCTCTTGCATGGGCTGATCAGACATCTGGCACAAACACCTTCCACGCCGACTGCGCCTCTTCGTCGCTGATCGGCTTGCCGCACTCGGGGCAGACTTCGGGCGTGGCTCGGCTTGAGAGGTCGTAGCCGCAATAGATGCAGACGAGGCCGCCGTTGGACCGGGCGAGTTTCACGAGGCGGTTCTGCGCGGGAAACCACATCAATATGCCAAGGGCCTGCGCGGGGATGAGCAGGATGCCCGCGAAGCCGGTGAATGCCGGGTCGATGCCAAGCCTTGGGAACAGGAACCAGGCGAGTGCGAAGCCGGCGAAGGGCAGGACGAGCGTGACACCGAGATAAAGCCACATCTTGCGTCTGAGCACCGGGATCTTGCGGACTCTGCTCGCGCTGTATTGGCCCTGGCCCATGGACTCATTATGCGCGACGCTCGGCGAGCTACGCCAGCGTCGTCTCGGGCGGGTCCAGCGGCAACGAGCGGGCGATCTCGAGGTACTTGGCGTAGGCCTCGGCGAGCTCGGTCATAGAGTCGCCAGCGAACTTCTCGACCAGTGCCCGGGCGAGCTCGAAGCCGATGACGTGCTCCATCACGACGCTCGCGGCGCTGACAGCCGAGACGTCGGATCGCTCGTATTGGCTTTGCTCGGGCTGCTTGGTTTGGAGGTTGACGCTGGGCAGGCCTTGCAAGAGCGTGGCGATGGGCTTCATGACGCCCTTGACGACGAGCGGCGAGCCATTGGTCATGCCGCCCTCGAGGCCGCCGGCGTTGTTGCGGGTGCGTGTGAAGCCGAGGCTCGGTTCGTCTGTGCGTGACGCGTCGAACTGGATGGGGTCGTGCACCTCGCTGCCGCGTCGGCTTGCGCACTCGAAGCCCATGCCGATCTCGACGCCCTTGAATGCCTGGATGCCCATGACGGCCGCGCCGATGCGGCTGTCGAGCTTGGTACGCCAGTCCATCGATGAGCCGAGGCCGATGGGCAGGTTGAAGTAGTGCGCCTCGACGATGCCGCCGGCGGTGTCTTTGTCGATCTTGGCTTGGCGGATCGCCTCGCGCTGGCGCTCGGTGATCTCGGCGTCTGGGCAATAGGTGTCGCTCGCGTCGCGGGCGTCGCGCATCTGCTTCCAGTTGTCTGGGGTAATCTCGGCGCCCGTTCGGGCGGTGTGGATTTGTCGTACGAAGCCGAGGCCGTCGATGCCCACGGCGTTGAGCAGGCAGCGGGCGACTGCGCCGGCTGCGACGCGGGCGGCGGTCTCGCGGGCGCTGGCGCGCTCGAGCGTTTCGCGGCAGTCGGTGGTGAGCCACTTGACGCTGCCGGCGAGGTCCGCGTGGCCCGGTCGCGGTCGATAGACGGGGGGCGTGCGCTCGAGGTCATCGAGGCGTGAGTCTTTGTTCTTGATGAAGATGGTGACGGGGGAGCCGGTGGTCTTGCCTCGGCGGATGCCGGTGAGGTATTCGGCGCGGTCGGTCTCGATCTTCTGTCGGCCGCCGCGGCCGTAGCCGCCCTGTCGGCGTGCGAGCTCGCCGTCGATGAAATCGTTGTCGAGTTCGAGGCCGGCGGGCAGGCCGGTGATGGTGGTCACGAGCCCTGGGCCGTGGGATTCGCCGGCGGTTTGGTAGTCGAGCATGGCGTGAGTCTATGCGTGGGTGTGGTTTGGCTGGGGCGTGTTGCCCAGTTGGGGCGGGACGGGGACCGGTCGGGATTGGGTGCGTTGCGCGGCGGTCGTGGCGTGGGGGCGGGAGGTGTGGGATACTGCGTGGCCCGGGACTGAGATGCAGTCATCGGCCGCACCGGAAGGACGCTGCACTATGCGTGAAGACATCGCGTACAACAACATCATCGACGGCGATGAGTTCAAGGCGGCCCAGGCCGCGGCCGACGCTGCGGCGAACCTGCCGGCCGAGCAGATCGACACAGACACTTTCTACGTCACGCAGCTATACGACCGCTACAGCGACGAGAACCACGCCGTCTGGAAGGCGCTCTATCAGCAGCGCTGGGACATGCTCGCGCAGCAGGCGAGCAACACGTTCATCGCGGGGCTCGAGGCGATCAACCTCGTGCCCGACCGCGTGCCGTTGCTCTTTGATACCGCGCCGGATCCTTACGACGCGGGGCGGACGGTCAAGGGGATCAACGAGTACCTCCGGCCGCTCACCGGCTGGCAGAGCCGGGCGGTGCCGGGGTACCTGCCATCGAAGGCGTTCTTCTCGTGCCTCTCGCGGCGCGAGTTTCCGACGACAATCGTGGTCCGGCCGAAAGAACAAATGGACTATCTGCCCGAGCCGGACATCTTCCACGATGTGTTCGGGCACGTGCCCTTGCACGCCGACGATGTGTTCGCCGAGTTCTTGCAGACCTACGGCAAGGCGGCGCTGCACGCGGGCGACGAGCACAACGAGGCGCTGGCGCGGTTGTTCTGGTTTACCGTCGAGTTTGGGCTCGTCCGCGAGGACGGGCGGCTCAAGATCTACGGCTCGGGACTGATCTCGAGCCATGGCGAGAGCGAGCATGCGCTGAGTGCCCCCGAGCCGCCGGCGGGCGTGCATCTTGAGCCGAGCGACACGTCGGGCAAGATCGAGCGGCGGCCCTTCGATCTCGACGCGGTGATCAACACACCCTTTGAGATCGATCACTACCAGCCTGTGCTGTACGTGCTCGAGAGCTTCGAGCAGCTTCGCGACGCGATGAACTCGTACGCCGAACGGGTGCTGGATGCATCGGGCGTGAAGGCGTAACCGGAGCGGGAAGAGCACTGACCCACAAAGCCGGGTCAGTGGCACGTGCAGATGGATCATCGGCGTGCGTCAACGGGCGGCGGCGATATCGCTTGTCATCACCGGGTTTGCGTTGCCCCACTTCTGCCGCGTGTACGTGACCAGCGCTGCGAGCACGGCGGCGACGAGCAGCAGCGCCGTGCTGCGCGCGTTTACTCCGCGTCCTCGGCCTCGTACGAGATGCGCCAGACTCGGCCCTTGACCGAGTCGGCGATCAGCAGCGTGCCATCTGTGTCGACCGCGAGGCCCATCGGTCGCGCCTCGGCATCGCGGGGCGAGCGGATCTCGGGCGAACCTGGAAAACCGGTCGCGAAGGGCTCCCAATCGCCGGACGGGGCGCTGTTGCCATCGTCGCCCGCGAAGGGCGTGAACGTGACCTTGTAGCCAGCTTGCGGGAAGGGGGCTCGGTTCCATGAGCCGTGGTGCGCGACGAATGCGCCGCCGCGATATCGCTCGGGGAAGTGCTCGCCCTCGTAAAAGAGCATGCCGTTGGGTGCCCAGTGGGCGGGGAAGGACTGGATGGGCGCGGTGAAGGATGGGTCGGCTGTTGAGGTCGTGCCGTTGCCGCCGTACTCGGGGGCGATGATGCGCTCGTTTCGCTGCTGGTCCCAATAGGTGTAGGGCCAGCCGTAGTCGCGGCCGCCGTTGATGCGGTGGAACTCTTCGGCCGGGTTGTTCGCGTTGTCCTCGGCCGTGTAGTGCTCGGGCCAGAGCGAGTCGAGTTGGTCGCGACCGTGCATGACGGCATAGAGCTGGGCTTCACGATCGCGCACGGTGATCGCGACGCAGTGGCGCAAGCCGTAGCCCTCGCGCACGCCATCGAGCGGGAACACGCGGTCGGGCTTGGTTACGTCGAAGGACCAGATACCGCCGGACTCTTCGAGCTCGGGGCAGGGTGACTGGCCGGCTGCGCCCTTGGTGCGGCGCGGGCTCTGGCAGGCGTTTGACGGCGCGCCGACATTGACAAAGAGGCGATCGCCCTCGATGTCGATGGGCTTGGCGGCATGCGAGCCGAGGTCTGGGAGGAGCGAGACCATTGCGACGCGGGAGCCCATGTCGGGCATGCCGTCGGCGTTGATGTCGTAGCGGTACACGGCATCGTTCGACGAGCGGTAGAGGTGCCCGTCGTGGACGAGGATGCCCGTGCCGGTGGGCGTCGCGGCGTACTGGGTTTGGTCGTAGTTGCCGTCGCCGGTGGTGTCGCGCAGCACGGCCGTGCCGCCGCCGTTGGTCTCTTTGCGGAGGGCGACGTAGAGGGTGCCGTCGGGCCCGGTGGCGATGTGCCGGGCCGGGCCGACACCCTCGTGGACGAGCCTGGCGGTAAAGCCCTCGGGCACGGTGATGGCGGGTGCGGCCAGGGCTGCCGAGGTGATTCCGAGCACACCAAGGCTGAACAGGTCCCGGAGGCGGGAGGCGGGCTTTGGCGAGGGGGTGATTTGTGCGTGGGTTGGCATCGCGACAGGGTATGAGACGCGGGGCGCGGGCTAGAGTTTCCGCCGACCGTTTCGTGAGGCGTTGTCACGCAAGCGTGCGGGAGGCGGCCGAGGGTGCGTTGGATAGAGCACGGCCCGGGCATGACGCAGCGGAGACCCCCACCCCATGACCACCTTCGCACGCAACGACGCGACCGATGCGCACGCGGCCGCACGCGAGCCCGCGTCGTGGACAACGGCCGACGCCGAATCGATGTTCGGCATCGACATGTGGGGCAACGGATACATCGCGACCAACGACGCGGGGCACGTTGCGATCCGACCGCCGCAGCAGCCTGGCATCGAGATCGACCTGCACAGCGTGATCGCGGGGCTCGACTCGCGCGACATTCTCACACCCGTGGTCGTGCGTTTCCCCGACATGGTCAAGCACCGGCTCGGCGCGATCAAGGGCGCGTTTGACGCGGCGATCGCCGAAGCCGAGTACACGGGGACCTACCGCAGCATCTTCCCGATCAAGGTGAACCAGCAGCGCGTGGTCGTGGAAGAGATCCAGACGTTCGGTCGCGAGCACGGCGTGGGGCTCGAAGCGGGCTCGAAGCCCGAGCTGCTCGCGGTGCTCGCGATGACCAGCGATGCCAAGGCCGGCGCGGGCGAAGCGCCGACGCAGATCATCTGCAATGGGTTCAAGGACCGCGAGTACATCGAGACTGTGATCCTCGCGCAGAAGCTCGGGCGGTCGATCATCCCGGTGGTCGAGCGGTTCGCGGAGCTCAAGCTGATTATCGAGACCGCCAAGCAGTATGGCGTGACGCCGACGATCGGCGTGCGGATGAAGCCGTCGGCCGCGTCGAGCGGGCAGTGGGCGTCGTCGAGCGGATACCGCTCGAAGTTTGGGCTGACCAGCGCCGAGATCCTGCGCGCGCAAGAAGTGCTCGAGGCCGAGGGCATGGCCGACTGCCTGAAGATGCTGCACTTCCATATTGGGTCGCAGATGTGCGAGATCCGGGGGCTCAAGGCGGCACTGGGCGAGCTGGCGCACACGTACACCGAGCTTCGGCGACTCGGCGCGGGGCTCGAGATCGTCGATGTGGGCGGCGGGCTCGGCGTGGACTACGACGGCTCGCGGTCGGCGTGGTCGTCGAGCATGAATTACACGATCGAGGAATACGCCTCGGACGTGGTGTGGCGCATCAAGGACGCGTGCGACGCGGCGGGCCAGCCGCACCCGCACATCTACAGCGAGTCGGGTCGGGCGATGGTCGCGTACTCGAGCGTGCTCGTGATGGACGTGCTGGGGATCAACCACTTCGCGAGCAACCCGGACATGGACAAGATCCGGGCTGCGATCGAGCGCGAGGAGGAGCTGGCAAGCCCGATCGAGGACCTGCTCGACGCGTACGAGCGGGCCTGCGCGCTCGATGACACCGGCCGACCCGTCGAGGTCTACCACGACGCGGCGCTGGCGAAGCAAGAGGCGTTGAGCCTGTACAAGCTCGGATACCTGTCGCTGCCGATGCGTGCCGCGGCCGAGCGGCTGTTCTGGGCGGTGGGCCGACGCATCCTCGCGCAATTCCCCGATATCGACGAGTTGCACGAAGAACTCTCCACGCTGCCGGAAGAGCTGAGCGACATCTATTTCTGCAATTTCAGCCTGTTCCAGAGCCTGCCCGACTCGTGGGCGATCGACCAGGTCTTTCCGGTCTGCCCGATCCATCGGCTGGACGAGAAGCCGACGCGTCGCGGCGTGATCGCCGACGTTTCGTGCGACTCGGACGGCAAGATCGACCGCTTCGCCACGCAGGACACGCGCGACTTCGCGCCCACGCTGCCGTTGCACGAGCTGAAGACAGGCGAGACTTACTACGTCGGCATCTTCCTCGTTGGCGCGTACCAAGAAGTGCTGGGCGACTTGCACAACCTCTTCGGCGACACGCACGTGGTGCACGTCTCGCACGACCCGGACTCGGCGGACGGCTGGGCGATCGAGGAGTACGTCGAGGGCGACACGGTGCGCGAGGTGCTGGAGTACGTCGAGTACGACACCGATGAGCTGCGACGCACGATGCGCCGGGACGTTGAGCGGGCGGTGCGAAACGGGCAGTTGCGCGTCGAAGAGGGCAAGGCGCTCATGAAGTTCTACATCGAGGGGCTCGAGGGCTACACGTATCTTGAATAGAGATTATAATCCGGCAGCAAACGCGTCGGACGCCAGAAAGTGAGTACGACATGACCACCGCGACGACCACTTCCGCAACGACCGAGGCTGTCACCATCGGCGGCGTCGAGTGGACCAAGGAAAAGCTCTTGGCCCAGCCCGTCGAGCATGTCGACATTACCGCCTTTGATGCCCGGCCCATCATCGGGCAGTACGCGACGACCGCCTACCAGGCCCGCAACCTCGCGCGCGCTGCGGACATCTACTCGATGATGTTGGGCGATACCGACTGCGCGGTTATCCTCACGCTCGCGGGAAGCCTTGTCTCGGCGGGCATGAAGAAGATCATCATCGACCTGATCGAGCGCAACATGATCGACGCGATCGTCTCGAGTGGTGCGAACATCGTTGACCAGGACTTCTTCGAGGGGCTCGGCTACCGGCACTACATCGCCCCGGGCTCGCCCGAGGCGCCCGTCGTTGACGACGAGAGCCTGCGCGATATGGCGATCGACCGCATCTACGACACGTACATCAACGAGGACGAGCTGCGCGTGTGCGACGACACGATGCGCGACATCTTCGACGCGCTCGAGCCCGGGGCGTATTCCTCGCGGCGACTCATCGACGCGATGGGCGCACACCTCGACAAACACCACCCCGACAACGAGTGCATCACGCTCGCGGCGCATCGCAAGGGCGTGCCGATCTTCTGCCCAGCGTTTAGCGATTGCTCGGCGGGCTTCGGCATCGTGCTGCACCAGGCGGCGCGGGCGAAGGAAGGCAAGCCCGCGGTCAGCATCGACTCGGGCGCGGACTTCCTCGAGCTCACGCGGATCAAGCTGGCGAACCCCAAGACGGGCATCCTGATGATGGCGGGCGGCGTGCCGAAGAACTTCGTGCAGGACATCGTGGTCTCGGGCGAGCTGCTCGTCGAGAAGGGTCTCGCCGAGGCCGAGGACGTTCCGATGCACACCTACGCGGTGCAGCTCACCGTTGCCGATGCGCGGGACGGGGCGCTCTCGGGCTCGACGCTTCGCGAGGCGTGCAGCTGGGGCAAGGTGTCGGTGGTGCATGAGCAGATGGTGTTCGGCGAGGTGACGACGATGATGCCGTTGCTCTGCTCGGACGCGCTGCACCGCGGCGCGTGGAAGGGTCGGCCTGAGCGTCGATTTGCCGATTTGTTCAAGGGCTAACCAGCCCAGCGTGCAGCGGCGGGGGGTCGCGCCACTACACTCGCCCGATGCGCGAGCGAGAGCTGCTAGCCCATATCTACGAGCGGTCGAAGGCGCTTGCCGATGCGCACGGCGTGCGTGTGGGGCCGGGCGACGATGCGGCGGTGCTTGAGCCGCCGAGGCATCCGATCGCGGTGACTGTCGACCAACTGATCGAGGGCAAGCACTTCGAGCGGGGCACGCCGGTGGACCTGATCGCACGCAAAGCGGTCGGGCGGAGCGTGAGCGATGCGGCGGCGATGGTCGCCCGCCCATGGACAGCCCTCGCGACGGCTGCCGTGCCCCCCCACTTCGACGAAGCGAACGCCCTTTTCGACGCGATGGCTCGGTGGGCGCGGGCGTGGGGTGCGCCGATCGTTGGGGGTGACATCGCCTCGACCACGGGGCCTTTGACGCTGACCGTGACCGTGCTCGCGACGTGCGAGACTGGGCCGGGCCCGGCGCTGCGTCGGAACGCCAAGCCCGGCGATGGCGTGTATGTGACCGGCCGACTCGGCGGGAGCTTCGCGAGCGGTCGGCATCTGCACGTCGTGCCGCGCGTGGCCGAGGCGATCTATCTCGGGCGGACGCTGGGCGATCGGCTTGGTGCGATGATCGACGTTTCCGACGGGCTCGGGCTCGACACGGGGCGTGTTGCTGAGGCGAGCGGCGTGGCGATCGCGATCGACGCCGAGCGCCTGCCGTTGCACTTCGATGCCGACTGGCGGGGGGCGCTGGCGGACGGTGAGGACTACGAGCTGATGTTTACCGCGCGGGGCGCGGTGTCCCGGATCGTGCCGGGGCTCGGCACGCCGATCTCGCGGATCGGCGAGGTGACCGCGGGCTCGGGCTGCGGTGTGCGGACGCCGACGGGCGAGACGATTGATGCGAGCGACCTGGGATTCGAGCACCGAAGCGGCTCGTGACTCACCGAGTGCGGGAACAATCAGGCATGCCAGAGATTGGGCGAATCCGGATTACCCACGAGCTGCCCGAGCTGGGCGCGACCGCGGCAATCGGCGAGACGATCGGCCGGTCGCTGCGCGGCGGCGACGTGCTTGCACTCGCCGGCGAGATGGGCGCGGGCAAGACGACGCTCGTGCGCTCGATTGCCAGCGCGATGGGCATCGACTCGGGGGAGGTCTCGAGCCCGACGTTTCTCGTTGTTGCCGAGCATGTCCATCCTGAGCCGGCAAAGCCCGACCTTGTGCATGTCGATGCGTATCGCCTGGGCGGCGCCGACGAGCTCGACTCGCTCGGGTGGGATCGGTTCGAGGGGGATGGCATGGCGTCGCGTGTGCTGATCGCGGAGTGGCCCGACCGGATAGCCGAGGCGCTCGATGACCTTGCGGGCGAGTCGATCGCGCGGGTGTCGCTGGAGATCACGGGGCGCAGTTCGCGGAGGATCGTGCTGGATCTTCCGGAGCGCTGGCTGGAGCGAGAAGCGATCGAGGCGATGTCGCGTCGCGAGCCGATCCGGTGCCGGTCCGAGGGCGTGTGGGTGTCGCCGGACAACCCGGCGTGGCCGTTCTCGACGGCGCGTGCCCAGCAGGCGGACCTGTACAAGTGGTTCGCGGGCGACTACCGCATCTCGCGCGACATGAGCGAGGCCGACTTGGAGCAGGGCGAGTAGGAACCGGCGCGAATAGAGATCAGGGCGAGTAGGCTGGCGTCACGATGATGACCCGGCCCAGTGTTTCGCGAGTGTTCGGACCGTTGTTTCTCTTGGCGTGCGCGCCGGCTGTGTGCCTTGCGCAAGCAGATGCCGAGCGACTTGCGCCGGCGAGCCTGTGGGGTCTTTTTCAGCAGTCGCTTGATCTCTTTACGGTGATCCTCGTGCTGGGCAGCGTGGTCGCGGTGGGCGTGATTGTTCGGTGCGTGCTGGATATCCGCGGGTCGCGGGTGCTGCCGCCCAAGGCGGTTGAGACGGCAGAGGCGCTGATCGAGGGCGAGCAGTGGCGCGAGCTTCGAGACTTTGCGCGTGGCGATGACTCGATGGTTGGCGTGACACTTCGCGCGGCGCTCGAGCATCCGGGCAAGGACAAGGCGGCGATGCGGGATGCTGCGGAGCTCGCGGCGAGCGAGGAGTGCGCGCGGTGGTTCCGCAAGATCGAGCCGCTGAGCGTGCTGGGAAACCTGGGGCCGCTCATCGGCCTGGCGGGCACCGTTTGGGGGATGATCATCGCGTTTACGAGCCTCGGTGCGACCGGCGGCGACGCGGGCCCGGCCGAGCTCTCGGCGGGCATCGCCAAGGCGCTCTTCCACACGCTGCTGGGCCTGCTGCTGGCGATCCCGTGCCTGACGGTACACGGCATCTACCGCTCAACGATCGATCGCGCGTGCAACCGCGGCTTGGTCGTTGTGGGCTCGATGGTCGATCGGCTGCCAGCGTTCAAGTCGAAGAAGCGGTCGCGGCGGAGCCGATCGCGATCACGCGATAGCAGCCGGGATCACTCGCGAGATCACTCCAGGGATCACAGCCGCGACGACGACCCAAACGATGACGACGAAAGCCGGGACGCGAGCCATGCTGGCGATGATGACGACGTGAGTGGCGATGGGGACGAGGGCAACGGGTCACAGCGGGCCGCGGGCTGATGCGTCGGCGGCTGGTCCAACCCGCGAGCGAGACGCCGCGCGTGAACGTCACGCCGATGATCGACGTGGTGATGGTGCTGATTATCTTCTTCCTGATCGTCGGAAGGCTCGCGGCGGAGAAGCGGGCGCCCGTTGACCTGCCCTCGGCGGACTTTGGCGCTGACGGCGCGCTCGCCACGCCGATGGTGGTCAATGTGCTTGCGCCGGACGGCCGGGTCGACATCGGCGGCCGGGCGTTCGTGGTGGGTGAGGTCACGCTGTTGGCTGAGGATCGCGTGGCCGATGAGCCGGATCTGGTTGTGCAGCTCCGCGCCGATCGTTCGCTCGCCTTCGACGCGGTTCGGCCCGTGCTTGATGCGCTGCGGGCGGGCGGGGTCGAGTCGATCCAGCTTGCGGCGCGCGAAGGGGGCCGGCCTTGAGGACCGCACTTCGACGCCGGGATGCTGCGACGCGCACCACGCTCGGGCCGAGCATGACGCCGATGGTCGACGTGGTGCTGGTGATCCTCGTGTTCTTCATGGCGACCGCAAGCGTGGCGGGGCCCGAGTGGTTTCTCGGCGCGGCGATCCCGTCGTGGGCGCCATCGATCGCTTCGGCCGGCGATGCGGCTCCGGCGAGCGCGGAGAGCGAGCAGCGGGCGATCTTGCCCGAGGCGCGGCTCGAGGTTCGGCTTGTGCGGGCGGGCGGGCAGACGCTCGCGACGGGGCTTGGCGTTTCGGGCGTCGGGCTCGATCGGCTCGCCGAGGCTGCGGCTGCGCTGGGCCAGCGCGTTGACATCGCCGACGCGATCGTCGTGGTGATCCCATCGGGCGATGTGCCCTACGAGGATGTGGTTCGCGTGCACGACGCGTGCCTGGGTGCGGGGCTGACGCGCGTGGCGATCATCGGCGAGTAGACCCGGTCGCGCGATGACAGGTACGCATCAGCCTCGCGCGAACGCTGCCCATGCCTCGGACTCGGTGAGCGCTTGGCCCGGCGCGATCGCGTCGGCTTCGGGCATGCCTGGACGCCTGCGAAGTGTCGCGGCGTCGATCGAGTCCTGCGGATCAGGACGGACGATCGGGGCGTCGGAGCCGAACCAGAGCAGCTCGCCCGGCGCGCAACCGGAATCAATCAGCTCACGCATCGGCAGCACGCGGTCTAAGCGATCGGGCACAAGGCGGCGCAGCGCCTCAATGTCGGTCAGCAGGTGGCACGGCTGGACGGAGCAGACCACGCCCATCGCGGCGAAGCGCGGCACGTCGGCCTTGTCGAGCAACTCGGCGTGCTCGACGCGGAACGAGCGATCAGCGGGCACCTTGGCGAGCTCGTACGCGTCGAGGACGGCGCGGACGGCGCCGTCGCCGATCGCGTGGCAGGCAAGACCGACGCCGAGCGAGGCGCACTGTGTCGCGGCTTCGGCGATTGCGTCGACCGTCCAGAGCGCGTGGCCGGTCGGGTGTCCGGGAACGGGGTCGGCGTATGGATGGAGCATCCAGGCGGTGCGGCTGTTGAGCGTGCCGTCGGCGAAGATCTTGCCGCCGCCCAGGCGGAGGTTGTCGCGTTGCCAAGCCTCGGCTCGGTCGAAGGCTGCGACGATGTCGGCGACGGGCTCGTAGAGGGTGACATCGACCAGCAGCTCGCCCGCGTCGGCAAGATCGGCGAGCATCGGGCCGAGCCAGGGCGGGGCGTGGAGCTCGTGGACCTCGGTGAACCCGCAGCGGACGAAGTCGGCAAGACCCCGGCGGAAATGGCCGCGCCACTCGTGGGGCGTGGGCTCGGGGACGGCCGACCAGACGGCGTGGGCGGCCGATTCGAGGGCGACGCCGGTGGGCTGGCCCGCGGCGTCGCGGAGGAAGGTGCCTCCGGCGGGATCGGGCGTTTCGCCACCGATTTCGGCCGCGGCGAGGCCTGCGGCCGAGGCCATGCCGGCGTGGTGATCGAAGCACCAAACGAAGGCTGGGCGACCCCCGACGGCCTCGTTGAGATCGCCGGGCGAGAACCAGCCGGGCACGCTCCAGCCCTCGGGCCTTGCGCCGACGGCAATCACCCACTGCGACGGCTCAAGGTCGGCCGAGGCCGATGCGATGCGATCGAGCGCTTCGGCGGCGGACTTGCACGCGGCGAGATCGACAAAGCTCGAACTCCGGCCGTGCAGGGCGATGTGCGCGTGCGCTTCGCGGAGGCGTGTCATTGCTCGCTCACGCCCGCGATGGACTTCATGCTGTGCAGCGCCGCGTCGGCGTCGTGCACGGGCGACTCGAACTCGACACGGCGGAGGTGCGTGCCGGCGCGGACGTCGACGCCCCAGGGATCAACACCAACGACAACCGCATGGTCAACATCGCGGAGACCTGCTTGGGTTGCGAGCGCGATGCCGATGGACGCGTCGCCATTGACGTTGCGGAGCAGCGCGGGCTCGTCGGCGAGCATTCGGCCCGGGCCGTTCATTGCAGCGGCAAGGTCATCTTGATCAAAGACCTCACCTTCCCATCGGCACGCGTCGATGTCGGCGGCGATCCAATCGGAGGACTCAGCGCGGCTGTGGTATGCGAGGTAGCGGTCTTGCTGGGACATGTCGGCATGGTCGAGCTCGCGCGCACTGACCAACAGTTGCATCGCGTCGTTGGTCTCCTCGGGGATGAAGACGACCAGTTCAGCGGCGTCGACGATGGTCGGGTGGACCGAGGCGACGAGCATGGGCCTCGCGCGGGCGAGGATGATGCGGACGGGCGTGGGCGTGCCGTCGGCGAGGACGACGCTCGCGTGGTGGGACGCGAGGGTGCGGAGGGCAGCGTCGATCGCGCTCTCGCCGAGATTTGCGCCCGTGTCTGGCCGGGTGTTTGGCATGTGGGCAGTATGTGTTGCGGCGACGCGTGGCACAAACCGCTGGTTTTGCCGGGGCAAAACGGCAGCGGGGCCGGCGTAAAGCCAGCCCCGCTGAGGTGCTTCCTGTTTGATGCCGGCGAGAGCGCCGGCGCATGGCGGGGACTCCCGCCGAGACCGCGGTTAGCGGCGGCGGACTGCCTTGCGACGGGTCGCCTTCTTCGCAGTCTTCTTGGCGGCCTTCTTGCGAGTGGCCTTCTTCTTCGTGGTCTTCTTGGCAGCCTTCTTGCGGGTTGCCTTCTTCTTGGTGGTCTTCTTCTTCGCAGTCTTCTTGGCTGCCTTCTTGCGTGTCGTCTTCTTCTAGGAAGTCTTCTTGGCGGCCTTCTTACGGGTCGTCTTCTTTGCTGCCTTCTTCTTGGCGACCTTCTTGCGGGTCACCTTCTTCTTTGCAGTCTTCTTTGCTGCCTTCTTACGCGTGGTCTTTTTGGCTGCCTTCTTGGCTGCCTTCTTGCGTGCCTTCTTCTTTGCCATGATTCGTGTCTCCTGATGCGGGCGTCATGCCTCGCGTGGCTTGAACGGAAGCACCGTTCGTGCTTGATGCGATGCAACACGTATCGGTCGTGCCACACCACATGCTTGAGCGACACGATACCACCAATGGGGTAGTTCGCAACCGATCTGCACGTGCGGCGCGCGTGCGTGCAGTGCGCATGCGCGACGTATCGCACGCGTGCGCATCATGAAACGACAGCGCGCGCAACGCGATCAACGTGCTGCACCACATGCGCGCGCGTCCGATCATGTCGTTGCGCGTGCGCATGACTGATGCAGAGCGACGCGCGATCGATCACAGCGCGATGGCGTTTTCGCATCAACGTGCGCGTCGCGAACGCGCGCGGGCGTACAGGTGTGCAACGGAGGCTGTCGTTTGCACGATGCGCGCAAGAACGCGCGTACTTCGTGCGCAATCGCAGCATGTTCGACGCATTTGCATTCCTCATGACGCGACCCAATCGGCGTTACGATGCGGAGCGACGCGTTGTCGCGTGCAAGACCGCGACATCACGGCTCGCTTTGCCATTCCGGCGAGACAAGAATTTGACGTCAACAAGCACCCCCCGATATAGAGGGAATCATGGGCACAATCGATATGCGGACGCTTGGGAGTGGGTGTGTGTTGGCCAGCGAGCCCATGGCGGGGGTCGCGTCGGCGACGCTCGCCGTTGCGCTGCCGCTCGGCTCGGGCCGTGACCCTGAAAAAAAACTTGGTGCATCGGCGATGTTGGAAGAGATGCTCGCCCGCGGCGCGGGTGATCGCTCGAGCAAGGAGCTTGCCGACGCGCTCGATATGGCGGGCGTGCACCGACAGGTGAGCGCTGGTGCGCGGACGATCACGATGTCGTTCACGACGATCGGCTCGCGGATCGACGAGCTCTTGCCGTTGGTTGGCGACATGGTCCGTCGGCCGCGGCTGGACGATGCCGATGTCGAGCCGACGCGCGAGCTCTGCATGCAATCGCTCGCGGGGCTCGCCGACGACCCGGCGGGCATGGCATCACTGGATGCGAAAGCCCGGCACTTTCCTGTGCCGCTTGATCGCACCGGCTACGGCACCGCCGAAGGCCTTGCGGCGTGCGATCGACACACGCTCGCCGAGCATTACGCGGCGCACGCGCTCCCGGAGGGCACCGTGATCGCAGCGGCGGGTGCGATCGAAGTCGATGCGCTCGCTCGCTCACTCGACGATGTGCTCGGGGATTGGGCTGGCACCGCAGCGCCTGATGCGCTCGGGCAGGGCGGGCCTCGCGGTTACGCGCACCGAGAGGATGACTCGAACCAGACGCACATCGTGCTGTACCACGACGCGCCGCCCGAGCCGGATGACGACTCGGTACTCGAGCGTTTGGCGACGAGCGTCCTGAGCGGGGGCATGGCGGCGCGGCTCTTTACCGAGGTGCGCGAGAAGCGCGGGTTGTGCTACTCGGTGCAGGCGTCGTATCGCCCGGACAAGGAGTTCGGCGTTGGCAGCGCGTACGTTGGCACGACGCCGCAGCGGGCGCAGGAGTCGCTCGATGTGCTCGTTGCCGAGCTGAACCGGATCAACACGCCCGCCGGCGCGGTGACGGCCGAGGAGCTCGATCGGGCGCGTGTCGGCCTGACCAGCCGGGTCGTCTTTGCGGGCGAGAGCCCCGCGGCCCGGACGGGCGCGATGATCGCCGACATCCGAAGGCTTGGCCGGGCTCGCACGCTCGAGGAGCTGACCGAGCGCATCGAGCGTGTCACACTGGACGACCTGAATAGCTATCTCGCGCGGCGTTCGCTGGGCGGGCTGACGATCCAGACGGTCGGGCCCGACCCGCTCACGCCGCCGGTCTGACTCCGCCGGCCGGCGATAACCGACAGGGGCAGACAGCGCTCGCCGTCGGCGGGCATGCGACCCCTCGCCCGTGACATTCCTACACTCGCGACGATGCCCGCCCGCTTCTCCAAGCTCTTCGTCGAGTACGGCCTGTACATCGCGATCCTCGCGGGGCTTGCCGCCTTCCTTCTATACCCGATCGGCCTGACCGTTCGCGGCGGCTTCGCATCGGACCCCGCGACGGGCAGCGGCTTCACACTCGAGCACATCCGGATGGTCTTTGCCGATCCGGTGCTCGTGGAGGGCCTCGTCAACGCGTTCGCGATCGCCGTGTGGACCACGACGCTCTCGATCGTGGTTGCGCTGCCGCTCGCGATCCTGAGTGCCAACTTCAAGTTCCCGGGCAAGACGCTGCTCAACGCCTGCGTGCTGGTGCCGTTGATCCTGCCGCCCTTTGTTGGTGCGATCGGCGCCCACGCATTGCTCGGCCGGGCGGGCTCGCTCAACTCGCTGCTCGGCACGGAATTTGATTTCTTCGGCTCGGCGCGCTTCTGGGGCGTGGTGATCGTGCAGGCGCTGCACCTGTACCCGATCATTTATCTCAACGCGACCGCTTCGCTTGCCAACCTTGATCCGGCGCTCGACGAATCGGCGGAGAATCTCGGCGCGGGGCCGATCCGGCGGTTCTTCAAGATCACGCTGCCGCTGATCCGCCCGGGCCTGTTCGCGGGCGCGACGATCGTGTTCATCTGGGCGTTCACCGAGCTCGGCACACCGTTGATGTTCGACTTCACGACCGTGACGCCCGTGCAGATTTTCTACGGGCTCAAGGAGGTCGAGAACTCGGCCGAGCCGTACGCGCTGACGGTTGTGCTGCTGATCGCCGCGGTGCTGCTGTACTTGGTGGGCAAGGGATTGTTTGGCAAGCGTGGCTACGCGATGTACGCCAAGGCGTCGCGCGCCGGCGGCGAGATCGCCCTGCCCTGGTGGGGCGGCCTGCTCGCGACCGGGTTCTTCGCGGGTGTGACGATCCTCGCGGTGCTCCCCCACTTCGGCGTCGTGCTCACCGCGCTGACCGAGCCTGGGCAGTGGTACAAGACGGTGCTGCCGACCTCGCTCACGCTCGACAACTTCGACCAGGCGCTGACGCACCCCGATGCGTTTGGCTCGATCCGCAACTCGCTGCAGCTCGCGGGCATCGCGATGATTCTCGATATCGCCGTGGGCCTGATGATCGGGTACCTGCTCGTGCGGAGCCGCGTGCGGGGTAAGGCTGTGCTCGACGCGCTGAGCATGCTGCCGCTGGCGGTGCCGGGGCTCGTGATGGCGTTTGGGTATGTCGCGATGACGCTGCGCTGGCCCTTTGGCGGCGACCTAACGATCTTTGGTGTGACGATCCCGGCGTTCTTGGATGGCACGATCTTTGATCTCGAGGTCTTCGGGGCGGCGCCCAATCCCTTCCCGCTCTTGATCATCGCCTACGCGGTTCGGCGATTGCCCTACATCGTGCGCTCGACGGTCGCGGGCCTCGAGCAGACCTCGGGCGAGCTCGAGGAGGCAGCGTTGAACCTGGGCGCGAACCGCGTGACGGCGATTCGCAAGATCATTGTGCCGCTGATCATGGCGAATCTGATCGCGGGCGGCTTGCTCGTGTTCAGCTTCTCGATGCTTGAGGTCTCCGACTCGCTGATCCTGGCGCAGCAGGAGCTGCACTACCCGATCACGAAGCGGATTTTCGCGTTCACGATGCGTCTGGGCGATGGGCCGTTCATCGCGTCGGCGATGGGCGTGTGGGGCATGACGCTGCTGGCGCTGACGCTCTTCGGGGCGAGCTTGCTGCTGGGCAAGAAGCTCGGCGCGATCTTCCGCGTGTAGCCGGTGCCCCACGGTGGTGCAGCGTTGCCGCGTAGAATGCGGCCATGTCGCGCGACGCGCTCCCAACTCTCGGCATCAGCATGGGCGATCCCGGCGGGATCGGCCCGGAGATCCTCGTCAAGGCGCTCGCGGATCGCTCTGTGCGGCGTCTGGCGCGTTGGCGGATCTACGGGTGCGGCGGCGCGTTGCATCGGGCAGCCGAGACCGCGGCGATCGAGCCGGCGTGGTGGCGTGTGCCTGCGGGCGACGAGGCAATGATCGAGACCGCGATCGGCCACGACGTGCTGCTCGTGGACTACGACGCGGATGCCGATCGGCGGTGGGCGGCGACCGATCGCGAGGAAAACGGCGCGGTGTCGTTCGCACTGGTCGAAGCGGCGATCAAGGACGCCAAGCGCCCCGAGCGCGACCCCCGGCGGACCGACGGCTTCGTCACCGGGCCGATCAGCAAGCTCGCGTGGTCGCTCGCGGGGCGCGGGCGATGGCCCGGGCACACCGAGCTGATCGGGGCGCGGTTCGGCGCGAAGCGGTTCGGGATGATGTTCGTCACGCCCCGGCTGCGGGTGATTCTCGCGACAGCCCACGTGCCGCTGATGGAAGTTCGCAATGTGCTGACGATCGGCAAGGTGCACGAGGCGATCGATCTTGGCGCCGAGGCGTGCGGCAGGCTCGGGTTGCCAAGACCTCGCATCGCGGTGTGCGGGCTCAACCCGCACGCGGGCGAGGCCGGGCTGCTCGGTGACGAGGAAGAACGGCTGATCAAGCCCGCGATCGACATCGCGCGTGGACAGGGCCTCGAGGTGACCGGGCCGCACCCCGGCGACACGGTCTGGAACGCAGCCGTGGCGGGCAGGCACGACCTGGTCGTGGCGATGTACCACGACCAGGGGCTGATACCCGTGAAACTTCTCGATCGCGATGACGGCGTGAACGTGACGGTCGGCCTGCCAACCGTTCGCACGAGCCCGGACCACGGGACGGCGTTTGATATCGCGGGCAAGAACCGGGCGGACGCGGGCAGCATGATCTCGGCGATGGGCCTCGCGGCCCGCATGGCACTCGGCTCGGCGGCCGGGCCGATCACGAAACCGGCTGCGGATTCGACGGATCCGGCGGGCGGCCCCTCGCGCGACGCGGCGCGGGCCTAGCGTTTCGGCCGGCTCGGTGTAGAGCACGCAAGAGCCGAGCAGAAGAGAGCGGGCGGGGAAACCAGCTACGCAGGTCATGGACGCGCCGGGGGGCGTGGAGACGCAATCGATGTCATCGGAACGACCCATCACAGCAGACGACGGCGATCGCGGTGCGCTGCGCGAGCTGCTCGCGATCGCGGCGCCCTCGGTCGTCACGATGTCGTCGTACACCGTGATGCAGTTCGTCGACAAGCTCATGGTCAGCCGCATCGGCCCCGAGCCGATCTACGTCGCCGCCCAAGGCAACGCGGGCATCGTCACGTGGACACTCATGACCTTCAGCGTGGGCGTGGCCGGCGTGGTGAACTCGTTCGTGAGCCAGAACCTTGGCGCGGGCAAGCCCGAGCGCGGGGCGGCGTACGCGTGGAACGGCATGTTCCTCGGGCTCGCGTGGTGGCTCGCGATAATGCTGCCCGCGGCGCTGCTTATTCCATGTTTCTACGGGCTCGACATGTTCGATCAGGCCGGCGACGCGGTGCGCGTGCTTCAGACCGAGTACGCCCAGATCGCGATCGCGGGCGGCGTCTTCACGCTCATGGCGAAGCCCATGCACAACTACTTCTTCGGGATGCACAAGCCCGTTGTGGTCGCGGTGTGCGTGATTCTGGGCAACGCGGTCAATGTCTTTGCGAACTGGGTGCTGATATTCGGGCATCTTGGTGCGCCCGAGATGGGGCTGTCGGGCGCGGCGCTGGGCACGGTGATCGGCACGGTGTTCGAATTCGCGCTGCCGCTCGTGATCTTCTTGGGCGTCAAGTACAACACGCTCTACGGCACGCGCGGGGCATGGCGACCGAACAAGGTTTGCATCAAGGACCTGCTGCGCATCGGCTGGCCCGCGGGCGTGATGTTCGTCAACGACCTGATCTGCTGGGCGATCCTGATGGTCGTGCTGATCCCCGGCGCGGGCAAGGCGCGAGCGCTGGCGCAGGGGCTCGGTGAGGAGGCGGCCGAGGCATCGGCGACGATCGCCAACTCGGCGGGATACATCGCGCTGCAGTTCATGCATCTGAGCTTCATGCCCGCGGTGGGCATCTCGATCGCGACGCAGGCGGTGGTCGGCAAGGCGATCGGGCAGGGCCGGACAGATCGTGCGCACGAGCGGGCGATGCTCGGGCTCAAGCTCGGCATGGTCTACATGGGCGTGTGCGCGATCGTGTTCTTTGTCTTTCGTGAGGAAGGCATCGCGGTCTTCGTCGACGAGTCGACCTCGCCCGAGGACCGGGCGGAGCTGATCCGCGTCGGCGCGGTGCTCATGATCGGGGCGGCTGTGTTCCAGGTCTTCGACGCGGTTGCGATCGTGCTCTCGGCGGCGCTGCGCGGCGCGGGCGACACGGTCTGGCCCGGCGTGGCGGCGAGCGTGCTGAGCTGGTCGTGCGTGGTGGGCGTTGGATATCTGCTGATCGAGGTCGCGCCGGGTCTGGGCGTGATAGGCCCTTGGATCGGCGCTTCGGGGTTCATTGTGCTCCTCGCGATCGTGCTCTGGCTTCGGTACGCGGGCGGCAAGTGGCGGACGATGAAGCTCACACACGACGATCCGATACACAACCTGCCGCCGGATGAGAACATCCCGGGGCCGGGCCCCGAGCAGTTGTAAGTTTTTTTCGCGGATCGGCCCTGCCTGTTCGGGTCTTGATCGCGCTGGCGGTCGACACGGGCCGCTTGCGGTGATTTTGTACCCGGTACGACACACCACCACGCACTATCACGCGTCCGACACGGCGCGATGCAAGGAGCTCGAACATGGGAACGCTCGGATCGGCAGCAGGCGGCAACGCGATGGACATGGTCATCGGCGCGGGCGAGGTCGCGAAGGACGCGGCCTCGGCACGCGAGCACTTCGATAAGGCGATGGAGCTCGAGCTCGAGGGCGAGTACCAGCCCGCGATCGACGAGCTGCGCATCTCCGTGCGGGCCGACGCGACGAATCTCGACGCGGCGTTCAAGCTCGCGTACCTGCTCGACCTCGTCGGCGAGGACGAAGAAGCGCTCTCGCTCTACGAGCAGGTCTGCGAGGCATCGCCCGCGCCGGTCAACGCGCTGCTGAATCTGGCGGTCATGTACGAGGATCGCAACGACTACGTTCGCGCCGAGCGCAGCGTGCGGCAGGTGCTCGACACGAACCCCACGCACCCGCGGGCCCGCCTCTACATGAAGGACATCCAGGCAAGCCGCGGCATGGTCATCGAGGAGGACACCGAGCGTGACAGCCTGAAGCGCAAGGCGTTGCTCGACACACCCGTGACCGACTTCGAGCTCTCCGTGCGTGCACGCACGTGCCTCAAGAAGATGAACATCCGCACGCTCGGCGATCTGCTTCGCATCACCGAGGCCGAGCTGATGAGCTACAAGAACTTCGGAGAGAGCAGCCTCATCGAGATCAAGAAGATGCTCTCGGCGAAGAACCTCAAGCTCGGCCAAGGTCTCGAGGACGCGCATCGCTCGGCGCGCAGGCAGGTGCTCGAGTCGCTCAAGGGCACGGGCAAGGAAGCGATGCTCAACAAGCCCGTGAGCGACCTCCAGCTCTCGGTGCGTGCTCGCAAGGCGCTGCAGCTTCTGAACATCCACTCGCTCGGCGACCTGGTGAGCCACACCGAGGCGGAGCTGATGGGCGTGAAAAACTTCGGCGCCACGTCGCTCGTCGAGGTGCGCGAGAAGCTCGTGGACTACGGCCTGTCGCTGCGCCTGCTCGAAGAGGGCGAGGAGCCCATCGGTGGCCTGCCCGCGTCGCTGCCCATGGATATGTCTGCGGACTTTGGCGTCGACATGCCGCCCATGATCGGCGGCACGCTCGGCGGCCCCGCCGAGCCGCAAGATGCGCAGCCCGAGGTGGGCGAGGGCATTCCCAGCGTTGAAGACGAAGCTGTCACAGCCGAAGCGGTTGAATCAGTTGTCGACGAAGCCAGCGTCCCCGAGCCGACCGCACCGGCCGCACCGGCCGCCGAAGAGGCGAGCATCATTGAGCCCGCTCCGGCAGAGGGCGAGACGACCGAGCCCGACGGCGACGCCCCGAAGACGCTCGGCTAAGAACGCGTTGACCGAGTGATTTCGATAGCAGCCAGTCAACGCCGGGCCCTTCGGGGCTCGGCGTTTTTCATATGTCGTCGGTGTCGCCATGTGTGTCATCGTGCAGATCGTCGCCTGACTGTGTGGTGCCTTCGCGCACAACCGACTCGTCGCGCGTGCCCGTGGCGCGATACGCCGATCGGCTCTCGGTGTATTGCTGCGGCGAGATCTTCAGGTCGGGCGTCCTCCCTGCCTGATGTTCCGCGTGCAGATGCTTCAAAAACGGCACGCACCACTGGCAGCCAGTCCCGGCGCCGAAGCACTCACTCAGCAAGCTCGCGACCGGCGGGTCTTCGCGCAGCAGGTACGTCCGCAGCTTGCGGAGTGAGACGCGAAAGCAGAGGCAGACGTGGTCGTCAGGATTCATCGCGCTGCGTGCTCTGGGGCGTGACAAGCGACGGGTCGCCCTGCATGTGCTCGAGAATATCGAGCACGCCGAAGACCTCATCGAATTCGGAGACGTAGTCCGCGTGCGGCTTGAGCTCGGGCTTGGCGTTGGCTGGGCACGCGAAGAAACGGACGCGCTCGCGGATCGCCATGTCGCTCATGGTGTCGCCGATGCCGGCGAGTTGATCGGTCGCGAAGCTGGTGCGTTGCATGAAGCGGTCGATGCCGGTCGCCTTCGAGACGCCCGCGGCCTCGACGTTGATGCATGTCCAGGTCATCGCGACACGGAACGGCAAACCCTCGCGTTCCACGCGCTCGCGGAGGCGTGGCATCACGTCGCGCTCGAGCGTGGCCGGCCCGCCCGGATGGAAGAGCGTGAGCGCCGCGGCCTTGCCTTGCTCGAAGTACACCGCCGGGAATGCCTGCTCGATCCACACTCGCATCTCGCCGAGGGCAGCGAGATAGTCGGGCGTGAGTGTCGCGTCGAGCTCCCACGTATAGGTCGTCGGATCGAGCAGGAACGCGCCGGCCTCGCACACGATGGGCAGATCGAGCGCCCCGACCATGCGCGCGATCGCATCGGCGAAGGGTAGCGGCCGACCCGTGCAGAGTGTCAACAGCGGGCGGTCGTGCTGGGTGCGGGCCCAGTGGTTGTGCTTCGCGATGGCGGCAAGCGCGCCGGCGCTGGCCTGCCCGATCGCTTCGGGGCTGAGGCAGCCGTCGACATCGCACAGGATCGCTTTGATCTCGCGCGGGCTGGTGGATGGCGGCGTTGTCATGGCGTTGTCATTTGGCCGCGAAGATCTGCAAGCGGTGCGAGTGGGCGCGGAGGCCGTGGGCCTTGGCGAGGCGGTCGCGGATCGCCTCGAGTTCGGGGTCGCTGACCGCGATGACCTCGCCCGTGTCGGTGTTGATGAGCAGGTCGTTCGGGGCCCGGCCGTAGGCGAGGATGTAGTGGGCCTGGTCCTGGTTGAAGGGCACGCGCTGGATGATGCCGGCGTCTTGGAGGAGCTTGATGGTTCGGTAGACGGTCGCCTTCGAGACGCGGAAGCCCGAGTCCTTCAGATCGTCGACGAGCTGGTCGGCCTGGAACACGCGGTCGCGCTCGATGATCGCGTCGAGCACGCGGGCCCGCTCGGGCGTGTACTTGTGGCCCTCAGCCTTGAGGCGTTGGCGGAAGACGGCGCAGAGCGGCGCAAGGATTTCGATCGACGGTACGTCGTGCTCGGGAGGCATGGGTGAATCGTAGGGAACCAAGCCCCGGGCGTCATAGACTCGGCCCATGAGCGACGCTTCCGCCAACACGCCCGCCGCTGGCCTGCCGCCGGGTATCCGGTGGGCCTCGTGGGCCGGGCTGATGACCGTCGCGACGCTGATCTGCGTGATGCTCGCGACGTCGGCGGGAAACGACACCGCGCCGGGCCCGGTCGTGGGCGTGGCGTTTGTGGGTGCGGCGCTGCTGATCGACGCGTGGCCGGCGTGGCTGTGGCTCGTCGCCGCGATCGGTTTGGGCGGCTTTGTGACGCGCCTTGCCCCCGATGCGAGCGACCGCATGGCCCTTCGCATCGGTGGCGGCATCGCGCTGATGCTGACGTTGACCTTCGCCGTTGGCTCGATGACGCTCGCACCGACCGCGATGTGGTTGTTGGTTCTCGCGGGGCTCACGCTGGGGGTGTGGGATTGCCGAGGGGGCGTGCGCCTTGGCGATCGCCCGAGCGGGTGGTGGTGGCTCGCGGCGCCCGGCGCGGGTGTGCTGCTCGTCGCGGCAACGAGTGCGCCCGGCTGGCTCTGGGATACCGAGTTCGGCGGGTACGACGTGCTGTCGTACCACCTGCAGCTTGTGCAGGAGTGGCTTGAAGCGGGACGGGTTCGCACGTTCGAGCACAACGTGTACTCGTTCTTGCCGAGCTATATAGAAGCCGCGTTCGCGCACGTCGGCGTGCTGGGCGGGGCGGCCGGTCCCGCGGCGGGCGAGCGCGTGTGGGGCGTCGTGGAGCACAACGGTCGCGGCATGATCCAGGCGCAAGCGTTGCACGCGGGCATAACACTGGTGGCGGCATGGATGAGTGCCCGCACGACGCGGGCCGCGTGCGCCTCGTGCGGCCTCACGGGCCGCGGTGCATACGCGGGTGCAGCACTTGCAGGCGTGCTTGTTCTGGTCACGCCTTGGACAGTGGTTGTCGGCTCGCTCGCGTACAACGAGATGGCGGTCGTCCTGCTCGGTGCCGCGGCACTCGGCGTCGCGTTTGATCGAAATCTCTCGCCGCGTGTGCGCGGGCTGATCGCGGGCGGGCTTGTTGGTGTCGCGTGCGGCGCGAAGCCGACGGCGTTGCTCTTTGTCGCGCCGGTCGTCGGCGCGGTGATCCTCGTGCTTGACCGGCCGAAGATCGCACTACGCGTGGTCCGCTGGTGCTGCGTTGCGGGTATTGCAACGCTGTTGCCCTGGCTGGTCCGCAACGGCATCGCTTCGGGCAACCCGGTGTTCCCGCACGCGGCGAGCCTGTTCGGCACGGGCCATTGGTCGGCCGAGCAGGTCGCGCGCTACGCGAGCGGGCACGCGTTCGACGGCTCGTGGTTCGATCGCGTCATGTTGCTCATCGCAAAGGACGACCTCGGCCGGGTTCGGGGCTTCACGCACATCCAATGGGGCCTGCTCTCGCTTGTGGTGCTCTGGTGCGGCATCAGTGCGATCGCCCAGCGGGCGACGCGACGCGTTGGCACCGCAGTCTCGCTCGGCGTGCTCGCGCTCGTGCTCGCGTGGCTTGCGCTGACGCACATCCAGAGCCGATTCCTGCTGCCGATCGTGCTGCCCGCGGCGGTGCTCTTCGGCCTCACGATCGCGGCCGGTCGTTCGCGCGGCGGGAGCCGGGGCTTCGCGAGTGTTGGGGCGGCGCTGGTCGCGCTTGGTGTGCAGGTCGCGGCACTGGGGTGGGTTTGGCTGGGCCAGCGCGGCGGCGAGCCTGCGGCAGCGCTGGCGGGATGGGCGGGCGTGATGAGCGGGGAAAGGCTCGAGGCCGACAGCGTGCTCGCGTCGCCCTGGAGCGCACTGAACTACGCGCCGGATATTGCGGGCGAGCGGACGCTGATGGTCGGCGATGCCGCGGTGCTCTACGCCTGCGGCGACATCATCTATCACACGACGTGGGACACCTCGCCCATCGGCGAAGCGATCCGCGAACACGGAGCGGATGACTACGAACAGATCACCGATGCGATGCGCGAGCTCGGCGTCGCGTTCGTGCTCGTGAATGTGAGCGAGCTCGATCGGCTCCACGAGAGCGGGTGGTACGATCCCGACGTGACGGTCGAGCGGGTGCGTGCCTGGCTGATCGCGAGCGGAGAGCGTGTCATGATTTGGCCCGGGCGTGAGTTGTGGCGGCTTCGATGAGCACAAGTGCGAACAACACCGCGGGTCCAGGCAAGCGATTGGTGCGTGTTGCGATCCAGAGTGTTGGATTCCTCGCGGGGCTGGCGATGCTCGGCTGGTGCGCGAACATGGCGCTCAAAGAAGAGAACCGCACGCAGCTCGAACGCCTGCTCGACGCCTCGCCCGCGAGCATCGCGGCGCTGGTTGGGCTGTGCGCCGCCACGCTGATCTTCAACGGCCTGATTTTCTGGGCACAGATCCGGCCCGTGCGCCGGCTGCGCGCAAGCGATGTCATCGCGACCAACGCGATCGCGACGCTCATGAACTACCTGCCCTTCAAGATGAGCCTGGTCAGTCGCGTCGTGATCCACAACCGCCGCGACGGCGTTCCGGTGCTCACGATCGGTGCGTGGCTCGGTGCGGTCGCGGTCAGGTGCTTCGTCACGGTCGGGGTTGTCGTCGTGGCTGCGATGCTGCTCGGCTGCGGCACGATCACGTGGTGGGCGCTCGTGCTCGCGGGTCTCATCGCGTGGGTGGTCGTGCAATGGGCCGGCGCTCGGCTCTTCGCCGGGGAGCGTGGGCTGGCGCGGGTGCGCCAGATCGCCGATCGGTTCGGGCCCGCGATCCTGGGCAAGTTGATGCGATCGGGCGCGTTCGTGAACTTGCACGCGGGGCTCGACATGCTCGCGCACCCGGGCGCGACGGGCACGGCGGTCGCGATTCGGCTCGCCGACATGCTCGGGCAGGCGGCGCGGCTCGTGGTCGCCGCCAGCGTGCTCGGGGAAACACTCGGCTGGGCTTCGGCGATCGTCCTCGCGGCGGGGCATTTTTTCATTGGCGTGGTAAGCCCGTTCGGCATGCTTGGCACGCGCGAGGCGGGCACAGCCGGGCTCGCCGGTTTGCTCACGCTCGCGGCCGGCGCCTCGGCAGCGGAGGCGGAGGCGGCCGCGGCGAGCTTCGCGGTCGCGCTGCTCATGGTGACCGCGGTCGAGGCGGTCGTCACGCTCGGCGCGGGCGGGCTCGCGGTCGCGTGGCTTCGGCCCGATCGCTTGCTCAAGCGCGGCGTGACGGGCGAGAGCGATCCCCTACTATCGCCCGATGCGGCTGGCACTGGCACAAATCAACCCGACCGTCGGTGACCTGCCCGGCAACGCTGCGCGAATCATCGCCGCGATCGATGAAGCCCGCACGGCGGGTGCCGACCTTTTTGTGCTGCCCGAGCTCGCGATCTGCGGCTACCCGCCCAAGGACTTGCTGCTCGAAGAGGGCTTCGTTGCCGCGTGCGAGCGCACGCTCGAGCAGATCGGCACCGGGCATACCGCCGGCATCACCGCGGTGATCGGCTGCCCGATGTCGAGCGATGCGGGCATCACCAACAGCGCGGTGGCGTATGCCGAAGGTGCGCTGGTCGCACGGTATGACAAGCGGTTGCTGCCGACGTACGACGTCTTCGATGAAGACCGTTACTTCGCGGCGGGCGATCGCGCGGTCGTGATTGAGGTTGCGGGCACGCGCGTCGGGCTTGCGATTTGCGAGGATCTCTGGCGGGGCCAGGATGCCGGGTTCGCGGGGCGATACGCGAGCGATGCAGACCCGGTGGCGGAGCTTGTTGCCGCGGGTGCGACGGTGATCGCTACGCCGTCGGCGAGCCCCTTCGTGCTCGGGAAGGGTCGATACCAACGCGACATCTTCGCGCAGCACGCGCAGAAGCACGGCGTCGTCGTCGCGGGCGTGAATCAGGTCGGCGGCAACGATGAGCTGGTCTTCGACGGTCATGCTGCAGTGCATGCGCCCGATGGCCGACTGATCGCGGGCGGACCAACGTTTGAGGAAGCGGTCGTGGTGTGCGATGTTGACGCCGGGCTGCCCGCCGTGCGGGACGCGCGGGTCGAGACCTCGGCCGAGGAGCTTGTGTTCGAGGCGTTGACGATCGGCGTGCGCGACTATCTGCGGAAGACCGGCTTCCGCGATGTCGTCATTGGCTTGAGCGGCGGGATCGACTCGGCGGTTGTCGCTGCTATCGCCGTCGCGGCGCTCGGGCCTGAGCACGTCGTGGGCGTCTCGATGCCGGGCAAGTACTCGAGCGAGCACAGCAAGGCCGACGCGATCGACCTGGCGAAGCGGCTTGGCATCGCCTGCCCCACAGCGCCGATCGCTGCGCCATTCGATGGCTTCCGAGACACCCTCGACACGCTCTTCGGCGAGCTCGACGCGCCGGCGCTCGGCGCGACACTGCCCGACCTAGCCGAGGAGAATCTGCAGAGCCGCGTGCGTGGGACGATGCTCATGGCCGTGAGCAACCGCACCGGCGCGCTCGTGCTCACGACGGGCAACAAGAGCGAGGTCGCGGTCGGGTATTGCACGCTCTATGGCGACATGAACGGCGGGCTCGCGGTGCTGAGCGACGTGACCAAGGGCATGGTCTACCGCGTGGCGCGATGGATGAACGCCAACGCCGAGCGTGCGGGCTTTGCGTGTGCTCCGATTCCCGAGGGAACGATCACGAAGCCGCCCAGCGCCGAGCTTGCGCCGGATCAGAAAGACTCGGACTCGCTACCCGATTACGACGTGCTCGACGAGATCGTCGAGCGACGCGTCGAGGGCCGACAGTCGCTCGCGCGGATCACGAGCGAGACGCGCTTCGACGCGGAGGTCGTGCGCCGCGTCGCGCGGATGATCGACATCAATGAGTACAAGCGCAAGCAGTACGCGCCGGGCATCAAGGTGACGGGCGTTGCGTTTGGCACCGGCAGGCGGATGCCGATCGCGCGTGGGTGGCATCCGTCGTAGCGTCTTCGGCTCTGACAAAGCCCCCACCGCTGCGTGCGATGGGGGGCTGTGTGTAGTCGGGTGTGTGATCGAGATTAGGTCGTTCGGTTAGTTGTCGCGATTGACGTGGCTGTCGGCGGCGGGCGTTGAGCGTTTGTAGTCGATCCGCATGACGGTGAACGGCTCGCCGTAGATGATCTCTTTCATCTCAGCCGAATGGTGGTCGGGCGAGTGGATCGTGACCACGTACATGACCGCCTTGCCCATCTCGCCGGTCATTGGCTCGTCCATCGAGCCGACGAGGCACATCGTCTTCATCTCGGGATCCACTGAGCCGGTCGTTTGCATCATGCCGGTGCCCATCGAGTCGCACCACATGGAGACGAACTGGTTGCGGTTGTTATCGAAGCCCGTCATGCCGAAGCCCTTGTAGGGCGTGCCCATGAAGTCCGACGAGAAGTCTTCCTGGATGAACTTGCCGGGGAACTTCCACGAGACGCTCGCGTGGCCCTTCGACTGGGTCGGCGGCGCACCGGGGTCCATCCACATGCTCATCTCGATATCCCACTCGCCTACGAAGTGGCCGAGCCACTCGTGCGCGGGCCGGGACGCGTTGACGGCCATCCACTTCTGCATCATCTCGTTAGGGTCCGCTTCCGCCGCCTTTGCCAGCGGATGGCTCGGGTGCATCTGGACGTCGGCGTCCGGGGCGGCGGCGATAAGAAACGTGGCGATGGCGCCGAGACAAGCGGCGGAGACGATTGCGAACGTGGGTTCGGTGTGCATGGCGTGCGCCTCGATTCGTGTGCGAAAGTGCGGTGTGAGTGCGATCGGCGGCACGCCCGGCGTGCACGGTGCAACGGGCGGCGCCCTCAGACACGACACTTGCGACCCACAATTAGGCGATCGCGCTACGCGATCCGCAGCTTGGCAGGGTTGTGTTCGTATTTCAAGGGCGCAGCAACGCATCGTGACACCCGCGGTCGCCGTGACGCCGAGAAGGCTGGCGGCGGCTGATTCGCTACGGGGCCCGGTTCATGCCACCACGGCGTCGTTGAGCTCGGCGAACTCGCGTGCGATCAGTGGGTCACGGAACTGGTAGCTCAGGTCCTTGGAGCGGCGGACGATGTCGATGTTCTCGGCAGGGCATGCGAACATCAAGAAGAGGTGCACGGGGATCATCAGGCCGAAGCCGATGGTGATCAGTACGAACGGCCGCAACGCCCCGGTGATTCCGAGGATGTTGGTGAGAGTAATCGCGACGACGATGAGCGGAAGGACAGCCGCCCACTTCAGCACGCCGCGGCTGATTTTCGCCGAGCGGATCTGCCTTCGGCACTTCAGGCAGCACGCGACGTGCACCACTGAAGCGCTTTTGCCCGGCGCGCCCATCAGCGCGCGATGCCATTGGGCACCGATCGGCTTGAGCAGGAATGGGCGATCGCCCTCGGGCCCGCCGCAGGTGACGCAGCCGGGCGGCCAGATGGGCGTGTGATCGATTGGAAGATTGACGTCGTGAGAGAGACCCATGGCGTGTTGGGGCGTTGCGATTCCAGATTCCGCTCAGCTGCTGCCGCCGCGCATGCGGTCGAGCGAATCGTTGAATGGGTACGACGGGAAGACGCCGACATGGCCGAATCGCCACATGCTTGGCGCGGGATATACGTCGCCCCGATATCCAGCTTTATACATCGTGGAGAGCACCGACTCGAAGGACGGCTCCTGGTTGTCGCCATCGACAAGGCGATTTGACTGGGCATCGAGAAACGAGACGGACGCGACTGGCCCACGGTCGGCCCTGCCTTGGAGCATGCGCGAGATCGTTTGGAAGCCGCGAGAGAGATCCTGCGTCGTGAAGTGGTCGCGGCCCTTTGGGCGGAGCAGCGCGAGGATGAGCAGCGAATCGAGGTCGTACTTCAGGACGTACGGCTCCTTGTCGTGGGCCGCATGCACGGAGACGGACTCCTGGAACATGCGTGCGTACGAAGTGACCGACCGCTCCGACCACTGGCTCGTGGTCACGAGGTTCACGATCTGCGCGATGATGCCGTGGGCATTGTCGGAATCGTTGACCGAACAGACGACCGCGCGGTATCGGCCATCGATGACATCCCGGAGCATGTCTTGGCCCCACAAGATGCGGATTCGCTGACCGGGCTCGAGGCGAGCGTGCTCGGCGGGCAGCAAGCTGACGCGATCGGGGAACTGATCCGAAGACATGACAGCCTCGGCGTTATCGTCGTAGATACGGGGCTCGATGGTCTCTGACATGGCGTGGTCCTTCGGCGTTGATCAGCGGCGGTGTGTCCGCGTGGACATGCTACCGAATCACCATCGATCAGAACTGCACCAGGTCCAGAGGCAGCAATCGCAAACCCAACCGCAACGCGAGGAAAAGCCGGGGGAGGTATTGAGCCGACAACGCGCTTGCACGAAGAGGAGTGCAAAAATGAAGAGCCCCCCTCGGTTTACCGAAGGGGGCTCAAGCGCTGGCGACGACCTACTTTCCCGCTGTGCAGTATCATCGGCGTGACGGGCTTAACTGCTGTGTTCGGGATGGGAACAGGTGTGGCCCCGTCACTATGGTCACCAACAAACCTCGCGGGGAGCTGTCGCTCCACGCGGGGATATGTGTCGGTCGGATGAGCGATTGCAGGCCCGCAGATGTCTAGTGGGGCCGAGGACGGGCGAACCGTCCAAAGCGACTACTGCCAGTGGATTGAAATGTGTTGAATCTTGTTCCTAAACGTGCTCCCTGAGGGGAACACATATCGTCCGGTGATTGGCCGGCCAACGGCGTGTGCCGCGGCGACCGGTTGGTGCGACCGTTCGACCGTTAGTACCGCTCAGCTAAGGACATTTCTGCCTTTACACTTGCGGCCTATCAACCTGGTAGTCTTCCAGGGGTCTCTCGCGAATGCAACCAGATCTCATCTCGAGGGGGGCTTCCCGCTTAGATGCTTTCAGCGGTTATCCCTGCCCAACGTAGCTACCCTGCGATGGCCTTAGCAGGCCAACAGGATCACCAGGGGTTGGGCCAACCCAGTCCTCTCGTACTAGGGTTGACTCCTG
>ERZ1740070.349-NODE-349-length-32323-cov-7.343901_pt1 | contig 32323 bp, 27 predicted proteins | sample MGYA00581734_ERZ1740070 | MGnify/ENA primary metagenome ERZ1740070 (study PRJEB43018, sample SAMN04849744) | marine metagenome | isolation source: floating plastic debris | place: Pacific Ocean | collected 2008-09-01 | study: EMG produced TPA metagenomics assembly...
GCAGTTAATCCCAGGCAAACGCACCATTGCCTTTTGTGTAGACGTCGACCATGCCCGCAATGTCGCAAAACAATTTCGCAAAGCAGGCATCACCGCTGATACCGTCGATGGCAACACCCCCATCAAAGAACGTAAGCGACTGTATGAGGCCCTTGGCAATGCAGAATTGATGGTACTCACCTCCTGCAATGTCATTAGTATCGGCTTTGATGAACCCAGTGTAGAAGTGGGTCTGATGCTGCGACCCACCAAATCTAGCGCCCTCCATTTTCAGCAGCTGGGGCGCGTCATGAGAATCTCTCCTCAAACCGGTAAACATTATGGAATTATCTTGGACCAGGCAGGTAATTTAGAACGTCTGGGCTTTCCTGAAGATATTCGAGAATATACCTTACCCACTCGCAATCAGTCTTCTGGCCAAGGCGGACCAGCCCCAACAAAACCCTGTCCTGCCTGTGGTTTAATTGTGTACTCGTTTATTGTTAAATGCCCTGAATGTGGTCATCAGTGGGTTAGCGATCGCCCTATTTTGTTAGAAGATATGGTACAGATTTATTCATCTCAACAAGCTCACCAGATCAACGATATTCCCACCCTTGTACAGTTGTTCCACGGTCATCGTCGCCGCGCATTTAAAAGCAACTATGCCCCCACCTGGGCTGAGCGTTCCTTTTTTGAACATACGGGTCGTAAGGCTCAAACAGAATGGTGTCGTGGGTCTATCTACGGTCATCGCCCCAGTTGGGAACAGCAGCTCACAATTCTTGACTACTTGAGAAAAAGCGCTCGTCGGTTAGGGAGACGAGACGATTGGGTTGCCCACGAGTTTGAAAAAGAAGTGGGCCCTGGCAGCTGGAAACAACTCGCGATTCATGAAGGTATGGCTCAATCTAACTGAGAGGCTCTATTTCTAGGTGTACAGGCACTCTATGGAACGCCTCTTCAAATTACAAGCGCCAAAGTGCGGATTTAAGAAAGTTTTCTGGCTGATTTCTGAGCTACATTATTTCTGCCATTAAAACAGACGGATGCCTTGGAGCTTAGGTAATCTAAAGCTTCTACAACGTATAAACCCAAAAATTCATTCCGGATTATGAGACTACCCACCGAGCTTTAAAAATAACAGTGGGAAAAAATTATAGTAGAGAGCCTTGGAACTATCCGGCTATTGCTTGCTAGCACGAGCAAATATAAAAACATGAATGTGCGTCTTATGTTGCAACCCAAACGATTGAAGCAAACAATTTTAGGATCGCTAATCGTGACAACGGCTATTAGCGTCATACTAGCACCCGCATTGGAGGCTCAATCTGTAGCAGGAAGGTGGTTACAAATACAGCGCATCTCCGGTGATGTGACAACAGTGGCAGGTCGCCGTAAAAATGCACAGGTGGGAGATCGTTTATCGGCTGCAGGGCATGGCTTAATTACAAGCAATCGCTCTAGCGCTCACTTAGCCGTTGATGATGGCATTGGCACAATTGCCGTTGCTCAGAATACACACCTAGCTATTCGGCAGCTCTCCGTTTTATCGGATGGGAGCAAAATAACCGTTATTGATGTACCTCAAGGTCAGGCAAGACTCCAGGTAAGACGATTTACTCACCCAAACTCACGCTTAGAACTACATACCCCTAGTGGAGTGGCGGCAGTACGCGGCACAGAATTTGGAGTTTCAGTAGACGATGATGGTCAAACTAATGTGGCTACCCTAGAAGGACAGGTAGAGGCTATTGCGCAAAATGTAGCTGTGCCAGTCGATGCAGGCATGGTTTCCATCATTCATCCAGGGGAGCCACCTACATCGGCTCGGTCCCTAGATCGTAAATTAGACATTCAATGGGATCTCTATGAGTGGAGAGAGGATCACTTTTATATGGCTGGCCGGATTGATGCAGCCAACACCCTCTTAGCGATGGGGGAAGAACTCTCGGTGAGTCGTACTGGACATTTTGAGCAAAAACTACGGTTAAGCGATCGTAGCCTGCCTGTTGCGTTAACCGTTCAAAACGCTGTTGGCGAGTCTCGAACCCATAGACTGTTGCCTTGGTTATCCAATGATTAAGACAAAGCTATCCATCAATCGTGAGAAAAACTCTTAGAACAATGGGCTATGAGGCAACTTCTACAGTGGATTCAGGGAAAGATCAACACCAGAGGTAAAGCGCGATCGCACAACATGTTCTTAGGCCCCAGTTTGGCAGCAGCGGGGCTAGGGATAGGCCTATTTGGCTTAGGTGTGTGGGAACCCCTAGAGCAAATGGTCTACAACAGCCTCTTTCTAACACGCGATCGCCTTGGCGCACTGCAGTGGGATGATCGAATTGTAGTCATTGCCATTGATAATGACAGTTTGGCAGAGTATGGCCCATACCCCTGGTCTCGCGATCGCTACGCCACCCTACTCGATCAGTTAATGACTGCTCAACCAGCCGCTGTGGGGTTCGACATCCTCATGCCAGAAGCTACAACTGAAGATGCCCAGCTAGCAGAGAGTATCCGCTTTAGCAACAATGTCGTTCTGGCCGTTGGAGGAGATGGTCAAGGCAACAGTATCCAGATTACACCTACCCTGACAACACCTGCTCAAGGGTTCTTTCAATTGGGGCATGTAAAACATACACCCGACTTAGATGGACTCAGTCGTCAAGGTTTTCTCTACGAAAAACATCAAACATCACTTGCCCCTAGCTTTGCCATTGCCCTGCTAGACGTTTATCAACAGAATCTGGCACAGCTCATTACAGATACCCCCATTACGCTATCAGAACAATCCGCTCAGTTTTTAAAGTATCCTGAGCAGTTTGATCAAACTCAACCTCTGTTGATCAACTGGCCAGGTCTGACGCGTCCGGGCAAAAACCAACAATCTTCCCAAGGGCTAACAACCCTTTCTTTCTCAGAGATCTTGAATGACGATGCTGTTATCGACCAGCTTCAAAATAAAATTGTTTTAATAGGCTACACAGCCACTGGGGTGGTAGGCACAGCGGAAGACCCTATCAGAACTCCCTTTGAGCCAGATATTCCCACGTCTGGGGTCTATCTACATGCAGCTCTCTTAGACAATTTATTAAACGATCGTTTTCTCAGTCGACTCCCTCAAGGCTGGACACTCGCCCTCATCATGCTGAGTGCCATGGGCAGCAGCCTGCTGCTCAAACCCATGCAGCTACGCGGACGACTCATTTTTGTCATCACCTTAATCCCTACCTGGTTTGTCGTCACTTATCTTGGGTTTATAGCGGGTCTATGGCTACCCATGGCCGCTCCCATTGGCACAATATTTTTAGGCATGATGTTCCTCCAGGTGGGAGAACAACGAGAACGCCAAGCACTGACCGATCTTTTTGCCATTAGTTTATCGCCAGAGATGGCAGATTTCATCTGGCAGCATAAAGAAGAGCTATTGACTAAGGGGCAAATTCACTCTCAAGAACTGACTGCCACCTTATTATTTGCCGACATTCGTGGCTTTACAACAATTTCTGAAGAGCTACCATCAGACCAGCTACTCGCTTGGCTCAATCGTTATTTTGAGGTGATGACTGAGTGTATCATGACCCACGGTGGCGTAGTCGATAAGTATATCGGTGATGCAATTATGGCCGCCTTTGGAGCACCAATATCGAGAACAGGAGAGGGAGCAATTCAACAAGACGCTTTAGCCGCCGTTAGTGCCAGCATGGCCATGGTGGAACAATTAAAAGACCTGAACCAAGAGTTTGCAGATCAAGGATTACCCACCGTTAGATTTGGGATAGGGTTGCATACGGGTCCTTTAGTTGCTGGCACCGTTGGCAGTCGTCATCGAGCCAACTATTCTCTCTTTGGCGATACAGTTAATATCGCAGCACGACTGCAAGATATGACAAAGCAACTGACTAAAAATTCTCCCTACCCAATTTTGATGAGCGAGGCCACCTACCAGCATGTGGCAGACCATTACTCAATCACGGCTGAAAAAGCACACATTCAACTGCGGGGGCGCACTGCTCAAACAACGGTCTATACCCTAGGTGGGCCTAGCACAAAAGCTCGCTAACGCTTTCGTATATTCCTCAAGCCAACCTACATGACATTGCAGTAAGCTAATAGGAGCGTTTTGACCCTGAACAAGATCCACCACCTGATTTAGCTATTGAATCTGATGTCACCCCTAAAACAACGTTAGAGACGTACTGTCTATTGCAGATACCTGAGGTTTGGATTTACACCAAGGGTATTCTGGAAATCCATATTCTGAAAAACGGCGCTTACGCGTTATCAAAGACAAGCACCACTTTCCCATCATTATCTCTGGGGCAAATGATTCCCAGCCTTTTGCAACAGGCAAAGCAAATTGGTACACGCAAAATGCTAAAGCAGCTTCGAACCGATATTTTCCAAAAGGATATCGAACCATAATGACTACCTACACATTGAATTTAAACAGCATTATGCAAATAACTGACGATCAGTTTTACCAACTGTGTCGAGCTAATCCTGATGCCAAATTTGAACGCAATGCCAATGGAGAAATCATTATTGTGGCACCGACTGGTGGAGAAACTGGTAATCGCAACTTTGAGCTGGTAGTGGACTTTGGCATTTGGAATCGTCAAGCAAAACTGGGAGTAGGCTTTGACTCTTCAACCTGTTTCAAACTACCTAACGGGGCAAAACGTTCGCCAGATATTGCCTGGATTCAGCAAGCGCGATGGGATAAAATTTCTCCCGAAGCACAAAAAAAGTTTCCTCCTATTGCACCTGATTTTGTTCTAGAACTAATGTCTCCAAGTGACGAGCTGGATACTGCACAAGCAAAAATGCGTGAGTATATTAACAATGGCGTGCGGTTAGGATGGTTGTTGAATCGACAGGCAAAGCAAGTAGAGATTTATCGTCTGCAGCAAGAACTTGAAATTCTAAATACCCCTGATCGACTTAGCAATGAGGATGTTTTACCTGGTCTAGTTTTGAACTTAAAGCCGCTTTGGCAATAAGAAGCTTATTCGCATAGCCGTAATCTTTCAACAAAAACTACAGCTAGGTGTCCACTGAAATCCTAGCTGCAGTTTTTTGATCGTTAATTGATTTTTATGGACATCTGCCTATTCGACAGTGACTGACTTGGCCAGGTTGCGGGGTTGATCTACATCAAGACCGCGTCGTTCTGCAATGTGATAAGACAGCAGCTGCAGAGGCAGTACCGTTAGCATTGGAGAAAGCAGCTCATCCACTGTGGGTACTGGCAGCAGTGTGTCAAAGGTATGCTCAGCCTCAGGGTCATTGGCCGGGGCCACACCAATCAGCTGAGCGTCACGGGCTTTAGCCTCTTGAGCGTTGGAGAGAACCTTCTCATAGACAGAGCCAGGAACTGCGATCGCAACCACCGGCACCTTTGCATCCAGCAGCGCGATGGGGCCATGCTTCATTTCACCCGCCGGATAGCCCTCAGCATGGATATAGCTAATTTCCTTCAGCTTTAGCGCCCCTTCCAACGCAATCGGGTAGTTTACACCACGACCAATAAAGATAAAGTCTTGGGTTTCTGTAAAGCTATGGGCCAGCTCTTCGGTATAGCCCTCCTGCTTTTCAATCACATGTTCCATTTGGGTAGGCAGCTGACGCATCGCATCGATCAGTTCAGCTTGCCGCTGAGCCGAGAGAGTCTTTCGCTGATAGGCCAGCTCCAGCGCTAGAAAATAAAACGCCATCAGCTGAGCCACAAATGTCTTCGTAGCAGCCACACCAACTTCAATACCCGCATGGGTCGCAACAACATTGGGCACCAAACGACCCAGAGAACTCTCAGGACGGTTAGTAATCCCCAACATACGAGGGGCAAATGCGGTATCTCCCGTTTTCTTACGTCGGGTTTGTTCCATCTCTAGGGCGGCTAGTGTGTCTGCCGTTTCACCCGACTGAGTAACGCCGATAGTCAGGGCGTTCGCAATCAGCGGCGTTGGCGAGTACCGAAACTCTGAAGCATAATGCACCACCGTTGGAATACCCGCTAACTGCTCTAGCAAATGCTTACCCACCAAACTAGCGTGCCAGCTGGTACCACAGGCGACAATTTGCACATGCTCCACACCGGCTAGAAAACTCTTCTCTAACCCCAAATTCACAGGCGACTTGTCACCTTCAGGGGTCCAATCCCTGGCAAGATAGGTCTCTAAGCTGGTGCGCACCACCCCTGGCTGCTCATGGATTTCCTTGAGCATAAAGTGCTTAAAGCCCTGCTTTTCAACCATGGTGGGGCTGATGCTGAGGGTGATGGGATGTTTCTTTAAGCGCCGTCCCGTAAAGTCATAAATGGCTGCGCCCAACGGGGTTAGCATAGCTATCTCACCATTATCTAAAGGCAACACCGCTCGGGTGTGGGGCACAATAGCCGGTGTATCAGAAGCGCAGAAAAACTCACCCTGACCAAATCCGATGGCGAGAGGAGCCTGTTGGCGAACCACAATTAGCTCATCGGGGAAGTCAGCACTGACAATGGCTAACGCAAATGCCCCTTCAAGGTCGTTAACAGTCTGACGTACAGCTTCTAGTAAGGCTGACTCGTGGTTGAGGGGACCGTCTGATCCTTTAGCCAAATAATCTGAAATCAGATGGGGAATGACCTCGGTATCCGTTTCAGACTGAAACTCATATCCTTTCGCAATGAGTTCTTCTCGCAGCTCTCGATAGTTCTCAACAATGCCATTTTGAACCACTGCCAGACGTCCGCTACTGTCTGTGTGCGGATGGGCGTTATGCTCTTCAGGTTTACCGTGGGTGGCCCAGCGCGTGTGGCCAATCCCCAGACGAGCCGGATCTTCAAGACCATCGAGCTTATCTTGCAGATTTTGTAGCTTACCTTTCGCCCGCACTCGGTTGAGCTTGCCTTCGCTAATGGTGGCAACGCCAGCTGAGTCATAGCCGCGATACTCCAGCTTACGCAACCCTTCAATCAAAATATTGCTAGCGGCTCGAGTACCGATATAACCGACTATTCCACACATATGATGATGTCTCCTTTAGCTGTAAATCCAACGATAACGATTTGCTGGCTTAGTTAGACTAATGGCCGTTAGGTCACTGGATGACTTGCCTCAATCTAGCTAATCACTAACGGTAATACGATTTTGGATGGCATTCGCCGGACGGCTTGTTGTTTTCAATACCGTTGCAAACCAAGAATTAACTAAGGTTACTTGAAGATTAAGCACTAGCTTAGCTCTCAATATCCAGGTCATTTATTAAGAGGCAACTAACGTCATCACCGAATATAAACAGCATTAATCAGCGACTTAAGCCTCGATTCCCCTATGTCATGAAGCTCAAGCAAAGGCTGAAGTTCCTGATTAGCCTGAGAGGCTGTGGCTAGAAATACCTTCAGGTACATAGCGTAAAATAGCAAGGCTCATATCGTTACATCGTCTTTATGGTTGCTACGTTGCCCTCTAAAAATGCCAAAAAGTTAGAAGCTCGTCTGCGGGGGCTAGTGGGCAAAGCCATTTATGACTACGCCATGATTGAAGAGGGCGATAAGGTCATGGTGTGCTTATCTGGGGGCAAAGACTCTTACACAATGCTGTCCTTGCTGATGTCGCTGCAGCGCAGTGCTCCGGTCAAGTTTGAGCTACTGGCAGTCAACCTAGATCAAAAGCAGCCCGACTTTCCAGCACAGGTGCTGCCCAATTATTTGGAGTCTGTAGGTGTCCCCTATCGCATTGTTGAAGAAGACACCTACAGCACAGTTACTCGCATCATTCCTGAAGGGAAAACAATGTGCGGACTCTGCTCACGTCTGCGGCGGGGTATCCTCTATCGAGTGGCCGCTGAAGAAGGTGCGACCAAAATTGCCCTGGGTCACCATCGAGATGACATTGTAGAAACGCTTTTCTTAAATATGTTTCATGGCGGGCGGTTAAAGGCCATGCCCCCCAAACTACGTACCGACGATGGCAGACATATCGTTATTCGACCTTTGGCCTATTGCCCAGAGCACGACATTGTCCGCTATGCCCGCTATCGAGAGTTTCCGATTATTCCCTGCAACCTGTGTGGCTCCCAAGAGAATCTGCAGCGAGCCAATATCAAACAAATGCTGCAGCAGTGGGAAGCGGAGTTTCCTGGCCGTACTGATAGCCTATTTCGCAGCATTCAAAACGTGTCCCCATCTCAGCTAGCCGATTCAGAACTGTTTGACTTTAAAAGATTAGAAGCCAAAAACTAAGCGGCCACCCTTCGTAGAGGACAGCCGCTTAAGTTCAGAAGTGTAAATTCAGAAGTACAGACTAGAACCTAGGAGTTGACAGTCACCTTATCAGAAGGAGAGGCTTCAAAGCTCTTCTCAAGATTCATGACTTGCTTGGCTTTAGCCGATAGAGCGCCCTTATTCATCCAGTAGGTAAGCAGTGCATCCACTGAGAACAGCCCAGCACCATTAACCGCAAAGAATAAGAATACTGACGCGTAGATTGCTGACAACTCAAGGTAAGGCAGGCTTAGACCAGCAACCTTGATGTGGTGGTACATAGCAACGCACATTGTTCCGAATAAACCCAGTGCGGCAGGTCGCGTCAGCAGACCAAATGCCACCAGTGGAGCCCCAATCAGCTCAGTGTAGGCAGCGATGTAGCTTAGGAAGATAGGGAACGGTAGCCCGATATACTCAACATAAGCGGCTGCGAAGCTTTCGATATTGGCTAGCTTGTCAAAACCGTTGTGCACCATCATGATGCCGACGACAACTCTGACAATTGCCAGGGTGGTTTGAGCGACTAGGTTTAACTTGACGTTGGGCTTGAATAGAGAAACGAGGAGAGTATTAAATGCCATTGCTGAGTGTCAAACTGCGTCTTACGTATATTAAAAATTGTAACCAAAAGATTAAGAAATGCAAACCCATTCTTAAAGAAGTATATCAATGGATAGAGCAAACATGGGGTTAGCTATAGGTTTAGACTATGGTGCACGATATTCGCAAATATGTCTGGCTGCTCCCATGGAACACGGTGGCCAGCATTTTTGACTGTTATGTGAGTCAGGTTGGGGCACTGTGAGCTTAGGGTCTGCCCCAACCGGCAATAACGCTCATCGTCTATGCCGGTGACGTAGGTGATGGGCACCGGTAAAGAGCGCAGATGAGGGGTTAGGTCATCCATATGTCCCTTGGAATAAACTTCAAAAAGATGGGCAATTTTCTGACGATCAAAATCATTCTCTCGACGAGCGGTCGGGCAAGGTCGGCCACAAAAAACGGGTAGGGCATCCCATTGGGCCAGTAGCTTAGGCCAGGGCTCGGTTAGAAACCGATTGGCCCAGATGCGATCGCGCTTCAAACATCTTGCCCGTATTTGCTCATCCGCCGTCCCCGGATCGGCACCAACAATAATGGCTTTTGACCACAGCTCAGGAGCCTGAATCAATGCATGCATAGACAAACGTCCACCCAGGGAGTAACCCAATAGGTAATGTTTGGAATCACTGTCAGCAGAACGAACAGTTTTGCAAAAAGCATCTGCCCAAGCCCAACAGCTATGGGCTGACGTATCCCATAGGCTGATCACATTGACCTGTAGAGCCTGAGATATTTGGCTTAAGTTATCCCATACTTTTGGCTGTTGCAAATTGCCATGGAGGCACCAAAGAATTGCCACTTAGCTAATACCTGTAGTACACAATAACGAACACTTTTGTTTACGCCGCCAAGGAGATTTTCACGATATTCAAGCATTAAATCCAGAAAATGGGTGAAAGCACTGTTACGTTTTCCCTGTAGCTTTGACCACTTTCTGAGCGGCTGTTGAAACTGTTGCTCTCCCCTTTATCTCTGCTTTAGTTTCGCATTAAAGAACCATGAGTGGGGCTAAGCTAGCCTTACCGCATATCAACAGCTATGCAGGGAACAGTGTATATACTGAATCGCAAGAAATTAATCTCTTGATTGCTATCAACTTAAAAAAGAATTTTCCAACCATCAGTCGAAGTGTTTTAGAGCTTTGTGAATCTTAATGCCACTTTGATAGAACTCTCACATTCTGGTTTGAGAGTTCTCGGCTCAGATTTAGCAACAGTATTCTCACTGATTTTGATCTTGCCCAGGCAGGACTATTGCCAACGCAATCATTTCCCAGAGGTGCGTCATCGTCAACATCCAAGAGGGTTTCAAGCAGTATGGCTGATAAATGTTTGCCTAAATTACTGACTGATAAAGATGAAATCTCTTAGAGCTTGCAAGTAGACGAGTCATTAACTCAAGAAAAGGCCAACATGTCATAAAAACTAATGACTGCCTAGTTCCTAGCTTTCACTCAACAAACTTGCCGGTTATCTCCGGATTGCATTGTCGGCCTAAGAATAGGTAACTGTAGCGGACAAGCAGCACCTCGCAGGCATTGATACTTTAGAGCTTCTTGCTCTGAGAGTCGTCAAATCATCAACACTGTATTAGTTTCAAACAGTGACCTGCAGTTGCTAGGCTTCTTCATGCTACATTTATATACCTCTGACAGGGTATTTTCTTTCATAAAGAGTGGGTTTTTTCCTAAAGATTTTATTTACTGGAACGTGCGTTAAGACGGTAAAGACTGCGTTTATTTCGATCTGCAGACTAAGGTTATTTGCTGCTGATTCAGAGTATGAACCAATCTGTTAGAGTGCTATATCAGCATTTTTCAGCCAAAGTCATACTGAGGATTAGTAACACCAGCTATTAAAATAGCTGGCGCGTAAGGCACTTTCTACATAACTGTTGATTGATAGCCAGGTTAGTCCGTTCTGCAAGCGGACGCCCTGGTGCTGATTGGTCATAGATAAGAAGTCCTCTCTTTTAGCGGGAGGAGGATTTCGTTCGCAGGTTCTGCACATCTTTAAGCACATTACGTTTCACGTATTTTCATCTTTAGTATTGACGCGATACTACATCCACTATCATTTCCCCTGTAGCTATGGCTAAGAGAAGACTCTCAGTCAGCCTAACCAGACTTGTCGTAGTTCTGACGGCATTGATGTTAGGGCATTATTTGGAGCAGAATCCTGCAGTTGCTCAGACAACGAGTAGAGAAACCTTTCCGTCTCCACAAACTGCACCGAGTTTACCGCAGTTACCTACTTCTTCTGAGACAGGCTCTTTAGTAGACGATACTTACATACTTGGGATTGGGGATACGTTACGAGTAGACATTTTTAATATTCCCGACTACAGCGGAGACTTTCGTGTGTTGTCCGGTGGTAGTTTAAATATTCCAGTTGTTGGCTCTATTTTTGTAGAAGGTCTGTCTGTCGCGCAGGCAACAGAACAGATTGAGCAGAGTCTGGCAGACTATGTGAGGCGTCCTAATGTAACCTTAAGCGTTATCGGGACTCGCCCTATGCAGATTGCGATCGCAGGTGAAGTTCGTCGACCAGGTGCCTATCAGGTTAGCGAGGGAGGAGGTGCAGCCGAATTACCCACCCTAACCCAGGCTATTGAGTTAGCGGATGGCATTACACAGCTAGCCGATATCCGCCAAATTGAAGTCAAACGTCGTCTGCCGGGTTCCAGCAGCCCGTTATCAAACCGTACGGATGGCTTACAGACGATTCCCATTAATCTTTGGGATCTCCTAAAGGAAGGCGATTTGAGCAAAGACCTGCAGCTGCAGGATGGCGATCGCATCATTATCCCTACAGCCAACACGCTTAGCGCTGGCGAGGTCACCGAATTAGCCACTGCCAGTTTTTCACCAGACCAGATTACGATCAATGTTGTCGGGGAAGTTGGGTCTCCTGGTAGCGTTCTCGTTCCTCCAAATACTCCCCTCAATCAGGCAATTTTAGCAGCTGGAGGGTTTAACAACCGAGCTAGAAAAGGCACCGTTAATCTGGTGAGATTAAACCCTAATGGCACAGCAACTGAGAGAGAACTTGAAGTCGATTTTGCTCAAGGGGTTAGTGAAGATACCAACCCATCTTTGCGCCCTAACGACACAATCATTGTTCAACGCTCTGGCTTAGCACGCACAAGTGACACATTTGGGGGGATCCTTGCACCATTAAACTTTGGCCTCAATATTCTTCGATTATTTGGGCTATAGCCTCAGAGCTAAGCCCAGTCTCTGGGAAATCAGATGGATAGTTATAACCTTTTTGCCATCTCTTTATCGCTTGGACATTCTACATCTAAAAATATATCAAGAAGCATCTAGCATATCTAACAACTTACTTAAGAGAAAATCTTTATCGAGATTTAGTTCAGAGATTAAACAATAACTCTTAGAATTAGGTGTTTCAAGGAGCATGCACCTCTCATAAGCTGTTTTTGCAAGCAAAGTATTTACTCAGATCTCGCTTGAACAGTTGCTTCAGAACAGATAAAAAGCATTGATATTCGGCAGTTCATCTCCCTTCTCGCATCAGGTCAGCATCATTGACTGGCTTTAGTTTTATAACCAACCTAAGTAGCATGCTGGTCTAATTTTTAAGCAGTCTGTGAGCATGTGGTCGACGCCTCAAGATTAAGTTAAACAACTAGCAGTAAACGCAATATGAAAATTGCTCTGATTCACGATTATCTGACACAAAAAGGCGGAGCAGAACGAGTATTTGAACTGCTGTGCAAAAGATTTCCTGAGGCAGATATTTACACCTCTTTATACAGCCCTAAAGACACTATTGATATTGGCAATCGACGTGTCTATACTACAAAATTACAGGCAATTCCAGGTGCAAGCAAAAATTTTAGACTGCTGGCACCGCTATATTTTTCTGCATTTGAAGCGTTAGATTTACAACAATATGATCTGATCATCAGTAGCACAACCAGCTTTGCCAAGTCAGTCATCAAACGATCTGATGCTTATCACATCTGTTTTTGCCATAATATTACTCGTTTTCTTTGGGACACACGTACCTACATTGATCAATATCGCGACTACAAGGCATTAATGCCAATCATTCAACCTATCTTTAAGAAGCTAAAAGAGATCGACCTAAAGCATGCACAAAAGCCAGACCTATACATTTCCAATTCAACGACTGTTGCCCAACGTATTCAGGAGACCTACAAACAACCTGCAATCACAGTTAATTATCCTATCGATATCAACAGATTTAATTTTTCTGATCAAAAAGAAGATTTTTACCTGATATCATCTCGTTTGCTTGGTTATAAGAGAGTAGATGTTGTAATCGAAGCCTTTAACTGGTTAGGGTGGCCACTTGTTATTACAGGCAATGGGCCAGAGCGAGATCGCTTAGAGGCCATGGCATTGCCAAACATCACATTTCTAGGGCATGTAAGTGATGAGCAGCGTAAGCATTTGATGTCACGCGCAAAAGCCGTCATTGTAGCCGCCTTAGAAGACTATGGTCTTGTACCGATTGAAGCCAATGCTAGCGGCACTCCTGTGATCTCCTATGGAGCTGGAGGGGTACTCGATACTCAGATTCCTAGAAAAACGGGTCTCTTTTTTCAGCGTCAATCTCCAGAGGCAATACATCAGGCACTGATTGAGGCCAACAACATTCAGTGGGACTACCATCAGATTCGAGAGCACGTCCTCAATAATTTTACAGAGGATGTGTTCTTTGAAAAAGTAACAACCGTCATTAAAGATTTTTTTGCTCAGCGTCTAGCCGATCAAGAGAGACCTCTATCTTACGATGCATCTAAGCTAACTGAGTTGATGGATAAATACGCAAAGGTATGCTGATGAACCAAGCATCTATCCCTACAAACGAACCGGAGTTTGGCTACGGTCAACTCTTCAACGTCCTCATGCGCCGCTGGGTCTGGGTTGGAGGCGCAATCACCGGAGCTGTCGGGCTCTCGGTTGTATCCACCCTCAGAGAAGAGCCCGTTTATGAAAGCTCAATGCAGCTGTTAGTCGAGCCTAACTATCGAGAAACAGTTGACATTACCGAAGATCAAGTGGGAAACACATCTGGCTCTCAGACAGATTATGCCACACAGCTCAATTTAATGCGGAGTGAAACATTTATTCAGCAAGCAGTGGAGCAAATGTTGGTTGATTATCCAAAGTTCTGTGGTGAGTCAGAAACATCTGCCTGCGTTAATGATCTTCAGAATACGTTGAAGCTTTCCCAGGTTGTTGAGGATAAAACAGAAACACGAATTTTTGAAGCGGCATTCAACGCCAGCGATCCTGTTACAGTCCAGGCGTTTTTAGAAACTTTAGGAGAGGTTTATCTAGACTATAACGAAAACCAGCAAGATCAAAGATTAGAGAAAGGCTTAGCGCTGGTCAATCAACAAATCGAAGAAGTTCAGACTAATCTTTCTGTTTCTCGTCAAGCATTACAGAGCTTCCGTGAAGTAGAAAATTTAATTAACCCTGAACAAGAAGCATTGGCGGTTGCTAACTCCCTAAGGCAGACTGAACAGGCAAAAGCCGAGGTGGACAATCAGCTACTTGAGGTTCAGGCTCAGTATGGCGCTCTGCAAGGGCAGCTCTCTGCAGATCCACAAACTGCTCTAGTATCCTCACGGTTGAGCCAGTCTTCTCGCTATCAGAGTCTCCTAAATACATTACAGGAAACGGAGCTAGCCTTAGATCAGCGGCTAGCACTGTACACACAAGCAGATCCGGGCGTGCAGGACCTGGTTAATCAACGAGAAGGACAAATAGCGCTGCTTCAGGAAGAAGTTCAACGAGTTTTTGGAACCGTTCCAGCTCAGATTGATTTGGGCGAAACAGCTTTATTAACTGAGGGGCAGTTCGGTGGAATCGATCTGGAATTAGCTAGTAGTCTTGTACAGGCCGAGGTGAATCTGAAAAGCTTAGCGGCACGACAGACGGGCTTAGCGCAAGCAACTCAACAATTGCAAGCTAAACTCAACGCATTCCCAGATTTAATTGCAGAATATGATCGTATTCAACCTGAAGTTGCTATCCAGGAGGAGGCTCTAACAAAGCTATTACAGCTTCGTCAAGAACTTAGTAATGAGATTGCTCAAGGAGGGTTTAGCTGGGATATTGTGGAGTCACCTCAAGCAGGTCAAAAAATTTCACCCCAGCCTATGCAAAATATACTGTTGGGGGTAATAGCTGGCTGTTTTGTTGGCGGTGCTTTGGCGTTTGGGCGCGAAGCGATGGATAAAAGCGTACGAACTTCTGATCAGCTTAAGCAGCAGTCAAGTTTTCCATTGTTGGGTATTATTCCAGAAATACCTAGAAAAACATGGGATACCTTACCTGTTGTAGACGGTGCTGCTCAGTTCCCAACCCAGGCGTTTGCTCTAAGTCAGTATCAGCCTTTCCGGAATTCTCTCGATTTAATCTACAAAACAATTCAGCTAAGAAATACTCAACCGCTAACCTCTTTGATGGTTACGTCAGCTCTGGCTGAAGAGGGCAAAACTACGTTATCTATCGGATTGGCGCTGAGCGCGGCGCGATCGCATCAACGTGTACTCATAGTTGATGCCAACTTGCGTCGTCCATCATTACATAAGTATTTTGGTATATCCAATGAAGAGGGGGTATCGACTCAGTTACCTAAAAATCCATTCCAATTAGATCACTTTAAGATTTCTCCAGTTCCAGTCTCACTTGCAGGCACCAATATTGATGTGTTGCCTGCAGGTCCAGTTCCTGAGGATCCCATGATGTTTCTCAGCTCCCTCCAGATGCGTTATTTCTTGGAAAAGGCTGAAGTAAGCTATGACTTAGTTATTGTTGATGCCCCTGCTATTTTGGGGCTAGCCGATGGGTTACAGCTGGCATCTATGTGTCGGGCATCAGTCATGGTTAGTCGAATTGATCGAACCACTCAGGCTGACTTAACTCAGGCAGTTGCAATCCTTAGCCAAATTAACACCGTTGGTATTGTTGCCAATGGGCATCGAGATAGTAATCGTTTAGATATACCGTATGAGTCCCATAGGGATTTAGAACACACTCACAAAGAGTCCACCATGCTCTGGCAAAAGTTTCGTGCGATCGCAGGTGTCGGTGCCATTTCTGTTCCTCTGTTATACGGGTATGCTAATCTTCCTATAAAGGATGCGGCTGATAAGCTATTTTCTAACGATGTCTCTGCTGAATTGCCTGTTGAGGCGTTATCGAAACCTGCTGAGTCAGAGATAGTACCTTTGATTGAGTTAGATGAGTCAGGTGAGTCTGAATTAGAGCAGGGTACGCAAGAGATTGAGTCTATTCAGTCACAGAATTCTTTGGGTATATCGTTACCAGGCCCCAAATGGTCATCAAGATCATCCTAAATTGTTCTTACAAGAGAGAACAATCAATATGAAAGGAAATAATTGTTTCCTTTAGGATATTGAATTAGACAAATTTAATCTACGTAGGTCAGGTGCATCAAAGTAGATCTACCAAAAGTACTTCCCCTCTGAGATATCGAGCTAGATACATAAACAAGAGTCATGAAAACTTCTACTATTTTGTTGAATACGCCTCTAGTTCTTAACTTGTCACCTGAAACTGATGCTCCATCTACATTTGAAAACTGTAGCTTAACCTGGGAACAAGATGCATTGACAGTTGCACCAATAGCTCCTGATACAAAAAACAAGATACCTGCGTTGCAGAACAAAGTATGGTTACAGAATTGCTTGCAACGGTCTCCTATTAGTAGGGTTTATTTGGACCCGGCAATGGAGGAGTCGGTGATAAAATCTTGGATAGAGATCTGTAATGCTGCTCAAAAACAGATTTTTCTAAAAGTTCCCTCTGCGCCAGATTTACCACAGTCTAAGAGAGCAGGAGCATGGCGAATAAAACGTGTAATAGACTGGCTGGCAGCTGTAATATTGTTGTTAGTGTTGAGCCCGCTTATGGGACTACTGGCAGTTTGTGTGCGGTTGGATTCTCCTGGACCTATGCTGTTTCGACAGTGGCGAGTGGGTTATCAGGGGCAACTATTTCAGATCTGTAAGTTTCGCAGTATGCAGGTAGATGCTGTAGCTCGACTCGTTGAAGTGATGTGTAAACAGGCCGGTTTGCATTATCTCAATATGGTTCCGCGTATTACACGAGTAGGGTATAGGTTACGAAAGCTAAGCCTGGATGAGTTACCACAGTTATTTAATGTTCTCCAAGGAGAAATGAGTTTAGTAGGTCCGCGGCCTTGGGCTCTTTATGATGCTATTCGTATTGAGTCAGGGCTTCGGAAAAGATTAAATGTTTTGCCAGGAATTACTGGGCCATGGCAGGTTTCAACTCGTTCAAATGAGTTAGATCTTTATGCCGTTACCTGTCGTGATCTGGCTTATTTGCAGCAGTGGGGCCTTATGAAGGATTTTAAAATTTTGTTGCTAACAATTCCTAAAGTGTTTTTTAGAAGTGGTGCTTACTAGGAAAATGAGCGTACTCAGAAGAAATTTACAAATTTATTTTTTGACAGATTATCATCACCTATCAGCAAATTAGAGGGAAAGTTGCTCAATTCTTTACCGGAACCACCTCATCACCAGACACAAGACAGTTTCTTTGACACGGAGCATCTACGTAATGATTTAAAGGGACGTTCGATGCGTGGGGGAGCAATTACAATTGCTTCTCAAATAGTTAAGCTTTTTACACAAAGTGGAGGTACTTTACTCCTAGCACGACTGTTGACTCCAGAAGACTTTGGTTTAATTGGAATGGTAACAGCGCTGCTAACTTTAGCAGAAATATTCAAGGAATTTGGAATTTCCTCTGCAATTATTCAGACACCTAAAATTAATCATATTCAAGCTAGCACTTTATTTTGGATAAATGTTGGCATTAGTGCATTAATATCAATTGCCATTGCTAGTCTAAGCCCAATAATCTCTGTTTTCTATGATGAGCCTCGTCTTACTCTAATTGTTCTAGCATTATCTGGTTTATTTATAATTAGTGGCTTAGCTGTTCAGCATCAAGCAATATTACGCAGGCAAATGCAGTTCAGAAGACTAGCCTTATTAGAAATAATCTCTATGGTAGGAGGTATTACAACAGCAATAGTATTGGCCATCAATGGTTTAGGCTATTGGTCAATGATTATTTCAAGGTTTGTTCAAGCAATTACGTTTACGTTAGGTACTTGGATTTCCTGTAAGTGGAGGCCTGGATTGCCAAGTAGAAGTGCTAACGTCAGCTCAATGCTGAAATTTGGGGCGAACTTTACGGGGTTTAAGTTTGCAAACTACTTCTCTAGAAATCTAGACAACATATTAATTGGAAAGTACGTTGGCTCTCAAGCACTAGGACTTTATGCTATGGCATATCGGTTACTATTGTTACCTGTACAGCAAATAAATGCTCCAGTTGCAAGTGTTGCCATTCCTACATTAAGTATTCTTCAACAGGAACCTAAAAAACATGCAAGATATTACTACAGAGCGATCTTAATAATCACTTTCATTGGCATGCCGATTGTTAGTTTCTTATTTGTCGAGATTGATAATATTGTCTTGATACTGTTAGGAGATCAATGGAGTAAAACTGTCACTATTTTCAGATTGTTAGTGCCCGCCGCATTTGTTGGTACTTTTAATGTAGCAACGGGTTGGATTTACATGTCTTTAGGCAGAGTTGATCGCCAATTTAGGCAAGAAATAATTGTATCAGTTATTACTATTTTCTCTTTTATTGTAGGTATTCGCTGGGGAGCTTTAGGAGTTGCTGCGGTTTATGGATTGACTAATCCTTTGTTGATGTTTGGATCTTTAGTATATTGTTTCAGAGGTACAAATATACGAATCGTAACTTTTGCAAAAACGATACTACTACCTGCTTTTTGCTCTTTAATCTCAGCAGTCATGCTTGTTACAGCAAGGTATTTTTATCTAGGAAAAAACAACGATCTGATTAGCCTGTTCTTTGGTATCTTACTATATTTAATATTCTATTTTATTAATTGGTTTTCAATACCTGGTGGAAGAGAAAAACTTAAACAAATTTTTGAATCTATAAAAGCACTAAAATCTCCAAAAAACCTTCAAACTTAACTCTTCTAATATAAATAGATAGCCATAATTAAATGTTTTCCTAAATTATTAAGATGTTTACCTAGAAATCTTTAAGGTATTGAATATTTTTGGTTACCTACTTATTTTTGCGTTCATTACACTACATAAAATTAAATGCTTCCATTTATTTTTTTAAAAAATCAGTCATAAAATATTGATTTGAGTCTTCAAATTATTACTTTATTTGAAACAAAAGCAAGATCCTTAAGATGATGAGAAAATGAACAAACTAAAAATATTATTAGCACTTCACTATGATCTCGATGGCAATGCAGGTGCTGCTGGAAGTACTTTGAGCCTTAGTAAGGAATATCAAAAAGATAACCATAGTGTTTCTCATTACTCAACAGATAATTTGCCGAGGAAAGGGATATCAGGAACAATTCGAAGAGCATTATTTCCTATATTTTTTTGTCAGCATATCAACAGCATTTTATCTAGAGAAGATATTGATATTATTGACGCCTCAACAGGCGATATCTGGCTATGGAAAAGCCTTTTCAAAGAAAAAAGTAAAAGGCGTCCTTTAATTGTGACTCGCAGCCATGGATTAGAACATCTTGAGCATTTAAGTCGACTGGAAGAAGCGCGAAAAAATAATTTAAAACTAAGTTGGAAGTATCCACTTTATTATGGAGGCTTATTTCTGTGGGAAGTCAAGAAATCATTTCAATATGCTGATCTAATATTCGTACTTAATAGCGAAGAAAAAGAATATATAGCTAACAACTTTGCCATCGAGCCTCATAGAATATACATCACACCCAACGGCATCCCAGATAGCTTTCTAAATTTACCATTTACTTCTTTTCCTCATGAAGAGGAGAAGACTATACGAATCGCACAAATTGGCACCTATATTTCGAGAAAGGGAGTGCAGTATGCAAAGTTTGCGATTAACAATACTTTAAAGAAATTTCAAAATGTTGAATTTACCTTTCTAGGAACAAAGTGTCCAGAATGCCTAACTGCTGAACAGATATATGCTGACTTTGAGCCGGAACTTCATCATCGTATTCATGTTATTCCACAGTATCAGCATACAGATCTTCCAAATTTATTGAGAAACCATCATATTAAGCTTTTCCCTACTATTTCTGAGGGCTTTGGCAAAGCTTTAGTTGAGGCTATGGCTTGTGGATTAGCACCTATAACAACAGCTACAGCAGGACCTCTCGAAATAGTACAGCATGAAAAAAACGGCATTATTATTCCTGTTGGAGATACTGATGCTATAGAGGCATCCTTAGCATCCCTCATTTCTAATCGAGAACTTTTAGAGATACTACGTAGTTCTGCCTATGCACGTGCTCAGCGTTTTAGTTGGAGTCAAATGGCTCAAATAAGGATAAATGCATATAAAGACTTCTTAAATAAGAGAAAATACTCTTAGAAGTTGCTTTAAAAAAGAATTAAAATCAATATAAAATTTAAAATGATGGACATTCCTAAAAGACAAAGTCGGCTGATTATACAGTTATTTTTATCTGTTATTTGTCTATTGCTTTTAGCTAATGCCGGTTCAATCCTAGTACCAATATATCCAATATCTTCTCTTATATTAGCTTTATTTCTTTATTTTCGAGCACCAAATCTATATGTTGCTTTTTCACTTTGGATATCAGGTTTAGGAGCCTTAGTTAAACGAATAATTGATTTTCAAAGTGGTTTTTTTACATTTGGAACTTGGTCTTTAACTCCTGACTTAGTTATATTAGTTTCAGCAATTACATTTTTTATTCATCTGCCTAGAATAATTCGTATAGGTGGGATGCCCTATGTTTTCGCCTCGTGTAGTATTTTTTATGGTCTTCTTTTAGGACTTATCAGTGCGCCGACAAAAGATGTTGTTATCCATACATTAAGTTGGGCTCCTCAAATTTTTTTTAGCTTTCATCTATTTGCAAACTGGCGTAATTATCCACAGTTCCGTTGCATTATAGAGAAGAGTTTTTTATGGTTAGTTATAATTATAGGAATTTATGGAATACTCCAGTTTTTATTGGCACCTGGATGGGACACTTTTTATATCATTAATGGTGAAGCTACATCCTTCGGCCTTCCAGAACCTCTTAGGATAAGAGTTTTTAGTACGCTATCTTCTCCTCAAGATTTCGCAGCGTTTATTGGTAGTTGCTTGCTTATGACACTTACCTATGAAGGACCACTGAGATTTATTGCAACTCCGGTAGGTCATATAGCTTTGTTATTATCAGCAGCTCGCACAGCTTGGTTAAGTTATGTTGTTGGGCTTATTACACTTTTTATAACGCTCAGGAGCTCACTGCAACTCAAGCTAATTGTCTCTCTTGCCATAATTATAGCTTTGGCAGTACCACTAACAACTGTAGAGCCTTTTTCAAAGTCTATTTCTCAACGGTTTGAATCTTTTAGCAATATTCAGAATGATACTAGCCTTGAAGAGCGTTCAGATGGTTATCAGCAACTACTAGATATTGCCACACAACAAATCACTGGCAGTGGAATTGGTGGTAGTCTAAAGATTATTGCCGATACTGATATTGGTGTTAATGATAGCGCCATCTTAAAAACTTTATTTACTCTAGGTTGGGTAGGTACTATACCTTATTTGACCGGCCTAATATTATTGGCAATAAAGGCTTTTACTATTCCTCGGCAGTGCTGGGATATTTTTATTGGTACAGGTCGAATTATTAGTCTTTCTCTACTATCACAAGTAGGTCTAAATGTTTCAATATTAGGATCATCAGGCTTACTATTATGGGGATTCTTAGGAATGAGCTTAGCGGGATACAAATACTATCTGGCTCAGAATATGAAACAACCTGAGCTAGATATAGACTATCTGCTCATGACTTAACAGAAATCTTCTAGCATTGTGTAAATTACTGATAAGGCATTAATAACACAACAAAAAATCAGAATATTTCGCGTAGAGTTCTAGAACTTAAAGTAAACAATATAGTTTTCTATTCAATATGATTTCTAAGAATGACATTCTCAGTTTTTTCCTTCCTCCTCTCATTGGTGCAGGCGGTGAACGTGTTGCATTGAACCTAGCCAAAACTCTTGTTGATTGGGGCTATAAAGTTGATTTAGTTGTCCCTGAAACGGGTAACCGTCATGCCAAGTTTACTTCAACAATTCCAGCTGGTGTTCGTATTATTGATCTAGGAACGCCTATTCAGCGTACTGTTTATTTACAAAAGTTGTTTAAGCTCAAACAATACTTAGAGCAAGAAAAACCAGCTGTAATGTTATCGAATGTAGATTATGTGGGCGTTTCAAACTTAGCGTGTGCGATCGCTAAGACGCCAACAAAGTTAATTCAAGTAGTTCATTCAAATCTTTCCAAAGAGTTCAATACTATTCCTGGGATAGGAAAACTAGTTAAACCGCTTTTCGTAAGACAGTTTTATCCTTGGTCTGATGGTTATATTGCTGTTTCAAGCGGTGTTGCCAACGACTTAGCTCAAATGTCAGGTATTCATCGCGACAAGATTAAAGTTATTTATAATCCTGTCGTCACTCCTGAGTTACCAGTCAAAGCCGAAGAAGTAGCAAATCACCCTTGGCTTCCTCCTGAGAAAATTCCTGTGATTCTAGGGGCAGGTCGACTCATGTATCAAAAAGACTTTCCTACATTAATTCGTGCTTTTGCAAAAGTTCGTCAAAACCGCCCCTGTCGTCTGATGATTATTGGTGGTGAAAATAATGTTCGGCTAGAGTTGGAAAGCCTAATCAAAGAATTAGGGATTCAAGCAGATGTCGAGCTGCCTGGGTTTGCTCCAAATCCTTATGCTTATATGTCTAAGGCTTCCGTGTTTGTCTTGTCATCTTTATATGAGGGATTTGGCAATGTTTTAGTAGAAGCAATGGCAACGGGTACACCCGTAGTCTCCACTGACTGTCCTGATGGTCCTGCAGAAATTTTAGAGAATGGTCGCTATGGTCAACTTGTTCCAATATCGTCTCCAGGTGCATTAGCCGATGCAATTATGGCAACACTTGATAATCCAGTAAGCTCTACTATTTTGAAAGAACGAGCTCAAGAGTTTACGTCAGAGAAAATAGCCCAAACCTATTTAGATTACATTCAAAATCTTTAGGATACATCAACCAGAATATGTTGCGCAGCTAAATTAGTTTGTTATGAACACCAAGGATTTAATTCAAAATCTATACTTGAGAATATTTCAAGAGCATTTATTTACAACTCTAGGTAAGCTGAATCAACCTTCTGCTAATGCTGCCATTCAGTTGGCCTATGGTAAAAACTACGGAGTAAAACTATGGAATTGGTATCCTAAAAAGCAAAACCATAAACAACAAGATATTCTTTTTGTCCATATTCCTAAATGTGCTGGTACTTCCATTGCAAATGGTTTTGGTTGGAATGATTTTCGTCATATTCCAGCCTACTATTTTTGGCTGACAAACAAGCAACGGTTTCTGAATTCAGAGTCTTTTACTGTGATTAGAGAACCACTTACAAGGGTCGCTTCTATGCTCAGCCACTACAGCAAGTCTTACTTTTCCAGTGACATAGAAAAAAAAGTGGCTGAAAAACTTGATTTAACTGAAGACAATTTACAGAATAATCTTTATCGGTATCTTACTGATAAAGACTTCCGGTTTAAGCTTATGGATGGAACTACGCCGGGGCGAACAGGATTTTCGGTAAATCAATGGGAGTATCTCACATGGAAAGATACCTTGCTAGTCAAACATATTTTTGCCTTTGACCGACTTGATCATTTGGAAACATGGCTTTCATCTCACTTAGAGACTTCCTTTAAACTCCCTCACAGTAATAGCTCCAAGCGACGACACAAATTAATTCCTGATTCAGATTTAGTAAAACTTGCTCGTGAAAAGATGGTCAGCGAGTATAAGCTATACGATCAAGTAATGGCCAACGATGGGGCTCTTCATCTACCAATCAGTCTTAAGCCTTGAAAGCTCAAAGAGCTCTCAAGTTATTACATTTGTCAGGTGCGTTAAGGAAGTTAAAGCCCTCGACAGCCTTGAATCATAGCGGCTAATCTGACTAGCAATCGATAAAGGTAATGATAATTACTGTCACAACTCTAGTCAGTCAGAGCGTTGCAAATATTCTGAAAGCGTTTCAAGTGTGTTCAATTATTGGTGAAAAGTTTGTAAAAAGAATGTGGATAAGGCTTTGTAGCTTACACAATTTGTTATTTACTACGACAACTAATAGCGTACTAACCTTTGAGATAATTAGTCATGACACCACCGAATTTAACGTTTGGCGTTATCGTTTGCACCTATAACCGCCAATCCATTATCGAGCAAGCTCTACAGCATTGGCAATCATCCAAGTACCAGCCTGATCAATTTCTAGTCATTGATGCTACACCAGGAGCTGAAGACTATAGAGATAAATTAGTTGAAAAAAATCTTTCTCTATTCACAGAGTCCACGAGTGACTACATCGTCTCTAAACGAGCGGGATTAACGTTACAGCGAAATATGGGGCTAGAACAGATCAAGACAGACATTGTTTGCTTAGTTGATGATGATACTTTTGTAACTCCCACTTACGTTGATACTATCCTCGATGTCTTTCAGCACGATACCAAGCAACTCATAGGTGGTGTCAATGGTGTTGCCATCGGTCAATTTGATAATCCACGTCAACGTTATTCTAGGATGGCACGTAATTTTGTACGTCATCGGTATGGTTACTTAGCTCAACGCATCCACGTCCCTAAGTCTCAAACCAAGCTTTTTGATCCTCTTCCTAATGAGCTAGGAGCATTACCCCTCATTGGTATCGACCGACTTTGGGGTGCCAATATGAATTATCGTCGCTCAGCTATTGGAAATCTCCGATTCGATGAAAATTTTAAGCGCTACGGTCTCTATGAAGATGTAGATATGTCGGTGCGTGTGGGTCGTACCCATAAGCTAGTTTGTCATATCGGTGCTAAGCTGATGCACAATGATGATTTGGGCAAAAGCACCAGACCCAGCGATGTTCGATACTTTATGGCATCTTGGTTAAACTCTGCCTACATCATTGAAAAACTCTTTCCCTGTACAGAGAGCCGTAATTCATATCAACGGCTCTTTAAACTAACCCAGTTACTTTCTAATAGTTTGCCTGCCGAAAAGCGTAATCAGAAACTTAAGATTCTTGGAAATGCTAAACTTCTCAAGCTGGCTGAACATTACTCAACTATTCTCAAGGAGAGTTCACAGCAACAGCGCTTAGGAGAAACTTTTGCAAAGCTACAAGAAAAAGATTTTTCTAATCTACCTGTAGCTGCTTAAGGAGAAATTTATAGCATGATGAAAATATTACATGTAGTCGAGCACATTCGAGAGTTGGGAAATGGTGGTGTCAATGCAGCTGTTGATTTAGCTTGCGAACAGTCGAAACAAGGGCATACAGTGGCTGTTGTCTCCAAAGGTGGAGAATACGAGAGCTTACTGAATCAATATGGGGTTCAGCACTTTAAAGCTCATCAATCGACGAAACTTTCTCAATACATATCATACGCCAAGCAATATAATGATGCAGTTCGAACCTTTCGCCCCGATATTGTGCATGCTCACACCATGGTAGGGGTGACTATAGCTTGGCTATGCAAACTTATTGGTGGATATCAGTTAATATCCACCGTTCACAATGAATTTCAGAAAAGCTCAGTTTTGATGGGTTTGGCTGACAGAACTATTGTTGTCAGTCATGCAGGAGCTCAGACCATGAGCCAACGAGGAATTCCAATGAATAAAATTCGAACAGTTCTGAATGCAATTATTGGTAGTCCCCGCTGTCAGCCTTTATCCAGCTATGCTCCTCATTCCATCAAACACCCAGCTATTGTCACTGTAGCAGGACTGCATTTAAGGAAGGGCCATGTAGAACTCATTCAAGCCTTTGCCCAAATTGCAGAGAAATTTCCAGATGCTCATCTCTATATTGTGGGTGATGGTCCAGAGCGTCAACAAATAGAAGCTTCTGCGCATCAAACAAGGGTTTCTCATCGTATTCACTTTGAAGGATTTCAGTCAGAGCCTCAAAAATATCTCTTAGCCTGTGAGATTTTTGTCCTAGCCTCTCATCGTGAACCGTTTGGCCTAGCAGTCGCAGAAGCTCGTGAAGCAGGATGTGCTGTTATTGCCAGTAATGTAGATGGTTTACCAGAAGTCTTAGAACATGGCAATGCTGGTATTTTAGTGCCGGTCAAAAATATCGATGCACTAGCAGCAGCGATAGCAGAGTTGTTAGAAGATCAGGAAAAACATCATTTTTGGCAGCAACAAGCTAAGACAAATCTAGACTGGCTAAAGATTAATCGGCTGGTGCAAGAAACTTTATCTGTTTACCAAGAGCTTATTCCTCAATCAGCTAGTTAGCTAATAGTTCAACCCTATATTGATATGGCAACTACATAAGACAATATAAAAAATGATTCCCAGAGATAGAAAACAACTTTTATTAAATCCCTTTCAATCTTGGCATTGCTTTATGCTTTCTCTTGGTTTATTGCCAGGATTGGTTTACCTACCAATTTGGCTATGGTCAATAGCTAGAAGAATGTATATGGGATCATCTAGTGTTGTCCTAAATCTTTGCTTTATCGCCTTAGGGTTTTATTTGATTTTTGAGCAAAGAAATAAACTTAAGACCTTTAAGGCTGACGCTGAGGATCGTTTTGTTGGCTATGCCTTAGTTATTGGCACAGTAACTATGCATAGCTTCCTTTTCAGCGCACCGTCTCTTCAAGCAATAACAAGCGCTACCTCGCTAATTGGCGTATCCTTATCAGTGTTTGGGAACCGTTTCGTTCGTAAATATACCCTGGCTATCTCAATGATTGTCCTAGGGTTGTTACCCAAATATCTTGAACTTGGCTACTCAATAGGCAAAATTATCCTTCCCCATGACGTACTAGAAAAACTCATGGCGCTTGTCAGTGGCTCTATCTTGCAGTTGATTGGTCAACCTGCCATTATCCATGGAAAAATCATACAGGTAGGTAATGGAGCGGTTAATATTGCTGATGGCTGTAGTGGTTACAGCATGGCTGTCATCTTAGCAGGAGTTGGTTTCATCGTAGGTATATTTTACAAACTTAAGCCAATGAAGACATTTTGGCTCATGCTGACTGGAGTTGTGATTGCACTCACTATCAATGTTCCAAGGATTCTTCTTCTGACTTATTCTGTTATTTATTGGGGAGATGCTTCCTTTAAATTTTGGCATGATGGATGGGGAAGCCAAATTGTAGCAGGAATTATGCTCACTGTTTTTTACTATGTCAGCATGGCAATTTGTAAAAAGACAAGTGTTACAGCATAGTACTGTCTTTTTACTACATCAGCTTCAAGATGTGGTTTAGGCAGATTGCTCCTCAAACTAGTTATTCAGATGTATTTCTTTCGATTTTGAATCATCAGATCACTAGATATTTTCTAGAGAAAGAAAGTATAAAAAGTTCTCAAGTTCATTGAAATCTATACTCTTGTACGAGTAAATGCTGACAGCGTGCAGCTGCTTTGCCAAGCCCATTTCCCGACTGTTCTCTGTAACCATTACTATTATGGCTAATCTTTCTGCTCGTCAACATTTATCGCCTTCTGCAGCTTCTCCCAGCCAGTCGCTCTGTGTCATCGTAGGTTTAGCTTGCTTAGCAGGTTTTGTCGTTAATGTCCTTATCCTAGCATTGCCACCGGATCCCTTAAATCTTCAATGGCGTATTAGCCTACTACAACAAATAGGCGATCGCAGCATTATATTGTTATTTGGCATGGCCTTAACAATCTATGGCTTTTTATCTAATCGTAGTTTACGCAAACAACTAGCATTGGCATGTCTAGCTATTGGAGTTATGTTTACTCTTTCAGGTGTAGTAATCATTCATGACAGCCTTGAGCTACAAGACAGAACTATCGTTAATATTTCTAATCAAGAAGAACAGGTTCGTGACCAAATTCAATTTGCACGTAAGAACCCACAGGAGACTTCTCCCAAGTTAACACCTGAGATCTTACAACAGGCTACCGAACAGCTGAGTCAACGTACTGAAAGCGCAAAGAGAGGTGCAAAAACTGGAATCATCAAAGTTGGTGCTGGTAGTGTTAGTAACCTGATTGTGGCCGGATTTGCTCTAATTGCACTGGGCCGATTTGGTAGTCGCACGATTGGATAGTTATTAAATTTGCTTTGTTCAGCAATATGGTATATAGACAAGCTGGTAAATTAAGGTGCTAGACAAGTACTCTCTTTATTGAGCCTAACATTATCAATAATTCTTTATAATGCCTGACATATACTGGAGAGCGAAATCTAAGTTGCTCTACCAGATTTATGTCTTTTTTACACTTACGCCAGTGGAGCTAGCTGAAATATGCTTTGTTAGATTGGTTCACTGATCCAAAACAAGTTCTATTGCCCTTATTGATAATTGGGCTGATTGTCTTTTTTCTTAAGGCTTCACCTCCTAAGAGACTCATATTACGTACTGTTTGCACACTTGGTGCGACATATCTGGCACTTACTTCCCCTCTTGGTGCAACTATTGCAACAAGAGGGCTTACCTTATTATTATCGCCAGATACTGGGCAGGCCGCCGATGCAATCGTTGTTCTAGGTCGTGGTCCTTTGGCTGAGCATGAACGAGTCCAGGCAGCTACAAAGCTGTGGAAAGCTGAGCGTGCGCCAACTATTCTAACCACGGGGCGTGGGGAAGCACTACGTATGCCTACTCAGCTTATTCAACTAGGCGTACCTTTAGATGTTCAATTGATCGAGCCCAAAGCTCGTACAACTGAGGAAAATGCTGTGCGTTCCTTTGAACTACTTCGAGACATTGGTGCAAGACGTATTATCTTAGTCACAGATCAGCCCCATATGCTACGTTCAGTTTGGACCTTCCGTAGCTTCGGCTTTAAAGCTGTTCCTTATCCTGTTGAGATTCCGACTACTTTACCTGCCATCGAGAAAACTGCGTTGGCTCTTCGAGAATATGTTGGTTTGTTCAGCTACGCACTAGTTGGACGTTTCCAACCACGAAAAACATCTTTTATCAGGCTCAATAAATCTCCAGGAAAATTGTAATATAAGGAGACTAATTATCCGGCTAGAAGACATAAAGGGACGTATTGTTTTTTAGGTATCTATTTACTAGGCATTACAAACAACATCTACACCGATGTTGCCTAATCATCTAAAAACTATGCATCCCTCTAAAAAAATTGCTGTGTTGGGCAACAATTGGTTCCCTGACAGGCCAGGTGGGCTTGATCGTTATATCTACGAACTTGTTCATACACTGGCTACACCAGACACTGAAATTGACTTGTTTGGTATTGGGTTACCTACAGAAACAACAACTCCATCAATTCAACTTCAAAACCTAGCTGAACCGAGTACTTCTTTAGGGCAACGTCTATACTCGGCCTATAGAAATAGTCGTTCCATTAATTCATCTAAACCAGACGCCATCAACATACATTTCGCGCTATACGGCTTAGCAGCTATTCCTAATCTCCCTAAGGATATTCCGATTACTTGTACGTTCCATGGCCCCTGGGCAATCGAAAGCCAGCAAGAAGGAGACAGTCAGATTGGTGTATGGCTAAAAAAACAAATGGAGCAACAAGTGTACGACCGTTGCGATCGCTTCATCGTCCTTAGCAAAGCTTTTGGCCAAATTTTGCATCAGGAATATGGTATTCCCTGGGATAAAATCAACGTTATTCCCGGTGGTGTAGATACCCAACGGTTTAACAATACTCTATCTCGTCAACAGGCACGCCAAAAACTGGGATGGCCTCAGGATCGATTTATTATGTTTACCCCCAGACGACTCGTTCATCGGATGGGGTTGAGTAAATTGTTAAGCGCAATTGCCCACTTTGGAGCAAATAAGCATGATCTCTGGCTTGCCATTGCGGGCAAAGGGCCTCTAAGAGATACTCTAGAGGAGCAATCTAGAAGCCTTGGCCTCAATCGTTGCGTCAACTTCCTTGGCTTTTTACCTGACGAAGATTTACCTATTGCATATCAGGCTGCTGACCTGACCATTATGCCAAGTCAATCGTTGGAAGGCTTTGGTTTAGTATTATTGGAATCCTTAGCCAGCGGCACCCCAGTTCTGTGTACTCCAGTCGGTGGTATGCCTGAAGTCCTTAAAGATTTTTCTCCAGAATGTATTACTGATTCTCCTAATGAAGGTGCGATCGCAACCACTCTAAAAGCTATTCTCAAAGACACTATTCAATTGCCTGATCGTAATGCTTGCCGTTACTATGCTACTGATCGGTTCGGCTGGCCTAGCATTGCAGAACAAGTTAAACAAGTCTTACTATCTCAATAGAGTTCCTACAAGACTATGCGAATTCTCTTTCTTGATCAAAGTGGAAAGCTAGGCGGTGCAGAACTCTGTCTTGCAGATATTGCTCAGCATTTTGGCCAAAACAGTCTTGTTGGAGTTTTTGCAGAAGGCACTTTTCCTGACCATCTAAGAAAACTCAATATACCTGTTCAAATTTTAACTAACCAAACCCTTGATGTTCAAAAAGCCAGTGGTCTGGTGGCAGGTCTGAAAAGCATAAATCAATTGATTCCCTTGATTAATAGAGTCACTCAACTCAGCAAAGAATACGATCTAATCTATGCCAACACCCAAAAAGCTTTAGTCGTTGGAGCAATTGCTAGCTTTATTAGCCGTCGTCCCATGGTTTATCATCTCCATGATATTGTTTCCTCTGACCATTTCAGTGCCACAAACCGTCGCATCATTATAAATCTAGCTAACCGAGCTGCTTTAATTATTGCCAATTCCGAAGCTAGCCGTGATGCGTTTATCCAAGCTGGAGGACGCTCGGACTGTATCCATGTAGTCTACAATGGCTTTGACGCAGAGACTTATAACAAGTGTATTAATAGTACAGAACGAGAATGCCTGCGCAAGCAGCTAATTACTGTAGATGTCTCTACTTCACCATTTTTAGTTGGCCATTTTAGTCGCCTCTCTCCTTGGAAAGGTCAACATGTATTGATCGAGGCTCTCCAATATTGCTCAAATAATGTCATAGCCGTACTTGTAGGAGATGCCCTATTTGGAGAACAAGACTATGTTCAGAAGCTACATCAACAGATTAAGGCACTGAACTTGGAACATCGAGTCAAATTTTTGGGCTTTCGCTCCGATATTCCCCAGCTTATGAGCGCTTGCAACTTAGTCGCTCACACTTCAACAGCACCGGAACCCTTTGGTCGGGTCATTGTTGAAGCCATGTTGTGTGGTACCCCAGCAGTGGCTGCTGAAGCAGGAGGAGCCCTCGAACTGATTGACCACGGACAAACAGGCTGGCTAACTCCTCCTGGAGATGCCAAAAAACTCGCTGATATCATCAACACTTGCCAGGAGAATACCAAACTGTCAATAACTCTTGCTCAACAAGCTAAATCCATAGCTAACAAGCGATTTAGGTCGGACCTAGTTAATATGAAGACTCAACAATTAATTAGCGAAGTGTTAAAGGCTTATTAAAGCTTAGAGAGAGAATCAAAGTTATTTGTTAGTATATATTTAGGATTTATTTGAAGAAATCTCGCTCTACCATTTGTATATTCTTCTGAACTTTCAGAAATATTAGATTAGTTCAGCGGGTGCAGCATTATTTACTCTTCGTGATGAGTATTTTCATCACAGCTCGTGACTTTTGCATTATTACCAAAGCCACGGATAGGATACTCAAGGCTACTAACAAATTGGTTGTAAGGGTTTTAGTTAAGTAGGTGGCCAAAACTATTCAATATCTCGAATACTGCTAAATAAGCAGCTTAGCGATTTAGAGCTACGTTTACTTATGGCCACCTACTTATAATCATTATTAGGCAACCTAGCAAGGAATCAGGGAAATTTAGTAGCCACTCAAAACAAGGTAGTTCATCCAATTATCGGCCACTCAAATGAACTTGATACAAAAGTGTTTCCCAATTGTAGCGATCGCAGCTACTAGCTTTTTTGCTGTCCCGGCTCAAGCCTTTTCTGTAGGTGGCACTCCTACTTATTCATCCAATGGTCTTCCAACTCAACTGTCTGTTGCTAACGAAGTCCAAATACCTGATGGCGATATCAAATTCAATGTTCCTGATGCAGGAGCGCTAGAAGTTGGTTCTTTATTTTTAGAAGGAGTACTTAGTGCCATTAATGTCACAGGTAGTGCCTCCTATGCAGCTGTTCCAAACTACATTACTGGTTTCCAGTTCCTCGGGCAGGATGCTGTTTTTAACATTAATGCTGGGGACGGCGTCATTGCTGGATTTGCTAACAATAGCAATTTTACAATTGACTCCCTAATTAGCCAGCAATTCTCAGTATGACAAATGATACCTGAACAGCTGTTATGGCAGGGATA
>ERZ1740070.350-NODE-350-length-32290-cov-6.838809_pt1 | contig 32290 bp, 28 predicted proteins | sample MGYA00581734_ERZ1740070 | MGnify/ENA primary metagenome ERZ1740070 (study PRJEB43018, sample SAMN04849744) | marine metagenome | isolation source: floating plastic debris | place: Pacific Ocean | collected 2008-09-01 | study: EMG produced TPA metagenomics assembly...
CCCTACTGTCCTGCTGACGATGCAAGCTTTCTCATTTAGTGCTTCTATCTTTTTTTTTTTTTTTTGTTTGTTTTCTGTTTTTTTTTTTAATGATTCGGAGACAACTGAGATCTACACGCGTGCTTTGTAAGTTCTCATGAATATGCCTTTCTGATGTTAGGAGCCGTGCTTGGCTTATTAAATCGGCTCTAGGAGCCGACTTCAGCAGCAATAAGCGAAACCTCATTACATGGGCAAGAACTTTACACGGCTTTATACATCGCGTTATGAGCAAGCAGTTGAAGCAAAACATCGGGTTGCGTGTGAAAGCAGCACGGCAACAAAGAGGCCTCACACAGGCTCAGCTGGCGGAAGCCATAGACAAGGCGTTCGAGACGATTTCCAACATCGAGCGCGGGAAAACTGCGCCCAACTTTTCCACGCTCTACGATATTTCGAACGTGCTTGGTCTGCCCATGCGGGAGTTTTTTGAGTTCGAAGATCTAGATATTTCTGATGCTCGCCAACGACTGCTCATGCAGTTGAACACCATGATTGCCCAGATGGATGACCGCCAACTCAATTTGCTGCTGAAAGTTGGTCGGGTGCTGCGGGAAGATGTTGGAGGTTAGCATTCAGAGAAGTTGCATACCTTCAGGTCTCTGACGAAGCAGGAGACTTGTCATTGTAATAGCGCAGGTTTCAATTGTTACTTGCAGCAAATTCGCTGGAGATATTGTATAGCTTGCAAACCGATTGTGGATCCGTTTGAGCATTGCAGGAACCGAATGAATGGCTGAACTGGAAGCACCACAATCAATTTTGACGTTGTTGGAAGCAATTCGAACCCAAATTGATGTGATTACGACGCTCTCTTCAGGTGGCCTTGGTGCAATCATACTGACCTGGGGCCGCATACTTGGGATTTTAGATGATGCAGATTTGTCATCGTTTAAGAAACCTGGGTTTTTGATACTGCCAGCTTTTTCATTGTTGTGTGCGATTATACTGGGATACCTGACAGGTGCACAAACAACCGGATATCTTACGGAAGTTGCGCAAGGCATGAGCGCAAGCGGAACCGCAATCAATGACGCTAAGGCCTTCTATTTTTCCGAATATCGCAGCAGTTTTGATCGAATGATGCAAGTTCAATTCTTCGCCAGTATTGTTGGCATCGTTCTACTAGCTGGGTGGTTCAACAGTAACGTAGCTTTGAGACCAAGGAGTGGAAAATGAATATAACGCGTCTTGCCTTCATTGGCTTTGTGTTCTCGGTTTCAGCAACAACGACACAAGTTTCCGCGCAAGAAACCCAGGGAATAATTGACCAATTTGAAACTGGTGTCCTGCCAATCGAAGCAACAGAAATTCCCCTGTTACTTCCTTTTGCAACAGAATGGGACCGAGTGGCTAGAACAACGGAACCCGGTAGTGGCGCGGCACAACTTGAGCAATACCGTGCTTTGTCAATACCAAGCGATGATCGGTTGAATGAGGCATTGTCTGCACTTTCGAGCAACGCTCTGGCCTTGGAGTTCTTCACAAGTGAAGAAACCATTGCTGCCTTCAACTTGGCCTACGAAGCCGCCCAAAGTGAAGGCTCACCTGTGGGGATGATCCCGCACGACCAGGCCTTGCGTTTCTGGATGACCTCAAGAGCCATAACCGCTGGGCCTGAGGCTATTGCAGCCTTTCCTCGCAATGGTCCTTCTGTTCAATGGTGTTTGCCCCCATTGATTCTGTGCACCCCTCCGACTCCGATCCCTTCCGAAGACTAAGATTTACTGGCCAAAACGTATTTTGTTGTCGGTTCGGTTTGGAGGTTCGTGCCGACGTCAATCAGGAGGTGGATTTGCATGCGATGTAAATGGTTCGCCTTGAAGCGTACCAGCGCATTGAGCAAGACTCTACAAGGGTTCAGAGTTCCAAGGAAAATCTTACCCAAACTTTCCTCACGAAAGTTTCTGTGAGTTCTTACAGGGTCAACTCACCATTGGTGAGCCAGCATGATTGTTAGCACTCTGCGGCGGGTCCTGTTGGGTTCCTTGGAAGCATCGGAACCCTAAGCATATTCCAAACTTCGCAGCAATGCGTCTAAAACTCACACACCAAAACTTGATTAAATCACGTTGTCTTAAAGATAGTGTCTGTCGGCTCATACAAAACGTAGCCTCCTTTCGCTGGTAGCCGTGATTTGATTCCCCAACAATGTTTCGCCTCTTCTTGTGATAGTTCCGGATTCGCATCGCGGATGTCGCGAAGATACTGAAGGTAGTTATTGCAACGATCAATTTCCCGCCGAAACCCAGGTTTCGAAACACGGTCGTTCAGCTCATACCAATACTCAACGGCGTCGCCCAATGTACGTCCCGGGTTGGATTTCACCCACGACATAAATTCACCGGAGCACACGAACTTTGGACCGATTTCGCGTTTAAAGAAGCCACGTACGTTCCATCCAAACGAGATGTTTTCGTCTATCTCGGTCTCGACCAAGAGTTCTTTCGTTGCCCATGAGGAGGGCTTTTTCATCTGTGGTTCCCGTGGCAAGGGATCACCCCGAAAATGACACCCAATCCGATTTCGCAGGTCAGCTTTCAGGCCGGAGTAAGCAAGGCCATTTTCGCGACAAAAGCCCTGCATCTCTGCCACAGGCCAATACCAGGTGTCGAACTCCTCGAATGTATCAATCTCCGACAAACGCGGTCTGAACCTTTGTTCTTCATCAGTCATTGTTCGTCACCTGTAGACGCAAAAGGCATGGCTTGTTCCAAAGCGCAGGCAATGGACAGCAGCTTGGCTTCTTCATTCGATTTTCCGACAAGTTGGAAACCCATAGGAACTCCATTGTGATCGACCGCAAACGGCAAAGTAACAATGGGCCAGCCGAGCACTCCTGTTGGCACGGTGAAGTAAGTAAGCGCGTCAAGGTAAGGCAGTGGCCCCGCAAGCGTTTGGAACTCTTTGTCATAAGTACGCACCCCACCGCGTTCTTTGATGGGCGGGGTATGAGGAAAAGCGGCGATACCTGAAACTGGCAAAATCAGAGCATCACAGGTCTCCAAGAGTTGCAGCATGTTTTGCCGAAGCGCCTCAAGCCGTTTGAGATTTTTGGCATATTGCCGATGATCACGCCGATATCCCTGATACACGTGTTTCAGGATCTGCGGGGATCGTGCGATAGCATCGGTATCGCGTCGTAACAGCCACCTTATGAAGAATGGTAGCATTGCGCCGGTCTCATAGCCCATAATTTCGCCAAAGAGCTTGCGAATATCTGCGTGAAACAGCGCACTCATGCAATCCCACTCCACCAAGAAGCTGTTTTCAATCAGAGTTTTGCCCAACCAAGACCACAGGTCACACACGTGCTGTTCCATCGGCGCTTGATCAATTGATGACCAGATCAACAAGCGGGCATTTTGATTAGGTGTCGTCGGATGGGTTTCTCCTGTCAGGGTTTTCCAGAAAAAAGCGAGCTCGTTGCAAGATCGCGCTACCGGTCCCATGCGCCCGAAGTGATCAAGCAGATGGTCTTTGGGCAACATGCCATTGGTGTCAAAACGGCCCTCTGTTGGAACCAAAGATGACACACCACACCAAGACGCAGGCAACCGCAATGATCCAGCAAGGTCTGCCCCTATTTCTAGTAAGCTCATTCCACTTGCGACCGCCGCAGCACCACCGCCTGAACTTCCGCCCACCGTGAACCCCATTCGATGTGGGTTTTCCGTTGGTCCCCGCCGAGCATTGAAGGTTTGCAAGTCGAGCGCATGGGGCGGCAAAGCTGTCTTCCCTTGCACAACACACCCCATGTCTTGAAGTGTTTTGACGAAAGGTGCGGACGTGCCATCCTTTGTCTTGGTGGTCTTTTCAAGACCGAACCAGCGAGGCCAACCAGCGACCGCGATCTGGTCCTTCACCGTAATAGGCAGGCCGTTGAAAGGGCCGGAAACGCCCTTTGGCAAATCACTGGTGATTTGCTCAAAAGCATTGATTTGCGGCTCTTTGAGGTGGCGTGTCTCCGCGAGTTGGTCCCAGAGTTCCGCTCGGGCCGTCTCATTGCAAAGGCCGCTAACCACCTCTTCCAAAGGTGATAGGATCAAGGGCTTTGGTCGTCTGAGGTGCATTGAAATCTCCCAACATGTTACCGGGGATATCAAACATCTGACGTGGTCTATTGCTGTTCCGTTTGTGCTTTGACGACTGGAAGATAGATTAAGGCCGAGAGTTTTGACGGTTCTTCATTTGGAGTAGCCGTGAGATAGGTTTCAAACATCATGCCCTCATCCAACCCCATACCACTCTGCTTTAAGGCCACCCGTGCTGCCTTGTTCCAAGTCAACGGCAGCGTAAGCAACGGGCCGAAATGAGGAAAGACAGCGTAGGTTCGAGCAGGAATTTGCGTCCACCCTTCCGGCCACTCCAAAGGCACTTTCTGATCAAAGAGCGCACCAACATAGGCGTTGGCGGTTTCATCCTCAAAGGACTTAGGTCCTTGGAAAAAAGCGGAGGCGATTTGCAAAGAATCTTCTGTCGGTACACCGATGTCCGTTTGTTGGCATTCTAGCCGAAGCGCCTGCAATGCTTGACCTAGCTTTGCAAGATCGGAAAAATAACGGCCTCCCTGCATGCCTGTGAACTTACGCCACCCCAACCACAGGTCAGGCCCCGCAACGAGATCGAAACCATCCAAAACAGTTTGAGCGGGTTGTGGCACAAGATAAGGTCGCGGTTTTTCGCCTGAAAAGGCCACCTTGCCTCCGGTCCTACGAAATTCAGCAGGAGGAACACCGAAGTGCCCTTTGAAGGCTCGGGAGAAAGCAGAATGCGTTTCAAAACCAAACTGAAGGGCAATGTCCAGGACCCCATCGGATGACGCCAACAGGGACAATGCGGCTTGTTCAAGACGACGTGTTTTCAGATACCCTGCGACAGTCTCCCCCGTCGCTGCCGCAAAGCGCCTTTGGAAATGGTGCTCAGCCAGTCCCGCATGTTTTGCAAGCACGTCAACGGGTTGTTTAGTTGTCAAATCGCCTTCGATCAGTTCGCAGGCACGTTGTACGCATAGGTCAGAAAACACGTAGTTTTGCTGTTTGTGTTGGATCCGCAAATCTTACTCTTTGATTAAACCGTTGTTCACTCGGCTCAGAAAAATAGCGTTAGAGACAGCTTATAAAGGCTCGCTCATCGCAACGCAGCTTCTGTACTAGAGTAAATTCTGGAACCCTATTTTCCTAGAAAAATTCTCATCAGAACTTTCCTCACGAAAGTTTCTCCGAGTTCTTACAGGGTCAGTTCACCATTCCTCTGCCAGCATGATCGTTAGCACTCGGCGGGTCTTGCTGAGGTCAGTGGGGTCGTCGGAACCCAAAGCATAGTTTTGGTCATACGTATCAACCTTCCAGAACAGTTGATGCCCAACAAACTCAAACGCACCGAAGTCGTGCTCGCCATGTGGGTCGTTCTGTTCGGTGAAATCATCGAACTGAGCATCCTTTTGGATCAGCGTCTCCACGGGGATTTCCAACTGTTTCAGCAGGTGAACCACCCCAGCGGTTACCAACCGTTGCCCTGGCACGCTGGGATCCCCTTTGCGGAAAGCATCGTTCAGTTGCGCTATCTCGGAAGCTGTGAATGACGCCATGTGGACCTCATGTCGTTGGGTCCAATCCAGTTATGGCGATATGGAGAGAAGAGCGACAGAAGAGTTTTTATCAATGTTGCATCTGCGCTGGATTGTTTTTGAAATCGCAAGTTTCAAAGCCAGAGGTAGTCCTTGTTTGTTCAAGAATTCCCTAACAAGATCAGCGGATAGTTTCGGTAATGCGTCAAAGAGCACACATGGAAAGTCTACCACTCGTCGACACTTTCACGACACCATATGAGGTGTGGGAAGAAAGACCGGCTACCTTCGAAGAAATGGTCAGCAACGGACATCCTGGTGATGTCAAAGTCGCGTTAATCGAGAAAATCTCTGATGCTTATGCCGCTGCGGCTTATATAGCAAGAGTAGGTATCGACAATGGTCTGGGGACTTCATCCAGGCGGCTCTGGACGATTGTGCCGCCTACAAGGATTGGCAGAAGGCAATGCCCAACAAGACCCCACTAGAGATTTCATGCTATCAGAAGAACTTCTCAAAAAGTGACTTGGCCGCAGTTTCAGAAGAAGTGGACAAGAACGGTCATCTACTGAGCACTGGGCAATGCTTATTTCATGGCGGTCATTGGCCAGGGGGCACAAGATTGACCACTACCCGACCGCTTTCTACCTCCTTGTGTCCTCAGGTTGCCCTGAGAAATGCAGAGTTCAACGCAAAGGCATACGACTCTGGCCGCCTCGACCTCTTCGTCCTGAGCGCAACAAATCCAAAAACTAGAGCCTTCGCGTTTAAGCGAAAGGGCACGAAACTAGGGCATGAAAGCGAAGTTCTTCTGGCAACGGGCGCACACTTAACGCTCAATTCTGAGGCACTAATCCGTTCCGACTACAGGGTTGGAAAGCCCGGATGCCGTTCTAAAGACATTTCTGTCTATGTCTTGGACATTGGCTTGTCGTGATCGGTTTGACGACCAATCAGGATTAGGTTGGACGTGGCAGGTCACAACCCGTTGCTTTGATGACTCCTTTATGCGCGCAGAGTGATTTGCTAAATTGTCATGGTGCGGCACAGGCTGCTGCTCGTTTCATGTAGTAGACGAAGAAGTTGGAGTTCCACCGAGATCAGCACCGATCGAACGCTTCTAAGGCCAACGCAGAATTCTGCAGATTTAATCCAATGAAATCAATTTTCTAAAACCACAACATCATTCCCAAAGCACCATAAGCACGGCAAGGAGCGTTGCTGGGCTGCTGTGCTAGAATTGTGCTAGGTGCACGGCGCGGCGCTCACAACGCACTGTGCTAACTGACTTTTTTCCAACTGTGCTAACACTGTGATAGGGTATTTTGGGTTTTCAGCGATTTACGCTGCAACGCTGAAATGCAGCAAGTTATTGTTTTTGCTTGATTTAAATGGTGCCCGGGGGCGGAATCGAACCACCGACACGAGGATTTTCAATCCACTGCTCTACCCCTGAGCTACCCGGGCTTGAGTGAACGACGCGCGTTCGGGTGCCGGCGTTCTAAGTGAGGGTCGGGGGCGTGTCCAGTGGCTTTTGGTGGGAAAACATAGAAATAAATCATTTGGTTCGGTGGGGTGTAGCGTGGGGCGCAAAGGAACCATCATGCACTTGCCTTTCGCGTTTGAGTGCGCATGGTCGCGGGATGAAGCCAAGCTTTGAATATGAGGATCGGGCGCGCTGCCAAGGGGCGCGTGTGATTGCAGGTGTAGATGAGGCGGGCAGAGGTCCTTTGGCGGGGCCGGTGGTCGCCGCCTCAGTAATTTTGTCAGCTGAGCGGGTCCCCAGTGGATTGCAGGATTCAAAGAAGCTGACCGCCAAGACACGGGTTGATCTGACGGCCCAATTGATGGTGAGCGCGGTTGTAGGGATCGGCGAAGCGTCCGTTGAAGAAATTGATATGCTAAACATCTTACGGGCCAGTCATTTGGCGATGTGTCGAGCGGTGGACGCATTGTCTCAAACGCCAGATCACGTGCTGATCGACGGAAACATGACACCACGAGATCTTTCCGTGCCATCGACCACAATTGTGAAAGGCGACAGCTTGTCTTTGAGCATTGCTGCAGCGTCAATTGTGGCGAAAACACGGCGTGATGCGATCATGTGGGATTTGGCGCAACAGTACCCTGGCTATGGTTGGGAGACGAACCAAGGCTATCCAACCAAGTGTCACAAAGAAGCCCTTCAAAATCTCGGGGTGACCCCACACCATAGGCGTTCATTCAAGCCCGTCTACAATATGTTGTGACAAGAAAAAATCTTAAGCGGTTGATTCAAAAAAGAAATTGACCGCGAATCGGCTTTGACTCATCTTTTGATCCAATCACAGAGCGCGACAGCTGCGCCGGGACGATAGGCAGAGAATGACAAAGATGACCAAGCCGAACAGCGCGGATGCGCTGCCGATCAACACGATTATTCCCGGCGATTGTATCGACGTGATGAACAGCCTGCCCGCCGGGTCGGTTGATCTGATATTCGCGGACCCGCCATACAACCTGCAGCTCAGGGGTGACCTGCATCGCCCCGACAATTCGCGCGTGGACGCAGTGGATGATGACTGGGATCAGTTTTCGAGCTTCAAAGCCTACGACCAGTTTACACGAGTATGGCTAAATGCAGCGCGGCGTTTGTTGAAACCGGATGGTGCGATCTGGGTGATTGGGTCCTACCACAACATCTTCCGTGTTGGGGCGGCGTTGCAAGACGCTGGATACTGGGTGTTGAACGATGTGGTGTGGCGCAAGTCGAACCCGATGCCCAACTTTCGGGGCAAGCGTCTTACCAATGCGCATGAGACGATGATTTGGGCCTCCAAGTCGGAAGGCGCCAAGTACACGTTCAACTATGAGGCGTTGAAAGCTCTGAACGAGGGCATTCAGATGCGCTCGGACTGGGTTTTGCCGATCTGCAACGGGGGAGAGCGGCTCAAGGATGACGCTGGCGAAAAGGCCCATCCAACTCAGAAACCCCAGTCGCTTTTGCACCGTGTATTGGTCGGGTCAACGAACCCTGGCGATATTGTACTCGACCCGTTTTTTGGCACAGGGACAACGGGTGCTGTCGCAAAGATGCTAGGCCGGGATTGGATCGGGATCGAGCGGGAAGAGAAGTACCGCAAAGTTGCCGAAAAGCGGATTGCGTCGGTGCGACGGCTCGACAAGGCATCACTGGAAGTGTCCGCCAGCAAACGTGCAGAACCGCGCGTTCCCTTCGGGCAATTGGTCGAACGCGGAATGTTGCGTCCCGGTGAGGTTCTCGTTTCGTCGTCCGGTAAAAGCGCCAAAGTCCGCGCTGATGGCACATTGATTGGTGATGATATCAAAGGGTCTATTCATCAGGTCGGGGCGCATCTCGAAGGGGCACCCAGTTGCAATGGTTGGACATATTGGCACTTCAAACGCGAAGGCAAGATCGTGTCCATCGACGTGCTGCGCCAACAGATCCGTTCTGAAATGAGTTAGGATTTTCGAAACACCGCCGGTGCCTGCGGTCAACCCCGCGGCACGCTACCTTGCCCCACCGTTTACCGGTGGGGTTTTTTTTGTGGGTGGTCATTCAGCGTCAAATGTTTGTTCGAAAGCTTGAATGCGCAGGTTGCGACATTGGTTGGCTCGACGTCCTTATGCCGTAAAGGGACCAACCTGACCGGTGCCCTTGGTGTGTCCTAAAGTCTGAAAATAAGACAGCTGCACCGCATTTTGGTTCTTCACGGCGACAATTGGCGTGATCCCTGTAGACAGCACATGCTCGACAGAGGCGTCAGGCATCAAAACCTCTGCGCAGGGCAGCATCGCTTGCTCGCCAGCGTCGTCGTAGTACACCGCAGGCAGACCATCGACGTGGAGGTGCTGGTTGATCCGCACGTTCCAGCCGTCTTGAGAGAAAGCGCGCGCAATTAGGAGTGTGCCGATCAACGAAGGTGCACCCCAGAGGAACTCTTCCAAGTGCACTGCTGCTTGATCAACCTCCTCAAAAGCAAATGCATCGATTGGGTCGGACTTTTTGCCGTAAGGTTGTCGCAATAAAAAGCGTGGACCGAGGCCCACGATGTGATCAGCAAGGCCCGTTTCGCGCAAGGCTGCAATCGTTGTGTCAGACGTAACAGGTGCTTCAAGAAGCGCCGCCCAGGACGAGCTTCCCAGGGCCGTCGGAGAGACCGGGGCAAGTGCCAGAGCACCGGTCCGACCGGCTATGGCACCTAACGTTCCCAGCAAGCGTAGATCTTCGGCAGTGCCTTCGATGGGTGCATCTGTGACGATAAGTGAGAACGGTGCATCTGCCCTGTCCGTCACAAGGCGTTTGTGCAGAACAGACGTGTCCGGCGCCTCATTCGCCGCACCCATTGCTTCGATGAGTTCAGATTTGCTGATGTTCCAAACATGGAGCGTCAGCGTTTCATCGGTTTCGATCTGGGACACGAGCATTTCCAACCCGCGCCACGCGGCCTCGACCGTTTGAAACGCAGGGTCGTGCAGGATGCCACGCAAATGCGCTGTGGCAGCGGCTTCGACGGCGGCGATGTATGGCTCCGCTTTGGGATCGTCCTCGGGCACGATATGGTTCGCAACGGCCTGTTGGATCATCTGATCCAGAACGGAACCTTGTGGCTGCGCCGGCGCAGATGGTGCAGTAGTTGGATCAGTGCCAAACAATCGTGACATCGTTTCTGTGTCGGTTTCGTCAGCGGGTGTCTGCGTCGCATCTGTCCTAGCGACTGGAGCCATCAAGTCCCTTACACGTCGTGCGGCACTTTCAAGCGTCGCAGGTGTCCGTAATTGTTGGCGCAGACTAAGACTGTCTTGCAACGCGTGAACATGCTTTACGATCTGATCGGGATGAAAATCATCCATCTCGGTTATGGAAATCGACGTCCCATCCAAATCTATGGTTGGACATTCTTCTTCAACAAAGTCTTCGAAAACGTCGATGTCCATTTGGCGAAAGGGGCGTGTTGCGTAAGGTGTATTGGATCGGGATTGGCAGCCACTGCCTAGATCTGTCATCAACAGAATCCGCAACGGCTCATGCCTGGAGCGCTGCGTTGAAGAAGGGTTCGTGCCAAGTTCGAATGAAAACTGCGGTGGCTTGGGCATTGAAAAATCCTTGATTGAAACTTGGCCAGTACGTGCAGACTATCTCTTGCGGCGTCCCGGTCCAAAGAAATTGCGTGTTTGCCGGGCTTTCGCCCAGACGCAGCACGCGGTATCACCCCGCCCAACGCCGATGACAGGGGCCCTTAGTGGACATACGCGCAATTCTGATGGGGCTCGCATTTGCTGTCATGTGGTCCTCAGCGTTTACGTCGGCCCGCATTATCGTGGCGGACGCGCCGCCGCTTTTGGCGCTTGCGTTTCGTTTCGCGCTTTCCGGTGCGTTTGCTGTGCTGATCGCGCGTTGGATGGGGCAAAGTTGGAACCTCACGTCATCGCAATGGCGGGCGACAATCCTTTTTGGGGTATGTCAAAATGCGCTCTATCTCGGTCTGAACTTTGTGGCGATGCAAAGCATCGAAGCGTCCCTTGCCGCCATTATTGCTTCAACCATGCCACTGCTTGTAGGGCTGGCTGGCTGGGTGTTCGCCGGACAAAAACTGTCGCCACTGGGGGTGGTTGGTCTGATCGCCGGATTTATCGGTGTTGTAACTATCATGGGCGCGCGCCTGGGGGGCGGTGCCGACCTGTTTGGCATAGGCCTTTGCATCCTTGGCGTCATCTCTTTGACCGTCGCGACCATGGCACTCAAGAACGCCAGCTCCGGCGGAAACTTCATGATGGTTGTTGGTTTGCAGATGCTGGTGGGAAGTGCGGTGCTTTGGCCGGCAGGGCTATTGCTCGACACGTTTGAGATCACGATGTCCGTTAAGCTCGTACTGGCGTTTCTTTACACAACTCTCGTGCCCGGTCTTGCGGCGACGCTTGTCTGGTTTTGGCTGGTGAACCGAATTGGAGCTGTCAAAGCGGCGACATTCCATTTCCTCAACCCGTTCTTGGGCGTTGCGATCGCGGCTTTGATTTTGTCGGAAGGGTTGGGTGTGATGGATGTGGTTGGCGTGTTGATCATAACTGGCGGCATCCTCGCGGTGCAGCTTTCGCGTCAGAGCGTTCGGCCTGAAACAAACGCCACGGGGAAGTGAGCGCGCGTCAGATGACATGCGGGTCCCGCTTGGTCTAATCCTCGCACATGGAATTCTTATTCGCATATCTTGCGGGGCTGCTTACGCTGATTAATCCCTGCGTGATCCCGGTTCTGCCGATTGTGTTGGCGTCAGCTGTTCAAGCCGACAGACGTGGGCCGCTTGCTCTGGCCGCAGGAATGAGCGTGTCGTTTGTCATTCTTGGCGTGAGCGTGACGGCATTTGGCCATGTGATCGGTTTAACTGTCGACACTCTGGCGCAAATCGGCGCTTGGATGATGATTGCCTTTGGATTGCTTCTTCTGGTGCCGCAAGGCGCTGCATTGATGACAGCGGCCACATCCGGTTTGTCCGCGCGCGCAGATGCTGGAATTGATGATCTTGACCAACATAGCCTGCGTGGTCAGTTCGCGGGCGGTGCTTTGCTTGGCGCCGTTTGGAGCCCCTGCATCGGGCCGACTTTGGGCGGTGCAATCGCGCTGGCCAGCCAAGGCCAAAATCTGGGTCATGTGACGCTCATCATGACTGCTTTTGCACTGGGTGTCTCAAGCATCATCCTTGGCCTCGCCTACGGCGCGCGCGGTGCCATGGGGCGCAACACTGCCCGTTTGCGTCAGATCGCGCAGGCCAGCAGACCAATTCTCGGGGCAGCGTTCTTACTCGTTGGGCTGGGCCTGTTGCTGCAATGGAACCACGCCGCTGAGATTTGGTTGCTTGACCGTATGCCTGCTTGGCTCATCGACCTGTCAGTTCGTTTTTGATCATTTAGGAGAAACCAAAATGAAACGCCGTACGTTTATCGGACTTGCCGCAGCAACTGCTGCAATGCCGTTTGCCGCGAAAGCGCAGATCCTCGACTATACGCCGGGACTTGTGCAGGACCGCTTGGCCAAAGGCGAAACCGTTTTTCTTGATTTCACGGCCACGTGGTGCTCGACCTGCCGGTCGCAGGGGCGCACCATTCGCGCGCTTAAAGATGCCAACCCTGCCTATGGTGAGGCTGTGACCTTTATCGATGTCGATTGGGATCAATATGGTCGGTCTGAGCTTGCGCAATCGCTCAAGATTCCACGCCGGTCGACTTTGGTTGTTCTGAAGGGTGATCAAGAGCTTGGCCGGATTGTTGCGCAAACGGGCCAGGCGCAGATTCAAGCTCTGATGGACACAGCGCTGACGGCGGCGACCGCTTAACATCCAAAGTTGCAAACGCGCTTTTTGAAGCTTGCGTTTGCAGAGCATGACGATGAACTCGCGCTGGGCGGTGGGTTTAGTTAACGCCGCTGGCCAAGCGCATTCTATGCACGTTTATGGCATGATGCCGCCTGCGACTTACCCTCGACGAATAACGCTTCTGCAAACTGGTTGCTTTTTACGGTCACTCGGTCAGCATTGAGCTATTGCAGTAATCGAGGACATTCCCATGACACGCACTTTTCTTGTGGCGGCCGCGCTCACGTGTAGTTTTCTAACACCGGTCATTGCGCAACAAGCCGCAGATGCGATTGAGCCGGAAGCTGCAAGCGCGTTGTCTGCATTTGGGGCTCTGTCCGACGCAGCACGAGCGGCGCTTGCGGCAAAAGAGGCGGGGCAGCCTACAACGGCGGAAAACTGGATGGTTGCTGCCGCCAACCCATTGGCCGTCGAGGCGGGTGCCGAGGTGTTGCGCAATGGTGGCACAGCGGCGGACGCTATGGTTGCGGTGCAGGCTGTGCTTGGCTTGGTCGAACCACAGTCCTCGGGGCTGGGTGGTGGAGCATTCCTTGTTTGGTATGATGCAAACAGCGGTGAAGTCACCACGCTCGATGGCCGGGAAACCGCGCCTTTGGCCGTAACGCCGACCCTGTTTCAAACCGATGATGGCGAGCCGATGGGCTTTTGGGATGCGGTGATCGGTGGTCGGTCCGTAGGCACGCCCGGAACGCCCATGTTGATGGAGGAGGCCCACGCTAAGTGGGGCCGGTCAGACTGGGCCGGTCTGTTTTCATCAGCCATAGCTCTGGCTGAAGACGGATTTCCTGTTTCGGAACGTATGGCAAGTTCTATTGAGGGTGGTGCGGAGCGTTTGCAAACCTTCTCGCGCACGGCTGACTACTTTTTCCCCGATGGTGTTGCCTTGCAAGCTGGCGACATCTTGGTGAATGAAGACTATGCCAACACGCTTCGCCTGATTGCGGCCCATGGCAGCGATGCGTTCTACACGGGCCCGATTGCCGATGACATCGTGGCGACCGTTCGTACAGCGGCTGGCAATCCTGGTATGTTGAGTGCGACCGACCTTGCAATCTATCAAGTCATTGAACGCGAACCGGTTTGTGTGGCGTATCGTACGAGCGAGGTTTGCGGCATGGGCCCGCCTTCATCTGGTGCGCTCACTGTTGGCCAAATCCTTGGTATGCTTGATCGGTACGATCTGGCGGCGATGGGGCCTGAAGACGCCAATGCTTGGCGGTTGATCGGCGATGCTTCCCGTTTGGCCTTCGCGGACCGCGGTCGCTACATGGCGGATAGCGATTTTGTACCTATGCCCACAGACGGTTTGACAGCCGATGCGTATCTCGACGAACGCGCGGCACTGCTCGGTGGAGAGACAGCGTTGGAGGACGTAGAGCCAGGATCACCGGAATGGGATCACGCCATATTGTTGGCCGACGACCAGTCGCTTGAGTTGCCATCTACGTCGCACATTTCGATTGTCGATCAGTACGGCAATGCCTTGTCGATGACGACGACCATTGAAAACGGGTTTGGTTCTCGCCTCATGGTGCGCGGATTTCTTTTGAACAATGAGCTGACCGACTTTTCCTTCCGCACGCATAGCGATGGGGTGCCCATTGCCAATCGCATCGAACCTGGCAAGCGCCCTCGGTCGTCGATGTCACCGACAATAGTACTTGAGAATGGTGAACCGAGCCTTGTGATCGGGTCGCCGGGCGGAAGCCGGATCATTGGATACGTGGCGCAGGCGATCATCGCTCATCTCGACTGGGGCATGGATGTGCAGCAGGCTGTGTCGATGCCGCACCTGGTCAATCGTTTTGGCACCTATGATCTGGAAGACGGCACCAGAGCTGCAGAGTTCGAAAACGCCCTGACTGAACTAGGTTTTGAGGTGAATGTGCGGGGTCTGAATTCTGGTTTGCACGCCATTCAAGTCACGTCGGACGGCCTTTCAGGTGGAGCGGATCCAAGACGTGAAGGCATAGCGCTTGGTGAATGAAACTCACTCGCCGCGTACATCTGAGCTTATAAACCGCCCGCGTCCGGTCCTTGCAGACCGGGCGCAATTGTTTGGCGTCACGAGGAAAAATCTCTCCAGCAGACGCCACTGACACAAGTTTGACTTATGAAAAAGGACGAAGCCTTGGTATTCTACGCCCACTTCTACGGAGAGCTGCAATGTCGGATTGGTATTTCTCAGAAGAAGACGGACGCCTTATTTGTCCTGAAAAAATTGTTCAACTCACTGCAAAAGCGGCAGCAGTTTTAGCCTGTCTCAGGCGTCACAAAGGGTCGGTCATTACCACGCAGATGTTTCTTGATGAAGTGTGGCCTGGTTTGAATGTCACGCCGGATTTGGTGCGTGAATACATTCATGACTTGCGTGCCGCGCTAAAAGACGAGGCAAAACAACCACGTTACATTGAAACGGTGCGCGGAAAGGGGTTCCGCCTGATTGCGGATATCGACATTGCAGATGCGGACCTCGCGTCGACTGAACCAAGATTGTCGACCGAAAATCGCCCAACTGTGGCGGTGCTCAAACCTGTGACGCAAGGGGACGGGACGGTATCCCAAATCGCGGATGGTGTTGCCTCTGAAATCATCAATCATTTGGCCCGGTTCCACTATGTGGGTGTTGTTGCGCGTCAAAGCACGTTTTCTCCCGTAGAGGTCACAGACATCCGCACGTTTGCTCGCGACGTGAACGCCGATTACATCCTCGAAAGCAACTTTTCGCTGATCGGCGAAACAGTGCGCGCGCGTCTTCAGCTGGTAGACGCTACAACCGGTCGAAACCTTTGGGGAGACCGGATTGATCTAGACAAAAATGATCCACTGGGCGCTGTTGACCAAATCTCAAACATGGTCGTGTTGGCTCTAACGGGCTGGCACGGCGAACTCCACCGCGCCGAGTTCAAAACGGTGACACGGAAACGCGACGGTAACCTCAACGCGTTTGAGCATTTTATACTCGGCTGTGATCTTGAGATGCGATTGGATGCTGAAAACCTTCGGCGATCGCTCTTCCATTTGGAAAGGTCCGTCACGCTTGACCCGACATTCGCCCGGGCCTGGTTGGTGTATGCTTTGGAATTGCGCTGGGCTTATGCGGTGATCCCAGGACGGGATCGCGCGTATCTCGACAAATCCAAAACGGCGTTTGAAACGGCCTTTAACCTTGCACCCACAGACCCGGTAAATCTGTCTTTGATGGCAATGAACACCGCACGAATGGGCAGTCTTTCGACCGCGCTTGGCCTGCTGGCGCGCGCAGAGGCTGGCATGGCTGGTGATTCCGATGCCATGGTTTGTATCGCGACGGCCAAAGCGGCTTTGACCGACGACATTTCAGAGGCCTGTTCTATCTTTGACCAGATCAAACGTGCCAACAGCGTGCAGCCCAGTTGGATGTATTTTGCAGAAGCAGGGATTGCCTTTCTTGCCCAACAATATGAACGGAGCATTTCGGCCTCATTGACAGGTCCGCAAGAGATCTCGGCTTTGGTGTTTCGCTGCTTGTCGCACGCCATGTTGGGTCAAGCCCGGCAAGCCTTCGATGCGCGTAGAACATTGGTGATGACCTTTCCCAAGATCGACTTTGAGCGCTTTGCTGACAATTTTCCTATTATAAGTGTCGCGCGTCGACGTGAGTACGATGATGCCGTTGAAAACCTTTACGAGATTTTAGCGCAGGCGCTGGTTGAAAGCTGATCGATATCGCAAACTCTCGCACTCCACAAAACTGCATTTCTGAGGTGAATGCTATCGCATCTATCTGATTTTATTCATTTAATAAGAATCAACACATACTCCACAAATGCACAGTGCGTTCTGCAGTTAGCCTTTCCAGAGGGCAGGCTGTTCCTCGCCCAGCTTTGCTTTTGAGAGGAGGACACGACTGTGGAAAGCAAGACGGATACCAGACCACATGTGCTTAAAGGAACGGGCAGTTCCCAGAACCGCGCCCTTGCACAGTCACCGATTGAAAGATCTTGGTTACGGGCGCGACTCACCGGCCCTGGCGCAATCTACAATATGGGAAACATATTGGCTCTGAGCGCTGGTTTCCTTCTGAATGCGAACGGCTCAGCAAACGATGGTGGTTTGCTCACAGCGATGTATTCGCATTTCATGGGCAGCCCGGAGGCATTATGGCTCACTGTTGCGATGATGATGTTCATCGTTTCAGGAGAGATTTACCATCGCGCGCACACCGCACCGGACAAACCCTATTTGGTCGCTTGGGGAGATCTCGTCTCCGGCCTGGCAGCCATTGCACTCACAGTTCCACTGGTTCAATTGGGGGATACCGCGCTGGCACTTGTCGCAGGTTTGATGCTGACCTTGGCCAAGCTTGGCAATGCAAGTTTGCCGCTAATAGGCGTTGATCCGTTTGCCCGCGTGGGATTGATGTTTCGTGTTTTGGCGATGGTCAGTCGGTTGCCGTCAATCCTGTCGCTTGTGCTTGCCATGCTCGTCAGCACACAGGCTGGCGCGACTTGGGGTGCGGTCATTTTGCCCACCATAATGATCGTTTGTTTTGTTTTGTGGCTTTGGGCCGATCTGTTACTGCTTAAGCCATTGATACGATTCTGGGGCACTTTGCCCCGCTGATTTGATACAATTTATTAGGAACAAAACCCATGGAACCCATTGGTCAATCAATTGTCGCGCTATGGAATGAACTAACCCTCGAAGCCATTCGGGCAGGTTCGGCAAAACCCACTGCAACAACCTACGAACTTCATCTTTCGAGTGCTGCCGTCTATGACGCGTGGGCCGCATTCGATCCGGATGCCTACGGTCATTACTCCGAGATTTCGACCTCGCTTGGGCAGATGGTCGAGAACAAAGAAGAGGCTGTCAGCTTTGCGGCCTATACCGCATTGTCTCAGCTTTACCCCGATCACGCTGCCCAATTCGAAGCTTTTCTCATTGAGTTGGGTTACGATCCCGCTGATGCGGTTGCCGGAACAGGCACTGCGGCAGGGGTCGGGACCTTGGCTGCGCAGAACGTATTTGCTGCGCGTGTGGATGACGGATCAAATGCTGAAAACGGGTTTGATGACACCAGCGGATACACGCCCGTAAACTCGGCTGATCCGACCACAGGCCGGGCCCCTGGCGGAGAAGACTTTGACCCCAATCACTGGCAACCTCTACGCGTGCCGACAGGCAGCCTTACGGATGAGTTTGGTGTGCCGATTTCAGACGACAACGACCCCGACAGTTTTGTCGATCAAATAGCGCTGACGCCGCATTGGGGGGGTGTGGATCCCTTTGCTCTGACGTCGGGTGATCAGTTTCGTCCGGATGCACCGCCGCAATTGGGTGATATGTCGGTCTATATTGATGGGACAGGCGCTGTAACGACAAACGATCAAGCCTATCGCGACCAGATCGAAGAGGTTTTGAACGTTTCCGCAACGTTGACCACGCAGCAAAAGGTCATTGCAGAACTTTGGGCGGATGGCCCGAGAACAGAGTCCCCTCCCGGCCACTGGAACCAGATCGCGCAGGACATCGCGCTTCGTGAAGGGCATGGCATCGACGAAGACGCCAAAATGTTCTTTGCTCTGAACGCGGCTGTATTTGATGCAGGGATTGCCACCTGGGAAGCAAAATACGCGTATGACTATATTCGACCGCAATCCGCAATTCGTGACCTCTATTTCGATCAAACGGTCGCCGCTTGGGGCGGTGTGAACCAAGGCCGTCAGGACATTCTTGGTCAGGAATGGCAGCCTTATCAGAATGTGACCTTTGTCACGCCGCCTTTCCCCGAATTTGTTTCAGGCCACTCCACGTTCTCTATGGCCGCGGCAAACACGATCGCGGCATTCGTAGGCTCTGACGCGTATTATGACGGTACGTCGCTCAGCAACTACGACCTGGATGGCGTCGAGGGTATCGACCTTTTGGGCCAATACGTTACTGATGAACTGACCTTCGAAGATTTTGGCGATGGCCCTCCCATCGTTTTGCAATGGGAGACCCTGACCGAGGCGGCACTTGAAGCAGGCGCATCGCGTATCTTCGGCGGTATCCACATTCAAGACGGCAACCTGCGTGGCCTCGAAGTTGGAGAACAGGTCGCGGACAATGCGCAAGTTCGATGGGAGGCTTTGTTCACCCGTGGTGGGGACGACTCCATCGAAACTGATAGCGCTGGTGGCCTTACAATTGCCGGGGCAGGGGACGACACAGTCACCGGCAACAGCGGCGACGATATGATCGAAGGTGGGTCCGGCAATGATAGTCTCATCGGCGGCGACGGTGACGATACTGCGACCTATGCCGGTGATCTGGATGACCACAGTATTGTTGTCAGTGCAAATTCGGTCACCGTTTCGGACAACGGAAGCAATGGTGCTGGCACGGACACGCTTGAAGGCATTGAAGCCCTTCAGTTTGGCGATGATGCAAGTTTTGTGAATGACGGGTCGATCAATCTTGATGTTCTGCAAAGTGTTTATGGAGTGTCCGAAGATGACTTGTCACTGTTGGTGACACTCTATGATGCCTACTACCAACGCGCGCCTGATGCCTTTGGCTTGCTCTTCTGGGCAAGCGCCGTGGCGAACGGAACATCTGTGAGCGAAATTGCAGAGCTGTTTTACAACGAGTTTATCGCTGTCGCGACATTTCCTGCCGATCTCACAACCGGTGATCTTGTCGACAGCGCGTACTCGACCTTGCTAGATCGGCAGGCAGACACAGCAGGCCGTGCGTTTTGGATTGACGCGCTGGACAGTGGCGGGATCAGTTTTGCAGAACTGAATACATCTTTCAATGATGGGGTACGTGCGAATTCAGATGCTGGTGCCGATCTTCAAACACTTGAGGATAAAGTCGATGTCGGCCTGTCGTTTGCATTGATCAACGGTCTGACCAACGAGTTCAACGCATTCCAAGTCTTGCAAACTTATGATCGCGATGATCGTGAAGCGAGTTTGGCGGCGGTACAAGAACTGATCGACGGTTACGTGGCAGATGCCCCAGGAACTGAGGCGACTGTGCAGGTGGTTGGTTTGGTCGACGACCCATTCCTAGTTTGACGACAACGCAATTCCTTGGGTCAAGAAGTAAAAACGCAACCGCTTTCCTAAGCGGTTGCGTTGCATTGCAAACGGCCCTGGCCTTCTAAATTCTGTTTTTTTACGCAGCGGTGTTCAGCTTCGCAGGGATATTCCCGCCAACAACGCCTTGGTCGAACAGTCGTGCAATCTCTGTATCGTCCAAACCGGTGACCTCGCTCAGGATTTCTTCTGTGTTCGCTCCAAGAACCGGTGCCGCTTTGGGCGGGTCGCGATCAAGCGCAGAGAACGCAGCGGCATGTCCTGGCACTGGGAAGCGCCCAATCCCGGCTTGCATCAATTCCGTGAACAGCGGGTTGTCCACGCTCAAATCCGGGTCCTGCATCACGGCTTCCTTGACGGTCCGGAATTCAGACCAAGTTAACTTTGCTGCATCGAACATTTCGGCAACAACGGTCGACGGACGTGCTGCAAACCATGGTTTCAGTATGTCCGTGATGCGCGCACGAAGGTCCCACCGTACGCCTTCGTCGTTCAAGTCGCGTCCGTTTTGTCGCGCAAGTTGTTCCATGTCCTGCTCTGTCTCGGTGACCTTTACAAGTCCGGACCATTGACGCTGAGTGAGGCCGATCACCATGACCCGCCGCCCATCGGCACAAAGGAAATCCTGCCCGTACGCACCATAGAGCGCGTTGCCAGACTTTGTGCGCTGGGTCTCATTCAATGTTGCATCGCCGATCATGCCAAGATGCCCAAGAGTGGCTGCGGCGATGTCTTTCAGGCTTAGCGTCACTTCTTGCCCGACTCCCTTGCGAAGCCGGTGGCGTTCTGCTGCCAGAACTGAAGAGACGCACATGTGACCCGCCATCAGATCCCATGCCGGAAGCGCATTTGCGACCGGCGTGTCGTGTCCTTCGGGGCCCGTGATGTCGGGAATCCCAAGCGCAGGGTTTACCGTGTAATCGACCTGAGGTCGCCCATGGCGATCCCCAAGCAACGACACCATGATCAGGTCTTCTCGATGTTGGCTCAGGGTTTCGTAGTCCATCCATCCACGCACGCGCAGGTTGGTCAGGAAAACGCCAGCGTCATCGCCGGGGGCAGTGATCGTGCGGGTGATCAACTCACGACCCTCCGGGTGGCGCATGTCGACCGCAATGGACCGTTTGCCTTTGTTCAATCCTGCCCAAAAAAGGCTTTGCCCAGAGGGGGCCAATGGCCAGCGTCCGGCATCCAATCCACCTTCAAGCCGGTCGAAGCGAATTACGTCTGCGCCCATCTGCGCGAGTGTCATGCCAGCCAGCGGAACTGCAACAAAGGCAGAGCCTTCGACAACCCGTAAACCGTTAAGAATTCCAGTCATTTAGTCCTCCCATTCCGCTTTTACGTGCATGCCCATGTGCCCGGCGGCGGCAACCGTACACATGCTCAACCCACCATTTTCAGTCTGCGTTGCCCGAAGGTGCATGTCGCTGTCGTGAAACATCGGATGAATGCCGCGAAAGCTGAACCGATCCGGTCTGCGCCCTTTCCAGGCTGTGGCCTCCGCCATCAAAAGGTTGGCTTGCAACGGGCCGTGGACGACAAGACCCGGGTAGTGTTCGACCTCTTGCGCGTAGGGCAAATCGAAGTGGATGCGATGCGCATTGAACGTGATGGCCGAGTACCGAAACAGCAGCGCGGTTGAGACTGGTTGTACCACGTCAATGACCAAGTCTTCGGTCGGGCCAGGCTTTTTCGGAGGAGGTGTGAACTCGGGCGCAATCGGCAAATACACAATCGTTTGCGTCTCGCGGATGGCAAGACCTGCACTGCCGCGTAATTCATGAGCGACTTCAACGAACACCATGCCCCCGGTCGAGCCGGACTTTTCCTTAACAGCAGTGATAGTAGAGGTCTTCTCGATCTCTTCGCCAACACAAAGGTCGTTATGGGATTCGAGCTGACCGCTGGCCCACATGCGACGTTCAAACGGCACCGGCGGTAAAAACCCTCCGAGCTTTGGGTGCCCGTCAGATCCCAGATTATCCATACCCACCGCTGGTGGAAATGCGTACCAGTGCCAAAGCGCGGGAAGTGGATCGCCCGCTTTCGGGCATATCAGATGTGGGCGGGCAAGCGTCGCATGGATGGTTGTCGCGACCGTGTAAGGCACGCATCCAACCACGGTTTCGCGGCGTCCAATCCAGTCGGTCAGGTTTATGTCTGACGACTCCGTGTCATATGAAGCGTTCGTGCCATCCATTGTCGGTGTCACGCGGCACTTCGGGCAGGGGACAAGATGTTTGCAACTGTTTCGCCCATGGCGGATGGATTGGGCGCAACCTCAATCCCGCATGAACTGAGCAGTGCTACTTTTTCTTGTGCGCTTTCCCCAAAGGCCGAGATGATTGCACCGGCGTGCCCCATCTGGCGACCCTTCGGCGCGGCGAGCCCAGCAATGTAAGCAGCGACTGGCTTTGTCATGTGGTCGCGCACATACGCGGCCGCCTCCGCCTCTTGTGGACCGCCAATTTCACCGATCATGATGACAGCCTCGGTGACCGGGTCTGCTTCGAACAGTTCGAGGATATCGCGGAAAGACGATCCATTGATTGGGTCGCCACCAATCCCGATGGACGATGACACGCCAATGCCCAAAGCTTGCATCTGCGACGCTGCCTCGTAACCCAGCGTTCCGGAACGGCCTACGATACCAACGCGACCCGTTGTGAAGATGTGCAGGGGCATGATCCCCATAAAGGCTTTGCCGGGGCTTATGATGCCTGCGCAGTTTGGGCCGATCAGTCGCATCTTGCGGTCCCGCGGGAATCGACGAAGGAAGCGTTTGACGCGCATCATATCCTGCGCGGGAATACCGTCAGTCACGCAAACGGCGGTTTTGATACCGGCGTCGGCGGCTTCCATCATCGCGTCAGCTGCGGCTCGGGGCGGGACAAACAAAAGGCTCGCTTCCGCCCCGGTGGCCTCAACCGCCTCGCGCACAGTGTTAAAGACCGGGCGGTTGAGCACTGTTGTTCCGCCTTTGCCCGGGGTGACGCCAGCAACCACCTTGGTTCCGTATTCGATCATCTCTTGTGTGTGGAACTGCCCGATACGACCAGACAGGCCTTGCACAACAACGCGGGTGTTTTCGTCAATCACGATGGCCATGTCGGATGTCCTTATTCGGCTGCGATGGGTTGTGGGCGGGCGGCAACAGCTGCGTCAGCAGCATCTGCCAAGGTTTCTTCGCTGATGATCGGAAGACCGCTGTCGCGGATAAGCTTGCGCCCTGCTTCGACATTGGTGCCCGACAGGCGCACCACAACCGGAATGGTGATGCCAACGTCTTTGTAAGCTTGGATCACACCTTTCGCGATCCAGTCGCAGCGGTTGATCCCGGCAAAGATGTTCACGAGGATCACGCTCACGTTCGGGTCAGAGAGAACTGTGCGGAACGCCTGACACACCCGTTCTGGGCTGGCACCGCCACCGATATCAAGGAAGTTTGCAGGCGCGCCGCCAGACAGTTGGATCATGTCCATTGAGGCCATCGCCAAGCCAGCACCGTTGATGATGCACCCAATGTCGCCATCAAGGCCAACATAGGCCAAGCCATGATCTGCGGCGAAGCTTTCGCGCGGATCTTCTTGCCCAGGGTCACGCAAGCTCGCAACTTCGCTGCGGCGGAACAGTGCATTGGTGTCAAACGACATCTTTGCATCAAGTGCGACCAGGGAGCCGTCTTTGCAGACAACCAGCGGATTGATCTCAACCATCATCGCGTCCAAATCGCGATAGGCGCGGTAACAGGCTTTCAGCACCGTCACCATCTCGGCCACTTGAGGACCTTCTAGCCCCAGCTTGAACGCCAATTCGCGCGCTTGATATTCAGCAAGTCCAACAGCAGGGTCGAGGATCATCCGGACCAGGCTGTCTGGATCCTCCTCGGCCAGGTCCTCAATCTCCATCCCGCCATGGCCGGATGCAACAATCATGATCCTTTCGGATTTCCGGTCGAGGACGAAGCCGAGGTAAAGCTCGCGCTCGATTTCAGAGGCTTCTTCAATCCAAAGGCGGTCAATCCGCTTGCCTGCAGCGTCGGTCTGTTTCGTCACAAGAGACGTGCCAAGAAGAGATTTTGCAAAGCTCCGTACGTCTTCTTCCGTGTCGCAAAGCTTCACCCCGCCAGCCTCACCGCGCCCGCCAGAGTGCACTTGCGCTTTGACCACGCAGCGCCCACCGCCCAGTTCGCGGCAGCGGAATGCGGCTTGCTCTGGGGTGAACGCGATGCCGCCGCGCGGAACGGGAACACCCATCTCCGCAAGGATTTCCTTGGATTGATATTCATGGATGTCCATGATCTTTCCTCCCGTGATCCGATTTATTCTGCTGGCACAGTCTTGGCCGCGATGGCGTTGGCTGTGTCGATCAGGTTGCGCGCCATCTTCTCGCTCGCGGCGTCGATCATCTTGCCATCAAGACTGGCCGCACCTTTGCCAGCGGCCTCTGCAGTGCGCAGTTCTTCGATGATGCGTTCGGCTTTTTCGACTTCGGCCTCAGGTGGGCTAAAGACGTCATTGGCCATGGCGATCTGGCTTGGGTGGATCGCCCATTTGCCCTCGCAGCCCAGTGCCGCTGCACGGCGCGCGCCCGCGATATAGCCTTCGGGATCGCTGAAATCCCCAAACGGGCCGTCAACAGCGCGCAGCCCGTAAGCGCGGCAGGCAATGACCATTCGTGTGATCGACGCGTGCCATTGATCGCCCGGATAGTCAGGGTTCAGCCCGCCGATATTGACCGTTCGCGCCCGCATGCTGGCCGCGTAGTCTGCCACACCAAAGTGCAGCGCTTCCAGACGGCCACCGAATTGCGCAATGGCTTCGACATTTGCCATGCTCAAAGCTGTTTCAATCAAGGCTTCGATTCCTACGCGTGTCGTCAGGTTGCCAGCCTGTTCGGCTTGATTGACCATCGCTTCGACCATGTAGAGGTCGGCAGTCACTCCGACTTTTGGCACCAAGAGTGTGTGCACGCGATCGCCCGCTTGCTCCATAATGTCGACGACGTCGCGATACATGTATTGCGTGTCGAGGCCGTTGATCCGCACCGAGATCGTCTTGCCTTTGGCGGCCCAATCAATGTCGTTCAACGCCTGTATGGCATTCTTGCGCGCTTGGACTTTTTCAGGGGGCGCGACAGCATCTTCCAGATCAAGGAAGACAAAATCAGCAGCGCTGTCCGCAGCTTTTTCGATCATGGTCGGATTCGAGGCAGGCACGGCCAGCTCCGAGCGTTGGAGGCGTTGTTTCCGCAAAGGGTGCAAGGTGTGTGACATGGTTGTGTCCGTCGTTTGGTATGAGTTTTGAAGGTGCCGCCGATTATTCGGCAGCGACCTGCAGCATGGGGCGCGCATCTGCGTCTGTCGCAAACCAAGCTTGCGCCGCGCCAACACCGGAGCCCAATTGGATTGAAACGCCCGCGCGGTAGAGTGCCATTTCTGCAATCGACAACGCGGTCAGACACATGCCTTCGTTCAGATCGCCAAGATGTCCGATGCGGAACACCTTGCCTGCCAGAGGTCCAAGACCGCTGCCGAACGATGTATTGAAGTCTTCATAGGCAATGCGCAGCACATCACGTGCATCTACATCTTGCGGAACGCGGATCGCGGACACTGTGTTCGAACAGAGCGTATGATGCTCGGCCACCAAAGACAGGCCCCACGCAGAAATCCCCCGGCGAACCCCTTCGGCCAATTGATGGTGGCGCGCGATGACCTGATCCAGGCCCTCCACATTGATGCGGTCTAGCGATTGGCGCAGGCCATGAAATAGCTGTGTCGGCGGCGTGTATGGGAAATATCCGTCCGCGTTCATTTTGAGCATGTCGGCAAACTCAAAATACGCGCGGCGCATGGTGGACGACTTTGCGGCCTCCAGTGCCTTTTCGCTGACGCCAAGGATTCCAAGCCCAGCGGGAAGCATCAGGCCTTTTTGGCTTCCGGTGACAACCAGGTCGACCTCCCAAGCGTCCATCTGGAAATCGAGGGACGCAACCGACGAAACGCCGTCTACAAAGAGCAGCGCGTCGTGGAAGTTCTCGTCGAGCACTTTGCGCACAGCGGCAACATCAGAGGCGACACCGGTGGCCGTTTCGTTGTGTGTGACGAACACCGCTTTGATCTCATCGTTACGGTCTTTCCCAAGCAGACGCCCAAACTCCTTGACCGGCGTTCCGGCACCCCACGGCACATCAACCACGTGTACGTCGAGTTCGAGGCGCTGTGCCATTTCCACCCAAAGTGCGGAGAACTGTCCTTGCCGCGACATAAGCACTTTGTCGCCTGGGTTGAGTGTATTGGTGATTGCGGCTTCCCAGGCGCCTGTGCCGGAGCCAGGGAAGAACATCACTTTGCCTGTCTCTGTGCGAAGGACGGATTTCATGTCTTCAAAAAGCCCAAGCGTCAGGTCGCCAAAATCAGACGCTCTCATATCCTGCATCGGAACATTCATCGCCCGGCGGACAGGCTCGGGAACATTGGTGGGGCCGGGAATGAAGAGATGAGTTTGACCGGTGCGCATGTTGAATCCTCCGTGGTTGCAACATCCCTAACGCGCACATTTGCGATGCTGCAAAAGCAACCGGGTCCTGCTGTGAATGCGAAAATTCACAAAGTGAAAAAATTGTGAATTTGTGAAATTCATGTTATTGAACGTATATGAAGACGTTTATCGGACCTCGACTGCGCCGCCTCAGAAGTGACGCGCATCAAACGCAAGCCGACATGGCCAAGGTGCTTGGGATCAGCACGTCTTACGTCAACATGCTCGAAAAGAACGAACGCAGCGTGTCCGTGCCTGTTCTTTTGCGCTTGTTCGAAGCGTATGGCGTCGATTGGCGCGATATTGCAGACGAAGACGACACCGCAGCTTTGGGCGACCTGCGCACGGCATTTCAGGACCCCTTGTTCGAGGCGCATCGTCCCGATCTGCCACAATTGCGTGCCCTATTGGCGCATTGCCCTGATGTCGCGCAAAGCTTCTTGCAATTGCACCGATCTTATCTTGCCAGCACCGACCAGCTTCTCAATCTGGCGAATGCTAGCGAGTCTGATCTTGGTATTTTACGGTCCTCGCCCGAGGCTGTCGTCCACGACTTCTTTCGCAACAACAAGAATCATTTTCCCGAACTGGAACAAGCCGCCGCTGCGTTCTGGGACGGCAAACAGGTCCGCAGTGACGATGTATATGCGGCTTTGAAAGAGCGCTTGCGCACCAAGCTTGGTGTGAAAGCAGAACTGGTGGCAGTCGCAAAAATGCCAGACACCTTGCGCGAGTATGATGAGGTCAACAAAGAACTGCGGCTGTCAGAAGGGTTAGACCACCCGAACCGCACCTTTCAGCTGGTGCATATGACTGCGCTGATTGAACACAGCGATCTGATCGACACGATCCTGGCTCGGTTAAACCTCAATGAAGCCTCCGGTCTCAACAGGTGCCGGGTCGAGTTGGCCAACTACTTCGCAGCGGCTGTGTTGATGCCTTACGATGCCTTTCTCGAAGAAGCGTTGGCCAGCAAATACGACTTTGCCCATCTCTCTCTGCGGTTTGGCGTCAGCTTTGAACAAGCCTGTCATCGCGCCACGACGTTGCAACGCGAAACTGCGAAAGGTGTGCCGTTCTTCTTTTTGCGGATCGACAAGGCCGGAAACGTGACAAAGCGGTTTAACTCGACCGGTTTCCATCTGGCCGAATATGGAGGTGCGTGTCCGCGCCTTGACGTGCACACATCTTTTCGAACACCCGGCGCCATTGTTCCACAGTTTGTGGAAATGCCGGATGGAGGTCGGTTTTTTGTGTTTGCACGGACGGTTAACCGCCCTCGGTTTACACGCCACACGCAAGACAAGCGTCTTGCCATCGCCATGGGCTGCGGGATCGAGCATTTGGAGGCCATCGGTTATGCGGAAGAATTCCAGCAGAGCAATCCCAAGAATATCGAAGTTGGCATCAACTGCCGCATTTGCCCCAGAGCCAATTGCGATCAGCGCGCCCACAACGCGATGATATTGAACGAGCCTGTTGATATCCGGCGCCGTGGACCGACGCGTTATGCAACGTAATGGGCGTTTAAGTGGAAACTTGGCGGTGAGGCCAAAGCGACGGGCATGAAATACACGCGCTTTGCGATTTATTATTTGCCGCCCAAAGGGGCACTTGCGGAGTTTGGGGCATCCTGGCTGGGGTGGGATATCGTAGGTGGCGGAGACGTTGACCAACTCCAAGTTGCTGATCTTGACCAAGTAACAAAAAGATCAAGGAAATATGGGTTTCACGCCACGCTCAAACCACCATTTCGCCTGAGCAAAGACGCAAGTTTCAGCGACCTCGCTGCAGCAGTTAAAACCCTGTCGTCAAAAATGAGGTCAGCCAGAAGTGATGGCCTAGAACTGGTATGCCTTGGGCGATTTTTGGCACTTGTGCCCACAGGTGCCACATCAGGCATTTCTGACGTAGCTGCCGCGTGTGTGACACAGCTGGATGATTATCGTGCACCATTGTCAGATGCAGAATTAGAGCGACGGCGGAAGGCGAACTTGTCCTCAGAACAAGAGACGAATTTAGTGCGATGGGGATATCCGTATGTCCTGAAGAGCTTTCGATTTCACATGACGTTGACAGATCGCGTTCCCAAGAATGATGTCGCGCATTGGGTTAAGGTCGCAGGTGAATTTGTTCCGCCTTTGTCGGAGCCATTTGATTTGAACGAAATCGCGTTGGTGGGAGAGAGACCGGATGGCATGTTCGAGTTGATAGAACGCTACCCACTCAGGGGATGATATTGATCGCTGCAAATTGAGGGTTGCCTGCGGATGCAACGCACTTAACCTCGTCAAGCTGCTATTTTGGGATCAGGCTTCGTATGGTCATGTCGTCGACATGTTTGAAACGCGTGGAGACTTGTGTCGTATCCCATCCACGCAAAATGCCGCAGCTATGAAACTTGCGTTCCAGAAGCAAAATGTATACCGATGTATACAGATGCGAGCGCCTGAGCCTCTCGACGCGCGTTTTTAACCAGAAGCAGCACACTTAGCGGAAACAGCCATGAGCCTGTACACAGATTATTTGGATGAAATCGAAACGCGCAAAGCCGAGGGTTTGAGCCCAAAGCCCATCGATGACGGTGCGTTGACCAGGGAAATCATTGAGCAAATCAAGGATAACGCCCATCCGCACCGCGCGGATTCATTGCATTACTTCATCTACAACACGCTTCCTGGCACAACGAGCGCTGCGGGCGAAAAGGCGAAATTCCTGAAAGAGATCGTTTTGGGATCAGCCGTCATTGATGAAATCACGCCCGATTTCGCGTTCGAGCTTCTGTCACACATGAAGGGTGGGCCGTCCGTTGAGGTTCTTCTGGACGTGGCGCTTGGCAGTGATGACGCGCTCGCGCAGCAAGCTGCTGAGGTGCTAAAAACCCAGGTGTTCCTGTACGAGGCGGATACCGACAGGCTCAAAGCGGCATACAAAGCCGGAAACGCGGTCGCTACCGATCTTCTTCGCAGCTACGCAGAAGCGGAATTCTTCACCAAGCTGCCTGAAATCGAAGAAGAGATTGAGGTTGTCACCTACATCGCAGCTGAAGGGGATATTTCGACAGACCTACTGTCCCCCGGTAATCAGGCGCATTCCCGTTCTGACCGCGAATTGCACGGAAAGTGCATGATCTCGGAAGAAGCCCAAAAAGAAATCGAAGCTCTCAAAGTGAAGCACCCCGGTAAACGCGTTATGCTGATCGCTGAAAAGGGCACAATGGGGGTCGGATCATCCCGGATGTCGGGAGTGAACAACGTGGCGCTTTGGACGGGCACGCAGGCCAGTCCTTACGTGCCATTTGTCAATATTGCACCCGTGGTCGCGGGTACCAACGGCATTTCGCCGATATTTTTGACCACTGTTGGTGTGACAGGTGGTATCGGGGTCGACCTCAAAAACTGGGTCAAAAAGCTGGACGAAGACGGCAAGCCGATCCTGAACAACGATGGCAACGCAATTCTTGAGCAACGCTACTCGGTCGAAACCGGGACGGTTCTCAAGATCAACACCAAATCCAAAAAGCTCTTTAATGCGGATGGTAGCGAAGAATTGGTCGATATGGACGGGTCGTTCACACCGCAGAAGATGGAGTTCATGAAGGCTGGCGGTTCATACGCGATTGTCTTTGGCAAAATGCTTCAGACTTTCGCATGCGAGACACTGGGCGTTGAGATGAAATCTGCGTTCGCACCTTCGAAAGAGATCACCCACGAAGGGCAGGGCCTCACCGCGGTTGAAAAAATCTTTAACGCCAATGCCCGTGGCGCCACGCCAGGGAAAGTGCTCCATGCAGGCTCTGACGCGCGTGTAAAGGTCAACATCGTCGGTTCGCAAGACACCACCGGGTTGATGACCAGCCAAGAGCTTGAAGCGATGGCCGCAACGGTTCTGTCACCGAGCGTGGATGGCGCGTACCAATCTGGCTGTCACACTGCCTCTGTCTGGGACCGCAAGGCACAGGCCAATACACCACGCCTAATGGCGTTCATGCATAAGTTCGGTCTGATCACAGCGCGCGATCCCAAAGGCGTCTATCATTCCATGACAGACGTGATCCACAAAGTGCTCAACGATATAACTGTTGACGACTGGGCCATCATCATCGGTGGCGACAGCCACACGCGCATGTCCAAAGGTGTGGCCTTCGGTGCGGATTCAGGAACTGTGGCCCTGGCGCTTGCCACTGGTGAGGCGTCTATGCCGATCCCGGAATCCGTCAAGGTCACTTTCAAAGGCGAAATGGCCTCGCATATGGATTTCCGTGACGTGGTGCATGCCACGCAAGCTCAGATGCTGGCACAGCACGGGGATAACGTCTTCCAAGGCCGGATCATCGAAGTACATATCGGAACCCTGCTTGCCGATCAGGCGTTCACGTTCACCGATTGGACGGCCGAGATGAAGGCCAAAGCCTCGATCTGCATTTCGGATGATGAGACGTTGATTGAGTCCTTGGAAATCGCCAAGGCCCGCATCCAGATCATGATCGACAAGGGCATGGATAACGATGTGCAGATGCTGAAAGGTCTCATCGACATCGCTGACAGACGCATTGGCGAAATCCGTTCGGGTGAAAAGCCTGCTCTGGCGCCGGATGCAGACGCAAAGTACTTCGCGGAGGTTGTCGTGGACCTCGACGAGATTGTCGAACCAATGATTGCGGACCCGGATGTGAACAACATCGATGTGTCCAAGCGCTATACGCATGACACGATCCGACCCATCTCGTTCTATGGTGCGGAAAAGAAAGTGGACCTTGGCTTTGTTGGCTCGTGCATGGTCCACAAAGGGGACATCAAGATCGTCGCCCAAATGCTGCGCAACCTTGAAGCGCAGTATGGTAAGGTCGAGTTCCAAGCGCCCTTAGTTGTGGCTGCGCCCACCTACAACATCATCGATGAGCTGAAGGCCGAAGGCGATTGGGCGATTTTGCAAAAGTACTGTGGTTTCGAATTTGACGATGCCGCCCCAAAGCAGACCGCGCGCACAGAATATGACAACATCCTGTATCTTGAACGTCCGGGCTGCAATCTGTGTATGGGCAATCAGGAAAAGGCGGCCAAAGGTGACACCGTTTTGGCAACATCCACGCGTTTGTTCCAAGGGCGCGTGGTTGCTGACAGTGAGACCAAAAAGGGCGAGTCACTTTTGGGGTCCACACCCGTCGTCGTACTGTCAGCGATACTGGGTCGGACACCAACTCTGGAAGAGTATAAGGTTGCCGTCGAAGGAATTGACCTGACCAAGTTCGCACCGCCCATGCAACCACCGGCACTCAGCCGTTCGGTGCATTTCTAACACGCCACCATCGGCGCGACGTCATCGCGTCGCGCCGATCTCATTCTATTTGCTTTTTAAAGGGCGGCGGATGGTCGCCTGACACGCTTCTCATTAAATCGAGTTTGCGCGCCTCGCACCAGTTACTGACGATTGCCAGCGCTTGTGATTGAAAGTGTGACCCGTCTTAGATTGTTCTCCGAACGCGCAGTGGAGAAGTCATGATACGTACAACTATATGAAAAAAAGCCATAAATTTTATTTCGCGTGAAGCCTCACTCAGTCGTTGCCCTTTCTACTAAATATTTAGTTTGACAGCTCTCAAATAATGAGACTAGCTTTGCTCCCAGTCGGCGTAGCCCGGCTTACAAAAAATTGGGAGGAGAAGAGATGCGCAAGTATCTTATCTCCGCGACGGCTGTT
>ERZ1740070.351-NODE-351-length-32287-cov-6.487187_pt1 | contig 32287 bp, 27 predicted proteins | sample MGYA00581734_ERZ1740070 | MGnify/ENA primary metagenome ERZ1740070 (study PRJEB43018, sample SAMN04849744) | marine metagenome | isolation source: floating plastic debris | place: Pacific Ocean | collected 2008-09-01 | study: EMG produced TPA metagenomics assembly...
CACGCCGCCGCCTCGTCCAACGGCACTACACTCCTCGGCAGTGTCGTTTCAGGCAGTGCCGGTGCCGGTGGGGCCGATTGACCGCGCAACGACTCTAGCTGCTTTAAAATATCGTGGGCACTGCCGGGGCGATCAACCACTCGAGGGGCAATCATGCTGTCAAGTACATTGGCTAGCTCCGCTGAGATTTGCGACGCATGGGCACGCCAGGAAAATCGATTTTCTAACGGGTCGTAAATGGCTGAATCTGTCGGTGCTTTAGCGGTCAGTAAATAAATCAGCGTACGCCCTAGGGCGTAAAAGTCAGATTGGGGTACCGCCTGGCCCTGCTCTTGTTCCGGGGGGGTGTAGCCAGCGGAGCTGATGGCGGTGATAATGCCCCCCTTACTGACCTGGTTTAAGTAGGTTTGGGTCATTTCCCGAGCTGCGCCAAAATCCACCAAGGCTAATTGGCCATTGGTGCGGATCATGACGTTTTCAGGTTTGATATCTCGATGAAAGTAGTTGTTTTGATGAACCTGCTGCAGAATTTTCACCAGCTGCGTGAACCATCGGATCGCCTGCTGCTCATGGATGGGATGATAGCCCTGTTGTTTCATCCACTGGGTCAGGTTAATGCCGTCAATCTTTTCCATGACAATGCAGTGCAGCGGTGTCGCCATGGTGGTAGGGGTGATGGTGAAATACCCATCCTGAGCCATAAAGGGCACACCTGGATGGTTCAGCTGACCGAGTGCTGTGGCCTCTTGCTGAAACATAGATATTATTTTGGGGGTTTGGCTATGCTCCTGGCGTAGGATCTTGAGAATTTTAGGAAGATCCCGCTCATAGGCTTCGTAAACCACGCCAAAGCCGCTCTGGCTGCTGAGCAATCGCATGACTCGATAGCGCCCTTCTAAAATTAGAGTTGTCCCACAGGCTTGACAGCTACTCGCTTCACTATTACCCGGATGGTCAGGCCGGGGACAATCGGGATTAATGCATAAACTCATCAGCCACCCTGAAAAACGACCTTGACTCCCCAAGCCAGCCTTACACTGTCAGCATCGAATGCTGCAGCATCGACCTCTGGAGCTGCAAGGAACGTAAACGTCCGCCACTTAAAAGCAGGGACGACATTCATTATTTAACTTTGATAATGTACCATCCGTTTCTAAGAAACCTTGAATTTGAAGGGTTTATTTATGATGAAACGTCTCAATACAGCGGCGGTTGACAATTAGCTTGTAACTAAATCTTCAGTATGGTTTTGACTGGAGCTATGACACTGTTGCCGCACGGGCCTCAGAGATTGCCGCAGCAGGCTATGGGGTTGTTTTGGTAACCCCGCCGCTAAAATCTCCAATTACCCCTCAATGTCGCTGGTTTCAGCGCTATCAGCCTCAAGATTTTCGGGTGATCGATAACTGTGATGGCAATAAAGAGAGTTTTGTTGCCATGGTCGATGCGCTGGCTGATGCAGGCGTGCTCACCTATGCCGATGTGGTTGTTAACCACATGGCAAACGAACGCGATGCTTCAACTACATTTCCAGGGTCAGAAACATTAGCTGAGTATGCCGACAATCCTGACTATTGGGAATAACAGCGACTGTATGGTGATTTGACCGATGGGTTGTTTGGAGCACAAGATTTTCATCCGCCTAGCTGTATTAGTAACTATCGCGATCGCAACGAGATTATTTACGGTCGTATCTGCGGTGGAGGAGAAGATCTAGGCTTACCCGACCTCAAGGATACGGTGCCAGGAGATAATTGGGTGTTAGACCAGCGAAGGCAATATGTGCAAACTCCCATGGTGTTTGATGATGGCACAACGGCCGCTCCCCCCTATGGTCAAGCGCGGGACGGTCGATGGCAGGGGGTGTGGAATCGCGATCGCATGACCCGTATGATCCATTTTCACAACCGTATGGAAGGAACTAGCATGGAAATACTACATGCCGATGATTGCACGCTACTTTGACGACGAGAAGAAGCGGGAATTGTGGCCATCAACAAATGTACAGAGCCGCAAACTATTACCGTAGATACCTGATTTAAGCTTAAGTGGTTCAATCCATATCAGGATATTCTTAGCGAAGACCCACCGATTGAGATTACAGGGTTTCTGTTTACCTTTGACCTACCGGCCCGCAGTGCTCGCATGTGGTTGTCAAACAACTATAGTGCCCAGGCTTTGTCTGCCGTAACGTCCTTCTCATAAGGGAATTGGCTGAAAATATCAGTCTTTGTGCCTATGCTGCTTGCTGAGGCGACGCCAATAGTTAGGAAACAGCATACTATTACTAAAACTATTACTCACCCTTAGCTGGCCTTAGCAATCCGCGTTAATTCGCATTGCTTACCAAAATAATGTTGTGGCAACTATCCTAATCGTTGAAGATGAGCCTAGAATTGTAGCTTTTATGACGAAGGGGCTAAAAAGAGCTGGATATCAGATCAAAGCCGTGGGCGATGGCTATGAGGCTTTGTCGCTGACTACCTCAAGAGAGTTTGACCTAATATTGCTAGACTTGGGTCTGCCTAGCTTAGATGGTAAATCGGTACTCAGTGCCACCCGTTCCCAAGGGATACAAACACCTGTCATTGTTGTGACGGCATTATCAGGTGATGACGAGCGAGAGCAGGCACTATCTTTGGGTGCCAACGACTATATTACCAAGCCCTTTAGCTTTAGAACGCTGCTTAACAGCATTCGCAACTATATCTAAGAAAACATCATAAATTCAAAAATTCAAAAGATATCAAGTAGTCTCCTATGGGAGCAATTTGCTAAGGGATTTGACATCGCCTGCAGGGCGAGTGAGAGCATTTACAACAATCAAGATCAATGCAATACTCTCACTCTCTTATGCAAAGAAAGATTTAAATCTCTGCCAAATTTACAGTATAGTGACCGACTAATGTGATTCTCTCATAAGACATAGGATAAACGTGCAACATATCAGGATTTTCCTCATCTCGGTGCAATACAACACCATTGAGACCGATGTCCATTCGATAGTTAACAACACGATTGTCACCATCTAGGACCATACTCATAAATGGTTGCTCAACCGGATTCAAGCGCTTTAAATCCTCATAATCTTGGGTAAAAGGAGTTCCAAATCCTAAAGGCATGTAGATGCCATCGCTATAGTCCTCGGAGGCAAGCTGAGGAATCGCGTCCATATCTATACCGGTCAGAATCAGCTTACGAGTTCCCTGACTGCCATCAAAGACCAGCTCAACTTCTTTGAGGGGGGTATCGGCCAAGGGGGAATCAACCTCTCGTGCGATCGCCTGGTCGAGAGTCTCAATTTGACTATAGTCAGAGCCCCATAACCGGCTTTCTTCATAGATACCAGGATAAACAAAGGAGTGAAATTGTAGATCCGAAGCACGCAGATCGGCCCAAGTAGTTCCGGCTATCTCTCCCACGATCAGATTTGACTTTTTATCCTGCTCTCCGAAGGTCATAATTTCTTCGTCAGCTAAATCGGTTGCGGCTACCTCAGTTTCATTGATAACGCTTCTAAAATCACTCAGATCAAATTGCGTACCTCTAAGGAATCTAAACCCTGGCCAGGCTTCCATAGTACGGGCTTGAGCCCAGTACGGTGTGGGGTTGAACTGAGCAATCATCTCTGCGTAGGTCCCCCAAGGGAAGTCAAAATACCCCTGATAAACGGTCTCTTGACCGGTGGGTGTTTGGGCATAGATGGCGAGTTCCCAATAGCCTGCACCTAAGCAGTTGTTCGTTAGTCCAATCGACAGCTGATCGGCACTGTAGCCACCAAAACCCTCTGAAATGTCTATGTGCTCAGAACCGGCAGCAAACACAACTCGTTGTCGGTTGAACTCACGCTCGGTCAAGAACCATTGGGTTAGTGCAGGATCATCCTGAGCAAATTCTGGCACCTGTGGAATAAACCGACTGAGGTCAATGTCACGCAAGTTCAGGGTTGTTTCTCCATCAGGACCAGTTATGTCAAACGTGACATCAGTCTGATAATTCTCACCAACATCAAAACTGATGTTTGAGCCAGTAAATGTAGTGTTTTCTTCTGGCGTATGGAGAACTATCTGCGCAATATTTTTGTCGCTATAACGGTTGACAAACCAAAACAAGCTCGCTCCTGCGGCAACTGTAGGAAGTAAAAGCAATAACAGCAAACGCTTACTTCGTATCAGGCCCTTAAACGACTTGCCGGGGAAATCTTTTTCCTGAGAAGAAATTGAAGTAGTCATGTGAAGCTCAAGTTTAGAGATACGTACACATGTAATACTACTTTAGTAGTTTTAATTATTTTTGTAATCGAAATTGCATTTTTGTTAAATCTTAGAAAATTTATCTTTAGATGAGTTTTTAAAGATTTAACTCTATACATTCTCCAAGATGAAACCAAGCATGCATAGAGCGTGTAACCCTTGCAATTCAAGCTTTTCTGGATGTATAAATTTTTGTGGAATCTGTGTGCGATTTCTTCTAATGAGAGATATGTGTTGCAATTTAATCTCTCTTCAAAAGATAAATAAGTTCACTCTTATGTACAGACGTATATTACACGAGACGTATATACGACAACAAAGCTGTGATTTTGGGCATATTGTCTGCAATAACCCTTGAAAACTTAGAGAACTTCGTTTACCACCAGCTCATCACTATCTAAAAGCATTGTCAGGTCTAAGACTTGCATAGACTCATCTCTATAGGTCACGATTCCTTGAACGTAGGTGCTGATCTTGACTGAGGGCGCGTCAGCTATTGATTGAATGTCGTTTGGGTTAATAGAAAACAAGGCATCACGGACATTTTCTACGATTATGGCAATAAGCGTATTCTTAAATTCAATAACAATCGCCTTAAACACCCTCGGAACTTCTTTTAATGAGAGTCCTAAGGACTTTGCAATATCGATAACCGTTAGAATTTCACCCCGTAGATTAATCGCACCGATAATATGTTTTGGACAGCAGGGAATCGGTGTGGCCTGATTTACTGTGATAAATTCTTGAACCAGGTTAGAGTCAATGCCAAAAAGATTGCCGTCTAGAGAAATTGCAACCAGTGATTTTGACTCAACAGCAGAATGCTCCTCTTCTAGTGACTGCCTCAAGTTTTCAGACCGCTGTTGGAATATTGCTCGCTCTTCTAACGTTGCTTTAGGGGAGAATATTGCTGTGGCATTTTCTTCAGACCGCTGTGTCTTAGCCAGATCTTGACCTGCTCGGGAGTCATAAAAATCATCGACTAAAAAACGAGTAACAGAGATAACCTGCTGAATTTCACCAGTCTTAAACCAATCTTGGGGAGTATTCAAGATAAAAATATTTGTTTCATCTGAAACCACACCTGCAAAAAACCTTTTTAGATTGAGGTTGAATGTTTCTTCATACTCCTCTAAATTGATTGTCAGATCTTGAATCGATAGCTCTCTAATACCCCTAATTGCGTTGACAATTATGCCTACCCTCAAATCAGCCTGCCTTAGGACAATAATGCTATCAGTTAGCTGATAGTCTCGAGTTGAGGCCTCATTGCTTTCATTGTTTAACTGGAGGTCAACAATGGGTAGGGTATCTCCTCGTAGGTCAATGACACCAATAATACCCAGTGGCGCATTGGGTATAAGTATAAGCTCTGGCAGAGAAAATACTTCTTCAACATAGGTTGTGCTTACCGCACTGTGGCATTGATTTATTTCAAAGAGGCAATAGGATGTGTCCATAATTTTTTCTCTAATTGATTTTCTTTAATCTTGTTCAAACTGTTGAATCAACTCAGCCGCTGTGAGATTTCCAAATTTGGCTATTCTAGTATCGGCAGGGAGCTGTCGAAGCAGAGTAAGGGCTGCTTTTTTCATTTGGGCATTGGCTTCCACCAGGGAACTATCTAGATTCTGATGCTCATCGTCTGATACAACTCTTTGATTTGAGATTTTCCGAAAGGGAGTTGATGGCAGGTTAGTTCTTGGAGCAACAGCTGCATCCCCTGGGCGCTGGTAAGCGATAGATTCGTCAAACATTTTAGTCCGAAATTTACTGGGGTTTTGGCTGTAAAGTTCAGCATGCCCAACCATGAGGTAACCTAAGGGACAAAGTGCGTCATAAAATTTATCTAAGACTGTTTTAATAGCTGAATTGCTAAAGTAAATAAATACATTTCGGCACAAAATTAAATCTATATCCCTGGCAGTAGAGAATGGATTTGCAAATGAATCATCTAGTAAGTTCCCAGACTGGAAATTGACCATATTTTTTATATCATTGGTGATGTGATACTGCTCGTTTTTTTGCTTAAAAAAATTTTTTTGAATAGTCGGATCAACTCCTCTAAATGACCAGAGACGATAAATTCCTTTTCTAGCTTTCTCAAGAGCTACAGAGTTGATATCTATTCCCAAAATTGTTAGATCCCACTCTCTAATGTCTGAAATTAAGGTGCTAAGCAATATGGCAATGGAATAAGGCTCTTCACCAGTTGAGCAGCCAGCACTGTAAATATGAATTTTTTTGGTTTCAGATTTTCGTTTAATTAAATCTGGAAAAATATAATCTCTCAGCAGTTGAAATTGGCCTTTGTCTCGGAAAAAGAAGCTCTCAGTGTTAGTGATTTCTACAGCTAAGCTATTCCATTCTTGATGACTTTTATATGACTCGATTGCCAATAGCTGGCGATAGTCTTCTAAAGAACTTAGCCCTATAAGTCTGGCTCTCTCAGAAATAACCTCTTTAAAGATTTTCTGATCATTTTCTCTAATTGTAATGCCGGTACGTTTGGCAACTAGTTGAATAAAAGCTTGGGTTAGTGCTGGACTTAATGATTCTCTTGACGGCATAGTTGTTTTCACTCTAGCTTCTAAAAATACCAGTTATTATTTTGAATTAAGCGAGAGCTGTTGCACGATGTTTACTACCGTTGGCCCGATGGATTGGATTGGTAAAATGTTTTGAGCTGCTCCTAAAGCAATCGCTTCTTTGGGCATACCAAACACGACAGAAGTGGCTTCATCTTGAGCAATGGTCAAGCCGCCAGCGTCGTTGATTGCTTTCATTCCATCAGCGCCATCGCGTCCCATGCCCGTAAGCAAAATTCCAATGGTTCTGCGTCCATAAAACTGAGCAATCGATTTAAATAAGGTAGTCACAGACGGGCGATGACCATCTATAGGAGGTGACTGGGAATGTACAAATCGACCTTCGTGATCGATCTCTAGATGCTGACGCTCTGGCGGAAAGTAAATAACACCTGGCTTAGGACGCTCACCCGCCTGAGGAATCTGTATTGAGAGATAACTAGATTCAGCCAGCCAATCAATTAACCCTTGCAAAAAACCAAGACTAATATGCTGGACACATAAAATTGGTAAGGGAAAATTTGCCGGAAATGATGCCAACAAGCTTTGTAATGCTAAGGGGCCGCCAGTTGAGGCACCTACAGCCAAGATTTTTGGTCTATTGCTCAGTTTTATCGATGGTTCTAGTTTATTGTTGAGGTTAAATTGTTTCTGGTGACTAGAATGTTGTTGTTTCTTCTTAAAAACTTTAACTCCAGATAGGACCTTGATCTTATTAATAAGAGCTTGTTTGAGCAGTATATTTTCAGTGTCCAGTCCTGCTCTTGGTTTGGGTAAAATGTCCACTGCCCCAGCCTCTAGTAGCTGAAAAATACGGTGAGTATCTTCTTCTTCTTGCACTGAAGCACTTACCACTAATATAGGCAATGGGTGGTGAAGCATGACCTGTGATGTGAATTCGAGGCCATTCATCTGAGGCATAAAAAAGTCAGTGCAAATTACATCTGGCTGAGTATCAGGAATCAGTGCTAACCCTTCTATTCCAGTTCGTGCCGTTCCTACAATTTCGATTTCAGATGATGAATTTAAAATTTTTTTGAGAATTGCTAGAGCAATAGGAGAATCTTCAACCACTAAGACACGAATGGACATTAGATAATAAGAATAATTGGATAAGTACTAGATTAATGTTTCTAAGGTTTCTAACAGTGCTTCCTGATTGAATCGACCTTTAAGAATATAGGCATTGGCCCCTGCATCAGCTCCACGCTGACGATCCGCATCGGTGTCTAAAGTCGTTACCAAAACAATAGGTAAACTCTTAAACTCGTTGTGCTGACGGATTTTAGTAACAAGGGAAAAGCCATCTAGATAAGGCATTTCGACATCAGATACGACAGCATCGAATAGGCCATTTTGAAGAGTATTGTAACCTTCTAATCCATTGTTGGCAGTGACAACCACATAGCCCGCATCTTCAAACAATCGTTTTTCTTGAATCCGAACCGGAGGTGAGTCTTCTACTAAAAGAATGACAGGTTTCTTCCGTGTATTCGCCCCTTGTGTCGATAATGTTTCAGAGAGTGACTTTTGCTGTAACGACTTAAGTAGATCTGGCGGGTTGAGAATCATACAGATGTTTCCTGAACCCAAGACTGTTGTTCCTGAAACATTGCGAACTCGCTGTAGTAAACCGCCTAGAGGTTTGCTAATTACCTCTTGTTGAATAAGCAGTCGATCAGTAAAGAGACCGATCTCGTCATTGCCAACGCTGAGAATGACACAGGGGCGACTGTCGTATGTACCTAGCCCCGGTTGAGCCACCCAATTATAGAGTGGAGAGTCAGACAGCTCTAGAACATCGGCAAGGTTTGCCACAGGGATTGCTTGGTCACCTAGCGTAATTGTGAATTGCCCCTCATGTTTCACAATTTGCTTGGGAGAAACCAGCAACGTCGTTTTGAGAAACTCAATGGGAACAGCAAATGTCATACCCTGAGTTTCTACCAGTACGACATTTGCCGTACTCAGGGCCGTGCTGAGCTGCAGACGGAAAGTGCATCCCTGCCCTGGAGTAGACTCGATTTGAATGCTCCCTTTGAGTTTTTCTACCTGGTCGCGGACTACGTCTAACCCCACGCCTCTGCCGGAGATTTCAGTAATAAAGTTACGGGTCGAGAAACCAGGTGCCAGAATCAGCCTATGAATTTGGCTGATAGACATGACATCTAGTTCTTCTTGGCTATAGAGCCTACGTTTAATCGCTGTTTGTTTGATTTTTTCAACATCTAGACCTCTACCATCGTCTGTGATTTCAATCATCAGGCTGATGGCCGTTTGATAAGCCTTTACCCTTAGGGTCGCAACCGCTGGCTTGCCTGCAGCTGCTCGTTCGGCTGATGTTTCAATACCGTGATCGATAGCATTGCGCACGAGATGCATTAAAGAGTCTTTGATGCCTTCTAGTAGATGCTTATCGCTTGTGGCATCTTCCCCTTCAATAACTAGATTGATCGCTTTAGATTGCTGTTTTGCCAGATCGCGAACTAAACGCTGTAGGGGTTGAAACAGTGTGGATAACGGCAGCAACTGCAGTCTACGAACCTGATTTCTTAACTCTTCAGACACGAGTTCCAGCCGAGTGCTGTTAGCTTGAACGGTGGACTTTAAACTTAAGATCAAAGTCTCTAAACGTTCTTCGTAGGGCTGAACAGCCGGCTGTTTATTTTTGTTGGCTTGCCATTCTTCCCACAGTGTTAGCAGCAGCTCAGTCTGGGTTGAGGTTTGAGCAATTTGAATACGAGTAACCGCCAACTCTTCTGCCTGGGTTGTCAATGCATCGAGATCGCGGATCTGTACACGAATAGTATCAGTTTGGGTACTGCTCTTGCTGCTAGTGGCCGTGTCGATATCTGGGGGAACAGCAACCGATGGCAGATCGAGTTGTGTTTCTGCAACGGGTAGGGCAGAGGTCGTTGGTGTGATCTCTATGAGATCTTCTAGCAGCTTTTCAATATTGACATCTGCAGGTAAACCGGTAACAGCTGCATGAACCAGTTTACCAATAACATCAAGTCCTTCATAAAGGTGATCGCTTACCGTTGAGTTTAGAGTAAGCGTCTGACTCTGGACACTACTGAGAACATCTTCAATGGTATGGGTAACGATCTCTATCGATTCAAGACCAGCGCTCCTGGCATCCCCTTTGAGACTATGGGCCTCTCTCAGCAGTGTAGATAATGACGCTTGGTCGTCGGGATTTTTTTCCAAATATAGAAGGTTAGTCTCCAGCGTCTGGAGTCGTTCTTCAGTGGTGGCTTGATAGATCTGTCTTAGTTCATCATCGGCGATGGCGCTCTGAAGTGCTATTGTCTCAGCGGTCGCTGACGCAGGTTCGACGACCGTTGTTACTTCACTTAAGCGCTCAAACACTTGATTGAGTGCTAAGTTACTCGGTTCACCAGATGTTGCTTCTTGAATCAGCTTGCTAATAGCGTCTAAGCCATCTTTTATACAGCTGTCTACTTGAGCTGTAAATGGTATCGTCTGATTTTGAATGTCTTTGACAATAGTTTCGATGACCTGGACTAAATCTGCAATTTCGTCTAGTCCTACAGCTCTAGAATCACCCTTAAGACTATGGGTTTCTCGTCGCAGCACTTCTATGATATCTGCATTTTCTGGGCTGTATTCAAACTGTTGCAGATTAGCGTTTAGGGTTTGTAGACGGCTGTTGCTAGTGGTTTGATAAATTTCTCGCAGTTCGTCATCTTCTATGTAAAAAGTCCCGGTTGGGGCTGCTGTGGTCTCTGGTGCAGCAATCGGAGATATACCGACAGAAGCCGCAACCGCTTTTAGAAAATCGAGGGTTTGGTTGTAATCTATGTCGCTGGGTTCACCCAAAACGGCTTCTTGAACCAGTTGACCAATGGCATATATCCCTTGATAAAAGCAGTCACTAATGTCCAGAGTATACTCAAACTGCTGTTCTTGAAGGGCTTTGATAATCTCTTCTAGTTCCTTGGTTAAGATAGCAACCGTTTCTAAGCCAACGACCCTAGAGTCACCCTTGAGACTATGAAACTCTCGTCGTAAGTCTTCAAGAATAGTTGAGTTATGGGGATCTTGCTCTAACTGCAGTAAGTTTGTCTGAAGGTTATCTAGTCGCTGGGTACTGGTGTCTTGATAGAGGCTGCGGAGCTCTTCATCTTGAATTATCATGCGCTTGAGTCATCGGGCTAAGGATTACGTTAGGCCAGGCTTTGTGCATAAATCCTGTGATTCTGCTGATTTAAAGGGTAAAACTTGAGAGAAATCCTAGGGTTTACTCTTTTATATGGGTGTGCCCCCTTGGCCTAGTCAATGGCCCCAGGCCAGGGAGCGCGTATGCACCCAAGGTGAATTAGATTATTTTTTCAAGATCTAGAGCGGCTTCATTGAGTTGTTCTGTACCTATTTTGGTTTGGTTTAATCCACCGGCCGTTTCTTTAGCGCCTTGGTTGATGAGTTCCATGGCATTTACAACCTGATTGATGGCATCTACCTGTTGTTTTAAGTTAAGTGATACTTGCTGGTTATTGAGTACCACTTGATTGACGGAGTCCTGAATTTGGTTAAAGGCTGATTCCGTGCGCTTGGTAATTTCCACACCTGTTTTCACGGTTTTGGTACCTTCTTCTGTCACCATTACGGTTTCATTAATTGCTTTTTGAATGTCAGAGACGAGATTGTTGATTTTGTCAGCTGACTGTTGGCTTTGATCGGCTAGTTTACGAATTTCGTTAGCAACCACGGCAAAGCCTTTACCATGCTCCCCGGCTCGGACAGCTTCAACCGATGAGTTGAGGGCAAGCATGTTGGTTTGGTTGGCAAAGTCGATCACCAGCTGGGAAATATTGCTAATTTGGCTGGCCTGGCTGCTGAGGTTAACGATTTGTTCTGCGATCGCATCTACTTTACTTTCTAAAGTAAACATTCCTTCTAGACCTTCGCTCAGCGATTGAGCTCCCTCTTCTGAGGCAACAAACGCCTGTTTTGCGGCTTCAACGGCGGCATTCGCCTGCTCTGCAGCGTGCCGAGAGGAAGCCTCTAGCTCATCCATAGTGGTGGTTGTTTCATTGACTGACACAGCCTGCTGGCTAGCAATACGTTCCTGCTCAGCTACTGTGGAGGCCATTTCCTGGGTAGACGTGGCAATATTAGACGATACCTTCTCAAGTATCGTTACCAACTGCCGTCCTCGCCAAATCGCAAACGGAATTACCAGACCTAAAGATAGCAAAACCGTTAAACCAGCAAAGAGCTTAAATGAGTTAACAGACGCAAACACTACACTTCTAGGCACCTTTGAGATCGCAACTAGCGCATAGGGCTGACTTGCATTTGGAATAAATCTTTCATGGGCAAGAATAAACTCACCCATGTTAATCGTGCCTTCTTCACTTGTAAGAATCTGTTCAGCAATTTCTGGGGAGTAATCATTTGCCAAGGTTTCTTCTACACCCAAGTCAAACCCCCAAAGTTTTTCCGAGTCGGGATGGGAAAGATAATAGCCATCTTCATTCACCAGCTGTAGTTGCTCGGTTTCAAATTCACTTGACTGACCCAACGCATCTAGGAACTGATTAGCAAATACATTGGCAATGACGATGCCGCGTTGTTCACCCGCCGCATCAAATATGGGTGTAGCATAGCGAATCACAGGCTTAAAGGGTCTTTCAATCTCTCCATTCTCCTGGTTGAGATTCACTGGCGATGTATAAACGTTATCGGCATCGAGAACGATTGTCTCAGTAAAATAACCCCGATCCCCCTTATTTTGCAGCTCGTTGTTAGGAATGGGGGTGACCGTGGTGCCATCCGAATCAACCCGCACTAGCTCTTCACCTGATTCGTCGATATATCGCAGCTGCATGTAGTAAGATTTCTCTTCCATCATGCTTGTAAAGATTTCCTGCAGACGACCCGCCCATTCATCATAAGAAGAATTATCTTGAGGGTCGTTACCGCCGTTGGCACGAGCACGAATTATCCCCTGGATTGGCGGCACCTGACTCAAAAACAGGACATCCTCATTGATGCCGGTCAAAAAGGCGTCGATTCCGTCAATACTTTCCTCTGCCTTCCCCTGAATCGATACTGTTGCATTATTTCCTAGAGAATTACTCGCAGAAATCGTACCCAGCAGCCCAACGGCTGAAGCAGGAATCGCCGCACTCAATAAAATGAGAAGTAAAAGCTGCTGTTGGATTTTTAGCCTTTGAACGTTATCGAAGATATTCACAAACATGGTGATTGTTTTTTGATATGGCTTTTTGCTCTAGAGACCAAGAAATAGAAAGAATTACACAATTGAAGGGTAATGAGAATCTTTAACTCTTATTTCAGACCTACAAGAAATTTTTTTAGCAACTCCCTGAAATGAACTAGGGAAATTTAATAGGTACATAGAAAACTGACTCCGTGAATAACAAAGATCAGGATAAAAACTAAAAAAAGTAAAAGAACCTAATAATGAAATTCAAATCCTGTAAAAAAATAAAGAGCCATTGAATATATTTTCAAGTGAGAATTTATTTTTTTCTATCATCCAATTCCTAAATTTTTTCTCATCTAATTCCTGATTTTTTTCTCATCCAATTCTTGCATAAAGGCAAAAATTGCTCATATAAGAGCTCAGTCGACAAAATTAAGTGAAAAGTCAAGAAATTTCCCTATTTAGGAGAAGATGAGAATTTGTTTAGATAGTTAGATTGTGCTATCTAATCGAGTTTTAGACCGTACATAAGCGATTATATAAATAGTGCTACTCATTTCAAAAAATGAATTAAATTATTTGATATCTATATGAGAAACAAGAATAGATTCTTGATGATAAAGCGAGATGTCTAGACATTCTATAGATTGAAATTAAGGCAGAATAAGCGTTTTAGACATTGTCTAAGAGGATTGTAAAACTCAAAATTAGCTGGTGTTAGTTTCACAATGTCTTCATCTGGTAGATAAACTAAATCACCCCCGTAATGATTTAATTGTTTTTGCTGATCCTGCCCTTTAAGCTTTGAATTGATTATTAATTAAGATTGTACCGAGTCTTTTTTGATACAAAGTTTTCGCATTCAATGTATCAGTCTAGTGATCGTGTCTTGTTTAAGGAATCAACCATGTATTCCCCTAGATCTGTAGCATTTTTTGGTACATGCTAATCTCACTTTTGTGAGTGAGTTGTGTTCTCTAGAATGCTGTTTAAGGTGACCTATTAATTTGACAATCAAACAGGCATTATCTTTTGGTAGCCTTATGAAATTGAGGCTTTAGACTAAAGTCTTATAGTTCTATCTCATCGCCGGAGTAATATCTAAAAAAGATTGCCAAAGGAGCAACATACAGGGTTAGCTCGACAGGAACGAAACAGTCCCTCTGATAAAAAATATTTGAACTATACAGAAGATGAAAATCAAAGAGCTGAGCAAACTAATAGAGCTGCCAGAGAAACAGTTTGAGGGAAATTTAACTTTGAATGACCATAATGTCATTTGGCATCTTCACTTTGTCCAGGGACGGCTGATTTTTGCTGTAGACGGACTGCATGGCGTTCGACGTTGGAACCGGATTATCAATCACTACTTTCCTAAGTTTCAATTAAATATTGAGGCGACGCAGCTGTCGACCCATCAGTATTGGCAACTTTATCTCTTAGATCAAGGCTTTAAACACCAGAAATTTAACCTGGTTAGAGCCAAGCTGATGTTACGTGAGGTGATTCAAGAATGTTTGTTTGAGCTGAGTCGATGTGCATATCTAAAATCTGAATGGCAGCCTATTGAATTGTCTATATCTCGGTTTTGTCGCACCATTGCACTTTCCCGATGGGAAGTTCAAATGATTTTTAACAAAGTTAAGGGACTGCAGAAGGGTTGGCAGATAAACATGTTGCCAGAAAATATTGTCCCTACGTTGTCGCCTACGTTGATGAAACCTGTAGACCCTCAAGGTCTGTCAATACCCCATCAGTACATAACTGGTAAATACACACTATGGGATATTGCTACAACGCTAGAGAAACCTCTTGAGGACATTGTGAGGTCGCTGTTACCCCTTACTCAAGAGGGGATACTAGAGTTTAAGGATATTCCCGACCTACCGTTATTAGACATTCAGCTAGCACCGCAGCATTCACCCTCAGCGATGCCAGAGAACTTGAAAGTAGTGGCACCACCACCGAGTCTTATGGCAGTCCCATCGATAGTAATTCCTGCTAAACCGGCTAAACCAACCTCATCTCTGGTTAGTGGAAAAACGTCTAGAACCAAGGTATCAGCTCCAGATAATAATCAACCCCTGATTGCCTGTATCGATGACAGTCCTGTGTTAGCTCACAGCCTAAAGAAAATTTTGGCAACGGGTGGATACCGCACCTTGATTATTCAAGAACCGATGCAGGGGTTCTCTCAACTGATTGAGCATATGCCCAGTTTAATATTGCTCGATGTGATGTTGCCTCATACGGATGGCTACAATATCTGTAGATTTTTGCGAGATACGCCTGTCTTTAAAAACACTCCTATCATTATTTTGACAGGGAGAAGTAAACCTGTTGATCGTGCCCGTGCCAGCATGGCAGGTGCGACCGAGTTTTTGGTCAAGCCCCCAGAGTCCAAGGAACTCTTGGACATGATCCGTAAGCATCTAAGCCCAGGCGAGCAAATGTTGGGATAGCTGCTTTTGCCCGGCCAGATTTGTTATTACACGTAACGATGAATCTGCATCAGCAACTCTTTAAAACGAAATGGTTTTTTAATGAGTTCTTTTGCGCCCAGCTCTATAATCTGAGCTCGCTCTATTTCCTGTCTGACAGTCATAACTATGACGGGGATCTGTACCACAGTTTCTCTCAGCTGATTCAAAAGAGCGACTGCGTTGGTATCTAGCTTCCCCAGGTCTAGCAAAATCAGGTCAATATTGTCTGAAATAACCCGATCTAGAACATTGGTTTGGTTTTCTTCGATCAGACATTCATAACCGTCACGTCGCAGCCCTTTGACAATAAACTCTGCAATCTTTGGCTCATTTTCAACAATGAGAATGGTTGCCATACGTCATATTTGAATGGGTAGACAAATCTATGGCTAGCTATGAAACTAGCTGCCACAGATACAACACATATATGGTGAGAAGTCCTAGGGTTTGCTAAAGATTTACTCTCAGTATTTCTTAAGATACAGGTGAAAATTTAATGAGAGACCTATCACAATAAAAACCATAGGCTTAAATCAATGTCTTGTCAATTATTCAAAAGTAAAAATAAATTGAGCAATAGTGAACTCTTCAAATAATTTTTTGCTCACACATAAAACTTGGTCTGAAAATCTATAGATTACGGACCAGCAGCAGCGCAAACTATACTTGTAGTGTTTTAGTAGTTCATGGCCGCAAAGTATGGCATTAACTACATGTTTTTCTTGCGGAGCTAATACTAAAAATATCGATGGGGCGACCCATAAATATTTGTTATCTACGCCAGGCTGTTGGGCTATGTATGGTGAGGTGCTGGCGCGTGAATATTCCGATTTTGCTTATATGGCGGTTCACGATCTGACGGTAGATGCTTACGCTCTGCAACATCCAGGGAAATCTAGTCCTCAAACCATCAGCTCACTAACTATTCATTTGGCAAGTTTGTATGCCTACTTTAAGTTAGATTGCCCGGCTGGCGAACTCTCTAAAATTAAGGCACAGGTGGTGCGACACAAGGATGAGTTTATGTGGCTAGACCCACCCAGTGATTTAGGCCATCTAACGATTAGTGACATTCTATTAGCGGAGAATGCCACTCAGCACTGTAAGCGGGTAAACCAGTGGGCAGAAGCTGTGTTTGAGCGGTGGCAAGACTTTTACCCTATTGTTAAGGGTCTACTTGAGAAAGATAGGTAGCAACAAGATGGCATATCTATAGTGAGGAGATATCTTAGGTTCAAAAAACTATTGCCTGTGCTGCTGATTGCAGGCTTGGGTTTACTCTATGTCATCAATGCTTCTTTTGGGGTTAAACCCATCGGTCTCTCCCCGGTATTAGTGGCCCATCGTGGATTGGGCCAAGACTATGACCGTCAGGGGGTAACCAATGATACGTGCACGGCTGAACGGATGCTACCGGTGCCCCACGATTATCTTGAGAATACGCTCTTGTCAATGAAAGCGACATTTGCCTATGGTGCGGATATGGTTGAGTTAGATATTCACCCGATGGTTGATGGGCGCTTTGCTGTCTTTCATGATTGGACCATTGACTGTCGTATTAACGGTACCGGTGTTACTCGTGAGCAAGCACTGGAGAGTCTGCAGGCTCTTGATATTGGGTATGGATATACTGCCGACGGTGGGAAAACATATCCGTTTCGTGGACGGGGTATTGGGATGATGCCCTCTCTGGCAGAGGTGCTGAGTACGTTTCCTGACCGTCATTTTGTGATCAATATTAAAAGTCAAGATCCAAATGAAGGTGTTCTTTTAGCTGAGCGATTAGCTGCCTTACCTCCGGATCGTCAGGCGCAGTTTATGGTTTATGGCGGGTCTGAGCCGGTTAGTATTATTCGTAAACAATTTGACACTATTCAGACGTTGTGGCGCGTCGGTTAAAACAATGTTTGACTCGCTATATGGCTTTGGGGTGGACTGGATGGGTTCCGGCTAAGTGCGATCGCAACATGCTTTTGGTGCCGGCTTGCCCCCTGGCTGTGGGGCTGGCCCAATCGTTTTCTCCGGCGTATGGACCGTGTGGGCACCCAGGTTTTTCTAGTTGGTGACTACAGTGGGGAAGGATTCTCTCAAGGATTTGACGACCCAGAACGCCTCAAGGACCTACCCTCGGAGTATGCTGGAGGCATCTGGACCGATCGGATTGACCTGATTGGCCCAGCAGTCAGATCAGGAAAGATTTTTGCACAGTAAGCGTGTGAGAAGAACTTATGACTATTTCGAAAGATTAGGGTCAGCGACATTGGGAAAGCTTTCGAAGTTTCGACGAACCCAGTCCATGCCAACTTCGTTGTTGAGCTTAATTTTCTGAGGTGCATCAGGGTAGAGTTTGCCCAGAATATCAGCATCTTGCTCAACAACAACCTGACTAAAGTTGAGAAAGTTGTTACCCAAAAACTTAAATAGTGGATGGTTGGCCTGACCAAACATAAGAATATAGGTACGTGTGCGGTTTTCCGCTTCAGGTACAAAGAGATGACACTGGGCGATTTTACCTAACTGAGTCTCACCGTGAAAAATAACCAACGACGGAAAATGATTTTCCAGGTGTGCCTTGAGTCTGTTAGGTAATAAAAAGAGATCTGGCTTCTTTATCTTCTCTAGCAGAGAGTAGGGCTCAGTGGGCATTTCATAGAAAGCATGGGAGAGATGTCCTTGATCAACAAACTTATGAAACTCAACCTCAGTAATTTGAAATAAATCTCGGTGAGTGCCATTTTGATGGTTGTAATCATGCATATTGAGCAGCATCGTCAATAAATCCGTCTCGATGCTGATATCAGCAGTGTGGCCAATAAAGCTATGGGTCTTCGCAATGTCATCTAACACTGTGGGAATCCCAATCTTTGGCTCGTAGCCTCCATAGGACCAAATAAAATCCCCTTGAATGATCAGCTCTAGTGGCGTTAGCTGAGACAGTGTTTTCTTGCCTGAGCCCGGCAATACTGTGCAGCCCGCCCCATCAAATGTAAGGGCATGGAATGGGCAGGTTATCGTGCTGCGGCTATTGCTATCGGTTTCACACCATCCTTCCGACAGCATGGCTCCCATGTGCGGGCAAACATTGGGCAATGCATAGACGCTGCCAGTAGCATCCTTCCACATTACGTAGTCGTTATCATATAGCGATACTTTGCGAGGCTGATTAACTGTCAGCATGGACCTGTGCGCCAACAACCAAGGTGCACCAAAAAGCATAGACTTCATGGGGGTCTCCGTTAGCTATAAAATTGTGAGAAATCCGTCGTGTTTTAAAAATATGACAGACCAGTCGCATTTGTCAAAAAATCTTCGTCGCCAGCCAAAGCAAGAGCGCGGCAAAGAACGGGTGGAAAAAATTTTAGATGCGGCGGCGGCCGTCTTTGATGAGGTTGGTTATGATGCTGCAACCACCCATCAAATTGCCGCTAAAGCCGGTACTGCCATTGGGTCTGTGTACCAATTTTTTGATGATAAGGCGGCTATTTTTAACGCGATGGAGCTGCGTCATGTAGAACGGGTCAAGCAGTTTTGGACCCGTACCAATACGCCAGAAATTGTGCAGTTGCCCCTGCGGCAAATGATTCACACCCTGATCTCCTCAGCGGTTGAGCTGTTTGAGCAACCTGTATCTAGGGTGGTGTTTGTCCAGTTTTATACGGCTCGTGATATGTTCCAGTCAATTGACGAGAGCATGACTCAAGAAGCCATCGATTTTTTGGCCAGCATCCTTCAGCAGCGCAATTCATCATTAGCGCAGACCCAATGCAGCCTGTTGGCTGAGGTCTGTGTGCATAGCTCCAACGCCGTAATTCTGACGGCCCTGCGTACAAACCAGGAGCATCGTCAGCGCCTGACACAGCAAATTGAGGACCTACTCGTGTCATATTTAGAACCGTACGTAGGGAATGATCGCACTGACAATGTAATGAAAGTAATGATATGCCCCCACTGTCAATCAGAGAAGTTATCTAAAAACGGCCATCGTCGGGGAAAGCAGTGCTATCTCTGCAAAGACTGTGGTAAGCAGTTTGTTAAATAATAGGCCCACCATAGGCTCAATTATTTATCTTTTTAGCTATCTGTTTGAGAAAATTTAGGTGAATGTTTATATAGCTATCGTTGAGCTGGCCCTGCGCTAGCAAACACCGCGTATTTAGGCCAAAGAACCAAATGTCTCGCATTGCGATAAAGGGCTCAATAAGTCTTATATCTAAATCAAAAATCTCTCTTTTAGACCTGTAACCTTCTAGAAAGCTCAGTCATAGCGCATCTTCTTTGCCTAGCAGTCTGAGCACCCACCTAAACGTGGCAAGATCGTAGATACGCCAACCAAAACCGCAGCAGTCAAAATCAAAGTGAGTAACCGCGCCACCATATTCATGGGCATTCTCCCCGTGTAAGTCACCTACGTTTTACTTCACATCCTGGTGGGTCAACCTTAAAATTAGGGCGTTGCTGTAGATGGATAATTATGGGTCGTTTGCGTTGGATATGCCTATTTAGCTTGGTTTTACTACTACAAGCCTGTAGTAGCTTTGGTGTCGTACCGCCACAGTCGGTGGTAGAACGGGGGCTGGCGCTAAAAATGGTCCAAACCCAGCAGATGTTGATTACCCACCTGGCACCCAAGGTACCTCAATTGCCCAACGTTAAACTTCGTCAGGTAGAAGTAACCTTAAGAGAGGCTCAAGATGATGTGTTCCATGTGCAAGGTACCTATCAAGCGATTATGCAGCTAACCAGTCGAGAGCATACAGAATCTGGTCCATTTGACCTCTACCTTGCTAGAGAAAAAACTGAAGATACTGTCAGCTGGTTTTTGGTCTCCGATGATCAAAGAGAGCTATTGGTAACAAATCCTACGTAGCACAGCGATCTGGGTATGCAGCCTTTTTCTAAAGGCTACGCTCGGCAAACTGGCGAATAAATTCAAACTTATTCAGCATTGTGTTGAGAGGATCGTCTGTTTTTTTCTGTAGCTGATATAGGTCGTCTGCCACACCATAAACTCCACCGGATGTCAAAAAGAAGAATTGAATCAGGTCTGGTTCCGGTAGGGCATGGTCTTTGATGAGAGAGGCCTTTGGCAATAGCGTTTGGGAAAATTGAACAATTTCTTGAGCGATGTGAGCGATCTCTGGATCATCCCCCAATCCAACCATGTCGCCCCCTGGTGTAGTCTGAAAAGAAGCCTCACCGGATAGAAGGGCCGTCAACGACATTGCCCACCTTTCAGATGTGTTCTCATTGAGCATTCCGACATCCATCAGCACGCCATAGACTCGATTACTGTCGTTTTCAAAGACTCCTACTTGGCTCGGTTGGATGTTAAAAATAGTCTCACGCCAGGTTTTATACTCTGGTGTTACTCTCATTCGATGGTGAGAGGTGCTGAATTGTTGCACCGGCTGATTGGCGCTTGATGCTGCCAGTGGCCCTAAAAAATTTTCAATGGCTAGCAAAGCTGTATCTACACTCTCACCATCAGTGTAATAAAGCATTTCTTGTTTTTGCTCGTTATTAGTCATAAACGTCAGGTTATAGGACCAGCGTGTCGCTATATGACCATTTGGTTTTTTGTAACGCTGTTTTGATTTACCTACGCTCATATTCTGTAGCGTGGACAGCTGTAACTGCCAGGTTTTAGTGCCAAGTGGGGTTTTGCGATCGCACCTCACTTCATTGGCTGTTTTATCAAAAATTAGGGTTTCCGACCTGAGTGCTCCATAGAGGATATATAGACCATAAGCCCCTGCAGCGATTAACAACAACGCAACAGGGGCAATCAGCTGTCCACTAACGACCATCAAGACAGCGATCAATGCTGTGATGCCTAAGACCGATAGTGGAAAAATCAACTTTTTCTGGTTGTTTGGGCTTTGAATAACGAGCTCTGAATCAGTTCGCTTAACAATTCTCATAGATACAAACGTATGCTGCTAGCTGCGCTCAAGCTTACAGATAAACGTTGTTGCCCAAGCATAGCTTATTAAGAATTAACTCATGACCTCAACTATGAGAGTGTTATCCGCCCGCTCTCTTAACTTTTCATGGTGGTTTGAGCAACGCTCACAGATACGTTAGAAAAATACTTTTGCTGAAATTGTTCTTCCTGCAGACTTGCTACGAACAAACGTAGCTTAGCCTGTTGTTGTGCTTGTGTTGCTGCCAGCGCTGCATCATACAGAAGCGTTATGGCGGTAGATGGTGATAGCTCCTTAAAGGTAGTTTCTGGGGCTAGACTATGCCGAAACCCTAAACTATCCAGGGCTGATAACCCAAACTGCAGCGAAACTGCCCCCAAACCTACCCTTTCCATCAGCTCTGTCACCGTCACCCGTGTTTCCGTCCGCACCAGATATTTGGCAATTCCCACCAGCTGCTTCCAGACATCTACTGGAGGAACAGGCTCAGGAGGGGCATAGGCTAAGACCAAGGGTGTTTGTTGCTGAGTGGCCTGGTTCCACCAGGGTCGCAACTCTTGCCACGTCGTCGGACATTGGCGAACCACTAACGTGTCTGATGTAGCGCTAGCAGACTGAGCCCGATGGTCAATTATTTGCTGCGGCAACGCGGCCAACCCTTCCGCCTCGGCAGACCGCACGTCGATGAGTCGTATCTCGTATCCCCCGTATTGCGGTTTTTTCTGTCGAGAATAGGCATTAAAGTCCAGCTCTACCACCACATCACAGCGCCCCAATGGCAGGTCATCTTTATAATGACCCCACCATAGCCCTGGAAAGCCGGCTGGTAACGTATCGTCTTTAATCAAGAAGTGGGTTTTAATAAACCTGAGCTTTCGCTTGGATACCGGATCTTTAATTTTTTGATGCCATGTATTATCAAACCAAGCGTTGCGAATCAACAAGCGAGGGACTGGATTACCCATGCCATAGGGCTCTAGCAAATTGAGCTGCTGAAATAAGTCCTTACCTAGCTCACAAACGCTGATTTCCAGGTCTATGGTGATGGTTGGCCCCGAAGGGATACCCACCTGCCGCAGCTGTCGATTTAGAGCATCAGCAAACAGACTCACATTCTCGACAGGTAACATCATGCCTGCGGCAAAAGGATGCCCCCCAAAACGGGTGAGTAAATGGGCCTGGTCTGTCACCAGCTGATAGAGATCAATTTGGTTCACTGAGCGAGCTGACCCGCGTGCTACATCACCGTCGATGGTAAGCAAAATGGTCGGTTTGCCATACTCTTGAGCCACTTGACCCGCAACAATCCCCAATACGCCAGTCGGCCACTGAGCATCGGCCAGCACAAGCACTTGAACCGTGGCCATATCTAGCTCGGTTAGTCGCTGAGTGACCTGGGTATAGACGTCTTTTTGTAATGCCTTACGGCGAGTGTTTGCAATTTCTGTTTGCTCAGCCAGTGTTTTACAGTGGTCCGGGTCTTGGCTAGTCAATAGCTCCACACAAAACTGGGCATCGCCATGGATGCGGCTGACGGCATTGATGCGAGGACCGATACCAAAGGAAATATCGGTGGGTCGATCGCCCGTTCGACGACACAGCTGCAAGAGCTGGGCCACACCAGGACGAATCGGATCGTCCGTTTTGAGATGGGTCTGGAGCTGACGAATGCCGATTTGGGCCAAATAGCGACAGTCGCCACTCAGCTGCACCAAGTCTGCAATCAGACCGATGGCAACTAAATCGGTGAGTTCTGCCAGCGGTCGAGCTGGCGTTAGCCGGTCATAGAGCGCTTCGATCAGTTTGTAGGCAACCGCCACACCCGAGAGATGTGCGAGAGGATGGTCAGATGCTAAGCTACGCGGGTTGATAATAGCGACGACGGGCGGTCGTGTGTTGGGCAATGTGTGGTGATCGGTAATGATCACATCCATTCCCAATGTTTGTGCATGGTTAATTTCTGCCAGATTAGTACTGCCGTTGTCGCAGGTAATGACTAAGCTGGTTCCCTTGGCCACCAACGCCTCTAACCCATGGATAGAAAGACCGTGGGAATCGGTCAACCGGTTGGGAATAAAGTAGCTGAGCTTTTTGTCAGGGAAAAACTGGCGCAACCCATCCCACAGCACGGCTGTCGAGGTAATACCGTCTGCATCAAAATCGCCCCAAATGGTGACAGATTCTTGCTGTTCTAAAGCCTGAGAGATCCGCTCTACCGCTTGTTCCATCTCTGCCCCAAAGGCTGCTGGTGGCGTGGGCTGATAGCTATCGGGAGCAATAAAGTCTGTCAGTTGCTCATTGGTACGAATGCCGCGCTGCCACAGTAGCTCAGCCGCCCGTTTGGGCGGGTTAGCAAAATTAGCAATGGTTTGGACAGTCTCTACCCAGTCGGTGGAAATGGGGTCACTGTTGGGAAGCTGCCACTGGGGGGTGGGGGTGGTCAAGGTGATTAATTCTGCTGTCTAGTGCGTATACCCTAGGTTAGCTACAATGGGCGGAATTCTTTCTGGTCGCTGTGATGTAGTGCCCTAGCAGTGCGGACTGGTGAGACATAATTGACATCGATGCCGTGATAATGGCCAGGAGTGTTTTGTGAAGCTTGGTGAATGGATAGGCTTGATCAGCATCTTAGCGACTTTCTATATTCTTTGGAGCCTACGGGCAATTTTACTGCTGGTGTTTACGGCGGTGGTGGTTGCGATCGCACTCAATAGCCTTGTCCGTCGTTTACAGCAAACGGGTGTTCCCCGGCGGTTTGCCGTTCCCACGGTGCTAACTGCTAGTTTTCTAGTCGTTGCCTTATTTTTTCTAGGTGTGGTTCCTCCGTTTGTTGAGCAGTTTAGTGACTTAATCCAGCTAATCATTAGCGGTGTTCGTGCGCTTCAAGAGACCTTAAACGACCTTGAGGCCCGCTTTCTACCAGAGCAGCTGCGCTTTCCTGAGCTTGACGAGTTTCTTGACTGGCTCACGTCTCCTGACTCTGCGATTCTAGATGTTTTTAATAACTTCTTTTCGTTTTTTAACTCTTCATTACGCGTCCTTCTCCAGACTCTTCTGGTTTTAATTTTGTCCCTAATGTTTTTAGGGAACCCCGCCATCTATCGCAATTCCCTGCTGCGGCTGATGCCGTCTTTTTATCGAGGCAGGGCAGACGGTATTTTAGAAGACTGCGAAATTGCCCTATGTAACTGGTTAGGGGGAATCGTTCTCAACTCGGTCTTTATTTTCACCCTAAGCTTTGTTGGGCTGTGGGTGCTGGGGATTAAACTGTTGCTGGCCCATGCCTTAATCGCGGGGGTGCTCAACTTTATTCCCAATGTAGGGCCGAGCCTCAGCGTCATCTTTCCAGCGACTGTCGCCCTACTCTCACCCGACCCTTGGAAAATTGTTCCTGTGATTGTGTGGTATGTCATTATCCAGCAGATTGAGAGCTATTGGCTCACACCAACAGTTATGGCCCGCCAGATCTCTCTCCCGCCAGCATTTACCCTGATTGCCCAAATCTGTTTTGCCACCATATTTGGGTTTCTCGGACTTGTTTTAGCCTTACCCTTAGCTGTTGTTGCCAAAATCTGGATGCAGGAACTTTTAATCAAGGACATTCTTGACCAGTGGGAGATACCTGGTTTTAGACCCTGGAAACCGTCTTTAGCCGGTGCGTCCCATGATATGGACTCTCTTCCTCAAAAAAGTGAGCCAGCATCCGGAATTACACCTAATTTAAGTGAAGTTGAAGCTGATGAGCCCAGTAGTTCTATAAACAACAGCTAGTCTTTTTGTTGCATCCGGGCATTCTGAACCCAAGATACTTCCACATCGTCACCCATGCACTTTGCTGCGAGCGTTCGTCATCTGCAAACTCTAATTATGTCGTTTCACCCCATTATTGTGGTAGAAACGGTGGAAGAAGAACGTATTCAACAGCTGATCAATAAAGCGACTCTTGATTTACAGCTCCCTATCTATGAGTGGAGCATTGCCCAGGGGTTGGTTCGCCTTGAGGGCAATCGTTACAATCGCTGGCAAAATGAATATGCCCCGCCGGGGGCCAGCCGTGCGGCGGTCGACAACGATACGGCTGAGCCTGTCGATGCCCTGCGCCATATGCAAGCTGTTGCCCACCGCGCTGTTTACTGGCTTAAAGATTTCTCCACCCACTTTGATGACGTGGTGGTTACGCGTCTTTTTCGAGAAGTGTCACAGCAGTTTGCCCATAATCAGTCGACGCTGCTGATTTCTGGCGAGCGGGTTTCGCTATCGCGAGAGATTGCCCATGAGGCTGTTTATTTTGACATGCCTTTGCCAGATCGAGATGAGCTACACAAGGCGATTGTAGAGGCAGTCCAGGCGCTGCGAGGACGGATTAAGGTCAAGCTCAGCCCAGAGGAAATGCGAACCCTGGTTAGCACGACCCAGGGAATGACCCTCAACCAAACCAAAAAGGTCATTGCCTATGCCGCGCTAGAGGATGGTCATCTTACGGCAGAAGATATCGGTCGAGTGCTGGAGCGCAAGATGCAAATCATTCGTGAGAGTGGTTTACTGGACTATATTCCAGTGGAGAAAAATACGGCTGAGCTGGGCGGCTTTAACGGCCTAAAACAATGGCTGGGACGGGCACGCATGGGATTTAGCTCCCAAGCTCAGGCACTTAACTTAACACCGCCTAAGGGGATTTTGATTGTCGGTATCCAGGGGTGTGGTAAGTCACTGGCAGCCAAGACAATTGCCCGCCAATGGCGGATGCCATTGCTGAAGCTGGATACGGGTCGATTGTATGACAAATATGTGGGCAGCTCAGAAAAAAACTTTCGTCAGGCGGTTTCGTTAGCCGAGAAAATGGCCCCGGCAGTTCTGTGGATTGATGAAATCGAAAAAGCTATGGGGGGCACCCAGGGGGCAGATACGGACGGTGGGTTAAGTCGTCGACTGTTTGGTACGATGATGACCTGGCTACAAGAAAAGTCGCAGGAAGTCTTTGTGGTGGCCACCGCTAACGATATTTCTCAGCTGCCTCCCGAGCTGCTGCGCAAAGGCCGGTTTGATGAGATTTTCTTTGTGGACTTACCCGATGCGCCAGAGCGGGCCACTATTCTTGCTATTCATCTCCAGCGTCACCGTCAGTCATCCAATGACTTTGATATGGTGCAGTTAGTCCACGCTACTGAAGGATTTAGCGGTGCAGAGATCCAGCAGGCAATCGTATCAAGCTTGTATCAGTCGATTCATGAAAACTGCTCTTTGGATACAGACCTGCTGGTGCGAGCGATCAAGGCAACAGTTCCTTTATCAATCTCTCGACGAGAAGACATTCAACGTCTGCGCTCTCTGGGAGCCGATCGGTTTGTGCAGGTGAAGTAGACGGAGCCAGCCAGTATCACTATGCTCTAACTTTAGGGCAGGCAAAGGTATCACTGACTGTAGGGCACTCCTGCAAACACGGCTGCTGATAGGCTTCTTCGGTTTCTAAGGGCGGTGGCATCTGTCCAAAGACCATATCACAGCTAAAGTCCTCAAAGTTGGGGGTCATGGTCAGGGGAATGCCAAACTTTTCTGTAAAAAATCGCTGTGTGGGCAGTTTACACATGTTGACACACATACCCACACAGCTGCTTTGTTCTAGATAGCGACACTTTTTAATATGGACATTGCTTTTTTGTTGGCGCGTTTCCCCTGATTCTGTTGTTACCTCAGCGACTTCTACACAACAGGGGCCAACTAACCATTCAAATAGCTGAGTGGCAAACCAGGCATTGAGTTCGCACACTAGCTGGGTAGGAGAGAAAAAGGTACGAATACTCCACAAAACTGGGGCAGGGACCAAGGACTGCAAAACAACGGCAACCAGCTGCTGCTGCTGTTGCGGGTTACGCCCCTGCATAATCTTTTGTGAGAGTTCCACAAAGCCATCATAGCCCGGCTGTCTGCTGCGTTCACCGACAGCATTGGCCATTTTGCGGGCAAACAAACGGATAAAAAGGCGGTCCCAAAACGTATCGTGATAGGTCGTTTTTTCCAATGCTGGGTTCTGCATGAATCTGGCTACGCGTCTTTTAGTAGCCTAATGCCTGATCGCACTTCGGTGCATCTGTAGACCTGTAATTTTGGAGACAATTGTCGAAACTTTTATCACACTCTGCTGAATGGATTCAAGTGAACCACCCCTACTGAACTCAATAGGGGCGGTGGATGCATCCCGTCACTAGCCTTTGTTGCGGGCTCTGCGATTGTGGCGGATCAGGTCGTGGAATGTGGCCTCTTCAGATAGCTCTGATGGGGTAGAGACCTGGCGAAGAGCGCTTTTGGTTTGGACTTCTAGACGAGAAGCACTCAGGGTCTCTGCTTGAGCAGGCACAGCGGCGGCGGCCATGGTCAGAATTAAAGCGGGTAGAAAAAAGTATTTCATGGGTCAAATTCCTTATGTGTTGTGAGCAGCAAGGTGTGTAATGGTTTACTTGCTTGATGACAAGGATGACCAGTGAATCTGAATAATTCCTGATAAGGATCTGAACAAGCTGTAAGTGTTTGCGAAAATTTCCCTGATCTGTGGTGTATGGAAAACTAAGGATTTTCACCGACATCTTTTGTTATCGCGAGACTGGTGGGAAAGTATTTAAGAATTAGATAGGTCAGCACCATTACCAACAACAGGGCAGATGTGACCTGACTAAATAGCCCCCTTTGCCATAGGGTAGTTAAGCCCAGTGCGACGGTATTGATCGTCAACATTGGGCCGCACTCCTTTAACCCCATCGGTCGTATGGGCTCTGGGCTATCGGGGTAAAGCTGGATTTTGGCGGCTATATTAAAAAAGAGCTGACTGCCCAACACCAGGGCCGTTCCGACTGCCAGCCATCTCCAGGCAAAGTAAAAGCCGATTAATTCAACCGCGATCGCAATTAAAGTAACGATAAAAAATTGCCTGACGCGCTGATCGCCCAAGGTGACCCGACGAATATCATTCAAGTCGACTAAGGCCATACGACCCTGGTCGACACACAGTAAGGCCAGGGCCAGGGCCATCGCTAACCCGTCTACCGGCTGTAGATTCCAGATTAAGATGCCAACAGTTGCGATCGCAAATGCAGCTATGATACCGACCCTTAAAGCAGCTCGCATTGGCCACGGTGACGGAGTAGATGATCGCAGAGCACCAGCGCCATCATGGCCTCCACCATGGGCACCGCTCGGGGTAAAACACAGGGGTCATGACGACCGCGACCCGACAGCATCGTTTCATTACCCTGCTGGTCAACGGTTTTTTGCTCTTTAAGAATGGTGGCCGTTGGCTTAAACGCTACGCGAATAATAATGTTCTCACCGTTGGAAATGCCCCCCTGGGTCCCACCGGAGCGATTGGTGCGAGTGCGAATGTTACCCTCTACATCAGTGTAAAACTCGTCATTGTGCTGGCTACCGGTGAGCAACGTACCGCCAAAGCCTGAGCCCAGCTCAAATCCTTTGCTGGCGGGTAACGACATCACGCCTTTTGCTAAGTCGGCCTCTAATTTGTCAAAGACAGGAGACCCCAACCCCTTGGGCACCTTGCGCGCCACACATTCAACCACACCGCCAATGGAGTCGCCGTCTTTGCGGATCTGATCGATCCGGGCAATCATTTCCTCGGCAAAATCAGGATTGGGGCAGCGGACAATATTGCTTTCCACCTGTTCTTGGGTAACGCTGCCAGGATCGATGGGCGCTTCCATATCCTGAATCCGTTTGACATAGCCAACAATCTCGACACCAGCCACCTGTTGCAGAATTTTTTTTGCGATCGCACCGGCTGCTACACGACCAATGGTTTCCCGGGCCGATGATCGCCCGCCTCCTTGATAGTTGCGAATGCCATACTTAGCATCGTAGGTCGCATCTGCGTGGGAAGGGCGATATTTAGTCGCCATTTCGCCGTAGTCTTGGGGGCGCTGGTCTTTATTGCGCACCAAAATAGTAATGGGTGTGCCCAGGGTTTGACCCTGAAATACCCCAGATACAATCTCGCAGGTGTCGGTTTCTTTACGCGGTGTCGTAATCTTGCTCTGCCCCGGACGACGTCGATCGAGATCGATCTGAATTTCCTCAGCGGAAATCTCTAACCTGGGCGGACACCCATCAATAACAACACCAACACCCCCACCATGGGATTCGCCAAATGTAGTGATGCGGAACAGATGACCAAAGGTATTGCCCATAGATCGTTAGAAAGATTGTTAAAAACCCTTCAATCCTACCGTAGGACGGGCCATCCCTGGGAAGAGTGGCCCTAGCGTAAACGCCAGTAGTCCACCAGATTCATGTCGTGGTCCATCTTCATAACATTGCGGGGGTTGACGGCGACACCTTTGTAATAAACACCGTAATGTAGGTGAGGCCCAGAAGATCGCCCCGTATTACCCAGATAACCCAGCACATCGCCGCGCTTAACTTGGGCACCCGGCTCAACGGCAATCTTAGACATGTGGGCATACAGGGTTTCATACCCATAGCCGTGCTTCACCGTAACCGTGTTGCCATAGCCGCCATAGTATTCAGCCCGACCCACCACACCTTCTGCTGTAGCCAAAATAGCTGTCCCATAGGGACCCACAAAGTCGGTTCCCTGGTGATTCTCATAGGAGTAGCCCCCAAAGGGATTACGCCGTATACCAAATTCAGACGAAATATCAATCGGCCCGGCAATCGGTAAGCCATCTGGGTAGGCCGCTCCCTCGGCTTCCTCAGCCGCCAGGGTTTCTTCCAGGGCGGGTTTAACACTGCCATCTAACAAATCTGTGAGCCTTGGCAGCCGTTCGCTGGCTTTTTCATAAAGTTCAAGACCCTCGGCTACAGTAGCCACGCCCCCTCGGGGGACATCGTCTTCAGATGAAAACTCTCGATTACCCAGTTCGGGCAAACCAGCCCGTTCTTTCAGATTTTCAATTTCAGAATCAAGTGTGTTGATATCGCTCAAGACTTGATGAGCCTGATCGGTGAGCTGACGGTTCTCATCAGCGAGTTCTACGTTACTTTGAAAGAGGGAAAAAATTACTACTCCGAGCCAGCCAAGTGGCACACCAACTAAGACAACTCCAGCAATTATTCCGGCAAGGGGAGTAAATGAGATTGTGACAGGAGTTTGTCCAGAACGAGTGACTAGGACTGTGTAGCTTTTCAGCAATTGCCGACGCATAGGCATTGAATTTAAGCGTTTTATTCAAGAAACACTAGCTAGCTAGTTGAAATCTCGAAACGCTAGACCAATCTGTACGTTAAACAGCCTGATTATACGGGGATCGCATCAAAAAAATGAAAAGTAATTTGAAGAAACGTTTGAAGTAAGGCAAGATCATAAGGAAAACTTAATAACTGACGACAGACATATAACTCCAACTGTCCGGACTAACGTTCATTATTTTGGGATAGGAGCAGACGCGTCAGATATCTGAAAATGTTTCTGTCTGCCTAGTGTTCACAACATTATTATTGGATTCTTCAAGGTTAGCTATGTCGGAAAAATTGTCGAATGCCGTTACTTGGTTAGATGTCAACAGTTGGCAATTTAATCTGGCAGGAAAATCCATTTTGGTGGACCCGTGGCTTTTAGGAGATCTGGTATTTGGCAGTACAAGTTGGTTAATTCGCGGTGTTAGACCTCAAGCTGTCCCGATTCCTGGTCAGATAGATTTGCTATTGCTATCCCAGGGGCTAGCGGATCACGCTCACCCTGAAACCTTGGAGGCGCTTGATAAAGCGATACCGGTGGTGGCTTCAGAGGCCGGGGCCAAGGTGGTGATAGATAAAGGATTTATCAACGTCACCGCCCTAGAGCCAGGGCAAACCTATCAATTGGGCAATGATGTGACCATTGAGGCACTGCCGGGAGCCCCCATTGGTCCTCTGGCCAAAGAAAATGCCTACATTATTACTGTGGTGTCAACGGGACTGCGGCTTTACTACGAACCCCACGGCTACCCTGATGCTGAGTTAGAGACCCGCCCCCCGGTGGATGTGGCCATTACCCCGTTTGTGAGTTTAAATTTGCCTGTCATTGGCCCTGTCATTCGGGGTGGCGAGGGGGCCTTAGAACTGGCTCAAAAGTCTAAACCCCAGTGGCTATTGCCCACTGCCGACGGTGGTGATGTCACCTATGAAGGACTGGTGGCTAAGTTTCTCAAAGCGAGCGGTGGGGCAGATGTGGTGCGATCGCAGCTGGCCAAAGCTAACCTCACCACTGAAGTTAAATCTGTGCGACCCATGGAGACCCTATCTCTGGATCTCACGCCTCAAACGGCTGCCGCTGTTTAGGTGTCTCCGATGCCCGCACCGATCACAATCAAATTTAAAAAACTCATCCCTGATGCCGTTATCCCCAGCTATGCCCATCCAGGAGATGCTGGGGCCGATCTGGTGGCGGTTCAACCCCATACGCTTAATCCCGGTCAACACCTAGCCATTCCCACGGGGCTATCGGCAGAAATTCCCCAGGGTTATGAACTGCAGGTCCGCCCTAGAAGCAGTTTGGCCCTTAACCATGGCGTCACAGTCTTAAATACCCCTGGCACCGTAGATGCGGGCTATAGAGGAGAGATCAAAGTGATTTTAATTAATCTCGGGCAGTCTGTCTTTGATATTAGCCCAGGCCAACGCATCGCCCAGATTGTTATTGCCCCCGTTCTACAGGCTAACTTTGTCGTGGCCGAGAATCTCAATCCGTCGCCACGGGGTGAAGGTGGGTTTGGCTCGACGGGTAAAAGCTATGGGGAGTAGTTTTGAGTTCTTGTTGTTTAACCTGCTTTAAAGAAATAAATGACTAGTGCAGCGTCAAAGCTTGATTTTAGGGTGATCCTATTTTGAAAATACCTCC
>ERZ1740070.353-NODE-353-length-32251-cov-3.829482_pt1 | contig 32251 bp, 24 predicted proteins | sample MGYA00581734_ERZ1740070 | MGnify/ENA primary metagenome ERZ1740070 (study PRJEB43018, sample SAMN04849744) | marine metagenome | isolation source: floating plastic debris | place: Pacific Ocean | collected 2008-09-01 | study: EMG produced TPA metagenomics assembly...
GTGAGCTTTAAGAAGCTGCGCAAACGGCTGGCGCGCAATGCGCTGCAAGTGATCGATCATTACGGCTTGATTGATCGCAGCGGCGAGAAACGCCCGAAATGGCTGGTGTGTTTGTCCGGTGGCAAGGACAGCTATGGCCTGCTCTCGGTGCTGCTCGACTTGCAATGGCAAGGCGCCCTGCCCGTGGATCTGCTGGCGTGTAATCTCGATCAAGGCCAACCAGGCTTTCCGAAACACGTCTTGCCGGACTGGTTGGACAAGGTCGGCGTCGACTATCGCATCGAGACCGAAGACACCTATTCGATCGTCACCGACAAGATCTCAGAGGACCGCACATTCTGCGCGCTCTGCTCGCGCTTGCGCCGTGGCATCCTCTATCGGATCGCGCGCGAGGAAGGCTGCGACGCGATTGTGCTCGGCCATCACCGCGATGACGCGCTTGAGACCTTCATGATGAACTTGGTCCATGGCGGGCGCTTGGCGGCCATGCCGCCTAAGCTCCTCAATGATGAAGGCGATGTGATGGTTCTACGCCCGCTCATCACCAGCGCCGAAGCGGACTTGGAGAAGTTCTCCAATGCGATGGAATTCCCGATCATTCCCTGCAATCTCTGCGGCTCGCAAGATGGGCTGCAGCGCGTGGCGATGAAGCAAATGCTAGACGATTGGGAGCGGCGCAAACCCGGCACACGCCAAGTCATGGCGCACGCGCTCGCCACTGTGCGGCCCAGCCATTTGCACGATCCGCGCGTATTTGATTTTGCCAGCCTGATCCCAGGCGGGCCCGGCGAAAGCGATGACGGCGTGCCGTTTTAGTCGACAAAGCCTTCAGCCAATCGATCAAATTCGACACGTCAATTTAGCAGGCCCTTGACCCGCCAAATTTAGATTTTGTCCGATGAGGGCGTTACATAAATTCCTGCACCATAAGGGCGGTAATGTCTTGATGATATTCGCGCTCTTCTTGGTGCCTGTCGTTGCCGCCATTGGCTTTGCGGTGGATGGCCAGCGCGCCTTTAACAGCAAGGCGCAGCTGCAACACTCGCTCGATTCAGCCGTGCTGATGGCGGCAAAGTCTTACTATGCGGCCCCCTCTTTGACGCAAACCGCGCGCGAAGCTGCTGCCATCGCCGCTGGTACCGAAATGTTCAATCGCAACCATGATGAGTTTGGTCTGCGCGACCCTGCGCCCATAGTCATATTTGCCTTCGATGAGGCCGCCGGGACCGTCGCTGCTCGTGCCTCGTCAGTAATGAAGAACCTGTTCGGCGGCGTCCTCAATCGCAACACGACCAAAATTGGTGCATCTGCTCAGGCGGCGATTGGCGGCAATAAGCGGCTTGAGATTGCACTCATCCTCGACAACTCGACCTCTATGTTCAGCTCCAATCGCATGACCTTGATGCGTGAGGCGGCAGCGAATTTTACGGATTCTCTGTTCGATCGATATGGCCATGAGAGCATCAAAGTCTCCGTCGTGCCCTGGGCGACCACGGTCAACATTATGAGCGAGCCCATCGCCGCGCCGAGTTCCGCGCCGAACACAGCCGCTTTGCCGCCCTCTTATGGCAACCAGACTGTACCAGCGGCACCCGCCATTCATCCTTGGCGGCATGTCCAGAACCCGTTCACCGGTCAAGGCGCCAGTCGCCAAAGCGATGTCGACGATCTGTTCACGCCAACCACTTGGCGCGGCTGCATTCGAGGCGCAGCGGGCGAGCGCGAAGTCAGTTTGACTGGCAGCGTGAAAGCGCCGCTGACAGATGCCTTCCCGACCCAAGACTGGCCGCTAGCAATCGTGCCACCAAAGCTGGAGCCCTTTTCTTATCGCCGTAATTCTTGCCGCCGAAACTGTTGGGTGACCGATAGAACCCAGCTGCGCGCAGATCCATGGTGGTCTGGCGGCGCAGCAAACAATTACCAACCAAAGGCTGAGCGCGCAGGCATCCGTCCAGATCGGTCAGCCTCGAGCCAATATGCGACTTATCACAGCTATGGCTGGACGAATGCGAGCGGCTATATCGAGCCGTGCGTCTCAGATCCAAACGAGTTCGATTACAATAATAGTGGCGGCAAGATTTGCGACTTTAGCCCCACCGATTCTGGCTCCAACAATATCTTCCCATGGGACCGCCAAAAGGGGATCAATGGGCCGAATATGAACTGCCCCTCGCCCATGCTGGCAGCCTCAGCCAACCGTGCGCAAGTGATCAATAAGCTGCACCAAATGTACCCCGCTCCAGGCGGCACGCATGCAGATGTGGGCTTGATGTGGGGCTTGCGGACGCTATCGCCGCGCTCAGACTGGACAAATTTCTTCTCCTACCCAACTGATGCAGAACCGGCAGAGTGGGACGATAAAGAAGTCTTCAAAATCGCCATCCTGCTGACCGATGGCATCAACGTGCCGCCAGGAAACTTTGAGGGCTATTATGGCTGCACCAATCGGTCTCAGCAGTCCTATGATGTCGGCCATCCGGAAGATCATGATGACAGTGTCGGCTGTTGGCGCCATCCAGACATTCAACGCCTCGACAAAACGGCGCTCGACAATCTGATGCTAGACGCCTGTACGCAAATGAAGACCGCCTATGACATTCAAGTCTACACGATCGCTGTTGATATCAACGATCCGACCGCGATCTCGAACCTGACCAGTTGCGCCAGCTCCCCATCAGACTTCTACAATATCACGTCAGGCCAGATTGGAATTGCCTTCAATTCCTTGCTCACCAACTTGGTTCGGATCAGTAAATAGAACAGAAAAAAGGCCCGGCGCGATACGCAGCCAGGCCATAAGTGTGGTTCCGTCTGGGGGAGGAAACGCCCAATCGGAGGAATGATCGGGTAGTGTCCGGAACCAAAACACGTGTGCGATATGGGACTTCTACACGCAAATTCAATATGCAAGACCGCAACTTGCTTATGCAGATATGCATACACTAATTCTGCGCCATATCCCCTAGCGCAATGCGTTGGATCGATAGGCCTCGACTTCGCCGGTTAAAAAGTCCCGGAAGGCCGCAATCCGCTTAGAGCGCTTCAAGTCGCTCGGATAAATGAAGTAGAGATCGAAGGTCGGGCCGGTAAAGTCTTCCAAGACACGGACCAAGCGCGGCACGATGGTCACCATATAATCCGGCAGATCAGCAATCCCGAGACCGGACTCAACGGCGCGAAGCATGGCCGAGACATTATTGACCGTAAGGGAAGCCTCTCGCTGCTCGGCGTCATCGCGCCCGACCCGCTGCACGTAGCTCATCTGTGTGATCGGGCTATCCGCCGCGCCATAAGCGATGATGCGATGATTATCGAGATCCTGCGGCGTGCGCGGCATGCCATACTGTTTGACATATTCCGGCGACGCATAGAGATTGGTCGCAACAGTGGCGAGCTTGCGCTGAATGAGATCTGCTTTGTCAGCTGCCCAGAGCCGAATCGCGCACTCCGCCTCCAATTTGAGCAAGTCATAATGCTCACCATCGTCGAGCCGCAAATCGATCCGCATTTCTGGATTTTGCCGGACAAACTCGCCCAAACGCGGGACGAGCCAAGTGGTCCCGAATGCGACCGGCGCCGTGACGATCAGTTCGCCTTGCGCGACGTCTTGCTGATCGCGCAGAGCCGCACTTGCGCCTTGTGCGGCGGTCGCCATGTCGCCAGTGGAACGGTGCAGGGTATGACCCGCATCGGTCAACACCAAGCCGCGCGCGTGCCTTTGAAACAACGACACACCTAGCTGCTCCTCAAGGGCTGCGATTTGGCGCGAAACCGCCGATTGAGAAATGCCCAGCCGTTCGCCTGCAGCGGTCAAACTGCCCGCTTCGGCGGCGGCATGAAATGATTTGAGTTTATCCCAATCCATAGGGCGAAGTCCTTCCACGATAGAGCGCTTCGGCGCAAGCCCAGATGCTCAAAGTCCTCCAAAAAAGAGGTCCAGCGCATTGATTACGGGCGCACCCAGGCGATTTTTGACGCCCATTTTAGCTCCCCCGCCGAATAGGCCTCGATCTCGTCGGACAGGGATGTGAACGTCAAATCACCGCCAGATAAAGCGGCACTGGCGCTTGTAAGGCATAAGCGGTCGGAGCGGGTTAGGACCAATGCCTCGTCTCCGGCGGCGAGCGCGGCACCCGGTGCGACAATTAACTGGTCCCCCGCTCTATACTTTGGCTCGTAGTCAGAGCCGGTGATCTCGAACAAAAACGCCTCAAAGCCAAGCTCCAGATCGTCAGACACCGTCACGAGGTCTTTCCCGCGCCTAACAGTGCCGTCTGTTGCAAACACCCTGTCAATTCCAGCGACTGTCCGGTTCAAGACAGGTAAGCGCCGCCCAGTGTCGCCAGACACCAGAGTTGCGAAGTCTGCGAAATCGACGCCGACGGCGGCCAAGACACGCGAAAGGCTTTCCGTTGTTGGCCAACGCAGCCGTCCATCCTTTGATTGGCGCTTCGACTTGTTGAACGCCGTCGCATCCAATCCAGCCAGTCGTGCCAGCCCAGACGTAGACAAACCATAGCGTTCAGCCAGCTCGTCCAAGCCTCTCCAAATATCCCCGTGTTGCATACGCCCCAGTACCACTTCTCATGATTTACGCAGAAACTTTGCGTATCATAGGATAAAATGCCCAACAACTCAGCGGCTGCGTGGTCTTGCATTCTGTCGCAAAAAGGCGGAACACGCGGGCATGGTGATGTTGCAGCAAACCCGGGTCTACAAAATCCTCAGCGCACCAGATTGGGCGCAAGCCGAGCAGCTTGGCTATACCCAAACCGCGCTCGATGAAGGCGATGGCTATGTACATCTCTCGACCCGCGCTCAAGTCGCTGAAACGCTGAGCTTACACTATCCGGGGCAAACCGACGTTCGCCTACTGGAATACATTGCCGAAGAGATGAGCGGCCCAATCCGCTGGGAAGAGAGCCGCGGTGGACAATTGTTCCCGCATCTTTACGCCACCCTCCAAATTGAGGCCGCCAAACGAACCTGGACGCTCAGCTTGAGTGATGACGGCGTTCCGGCCCTGCCCGCAGACATCGACGCATGAGCCTGCCGGACCTCGCCCTACCCTTTGTCAAAAAGCTCCCCGCAGAAGCCGCTCATACCGCCACCATTCGAGGCTTGAAGCTCGGCATTGGCCTGCCCAATATCTCGCCGGCCCAGTGGGACACGCCTGTCACCCTACCAAACTCAAAGCTTAACCTCGCCAATCCGGTCGGCCTGGCAGCAGGTTTCGATAAGAATGCCGAAGTGACACGGCCCATGGCCCGCTTTGGCTTTGGCTTCTTGGAATGCGGGACGGTTACGCCAAAGCCGCAGCCCGGCAATCCAAAACCGCGCCTCTTTCGGCTCGAACAGGATGCAGGCGTCATCAATCGCTTGGGCTTCAACAATCACGGGCTTGGCTATTTTGTTCGCCGTCTCCGCCGCGCCCCGCCCCGCGCCACGTGCCCGATTGGCGCCAATGTCGGGGCGAATAAATTGAGTGAGGACTTCATCGCAGACTATGAGGCGGGCATCTCTGCCGTTTTCCCGGTGTGCGGCTATATCACGATCAATGTTTCGAGCCCAAACACCCCCGGCCTGCGCGGCCTTCAGGGCAAAACCGCTTTGCAAGAGCTCCTCATCCGATGCCGAGATGCGCATGCTGCGGCAAAAGTGGATGCGGGCGGAGCGGACAAGCCGGTTTTCCTCAAACTCGCGCCGGATCTCACAGAGAAAGAGCTCAGCGATATCATCGACACGCTGCGCAGCGACGGAACCTGGCTCTCTGGTTTGATCGTTTCAAACACCACGATTGAACGCCCGGCGAGCTTGACCAGTTCCAATGCAAACGAAGCCGGGGGTCTCTCCGGCGCGCCTTTGTTTGAGACATCAACACGCGTCCTGCGTGACGTCGCCACCGAACTTGATGGCGCGTTTGACCTGATCGGGTGCGGCGGGATTTCATCCGGCGCAGATGCGTACGCGAAGATCCGCGCGGGCGCACATGCGGTTCAGCTTTACTCAGCGCTGGTCTATCATGGCCCAAGCTTAGTCGCGCGGATCAACAAAGACCTCGCAGCGCTGTTGATAGCCGATGGCTTTAGCTCGGTTGCGGAGGCGGTTGGGGCTGATCTTCCGTCGCCCGCATAAGGCTTGGCAGATACGCGCCTAGCGCCCCAGCCCGCAGCACGTACATCCACAAAAAAGCCAGCCAAACGCCCGTGTTTTGGTAGAGCGGGCGGAGCAGCAGATCGAGCCCCACATAGGCCAGCGTCGAGACAATACCCGCATTGCGCATCGCTCGGCCTTGCGTCGCGCCCAAGAAAAAGCCGTCCAATTGAAACGCCGCAACCCCCAGCAGCGGCACCGCGGCGCAATAAGGTAAAAAGGCGAGCGCGGCCTCGCGCGCCTCTACATCGCTGACAAAGCGCGAGATCACCGCGGCGCCGCCAAACAAATAGAGCGCGCTGATGACGGCGCCAAACGCGAAAGCGAGATCGGAGGTCACGCGCATGGCGCGCCTCAGCTTTTTCACATTGCGCGCGCCGTACGCCTCGCCAACTTCCTTTTCTGCGACAAAAGCAAAGCCGTCCAAGACAAAGGCCGCTACCGTGATGAATTGAAGGAGCACTTCATTGCCCGCCAGTTGCGCGGTCCCCATTTGTGCGCCCGATCGCACAAACCACGCAAACGCAAACAGCAAGGCCAAGGTCCGGATCAGGATATCGCGATTGGCATTGAACAGCGCCATTAAGGCGTCGCGATTGAGCAATCCCGCTTCGCGCTTTAGTGCGGGCCAAACCAAGGCAAGCCCAAAAATCAAAGCCACCCACTCTGCGATCGCGGTTCCCGCGCCAATGCCGGCCGGGCCCCAGCCCAATCCGGCCACGAACCAGACATCGAGCACGATGTTCACGCCATTCATCTCGACCTGCATGGCGAGAAGCGCGCCGGTCCGCCCGGTGCCGAGGAGCCACCCTGTAATCGCATATTGGGTCAAGAGCGCCGGTGCCCCCCAAACCCGCGCGCTAAAATAGCCATCTGCCAGCGCGACCACGTCCGGCTCAGCACCAAACGGGGCGAAGACGAACAAACGCAACAGCGGAGACAGCGTGAAGATGCTGATCCCAAAAACGGCACCGATGAGCAGGCCGCGCTGCAGCGTCGCGCGGGCCATGGCGTGATCGTCTCGGCCAATCGCCTGCGCGACCAGACCCGTGGTCGACATACGCAAAAAGCCAAATCCCCAATAGATGAAGCTGAAGGCCACGCTCGCAATCGCAACCGCTGCGAGATCGGACTTATCACCGAAGAGCCCCATCACAGCCGTATCGACCACGCCTGTTGCCGCGATGGCGGCTTGCGCCAACATCACCGGCACAGCTAAGCGCAGGACCTGCGCGTGGGAGAGCTTGGCGTCAGACATCATCGCCGCTTAGCCCGATGCTACCGCCCTGTCAGCGCTTGAAACCGTCTTTTTTTGCGGGCGGGAGATCGCCCCGCAACCCCTATCTAAGCCGCTTCTCGCACAATGCGTGCAATGTCATCGCCATAGCGCCCGGCTTTCTTTTCGCCGACCCCTGAGATCTGTAACAGTTCGACCATGTCAGCCGGGCGCTCGGTTGCGATCGATGCCAATGTTCGATCATGGAAAATAACATAAGGCGGCACGCCTTTGGCTTTGGCCATCTCGACCCGCCAATTGCGCAACAGATCAAACAATTCGCGATCCCGAGACGACAGCTCGGCATAAGCTGCCCCGGACGCTTTGCTCGCACGCTTCCGGGTGCGTCGCTCCATCGGGTCGGATTTCAGCATCACCTCGCGCCCGCCTTTGAACAGCGCTTTGACGGCGTCATGATCCGGCACGAAGATGAAGGGCCGCGTCACCTCACCGCCCTCGGCGAGGAGGCCCGTAAACAGGAGCTCGTCAAACACAGCATTCCAGCCAGGCTTAGGCAAAGCCTCGCCAATGCCATAGGTGGACTGGCGTGAGAGGTCTTCATCAAATCCGTCTTTCGCCTGGCCAAGGAGGTGAATGATCAACCGTCCGCGTCCGATTTTCTGCCCGCATCTCAGCACCGCAGAGACGGCCATTTGCGCCCAGCGAGAGACATCGACATGGTCATGTTCCACCGCCTGACAATTGTCGCAGACCCCACACGGCTCAGCGTCTGTCTCGCCGAAATACTTTCGTACCGCTTGGCGACGACATTGATCGCCATTCAAAAAAGCAAAGAGTTGCCGGGTCTTATTGATCTGAACCCGTTTGACCGCCTCTTCGGCTTCGCTCTCATAGCTCCACATCAGGCTGCGTCGCATATCCGCCGGTCCAAACAGCGCAAACCCTTCGGCCGGTTCACCGTCGCGACCAGCCCGCCCGACTTCCTGCCAATAGGCTTCTAGTGTCTTCGGCGGGTCGGCATGGATAACGAACCGCACATCCGGCTTATCGACCCCCATGCCGAAGGCGACGGTCGCGCACATGACGATCCCGTCTTCGAGCAGGAACCGTCTTTGCCGCGCCGCCCGGTCATCGGCTTCGAGCCCCGCATGATAGGCAATCGCAGTGATGCCATAGCGTTCCAGCGCTTCAGCCAATTGCTCGGTGCCTTTGCGTGTGGCGGCATAGACGATCCCGCTCTCGCCTTTATGGCTTTGGATCAAGCTGACCAATCGGTCAGTCTTGTTCCCGGCTTTCGGTTCAGCGCTCAGCGTCAGATTGGGCCGATCAAAACTCGCCACATGCAGCGCCGGGTCAGTCAGGTCCAATTGTTCCAGAATATCGGTCCGCGTCCGGGCGTCTGCTGTTGCGGTTACGGCGAGACGCGGAACGTTCGGAAACGCGGCTTTGAGGCGACCGAGCGCGCGATAGTCGGGGCGAAAGTCATGCCCCCACTGGCTCACACAGTGCGCTTCATCAACCGCGATCAGTGAGACATTGAGTTTGGTTAGCGCGTTGAGCAAGCCCCCCGACAGGCCCTCTGGCGAAACATACAGCATGTCCATGTTGCCATTGAGCGCCGCTTGCAGCGCGGCCACGCGATCTTCGTGCATCATGGAGGAGTCTAAACGCTCGGCTCGAACCCCGAGCGCTTTTAGGGCGTCAACTTTGTCTGCCATCAGCGCAATCCATGGCGAGACGACGAGGCCCACCCCATCGCGCAAGATGGACGGGATCTGATAGCAAAGCGATTTGCCGCCCCCGGTAGGCAACACCGCCAACCCATCTCGCCCGGCCAAGACATCCGAGATCACCGCCTCCTGAAGGCCGCGAAAATGCTCATAGCCATAGATACGCTGCAAGAGCGCCCGGGCATCATCAAGGCCTGGCAAAATCGAAGACGTCATTGAGCGACTGTTCAAAGACTCGGGCGAGATTTCAAGCGACCAGATCGGGTGTTGTGTCGCTTCCTAACTCCGCTTCAGCAGGAAGTGGCCATGTAGTGTCGCGACGGGTTTATCGCGCTCGCTTTGCCAGGCTTCCGCCGTCACCGAGGCCATGCGGCGTCCGAGCTTGATCACGCGGGCGCGGGCATAGAGGTCTTCGGCACGGCCCTGACGCAAATAGTCAACCGTAATATTGATCGTGCGCGCCGGCCGCTCTGTATCGGACACCAAATAAAGCTGCGCCATAGCGGTCAGTTCCAAGAATGTGCCAATCGCGCCGCCATGCAGCGCCTTGATGGTGAAATTGCCGATCAGCTTGTCCTGAAAGGGCAGCACCGTCGTCATGTCGTCGCCTTTAATGTCGCAACGCATGCCGAGCGTCTCGACAATTGGAACGCGCGCCAGGAAGCCCTCTAATTGATCGCCGCGGCTCAAAGTCTCGCTCATTCTGGGACTCCCAAGCTCGCTTTTGGGCGCGGTTTATTGATCGCAAAGGCGCCTTGCGCCGTGGCAATCACTTTGTCGCGGTTTTCGTGATAGGCCCAAGCCCGCGTGAACGCGACCGACTTGGTGACGTGATAGCATTCGGCTTCACCGATAATGTCCCGGCCCCCTTCGGCAGGGCGCATATAATCAATCCGAAGATCTAGCGTGGCGACGAAGCGAAACTCTTCCAAAGACGCCGCGCAGGCCATGCCGCAGAGATTGTCGAGCATCGTCGTAATCACACCGCCATGGATGACTCTGTTTTCAATGTCCCCGACCAAATGGTCCGCGAAGGGTTGGAGGCCCCAAATATGCCCCTGCTCGACGCGGGTCACTTTAAATCCAGTCTCGCGCGCCCAGGGCACGACATGGGTCATGCCGTCCATATGTTGGCGCATCAATTCAATGCGCTTGTCTAAGCTGGCAATGCTCTCGTCCATGATGACCTGTTTTCAAATTGACGTTTACGTTAGCGGTTATACCATCTCTCTCGAGCGATAAACCGATAACCTTACGGGAGGATCTTGAATGGCATTTGACGCCGCAAGCGCAGGGATAGCCTGCATCATCGGGGCGGGATGTAGCGGCTTCACGATGGCCAAACGTCTAAAAGACTATGGCATCGCATATGACTGTTTTGAAATGTCCGATAATATTGGCGGGAACTGGTATTATAAGAACCCGAACGGCATGTCGTCATGCTATCAAAGCCTGCACATCGATACGTCCAAGTGGCGGCTCGCGTTTGAAGATTACCCAGTCCCAGAAGATTGGCCGGATTTTCCGCATCACAGCCAGCTGCTGCAATACTTCCACGACTATGTAGACCATTTCGGCCTGCGCGAGACGATCACGTTCAATACCAGCGTCGACAAAGCCGTGCGGCGCGACGATGGCGACTGGGATGTCACGCTCTCAACCGGTGAGACGCGCACCTATCAATGGATACTTGTTGGCAATGGACATCATTGGGATCCGCGCACGCCGGACGATTATCCCGGCCAAGACACATTTGCCGGCTATCAGATCCATAGCCACCATTATGAAGACCCGTTCGACCCTTATGATTTCCGCGGCAAGAAGGTTCTCGTGGTTGGGGCCGGGAATTCAGCCATGGACATCTCGTCTGAGCTTTCACAGCGACCGATTGCTGAGAAGCTGATCATCTCGATGCGGCGCGGGGTGTGGGTCCTGCCGAAGTACCTCGGTGGGCAGCCTGCTGACAAAGCCGTCCTGCCAAGCTGGATGCCGGTCAGCGTCGGCCGCGCTTTGGCGCGCTCAAAAATCAAAAAGGAAATCGGCAATCCGGAAGACTATGGCCTGCCAAAACCCGACCACGAACCTCTGGATGCGCATCCATCAGTGTCCGGCGAGTTTCTAACCCGTGTTGGCTGCGTGGATATCACTGCGAGAGGCGCCATAGAGCGGTTTGAACCAAACGCCGTTATCTTCGCTGATGGCACGCGTGAAGAGATTGCCGCCATAGTCTGGGCGACCGGGTACAAAGTCTCCTTCCCTTTCTTTGACGATCCTGAGCTCACGCCGAATGACAACCGCTTCCCGTTGTTCAAACGCATGGTAAAGCCGGGCTATGAGAACCTTTTCTTCTTGGCTTTGGCGCAGCCTCTGCCGACCCTGGTGAACTTTGCAGAGCAGCAGTCGAAACTCGTCGCTGCGGCAGTTGCTGGCGAATATGCGCTGCCCGACGCCGCCGAAATGGACCGGATCACGATGGCCGATGAAAAGACCCATTTGGGCCATTTCTACCAAGCGGCACGCCATACGATGCAACTCGACTTCAACACTTATGTAAGAGACCTGATGCAAGAGATTGAAAAGGGCCGCAAACGCGCTCGAATAACGGCTTGAACGAACGGGACGGAACTGATGCGACATTTCATTGCTGGTATTGCAGCAGCGGGACTGTTCGCGTGTTCTTCCCCGCCGCCTGAAGTCAGCTACCCAAACGGCCCGATGAGCACGACGCCGCAAACCTCTCGAGCGGCACAAGGTCCATTTCAGCCAGACTATCACCTCTATGCCTGCACCCCGTCCTTCTCCAATCGACCCAACACCGATTCCAATGGCCGGATCCTGAATTACAACGCACTGGTCACAGTGAATGGCGTGATCCTCGCGGCGGCACCAGTCAATGATGCGTGCATGACCTCCGGCTTTGGGCCACGCTTTGGCAGCATGCATAAGGGCATCGATCTGCAATCAAAGCCTGCCGGTCCGATCTATTCGGCCGCGCCGGGTCGCGTGCTCGAAGTCAGCGAACAAACCGGCTTTGGCTATCAGGTGCTCATCGCTCATGGAAACGGCGTTTATACGCGGTATGGCCACCTCGCCTATTTTGCCGAGGGCCTTAAACCCGGCCAAACAATTGGCTTTGGGCAACCCATCGGCCTGATGGGACGCACCGGTAATGCGACGGCGATCCATCTCCACTTTGAAATCCTCACCGGCAATTACAATACGCCGAGAAAGTCATGGGGTTTGAAAGCCAACAATCCGCTAGACTTTCCAGGATGGAGTGGCTTGGATAACGTCACCAGATCTTTGGGGATCGATCACGTGCTAAATTTTCTGGATCCAAATACGCTTGCGCGAACCTATCGTGACCCGGTCGCATGGGTGATATTGGCCGTCGACTTATTCCCAATCTGGGCGGTCCTGACAATGGGCTGGGGGGCGGTCCCGCTGGTCTTTCTGTATTGGCTCGAAAACTTGATCATCGGGGCGGTCGCCCTCGCCAAGATGATTGCAACCAGTATGAAAGATCACCCGATTGGTGCGATCGGAATGGCGTTCATCGGCCCCTTCTTCATCTTCCACTATGGCATGTTCTGCTTCGTGCACGGCGTGTTTGTGAGCGTGTTTGCGCAGATGAGCGTTGAGAATGGCGACCCGTCCGGGTTTCCCAGTCCATCCAACCTGGTCAATCAAGCGCTTTTATCCGGCGAAAATATGCCAACCTTCATTCTCGCCATCATTGCTCTGCAGATCTTCTTATTCTTCCAAGACTTTATTATGCGGGGCGAGTATCGCGAGACCACAATCGAGAAGGAAATGTCCGCGCCGTACGGCCGGATCATCGTGCTACATATCGGCATCTTCGCAGGGGCCTTCGCCATGGCCGCCCTTGGCAACCCGATGTTGGGCATTCTCGGGCTCATCCTTTTGCGCGCGCTTTGGGGCGTCTTCCTGACCGTGCGCCGCCGCATCCAGCTCGATAAGACCCTGCAGACCGCGAACTAAACGCGCTTACCGGATCGAATAAACGATGGTGGCGTGCCCGTGAATCTTCTTGGCGTCCATGGTCAAACCCTGTGCGGGATCGCTCCGCGTATAATTATTGTGGGAGCTCTTATCCTTGTGCTTGAAGCGATTATTGCCTTGGCCTTGATGTTTCTCGAGGTTCCAGTTTGACGTGTAGGTGGTCAGCGGCTTTCCGGCTGTGGTCCCACAATATTCAAAAAACTCGACCGACGCTTCGTAATAATTATTGCGCACCTGTTCGCCCTTATCATTGTAATACCAGGCGTACACTCTGCCTTTGGCAGGCGAGCAGACGCCGCAGGTTGGCGCGCATTTATGTCCGTCCGGCTTAATCCCGACAATGTCCGATGTGCCAGGCTTAATGATGACGCGATCGGTGATCGCTTTTTTGTGCGTCAGGTCGACATGTTTGGAGTGGTCATCCTTTAAGATGAAGGTCAGATCGCGATCGGTATTGTTGGTGACTCGCAACTCAAAGATGGAGGTTTCTGCGCTCGCAGTCGGCAAGAGTGCGAGCAAGGCGATGAAGCTCATCGCTAAGCAGTGGGCGCTAAATTTTCGCACGGCGGGCTCCCTTGAAAACAATCTGCGAGCACGCAAACCAGTTTCCAAACCGTCGCATACTGTCCAATTCGACAGGCCTTTCAGAAAATCGGCGCCCATTCTCCATAAGCGAGCGCAATAACGGTGCGCCGCAACTTAAAAGTTGACGGGCCGTCATCTTTCTGAGCAGGTGACCCCTCAGGGAATCGAGAGACTTTATGACTTTAACCGTGAATCCAGAGATGAGGTTGGGCAAACGCGCCCGTGCAAAAGAGGCCAATCGCCAGGCGATTTTGGATGCCGCGCGCACGGTCTTTGCGCGGATCGGCTACGAAGCGGCGAATATTCGCGACATTATCCGCGAAACCGATCTCGCGAGCGGCACGTTTTACAACTATTTCAAATCGAAAGAAGAAGTCTTTGAAGCCATCGCGAATGATAGCGTCGCGCGCTTTCGACCGATGCTTCAGAAAGTTCGCGAAGAAGCCAAAGACTTAGAGTCCTATCTCTATGCCGCTTATGGCGCTTATTTCAGCTTCCTCGCCGAAGAAAATGGTGACGCCATCGAGAACGGCATGCCGCATATGAGCTTGATTGGCGTGCGGATTGATACGCCGGACATGCAGTCCATCTCCGACGAAATTCGCGCCGACCTCGAGATTGTCATGGAGAAGATCGGTCTCGATCATCTTGATATGGAATACATCACCGCGGCGGCGATCGGCATTGCCCGCGAAATGGGCGACCATATGCTCAAGCGTCGCCCACTCGACCCGACGGAAGCCACAGAATTTGCGAAAAAACTGATGCTTGCGGGGATCGAAACGCTTGCTAAATCTCCTCGCTAAGTCAGATTAGTCCCCAGAAAAATAGGCATCTGGGAGGGCCATGACGATGAGCCTGCAAGCGACAATTGCGAAACTTCTCTTGAAGTTACCGGCGAGCTGGAAAGTCAAAATGGCGGGCGGTGCTCCGGTTGAACTGGGCGGCCGCACATTGGATCCCAATTTTCAGTTCATCGCGCATGGCGCCGCCAATCAGCCGCCCATGTCATCGCTCGAGCCTGAGATTGCGCAAGCCGGTGCGATTGAAGGCCTCGCGATGTTTGCCGCCAAGCCCGAACCCGGTGTCAGCTTTGAGGATACTACTATCCCGGGCCAAGATGGACATGAGATTCCGGTCAGATTATACAAACCAGCGGACCAAGATCCGGCCGCGCCAATGCTTGCCTATTGGCATATGGGCGGCGGCGTGATCCTGAACGTAGAGGCCTGCCACGCCTTTTGCAGCATGATTGCAAACGTCGCGAAGTGCCCGGTGGTCTCAGTCGATTATCGTCTAGCGCCGCAGCATAAATTTCCGGCCGGACTAGAAGACTGCATTTCCGCTTATGACTGGACCCTCAAAAATGCGGAAAAGTATGGCGCACCTTCAGGACGCGCAGCGATTGGCGGCGACAGCATGGGCGGTAATTTCACCGCGATCATTGCCCAAGAATCGACCCGGCGCGGTATGCCCAAGCCAGACCTACAATTGATGATCTATCCGGCGACCGATCTCGTCACCGAATTCCCGTCCGCTATGACTTATGGCGAAACCTACCCGCTCTCTACGGACACGATGCAATGGTTCATGCAGCAATATCTGCCAGAGGAGTTTGACCGCGCGAATGTGCTTTTGTCTCCGGCCCAGGAAACCCGTTTAGAAGGCTTACCCCCAGCGATCATTGCGACGGCTGGCTTTGACCCGCTCGTCGATGATGGCGCCGCCTATGCCAAGAAGCTGGAGGAGGCGGGCGTGCCTGTCACCTTCAAATGCTATGATAGCCTGGCGCACGGCTTCACTGCCTTTACTGCGGTTGCTCCTGCTGCGCGCGAAGCCTGTCTAGAAGTCGCGGGCATGGTGCGCGACTCCTATGCCAAGCTCTAATGCGCGCGCTGGTATGCCACAAAATCACCGATGATCTATCTGGCGTAGAGGTCAGAGAGATCGAGAAACCCACACCTGGCCCAGGCGAGGTGCTGGTCAAAGTCGCGGCGACCAGCATCAATTTCCCCGACATCTTGCTCTGCCAAGGCAAGTACCAGCTGAAGCTCGAACCGCCTTTTACCCCTGGAATGGACATAGCTGGAATCATCGAAGCGGTTGGCGAGGGTGTCGACGGTTTTGGAGTAGGAGACGCGGTCTGCGGCGGTGCGCGATTTGGCGGGTTCGCCGAATACGCCGTGGTCGCCGCAGCTGGATTGCAGCGCAAACCAGAGCAACTCTCGTTTCACGAAGCGGCGTCTTATTCTGCGGCTTATCTCACCGCTTATGTGGCGCTGGTCCGGCGTGGGCGTTTGCGGGCCGGCGAAACGCTATTGGTACACGGCGCTAGCGGCGGTGTCGGAATGGCTGCCGTAGACGTCGGCAAGTTGCTGGGCGCTACCGTAATTGCGACGGGGGGCAGCGACGATAAACTGGAAAAAGTCAAAGCCTATGGCGCAGACCATGTCATCAATACCAGAGATGGATTTCGCGAGCAGGTGAAAGCCCTCACAGACGGGCGCGGGGCCGATGTCATCTATGACCCTGTCGGCGGCGACGTCTTTGATGAAAGCGTACGCTGCATCGCGTTTGATGGCCGCCTGCTGGTCATCGGCTTTACGTCTGGCCGCATTGCCAGCGTGTCGACCAATATGCCTCTGATTAAGGGATTCTCGGTGGTTGGCGTCCGCGCCGGAGAGTATGGACGACAGTTTCCGGAGCGCGGAAAAGAGAATGTCGAGCAAATTTGGGCATGGGCGCGCGAAGAAAAAACGCGTCCCTACGTTCACCAAACCCTCTCATTGGACCGAACAGTTGATGGTTTTCGCGCCCTTTTGGACCGAAAAGTGGTCGGGAAACTGATTATCGAACCGTAATAATCACACCAGAACGAGCCCTATACCGCCCTGTTAATATTAAATTTTGTTCAAAAATGCCCTGTTTTCGGCTTGTTTAACAGGACGTTGATCAATTCCCCCAAAATAACAGCCGCACCTTACCAAGACTTAGGTATTTGCGGTGCAAAAAGCGGGGCATACGGGCTGGCATGCGAGTAGAGGGACGAGTGAGCATGAGAGCAATATCCAAATATGGAGTCGCGGCGACGTTAGCCGCTTGTCTAGTTGTATCCGGTTGTGGTGCCGGTGGCGGCGGTGAAGGCGATGCGGGGTCAGTCGTCCCCGGAGCTGTAGGTGCTGCTGTCGATCCGACATCCAAGATTGATACGGAAACCGATGCCGTTCAATTTTTGACGTGGTCGACCTTTGGCGGGTCTAAATCTGAGATCGCTGCGATCACCGGACAAGACGCTGCGGATTGGTTGGCATCGGAGTTTGCCAAGCCTGCGACGCTAACCCTCCCGACATTGGCGGCGCAGCCGCGCGACTCGAACGCGAACATCGAATCGAACCGCGTCGACGAACTGTACTGGGACCATATCATCACCGCGGATGACCAGGTCCGCCAGCGCATGGCCTTCGCCTTGTCGCAGATCGTTGTTTACTCTGATGCAGCCGACAATGATCAGCTGATGCGCGGCTATTATCAGGACATCCTGATCCGCAACGCGCTCGGAAATTATCGCGAGCTCCTGGATGAAGTGACCTATTCGCCTGCCATGGCAGAATGGCTCACCTATATGCGCAACCGCAAAGGTGATCCAAACACCGGGCGTATGCCAGATGAGAATTACGCGCGCGAAATCTTACAACTCTTCTCGATTGGCTTGGTTGATTTGAACCTTGACGGCACGCCGCGTTTGGACGCGCAAGGCCAACAAATTGAGACCTATTCAAATGACGACATTATCGGTCTCGCGCGGGTCTTCACGGGTCTGGCGCATGCCGGTGGCAATTTCAATCGTCGGCCAGACGATGGCGATATCCAACAGCTGGAAATGTACCCCGAGCAGCATTCTGAACTGGAGAAAGTCTTCCTTGGGACGACCATCCCAGCCGGGACAGGAGGTGAGGAGAGCATTCGCATCGCGCTGGACACGATCTTCGAACATCCAAACGTTGCGCCGTTTGTCTCTCGACAGTTGATCCAGCGTTTCACGCAATCCAATCCAACGCCTGCCTATATCGAAAATGTCGCGACAGCGTTTGAAAGTGGACGCTTTACCGCGCAGAACGGGCGCGTCTTCGGCGAGGGAACGCGCGGTGACCTACAGGCCACACTTGCCGCTGTGCTGCTGGAACCCACCCTGTTCGACGATCCGGCCGCAAACGGCACGATCACAACCGGCAAAGTACGTGAGCCAGTCCTTCGGTTCACCCATTGGGCCCGCGCTTTTGGCGTTTCTAATGTGAACGCTGGAAATGAGCGCGATCTTGATGACACGCGCAGCTCGGAGAGCGGCCTGGGTCAGCAACCGTTTAGCTCTCCCTCTGTGTTTAACTTCTATCGACCTGGCTTCATTGCCCCAGGGACGAATTCTGGGAACGCCAGTCTTACGGTACCAGAGTTTCAGATTTCGAATGAAGGCAGCGCGGTCGGCTATCTCAACTTCATGACGGACTTCGCCTTCGATCGAACCTCGAAGCGCGATAGAGATGATCGCACCTACCAGCCAAATTACACAGACGAGTTGTCATTGGTGGACGACCCACAAGCTTTGGTCGACCACCTCGATACTCTGCTGACCGCTGGCCGCATGAGCGCGGAAGAAAAGACGGATATTGTTGATATTCTCGGCACGATCGAACTTCGAACCTCCACCCCTGAAAACACCGCCGATGACCAGGAAGACGTGGTTCAGACCGCTGTCACCCTGGTTCTTAACTCACCGTCTTACACGGTCGTTTGGTAGGCCTTAAGGAGCAAAACAATGGCTAATCTTTCACGTCGCCACGTTCTCAAAGGCCTCGGTACAGCTGGCTTTGCCAGCAGCCTCGGCACAATGACCAGCATGGGTCTCAACAACGCTTGGGCCGCCGATACAAGTGGATACAAGGCGATGGTCTGTATCTTCCTGAAAGGCGGAATGGATGGGGCAGATACAATTCTTCCCTATGACCAAGCGTCTTACAATCAGCTCGCCAGCGTCCGCTCTGCCCTGTTCGGCACTTACAATGCAACCGCAGGAACCTCGACCCGAAACCGGGCCAATCTTCTGCAATTGAATTTGGACAATGCCGGTGAGTTCGGCACACGCCAGTTCGCAATGCCGCAGGAATTGTCGCCACTTCACAGCATGTTCGAGTCTGGCGATCTCGCGGTCGTCGGCAATGTCGGCCCGCTAATCGAACCGACAACACGCGCGCAGATGGATAACGGGTCCGCTGTTCTTCCGAAGCGGCTCTTCTCTCACAATGACCAACAATCGACTTGGATGTCGTTTGGCGTTGAAGGCGTCAATCGAGGTTGGGGCGGCCGGTTTATGGACCGTGTTGTTGCCTCAGCCCCGAACCAGAACCGCGTCTTCTCAGCAATTGCGACGAGCTCGAACGATGTCTTTCTCGCGGGAGAAACTGTCAATCAATTCAAAGTTGGGTCCAACATCAATGAGCCAGAGCTCTACTCGAATAGAAATCTGCTTGGCTTCAACAATGGCGATGATGCCGCGCGGGATAAAATTCGTGCCTTCCTCGCGAAGCGGGAGTTCAACAGCCGAAGCATCTTCGAACAAGATGTTGCCGGCTCCACGGCAAAGGCTGTTGAGAACACAGAGCAATTCGCCACGGCGCAGGAAAATGCGACCCCGTTCACGACCGTATTTGGCGGCGACAGCGTCTCTCGCCAGTTGCAGAATGTGGCCGAGACGATCAAAATTCGCCAATTCCTGAACGTGTCGCGGCAGATGTTCTACGTCTCAACGGGCGGCTATGACACGCATGACAACCAAGCCAATCGCTTGGGCGGCCTGCATGGTGCGCTCGCCGCCGGTATTTCTTCGTTCCGAGATGCGATGATGGAGATTGGTGAGTGGAACAATGTGATTGTCTTCACAGCGTCTGACTTCGGTCGCACGACCATCGACAATGGTAACGGAACCGACCACGGATGGGGTGGCCACCAATTCGTCGCGGGCGGCGCCGTTCAGGGCAAACGCCTTTATGGTGAAGTCCCGTTCGCGGATGTGGACAGCGATTCCTACACCCGGTCTCGCGGGCGTCTCATCCCAACCACATCGGTCGAGCAATATGCGGCAACGATGGGAAATTGGTTCGGACTAGATACCGCAGAGCTCAACACCTCTCTGCCAAACCTGAACAACTTCAATACGCCTGATCTTGGCATCTTGGGTGGCCCGACCACTTAAACTCCGAGCGCTTTAATCGCGGAGAGGCCTTCGCGATAAGTTGGATAAAGCGGCCGCCAACCGGTGGCCGCTTTTATTCGTGCATTCGAAACGCGCTTACACTCGGCATAAAAACTGCGCCCCATGGGCGACAGCTCCGCGTCCCCGATCGGAACCTCAGGCGGTGCCTCAACTCCCAAAAGCTCAGCCGCATAGGCGATCACGTTCTGCGGCGGCGCGGCGAGGTCATCGCACAGATTGAACGCGCCATAAACGCCGCTTTGAATGAGCGCTTGGAGCCCGCCTGCAATATCGTCGACATGGATGCGCGAAAAGACATGTCCTGGTTTGATGATCCGCCGCGCGGTACCCGCCTTTAACCGATCAAAAGCCGAGCGCCCCGGCCCATAGATCCCTGGTAGGCGCACAATGCGAAGACGCGTCGCAGTGTCGGACCAATCTGCCTCGGCTTTTGCCCGCCGTCTGCCGCGCTCTGAGCCGGGCTGCAAGGGGCTCCATTCCATCGCCCAACCGCCGTTCAAATCTCCATACACGCCGGTTGTAGAGAGATAAGTCACGCTGGCGGCGGTCTCCGCGATATCGCCGATCACTGTATGCGCGGGACACCCCGTCTCATCCGGTGGGGTGCTGATGACAATATGCGCGTCAGCGATCGCGTCTTGTAGAGCAGCCCGATCACTAACGGAGACGGGCGCGATCACTGATCTCTCTAAGCCAGCGAGGCTTTTTTCTGACCGGTAAGTTCCCGCGACGGGCCCCGACCAAAGTGCTGCCAGCGCCCGGGCGCTATAGCCAGGTCCGAACAGGAAAAGCAGTTGTGACGGATCTGTCATTTGCCCTCGCGATCTGGCTTACTTACTGCAATAGATATTGGGTTCGCGAAGGATTTGTCCATGCTTGTTTCCATCCTGCTTTCGAGCCTCTTGCCGATTTCGCAGTCGGCTTCCGCGGACATTGCGCGGGCAGAACAAGTGCGCCTCGAAGCCTGCCAGGAAAAAGTCGAAACCGCGCCGGACGAAGCCTATGAAGACTCGCTGGCCTGGCTGAGCAATGGCAATCGACCGAAAGCGCGATATTGCAATGCGATCTCGCTCCTCGCCTTGGATCGACTTGAGGAAGGCGCCGCCCGCTTAGAAGCGCTCGCCTCAGCGCCGGACCCCATCGAACTGAGCGATCGGATCAAATTCTTAGCGCAGGCCGGCAATGCATGGCTCGCAGGAAACTATCCCGATGCGGCCATCACGGCCCTGTCCGAAGCCTTGCGGCTCGAATCGGATGATCCCGCTCTCTATAAGGATCGCGCAGCCGCTTACCTCGCCATCGGACGCTGGCTCGAAGGGGTGGATGATTTGAACGCGTCTTTGGAGCTGTTGCCGAATGATGCCGAGGCGCTCTCGCTCCGCGCGCGGGCCCATCTTGCGACAGAGAACCTTCCTGCGGCGCAAGCTGACATGGAAGAGGCGCTTCTGTATGAGCCTGAAGACATTGATATATTGGTTCTGCGGGGCGAGATTCGCGAAGCGATCCGACTGGCGGACCTCAATTAATCCATAACGCAGTGATCAAGCCCATCTCGGGCGACCACGTCCATGCGCGCGAGGATGGTTTGCGTCCGGCTACGTACATACGGCCCGGCATTGCGCACCCGCCATTTATTCGGGCTTGGAAGAACAGCAGCCAATCGCGCAGATTCAAACTTGGACAGCTCGCTCGCCGGTTTGCCATATCGACCATAAGAGGCCGCCTCAGCGCCATAGAGACCGTCTCCCCATTCGGCGACATTTAAGTAGACTTCGACAACGCGCTGCTTGCCCCAGAGGCCATCGATGAAGGTCGCCATCCAAGCCTCACCGGCTTTGCGGGCCATGCCGCCACCATTCCAGAAGAAGACATTCTTAGCGGTCTGTTGAGTCAGGGTCGAGGCGCCGCGGACGCGCCCGCTTAGTTCGCGTTCCTCCAGCGCGGTCTGAATGGCTTCAATATCAACGCCCCAGTGCTGGCAGAAGCGCGTATCCTCAGCTGCTATCACAGCGCGGACCAGATGCGGTGAGATCTCTTCAATCGGTGTCCAGCTATAATAAAGCTGCGTGCCTTGTAGCGCGCGCCCAGCCATGTTCGCCGTGCCCGGCACGGGCGCGAAAAACAAAACAAGCGCATAGACGTGAACGCTGACCAGCAGTCCGCCCAGAAACTTGACGAACAGCCACAGGGCGCGCACCGCCGTCACTGCCTCACCTGTTGCGGCATCTGCCATTCAGCCCTCACATCCGGATCTGATTCTTGCTCAAACCGGGCTGACTTTTCGGTTTCAAAACGGGCCAAATCAAGGCGCGAGAGCGCCCAAATCGCAGCACCGCGCACAACCGGATCGGCATCGCTTAAATGCGGTAAAATACTCGCGCTCACAAAACTGGAGTCCGCCGAATTTCCGATTGCAATCAGCACATTACGGACGAAACGATTGCGTCCAATCCGTTTGATCGGAGAGCCGGAAAAGACATCTCGAAAGGCCGCGTCATCCAAAGCTGCGAGCTCGTCTAAGCCGGGACCTTTCAGCTCAGCACGTGCCCAGAATGCCGCGTCATTCGCCGCTTCGGCAAACTTGTTCCAGGGGCAAATCGCCAAACAGTCATCACAGCCATAAATACGATTGCCCATCGCAGATCGAAGCTCTCGGTCAATCGGACCTTTATGTTCGATCGTGAGGTAAGAAATGCACTTCCGCGCATCGAGCTGATAGGGCGCCGGAAACGCCTTGGTTGGGCAAATATCGAGACAGGCTTGGCATGACCCACAATGGTCAATCTCTGGCGCATCAGCGTCCAACACGGCGTCTGTCAGCATCACGCCGAGGAATAACCAAGACCCATGTTCCCGCGAGACCAAGTTTGTGTGCTTGCCCTGCCATCCCATGCCCGCTTTGTGCGCGAGCGGTTTCTCCATCAAAGGCGCCGTGTCGACAAAGACTTTCACCTCAGCGCCTGTTTCACTGACAAAGGCGCGCGCCAGCTGCTTAAGACGTTTCTTGAGGACGTCGTGATAGTCTTTCCCGCGCGCATAGACTGAAATATTGCCTTCACGCCGTCGCTCTAAACTCGCCATCGGATTGTGGTCGGGCCCATAGTTCAACGCGACCACGACGGCTGACTTTGCATCCGCCCACATCGCGGTCGGTGCTTTGCGGCGATCCAATGTGGTTTCCATCCAGGCCATGGAGCCATGATGGCCCGCCTCGACAAAGGCCTCTAAACGCTCGCCGGCCGGCCACGTCTCGTCGGCCCGGCAAATTTGGCAGGCCTCAAAACCCAGCGCTTGCGCTGTCGATCGAAGATACGCCTCTTGCGACATAGGTGCCGGTCCAGACTAGAAGTTAAAAGTCCAAGTCCGCATAGTGCTTGACCGGCTTTGCATTGCCAACCCGGTCTTCCAGCAAAGCGCGAAAGCTTGGACGCGATTTAATCCGGGCATACCAGGCCTTTAAATCGGGTGTCAGATCCCATGGCACATCGCCGAAATAGTCATAGGCTGAGAGATGCGCCGCAACCGAGAGGTCTGCAATGCTAAGGTTGCGCCCAGCAAGATAAGCTCGCTCACTCGCCAGCGCCTCCAGAAATGTCATCCGGTTCTTCAGCGCATGAGCGCCATGTCTGAGGGCGAGACTGTCCGGCGCTCGCTCGCGTTTCACCCATTGCGTCACCCGCTCGGCTAAGAGCGTGTTATTGATCCCGGCAAAGCTCTCTTCGGCCCATTGCCACAGGCGGCGCGCTTCGGCCTTTTCAGGCGCTGTGAAGGGCAAAAGGCGCGGGCTTGGCTGCGCTTCTTCAATATACTCGCAGATCGCAAGCGACCCGACCGCAGAGGTTTTGACCTCGGCATCTGTATCCAAAAGCGCAGGCGCACAGGCGCCCGGCGCCAGCGCCGCAAGCTCCAGATCAGAGACCCAAGGCCGGATCTCAATCGACTCGAATGACCACCCCTTTTCGCCCATAATCAGGCGAACCGTACGGGCCAATGGATCGATGGGCCAATGCCACAGCCGTTTCATGCGCTCTGCCCTAATCTTATTCGCAGCGCAGGCAAAGATGAACGCAGAGAAACCTTTGCGCGCCCTTTGATCCTATGCTTCAAGCCGTCCGACATGGGATGCATAGGACCTCAAAATGCTGACGAAAACCTTTCGATCGATCATGTTTGCTGGAGTTTCCAGCACCCTCCTCCTCAGCGCGTGCTCTGGCGGCGATCCTGAGGTCACATTCGATGAAGTCCCGCCCATCCTTCAGGAAACCCCGCCAGCCGGGCAATTGCCGGAAGGGGTCACCCCCACCGCTTACCGGCTCGATCTCTATACCGACCCCAATCAGAACGAGTTTTCGGGACTGGTCGAAATTGACGTCACATTGGACGAACCGCACGCGCGCATCTGGTTGCACAGCATTGCACAACGCGTTTCGTCCGCCAAAGCGCGCCTCGCCGATGGCACCGAGTTGGAAGCAGAATTTACCCGCAGCACAGCCGAAGGCGGGGTCTCACGCCTCGATTTCGCGACCCCGGTTCCAGCCGGCAATTCGACCCTGATCATCGACTATACCGCGCCCTATAATTTTGGCCTGACCGGGCTCTACAAAGCTGAGCAGAATGGCCGCGCCTATCTCGCCACACAGATGGAGCCGATTGACGCGCGCAAAATGGTGCCGAGCTTTGATGAGCCGCGCTTCAAGACCCCCTGGACGCTTACCGTGTCAGCGCCTGCAGGCAACCAAGTCATCACCAATGGCGCTCTGCGTGCGCAAACCATCTTGGATGACGGCACGCTGCAATATCAGTTTGCGACGACCCGCCAGATCCAGTCTTACCTCGTGGCGCTCGCGGTTGGCCCTTACGACTTGCTCGATGGCGGCGTGTTGCCGCCAAATGAAATCCGTGCCCGTGCGGTCCCGTTCCGCGGTTTTGCACCGGCTGGAAAAGGCGCGCAGCTCGAAGAAGCAATGGCCATCACCGATGAAATGGTGACCTGGCAGGAAGCCTATTTCGACTACCCTTATCCGTATGGCAAACTCGACCTGATCGCGGTGCCAGACTTTGCTTATGGCGCGATGGAGAATGCCGGCGCGATCATCTATCGCGAAAGCGCCCTCCTCATCGATGAGCGCACAAGTCTTGCCCGCAAGCGCAGCATCATGTCGATTCACGCGCATGAGCTCGGCCATCAATGGTTCGGCAACCTCGTCACGCCGATCTGGTGGGATGATATCTGGCTAAACGAAGCTTTTGCCACTTGGATCAGCTATAAGACCATGGATGCGGTCTATCCGGGCACCGGGTTCGACTTGGCCCCGCAGCGCGCCGCGATTGGCGTGATGGGCAGTGACAGCCTCGCCAATGCCCGCCAGATCCGCAATCCGATCACGCGCAATGCGGACATTCTCGATGCCTTTGATGGTATCACCTACCGCAAAGGTGGCGGCGTCTTATCCATGTTCGAGAGTTTCGTCGGCGAAGAGGCGTTCAGAGATGGTATGCGCCTCCATATGCGCCGGTTTGAGGACGGCGTAGCGGACGTGAATGACTTCATGGCCTCACTCGCAGATGGCAGTAAAAACCCAGACGTGATCGAAAGTTTCACCTCCTTCATAATGCAGCCGGGCATTCCCTATTTGGACGTGAATTTCACCTGCCCCGCAATAGATGCCGGTCTCGTTACCGTTTCACAGTCGCGCTATGCGCCGCTTGGCTCAGGGATCGATCCGCAGGCGCAATCCTGGACCATCCCGTTCGCGATTAAGATGAATGGGGCGAATGGCGAGCGCACGATCCGAGACATGTTCGCTGGCGAAACGCTCGAAATCCCATTGGATGGCGGCTGCCCGGATTGGGTGATGCCGAACGCGGACGGTTCCGGCTATTGGCGATTCAATCTCAACACCGAGGCCTGGCAGAGCCTAATCGACAATTATGCAGCCCTGTCCGCCGGCGAACAGCTGAGTTTTGCCGATAGCAGCACGGCTGCCTTTGCCGCCGGCGATATCTCCGCCAGCGCCCTGCTCGCAGCGATTGAGGTCAACGCAAATGGCGATTGGGGCGCGGCGAGCCAGCCTCTGTCCAAGATACAGGCCTATATGGACGCGCTGCCGACAGATGCCGCCCAAGAGGCGATGCGCGACTTCCTGATTGCTGCCTATGCGGAGCGATGGGCGACATTGGCGGCAGGTACGGAGACGGATCTCAGCCAGGGCGAGCAATTGCTCAAAACGGCGTTGAGTTCGACCCTCCTCAAATATGGCCGAATGCCAGAGGAGCGCGTCCGCCTGGCCGATGCGGCCGCCGCTTATGTCGGCGTGATCAATGCACCCGACCCAGAAGCCCTCCCGCCTGGCATGGTTCAAACCGCGATTGGCATCGCTGCGGAAACAGGCGATTCCGCATTCTTTCAGGCCGCGCTCAACTTCGCCCAAATCACGACCAATCAACGCGAGCGCCGTTTGACGCTCTATACTTTGGCCGAGTTTGGCGCTGAGGCCGATATGCTGGCTTTGATGGATCTGGTGCAAAGAGATGATTTCCAGGGCCAAGAGACCTGGGGCGTTTACCTCGCCGCGGTCAAAAATCAGTCAGCTGGTACCGCAGCGTGGGACAAGTTCAAAACCGACTTCGATGCCGTGATCGCGCGTACGCCGGACATTCGCAAACCCCAAACCGCTGGGGTAGTGGCAAGCTTTTGTACGCCGCAGCAAATTGACGACGCGATCGCCTTTATCGAAAGCAAAGCCGATTTGATGCCCGGCTATGAGAGACGCCTCGCCCAAGCCTCAGAGAGCGCGCAGCTCTGCGCCGCGTTCCGCGCCGAGAAAGGCAATGAACTCGCCGAGGCCTTGCTCACGCGCTAGCCGCCAAAAGAGGTGCAAGAGAAGCGTGTAGGATTGACACCGCAGTCAGCAGTGAATGGCAAAAATGTGCGATCACTGTGATTGAGGGGTGGTCAGAATTCCCTTAAGGAAGTCTGTCCTTCTTAGGGTGACATACCATGGCTGATCGCGATCCCAATATCGCTAAATCTCGCAACAAAAATCCACTAGAGTCTTGCATCGCGCAAATGCTTGCCGAGTTTCCGGCGGATGTGCGCAACGCCATTCCCAAAGGAAACATAGAATCTTTGGGCAATGCCTTATGGTCTTGGTTCGAAACGACCGATGGCGCAGCCATTCGTTTGCGCAAAGCCGAAGACCTGCACAACGAGCACCTCGGTGTTCACCTATTGGAAGTTGTGGGACCAGATCGCCCCTTCTTGGTCGACTCGCTGCTCGGCGCGTGCAGCGATCTCGGGCTGGATGTGGTCACCCTCTTCCACCCCATCGTTGAGACCGAATCCGGTCGTCACTCTCTCATTCAAATTCACCTGCCGGAGCTGAGTGACAGTGAACAAGCCGATCTCTTAGTCGAAGCCGAAGCCACGCTCGCCGACGTCATCGCTGCGACGGACGATTATCAAGATCTGCGAACCCGCATGACCGAAGAGATCGCGCGTCTTGAATCCAGCTCGCACGTCTCGCCGCGCTATAAGGATGAAGCCATCGCGTTTCTGAAATGGCTCGGTCAGGAGCGTTTCGTTTTCCTTGGCGCGCGCAGCTACACCTTCAAAACAGGGCCCGACAATACCGTCCTGCCTGAGGAGCCAGATATGGTCGAGGGGTCCAACCTTGGCTTGCTACGCGAAGATACGCGGAATGTCCTAAATCGCGGTGCAGAACCTCTGCTCTTGACCAAAGAGATTGGCGCCTTCCTCGCTGAGCCCGAAACACTGATCCTTGCCAAGGCCACTTTGAAGAGCCGGGTCCATCGCCGCGTCGACTGCGACTATGTCGGTGTCAAACACTATGGCGAACAAGGTGAGGTGATCGGCGAGACGCGCTTTCTCGGGCTCTATACGGCTGAAGCTTATAATGAATCTGTGCGCAACATTCCGCTGATCCGTCGCCGTATGGAACGCGTGTTGGAAACTTTGGATGTCCTGCCCGGCAGCCATAATGAAAAAGCCCTCTCGAACATTATCGAAGGTTGGCCGCGGGATGAGTTGATCCAAACCATAACCGAAGCGCTTGCGCCCATCATGCAAGGCGTTCTTGAACTCGTGGCCCGACCGCGCGTTCGGGTGTTCACGCGCGAGGATCGGTTCAGCCGGTTCGTCAGCACAATCGTCTTCGTTCCCCGCGAAGCTTACGATACTGAACTTCGCCGCCAGATCGCGAATGCCATCGAAACGGCGTGGCAAGGTAAAATGACAAGCTTCCAGCCAAGCTTTGACGGCGCCACTATGGTCCGTGTTCTGTTCCAAACCGCCCTTCCGGCCGACCCGCCAAACCCCGATTTGCGTCAGCTGGAATCTTACATCGCCGACATCGCACGGACCTGGGATGACCGGTTCCGCGACGCGATCATGTCGAGCGAACTCAAAGCCGATGCGCGCTCGCTCGCCATGCTGTTCAATGGCGGTTTCTCTGCCGGCTATCGCGAAGACTTTTCGCCTGAAGAAGCGATGATGGACGTTTCTATGCTGTCGCGGCTCAGTCGAGAAATGCCCGTCTGCGTTCGTGCGTTTCGGCGCCCCAGCGATGCCACCAACGCAGTTCGCGCGAAGATCTATTCGCGGGATGGCGTCATTGCGCTGTCCGACTGTGTGCCGATCTTTGAGCGGATGGGACTCTTCGTGGAATTCGAAACCGGATATCCAGTCCGTCCAGCGACGAAAGCGGCGGCGGACGGACCGGATGCCTATTGGATCCATGCCCACGCTATGCGGCGCGCAGATGGGGGCGAGATCGAACTTGGTGAGATTGCCAAAGCCTTCGAGGACGCCTTCGCGGCCATCTGGGGCGGCCTTGCTGAAAATGACGGCTTCAACGCCTTGGTCTTCGATGCTGGTTTAGATTGGCGCCGAGCCGCGCGCTGCCGCGCGCTCTGTGCCGATCGTCATCAGACTGGGCTCGACCCAGCTCGCCGCACACAGATCGAGGCTTTGAAGAGCCATCCAGCTCTCACCAATCAATTGATGGATCTCTTCGAAGCGCGGTTCGATCCTGATTTCGAAGACAATCGCGACGGCACGATGGTGACGCTCGGTGACACAATCGAAGAGGCGCTCAAAGACGTGGCCGCGCTGGATCATGACCGGGTCATTCGCCGGCTGACGGATTTGATCATGGCGACGCAGCGCACGAATTTTTATCAGCTGGACACAGACGGCAATGCACTCCCGTTCATCAGCTTCAAGATTGCCAGCCGCGATCTTGAAGACTTGCCGGCGCCAAAACCGCACCGCGAGATTTTCGTCTCCTCTCCGCAAGTCGAAGGAGTCCATTGCCGGTTTGGTCCCGTTGCACGTGGTGGCTTGCGTTGGTCTGATCGCCGCGATGATTTCCGAACCGAAGTCTTGGGCTTGGTCAAAGCGCAACAGGTCAAGAATGCGGTGATTGTTCCGGTTGGATCCAAAGGCGGATTCTATCCAAAACAGCTGCCGCTTGGTGGCAGCCGCGAAGAGGTCCGCGACGCGGGCATTGCCGCCTATAAGACCTTCATTACCAGCCTCCTTCACCTCACCGACAATCTCGTCGATGGCGAGGTGAAATCCCCTAAGCGCACCGTCATTCATGATGGGGACGACCCGTATCTGGTGGTGGCTGCCGACAAGGGCTCCGCGACCTTCTCTGACATTGCCAATGAGATCAGCGTCTCACATGGTTTCTGGCTTGGAGACGCATTCGCCTCCGGCGGCTCAGCTGGCTATGACCATAAGAAAATGGGCATCACCGCCCGCGGCGGTTGGGAAGCGGTGAAACGGCATTTCCGGGAACTCGGCAAAGACATCCAAACAGAACCCTTCACCGTCATTGGCTGCGGCGACATGAGCGGCGACGTGTTCGGCAATGGCATGCTGCTCTCCAAGCAGATCCGTTTGCAAGCCGCGTTCAACCACATGCACATTTTCGTCGACCCCGACCCGCAAGACCCCGAAAGTCTCTGGGAAGAGCGTCAGCGCATGTTCGATCTGCCCCGCTCATCTTGGACCGATTACGATCAGAGCCTGATCAGCGAAGGTGGCGGGATTTTTGATCGCAGCGCAAAGTCGGTGCAGCTCACTCCCCAAATCAAAGCTCTTACGGGCCTCGCCTCGGATCAGGTGACCCCGGACGAGCTTATCCATGCGCTTCTGAAATCAAACTGCGAGCTGCTCTGGTTTGGCGGCATCGGAACCTACATCAAAGCAGGGACTGAAAGCCAAGCTGATGCGGGCGACCGCGCAAATGATGGTCTGCGGATCAATGGCAGTGATCTGCGCGCAAAGGTGGTGGGCGAAGGAGCTAATCTCGGGCTCACACAAGCGGGCCGGATCGAAGCCGCCCTGAACGGTGTGCGCCTTAACACGGACGCGATCGATAACTCCGCTGGCGTCGACAGCTCTGACCATGAGGTCAACATTAAGATACTCTGCGCCGAGGCGATGCAACGCGGCACCTTGTCGGACGGCGAACGCAACGCCTTGCTCGCCTCAATGACCGACAAAGTGGCCGAGCATGTCTTGGCGCATAATTATGCGCAAACTGGTGCGCTCAGTCTGGCTGAGCAAACCGCCTTGCGCGACCATAGCGCGTTTGAACGTCTCATGGTGCGGCTCGAGAATCGCGGTGTTCTTGATCGCGAGGTCGAAGGCCTTCCAAGCACGACCGAGATGAACCAGTTTGCAGCCGACGGACGCGCGCTCACGCGGCCGGAAATTGCCGTCCTTATGGCGTGGACCAAAATTGTCTTGTTCGATGACCTCGTCGCCTCCGACGTTCCGGATGATCCCTATTTCGAAGAGACACTGAAAGCCTATTTCCCAGACGCACTCTTGGCCCATCCAGACGCCATGCAAGCGCATCGTCTGAAGCGGGAAATCATCTCCACCGTGCTTGCCAATCGCATCATCGACACGGCTGGTCCGGTCGTCATGCTCAGACTGCGCGAACAGTCCGGGGCATCGAACACTGACATCGTCGCTGCGTTTGAAGTCGCCCTGGCTCTGTTTGATGTTGAGGAACTCAAATCGCAGATCGAGTCCTTGGACAATCGTGTCCCCGCAGAGCGGCAGCTCAGTCTGCATTCTGCCCTATCTGAGTCCTTGAAACGCCTCACCCATGGCATCCTTGTAGAGCAGTTTAGCGGGTCGATTTCAGATCGGATCCAACACCTCACCGACGCGAAAGAAGCGCTCTCATCCCTGAGCGCTGCGGTGCTGCCGGCATACGAAAAAGCCGTGCATCAAAGACGGATCAACTTGCTGGCGAGAGATGAGGTCCCGCTGGATCTTGCCACCTCGGTTGCAGCGCTTTCCTATGCCTCAACCGCGCCCCTCATCACCAAACTCGCCGCCCGCGCCAACCAACCCGCCAAAGCGGCGACAAAAGTCTTCACCGCTGTCGGCAGCGCGCTGACGCTTGATCGCTTACGAGCCGCCGCGATTTCCGCGCTCAGAGACATGCCGCATTGGGATCGCCTGGCGACCCGAGGCTTGGTGCGAGAGCTCGAGACCCTACAATCAGAGGCTGCAATCTTGGCGTTCCAAGAAAAGAGCGAACAGGCTTGGCGCGATAAGCATGAGGCCGCGCGCGCCGCGCTCCTGGCCGACATAAAAACCTACACAGCGACCAAGCCCAGTTTCGCGCAATTCGCGCTGGCGACAGACGCGGTACGCAAGTTTATGCAGTCTGTTTCTTAGCGACCCAAAAAGTCCAGAAATGAGTGGGCCCACCGAACGGGGACTGTCCAGTGGGCCCAACTGGCCTCATCCGCAGGCTGGGTGGGGGGACGCACGCGGAGGCCAGAACTTTTTTGTGACAATACTGTCCCAATGTCTCGCTATATGGAGCGATCCTTGGTTTCTGCCAAGTAAAATTTTCACACCATACTGTAACGTTTACTCGCTATCCGGGTTCGCTGGCGTTTCAGTCTCTACACTTGTCACCGAATCGCGCGACAAGGGTTCCCCGTTCGCGGAGAGCAAAATTGCAATCCATTTCGTTGACTCTGATTGAGCGAATAGGATCATCATCAGCACGGTCAGAGGCGCTGACAAGAACATGCCTGGGATGCCCCAGATTGCGCCCCAAATCGCCAGCCCTAATAACACGACAAGCGCCGAGAGGTTGAGCGTGTCGCCCAAGATTCTCGGCTGCAAAAAATTGCCGATAGAGAAATGCCAAATGCTCGCCACGGCTAATGAATGGGAGGCAATAACGTAGCTAT